>Ga0066709_100005605_pt1 | contig 10384 bp, 9 predicted proteins | sample GraSoiAngelo_158_FD_79665 | JGI IMG/M metagenome (GOLD analysis project Ga0066709, IMG submission 79665) | Grasslands soil microbial communities from the Angelo Coastal Reserve, California, USA - 14_1009_16_30cm | ecosystem: Environmental > Terrestrial > Soil > Grasslands | place: USA... | reverse complement strand
TGTGTTGCGCAGGACCCCCAACGTGGTGGCATAGGCGCCATCAATGTGCCCCTTGTATAGCAGCGGGCGCATCCCCATGTACGTGGCCCCCATCAAGATCAGCGCAATGCTGACCGTGATCATCAGTTCTAGCAGCGAGAACCCGCGATGTTTCCTCGATCTCATAGATTCTTTCGTGGAGGAGAGGCGGTTCGTTGGCGCTTTCTAATGTCAGTGCCAAAGTCCGAAAGCGGCAATACGGCACCCAATGCGCCTTTCGCGGGATACACAGATTCCGCGACCCTTCACCGCTTCATCTGCATCGTAGGAAGGCGTTGGAAGCGCGTCAAAGCACTACGGTGTACTGTCCGACGATTGGCCTTTTGGCATCCTGAGCGGTTACTCCTGTCACTCGACTAAGGAGACGCAACTTAGCCAACACAGCACAAGCGAGAACCACGGGCGGATGACTCCGGTAACTTGTCCGCGGAACCGACGTGACCCTACGATGACGGGCAGGTATGACTCTCGCATCGCTCCTGGTATGCCTTGATGCAACCGCTGCAGAAGTTCTGTGCCGCGTTCTCTTGGAACTTGGCATTAAGGTCGAGTCTTGCCCTGACCTCGTCCGAGCCGCGGTCCGCCTGGCGCAGCAGCGCTTCGATGTGGTGATTATCGATTGCGCCTCGCAGAAGGAAGTCAACTCTCTGCTTCGCGAAACCCGCCTTTCCCGTCTCAATGACTCCACGCTCTCGGTCGCGGTAGTCAGCGGGCAGAACAGTATTCGCGAGATGTTCTCCTTGGGCGTGAACTTCGTGCTCTACAAGCCGGTTTCCCACGAGCGTGCCCTGAGCAGCTTGCGTGCTGCCCGTGCCGTGATGCGCAAGGAAAAGCGCCGCAAAGCCCGCGCTCCCGTGCATACTCACGCTACCGTCGACTACGCCAACGTGGAGCAAGAGAAGGCCACGCTCGTGGACCTCGCTGAGGATGGCATGGCGGTCCTGTTCGGCAGGAAGCTTCCGCCCACCAGCAAAGTCTATTTTCAGTTTCAACTGCCCGGGCAGAAATCCAGCGTGCGTCTCTCTGGACAAGTCTTGTGGCAGGATTGGAATGGGCGAGCGGGAGTTCAATTCGTGGATGTTCCCAAAACTTCCCGCCGTCTGCTGGACCAATACCTGAACGCGAATCTACCCAATTCTTCGGAACCATTTCCCCTGGTAACCGTGGAACTGGAAGAACCGCTGCCGCCTGAACCCGTGCCAGTGGGAACCGGCCCGCAACAACAGGCTGCTCCGGCGCAGGCTGCTGCGGGCCAACCCGTTGCACGTCGCCGCTCGGAACCAGACAACCGCCGCGGGCAGACACGCTACGCCTGCCGCCTCGGAGCCGAAGTCTATCGCACCGGCATTCTCGTTCCCCACTACTGCTGCCTCACCGATCTCAATGCGGGTGGCTGCTATCTGGAAGTGCACCTTCCATTTCCAAAAGGCACTTCCGTTGAAATCACGGTGCGCACCTATGAACTGAAGCTCCGCTTCCGCGGAACTGTCCAGACGTCGCACCCCGGCTTCGGTATGGGGGTTGCTTTCGCGTTAGAGACCCAGGACGAGCGCGACCAGGTCCAGACATTGACCGATTTCGTCGCCGCCACCCAGGAAGGTTCCAACTAGATTGCTCTGTCCACGAGAAACTATTTCGTCGTTGCTTCTTCGGCTACAGCCTTCTTGAAGTAATCCAGCGACATTCGCAAGCCCGCTTCCAGATCAATCTTCGGCTCCCATCCCAGCAGTTGCCGCGCCTTCGTAATATCGGGACACCGTTGCTTCGGATCGTCCTGCGGCCGCGGCTCGTAACGAATCCGGCTTTTGGATCCTGTCACCTTCAGCACACGCTGGGCGCATTCCAGGATCGTGAATTCATTGGGATTCCCGATATTCACCGGTAGGTGTTCGTCCGATTTCGCCAGCCGCATGAAGCCGTCGATCTCCTCGCTCACGTAGCAGAAGCTACGGGTCTGGCTGCCGTCGCCGTACACCGTGAGATCCTCTCCGCGCAGCGCCTGCTTCATGAAGTTGGGCACGACGCGGCCATCGTTCAGCTGCATGCGAGGGCCGTAAGTATTGAAGATGCGTACGATCCGCGTGTCCAGGTTGTGATAGCGCCGGTACGCCATGGTCACCGCTTCGGTGAAGCGCTTGGCCTCATCGTAGACCGAGCGCGGCCCGATGGGATTCACATTTCCCCAGTAAGTTTCCTTTTGCGGATGCTCCAGCGGATCGCCGTAGCACTCCGACGTCGAAGACACGAAGTATTTCGCGTCGTGATTGTGGGCAACGTCAAGCGCGTGAAACGTTCCCAACGATCCGACCTTCAGCGTGGGAATCCCGTGGACGCTGTAGTCGACCGGGCTCGCGGGACTTGCGAAGTGGAAGACGTAATCGACTTTCCCCACGTCGAACGGTTCGCAGATGTCGAGTTCGACAAACTCGAAGCGCGGATCGTGACTCAGATGTTCGAGATTGGCGCGCCGGCCGGTAAGCAGGTTGTCGACGACAATTACATTCCAGCCTTCGCCCAGCAAGGCATCCACGAAATGGGATCCCAGGAAACCGGCGCCGCCGGTGACCAGGGCGCGTTGTAAGCTCATGCTTTCTTGGTGTCGCTGCCGTGCTTCAGTGCCGGCGCCGGAACGCCGTCCGGGTGACACGCCGCACGTCCCACGCTGTAATAGCTGAAGCCGTGCGCCGCCATCGTCTCCGGATCATATAGATTTCGCCCGTCGATCACGATGGGATACTGCAATTCCTGGCTGAGCCGGTCCAGATCGAGGTTCGCAAACTCTTCCCACTCGGTAAGGATCAGCAACGCGTCCGCCCCGCGCGCCGCCTCGTAAGCGGAATTGGCGAACTTGATGCTCGAGTTGATAATCTCCTGCGTGTGTTCCATCGCCGCCGGATCGTACGCCGTGATCTTGCACCCTTCCTGCAACAAGGCCTGTACCAGAAAAAGCGCCGGCGACTCGCGAATGTCGTCGGTGCCGCCCTTGAAGGCCAGTCCGAGGACGCCCAGATGCTTGCCGCGAAGCGTCCACAACGCGCTGCGCACTTTGCGCAGGAAACGCTCGCGCTGGTCTTCGTTGATGCGAATGACTTCGTCGAGCAGCCGGAAGTCATAGCCGGATTCCCGCGCGACCGCCCGGAATGCCATCACATCCTTCGGAAAGCACGAGCCCCCGTAACCAATGCCGGGATTCAAAAATCTGCGCCCGATGCGCGAGTCGGTGCCCACGCCGTGCACAACCTGGTTCACATCCGCGCCGACCGATTCGCAAACCGATGCCACCGCATTGATGAACGAAATCTTCATCGCCAGAAACGCGTTGGACGCGTGCTTGATCAGCTCCGCGCTCTTGCTGGTGGTCACGATGATAGGCGGAGGAATCGAACTGCGATCCGGCTGCGGGATCGCGTCACCGCGCTGGTAATAGCTGCCGTTGGTCAGCGGAACATAAACTTCGCGGAGCACGTCGGCCGCGCGCCCGCTGTCGCAGCCGATCACGATCCGGTCGGGAAACAGAAAATCCGTGACCGCCGTGCCTTCGCGTAGAAACTCCGGATTGGAAGCCACGTCGAACGATGCCGGATCCGTGCTATTCCGCAAAATGATCTTGCGCACCCACTCGCTGGTGTAAACCGGCACGGTGCTCTTCTCGACGATGATCTTGTAATCATTTATCCCGCCAGAGATTTCCCGGGTCACCGACTCGACGTACGACAGATCAGCCTCGCCGCGCTCCATGGGCGGAGTGCCGACCGCGACGAAGATGACGGAACTGGCACGCACCGCGCCTTGCAGGTCGTCAGAGAACCTGAGCCGCTGTCCGCGATGGCGGCCCAGCAACTCAGGCAAGAACTTTTCGTGGATAGGCACCTGGCCGTTTTTCAGCGCCGCCAGTTTCTGGTCGTCGTTGTCGACGAGGATGACGTCGTGACCAAGATCAGCGAAACAGGCTCCCGCAACCAAACCCACGTATCCGGAGCCAACCACAGCGATCCGCATGTTTCAAACTCCCGGCACCAAAATCATCGATTGAGCCGATGAATGAGTCTTAATTTTCCAAAGCAACGCCGAAGCCTGAGGGGTGGACGCAACACAAGCACTTTGCGACCAGCTGTTATCTTGCCCCACGATGCGCTGATTCTAACAGTTTGAAGAGAATTGAAGAGCAAAAAGCCTTTGCCCCGTCGGTCGTATTTAGCCTGCTCCTGTCGTTTTGGTACAACGTAAACAACCCGTGGAAGGATGGGACAGAAAACAGCACCGTGGAAGACGCGGACGACGCCTCCTGCGCGACCGAGAAATCGGGTGCCCCGTCCTTGTCTCTCCGATCTTTGGAGAGACATGGCGGGGTCTTTAGCGGCGAGGGGATTGGTGCGAGATATCGTGTCGTTTCTTCGCCTGTGTGCACAGCCGCGACGCGGCGGAAGAATGCAGCTCACAGCCTGCCCTGAGCCTGTCGTGCAGCCTCGAGCCGTAAGCCGCAAAATCAAGGTGGCTCTTACAGTTTGCTGAAAAACTCTGTTTTTGGGTGGCGCAGCTTTTTCAACGCTGCGATAAAGCCTTTCTTTTCTGATCAGGGCTTTAGCCCCAGAGGTACTTCGACGGAGTTTTTCAGTAAACTGTTTAGCCACTGAGGTCACATCCGACCTGCAAGCGACCTTACATCTGCGGACCATCACTCTTCTGCCCTGCGTCTCGTCCCCGCACTCGGCACAATGCAAGCCTGTCCGGCATCTTTCAGAGCATCCTCCAGCCGCCTCCCCAGTTCCCCAAGTTCTTCAGCACCCATCAACTCCTGCATGCGCTCAAAGAGTTGCCTTTCTTCCTTGCGAATGTGCCCCGACAACCGCTGTGCAAAAGCAAGCAGACTTTCAGCCGACATGCTCCGTGCCTGCGCACTGGCAAAGTCCCCGCGCAGAACCGCATGCTCCGCCCACAACTCTTCCACCAGCGGGCCCAACTCGGCGAACTGCCTCGCCCCCGGAAACAACACACTCTCCTCCGCTGCAAAATGAAAACGGACCTCCTGCGCGAAGTGTTGCACAATCTCTGATTGCCATGCTGCCAGGTCGTCTTGCGGAACCGGCGAGGCCCGGTCAATCCGCACGCAAAGCGCCAGCGCATGCTGGTGCTGGCGCGAAAGCGGAATCAGACTTTTGTCACGCAGCATTTAGGAATTTGCCACTCGAGAGGCCAATGCTTGTTCTCGAGCGGCCGTTTTCAGCGTGTCTTTTTCTGCCACAAAAACTGCCGACATTTCGGCACTGTTCCTAATCACCTGATTGCCAAGCGTTTACATCCTATATCTTATGGCTATAATTTAGGAAGTGTTCCAATTGGAACACTCTAGCGAAATCGTAGTTATGTTCCGGAAGGAACAATATGCACCTTATCCCCCCGCTCGGCCGGCACGCTCGGCGCCTCCTCCGGCTCGATCGTGGCAGGACGTACCGTCAGCCAATCCGTCCGAACCCGCTCCCACTCCTGGATCAGCATGCCATTCGCCTCAAAGAAGCCGCGTATGCGGAAGCGCTCCCACCCCGCCACCTCTTCGAGGATCGGAGCGAGCACCGCCAGCGCGCTCGTGCTCAACACCGTCCGCTTCGCGATCTGCGAAACGTGCGGCGACTCGGACACCGCGATGGTCAAGCCATCCCGCGCATTCACGTGCAGCATGACATGAATGTCAGAGCTGCCATCGCCGGTGTAGATCACGTGATCGGGCCCCGCTACGTGTTCCTCCAGCAACTGGTTGAGCACCGCAACCTTTCCGTAACCCGCGGTCGCGCGCACGATCGTATCGATCTCACCCGTAGGCTTGTAGAGAAACTCAGTCCCAAAGATGTGGTCTTTCGGAACGATGCCTTCGAGCGCTGAGTGGATCACCTCGACCGGTGCTGCCGACAGCACGAAGAACTCGAAGACGTGTCCATCAATTCCAGATTCAAGAATCTGATAAAGAAGCGGGATGTTGTCCTTGAGCCGGATGCGCTTGCCCACTTCATACAAGTGTTCCTTGCGCACCTTGGCCTTGAACTCAGGATCATGCAGCAGGAGGTACGCCAGTTCCGCGCCCTGCTGCACCAGGTTGATCCTGGCCATCCCTTTGGCCTTGCGCTCGAATTCGTCCGTGGAGATGCCGACCAGCTCCGCCAACACATAGCCGGAGTCGTTGAACGTAAGCGTCTGATCGAAGTCACTGGCAAAAATGTAGCGTCTCAAAGCGTTGTCACCCATGCCCATTGGATTCGAGCACCCGGGCAATGACCCATTAAAACAATTGATCGGCGCTATTCTGACACAAGATTCACGCGCTGTTCACAATTCTCTAAATAAACCACCAAGGACATGAAGTCACACGAAGGATTCGCTTCCAGAGGTTTTCCTTGGTGATCTTTCGTGCACTTGGTGGTTGAGAAGTGTTGATCTCTTTACTAAATTCATGGTCACGTCCAAAATAGAACGTTCGGCTTGCGTCGACGGTTCACGCGGGCCGAAACATTAGACAGGAGCCCTCATGCCAGCGACTGGTGAACTCATTCGTGCGATGAATTATGTGGAAGACATCACCAACACCTTACGCCGTATCAGCATTTACATTCCTGCGATGGCGGCCGACGAGCGCCTGCGGCTGGCGGAGTGCTTGCGAGGAGTGAACAAAGCCATCAACGACGCGCTCGCGGACCTCGAGAAGGCGGCGAAGTAAGTGGCGCAGGTGAAGACCATCGCCGTCATCGGCGCCGGCATTATGGGGCGCGGCATCGCGCACGCGGCGGCGCTGGGCGGCTATCGCACCATCCTCGAAGACCTGCTCCCCGGCGCGCTGCGCAAGGCGGAGAGCGAAATCCGCGTCAATCTGGACAAGGCCGTGGAGTTGGGCAAAGTCGCCGCAGCCGACGCGGACGCTGCTCTCCAACGCCTCGAGTATGCAGGGTCGGTGGAGCAGGCGGCACGTGAAGCGGATCTGGTCATCGAAGCAGTGCCGGAAGAGATGGAGTCGAAGGTTGAAATCTTCACTCTGCTCGACAAGATCTGCCGGCCGGGGACAATCCTGGCGTCGAATACTTCTTCACTCAGCATCACTGAGATTGCGAGCGTTACCTATCGCGCGAAGAAGTGTTTGGGGATGCACTTCTTTAATCCTGTACACAAGATGAAGCTCCTCGAGGTGGTGCGCGCGCTCGAGACTGATGACGACACGCTGGCCACTGCGGTTGAAGTTGGGAAGCGCATGGGGAAGGAAGTTGTCGTGATCAAGGAGTCACCGGGGTTCATTACCAGCCGCATCAACGCGATGATTGGCAACGAAGCGTTCTACATCCTGCAGGAGGGGATTGCTTCGGCGGCGGACATCGACAAGGCGTTGAAGCTGGGGCTCAACCATCCGATGGGGCCGTTTGAACTGGTGGACCTGGTGGGGCTGGATACGCGTCTGAACATACTGGAGTATCTGCACAAATCGTTAGGAGAGAAATATCGTCCGGCGCCGCTGCTGGTGCAGTACGTGAAGGCGGGGCGACTGGGGCGGAAGTCGGGGCGCGGCGTGTACGAGTACCCGGAAGAATCTGTAGCGGCTAAACGTTCCTGATACCCACGCTTTCGCAATGAACGGGAAAGGATGGGTCGCTTGCGTGTTGAAAGAGCTGGTGAACGTCCCGTCCGACGGGACGTTTCCTGCTTTCGGGTGCCTTCACCGCTCAAACCATTGGGCATTCGCGGTCATCAATGCTCTCTCATCGCCCGCGGCTTCGCATCAGCATCCACCAACCCCAGAGCCCACTTTAAAGCCCCACCGTACATCTCCCGCAACGCCGGATTATCCCAATTCTCCGTCACATGTCCCAAGCTGGAATAGAACACGCGACCCTTGCCGTACCTACGGGCCCAGGCGACTGCGAAGTCGCCGTCGGTGCGATGAACATTCTTGTTTTTCAGGTCGAGCCGAGGTTTTTCCGATTGCGTGTCGAGCCGCATCAATACGCGAACTTTGTCGCGCGAGTAGTTCTTGATCTGATACACCTCATCCCGCAGGACGGAGTTGCGCGGCCACTGCTGCATGCCCGGAAACCCCGGATCCTCCACCAGAAGCGGCGCATCGAACGTGCCCCAAGGATGCTCGTCGAAGTAGCCTCCAATCATCTCGCCGTACTCCGGCCACGTGGTGAAGGTTATGGTCGCGCTGTGTACGCCGACAAAGCCTTTGCCGTCCTCGTGGATGAACGACAAAAAATCGGCTTTCTGCTGCGCGTCCATCTCGAGTTCACCACCAGTAAAGAAGACCACTGCGTCAAAGTCGTTCAGATTTTTCGCGTTGTACTCGAGCTTCTTCTTGGTCAGCGCTTCGGTGTCGGTACGCAGAGTGGTGTCCCACAAGCCGCTTTCACGTCCCATGCGCTCAATCGTCGCCATGGCGTGGGAAACGGCCTCGTGCCGGTAACCTTTCTGTTCTCCAATCACCAGCAATTGTTTCCTGGAGGGGGAAGATTGCGCTGCGCTCAGGCACCCGCAAAGAAAGACGAACAAAACAAGCAGCAAGCGAATTCTCAGAGCGAAATTCCGAATGTAATTGGCCACAGGCACGCCCTTGTATAACAGATACGGATCCCAGGTCGCGAGTGTCCTTTCCTTTCAACACTTTAGCGCCGCAGAATCCCCCAGAACACCGCTAAACCCCAAATTTGCCCCATTCGTTGGGATAAAGATGCACCCGTCCTTTGCCTCCAATAGCATAGCTTCAGCTCAACACCAGGGAAAAGTGTAACGAAACAGGTCAACTTCCCAAGGGAGAGCCATTGTTAGCTGGTGATGTCTCAGGTTCAACCGAGGCAAAAGGGTGAGAAGCAAGTACCACGCAGCTCTAAGCTGTTGGTATTAACAACCTTTTAGTTCAGGGTTGAGCCCTAAACCTCAAAGACAAAATTGATGGCAAGGGGAGAGGACTAGCCGCTGACGGCTATTCCCCCAAGTTCAGGATTTTGATTTCAAGTTTTGATTTTGAAGCAAGAGCTAAAAGCCAGGAGCCTAAAGCGATTATGCGCAAGCCGATCAAGTACGTGGAAAAAGCAGTGACCGTCGCCGCCAAGGGAGCGTGGGTGGTGTTTGACCGTTTCAACCGGATCAGCCCCAACCCGTCGCCCACTCCGAAGTGGTCCGAAAAGCCGCTGCTCAAGTCTTATGAGAAGTCCAAACCACCGCTCGGCTGGCCCCGTTCCACCGATTCGCTCTGCCCGAAGTGTGTCCCGGAAATACGTCAGCAGATTCTCGACGGCAAACTGCCGCACGAAGTTCTGATGAACGAGAAGGTCGGCGAGATCAAGGCCACCATCATCGAGCGTGACGGCAAGATCCTAATGGTCAAGGACTGCCCCAAGCACGGCCACTTCGAAGACGTGATGTCGATCGACACCGAGTTCTCGAAGCACCTCGAAGACGTCTTTCCCGGCCGCGACATCGCCGCCCACAACGACGAGAAGTTGCATCACCACGGCTCGTCCACGGTGAAGTACGGCCGCGGCTCCGTGCTGACCATCGACCTGACCAACCGCTGCAACATGATGTGCGATCCCTGCTTCATGGACGCGAACCAGGTCGGCTTCGTCCACGAACTGCAGTGGGAAGAAATCAAGCAGATGCTCGACAACGCGATCACGATCAAGCCGCGGCGCCAGATGAGCGTCCAGTTCTCCGGCGGCGAGCCCACGCTGTCCCCATATTTCTTGGACGCAGTCCGCTACGCCCGCAAAGTCGGATACAACTCCGTACAGGCCGCCACCAACGGCATCGAATTCGCGAAAAGTTTTGAATTCTGCCAGCAAGCAGTCGAAGCCGGCATGCGCTACGCCTACCTGCAATTCGACGGCATCGGCAACGCCGCCAACGCCCACCGCATGGTAGGCAACCTCTTCGACGTAAAACTGAAAGCCATCGAAAACCTCCACAACGCCGGCGTAGAAATCGTCCCGGTAGTTACGATAGTTAACGGCATCAACAACGAACAAGTAGGAAGAATCATCAAGTTCGCCTTAGACAATCCGAAGACGATCAGCTTCCTAAGCTTCCAACCAGTAAGCTTCACCGGAAGAGACGAAGCCGTAACCGACGACCGCCGCCAAGCCCAGCGTTACACACTAAGTCATCTCGCCCACGACGTAAAAAACCAAACCGGCCTAGGCGAACCCGCCCGCGACTGGTTTCCAATCTCCTTCATGGGCACATTCTCCGACTGGGCCGACCTCATGCACGTAAACGAGCCCAAAAACGACTGGGGCCAACTAAGCTGTGGCTGTCATCCTAATTGTGGGACGGGGATGGCGGTTATGATTGATAAGGAGACTAAGGAGGCGGT
>Ga0066709_100005604_pt1 | contig 10384 bp, 7 predicted proteins | sample GraSoiAngelo_158_FD_79665 | JGI IMG/M metagenome (GOLD analysis project Ga0066709, IMG submission 79665) | Grasslands soil microbial communities from the Angelo Coastal Reserve, California, USA - 14_1009_16_30cm | ecosystem: Environmental > Terrestrial > Soil > Grasslands | place: USA... | reverse complement strand
TCGGCCACCTGATTCAGCCGGCTGAAAACCCACCGGTCCTCCACCGCTACGCTCATGCCGCCCTCAGCAACCGGCCGGTAAGCCTGCAAATCGTCCGGCACCCACGGCTCCACTCCCGAGCGTTCCATGTTCATGATAATCAGACGCGCCGCATTCCAGATCTTGTTGGCGAACGCGCGCGCCGATTCGATGCGGTCTTCGGAAAGCGCGATGTCGGTACCCGGTGCGGCCGCCATGAGCAATGCCATGCGAACGGCATCGGTCCCGTACTTCTCGGTCACCACCAGCGGATCGATGGTGTTGCCGCGCGTCTTGGACATCTTCTGGCCCTCGGCATCGCGCACCAGGGCGTGGATGTAGACCTGGCGAAACGGCACCTCACCCATGAACTCCATGCCGGCCATTATCATGCGCGCCACCCAGAAGAAAAGAATGTCGAAGCCGGTATTCAGTAACGATGTGGGATAAAACTTGTGCAGGTCTTCGGTATCGTCGGGCCAGCCGAGTGTCGAGAACGGCCACAGCTGCGAGCTGAACCAGGTATCGAGCACATCCGGATCCTGCTCCACTCGTGAGCTGCCGCAGCGGGTGCAGCTTGCCGGGTCCTCGCGCGCCACGATGATCTCCGCGCAGGCCTGGCAGTACCACGCTGGAATACGGTGGCCCCACCACAACTGCCGCGATATGCACCAGTCGCGGATGTTGTCCATCCACTCGTGGTAAACCCGGATCCAGTTTTCCGGAACGAAGACGATCTTGCCTTCGTCCACCACGCGAATCGCTTTTTCGGCCAGCGGCTTGATCTTCACGAACCACTGCGTCGAGATCAGCGGCTCGACGATATCCTTGGTCCGTTCGCAGCGGCCCAAGCTCACGGTGTAATCTTCGATTTTCGCGATGAGTCCGAGCTGCTCGAGGTCCGCCACCACCTGCTTGCGGGCATCGAAGCGGTCGAGACCGGCATAGCGGCCCGCTTCCTGCGTCATGCGGGCATTCTCGTCAATGACTTTGATCTTCGGCAGATCGTGCCGCTTGCCCGCTTCGAAGTCGTTGGGATCGTGCGCGGGCGTGATCTTTACTACGCCAGTGCCGAATTTCGGATCGGCCAGCTCATCGAGAATGATCGGAATCTCCCGATTCATCAGCGGCAGCATGACGGTCTTGCCGTGCAGATCGAAATAGCGCGCGTCGCTCGGGTTGATGGCCACCGCGGTGTCGCCCAGCATGGTCTCCGGCCGCGTCGTCGCCACCACCAGGTGACGGTCCGTGCCGACCACCGGATAACGAATGTGCCACAGGTGCCCCTGCGTCTCTTCGTGCTTGACTTCGAGATCGGAGAGCACGGTCTGGCATTGTGGGCACCAATTCACCATGTACTCGCCACGGTAGATGAGACCCTTTTCCCAGAGCCTGACGAACACCTCGCGCACCGCGCGCGAAAGTCCCGCGTCCATGGTGAAGCGCTCGCGGCTCCAGTCGCAGCTCAAGCCCATGCGAATCATCTGGCGCTTGATGGTGTCGCCGTATTGCTCTTTCCACTGCCAGACGCGCGCGATGAATTTTTCGCGACCGATCTCGCGGCGGCTCGTGCCCTCTTGAGCGAGTTGCCGCACCACCATCATCTCGGTCGAGATGCCGGCATGATCCGTTCCCGGCAGCCAGAGCGTGTTGTCCCCGCGCATGCGATGCCAGCGGACTGTGCAATCGATCTCGCTATGCTCGAGCATGTGTCCAATGTGCAGCGAACCGGTCACGTTGGGTGGTGGAATGACCAGCGAAAACACCGGCGCGGTACTTTTTACGTCAGCGTGAAAGACCCCGGCCTCGATCCACCACTGCGCCCAATGCGGCTCAAACCGCTGCGGCTCATAGACTTTCTCAAGTTGCATGGGGAATTTTCAATATAGCAGAGGGGTATTCCGAGCGCCCGGTTCAGCACTAAGCTCGGCACTAAATCCGGGCGCGCGGTGGTGTATGATCAGTGCCGAAGTTTAACCGCCCGAGCGCGCGCTATCCGCGTTCGGCAGCAGGTTTATGCCCCGCAACAGGTCTTTGAACCTGGGCTCGTGTCGCAGGTTATCCAGTCGCGGGTCCCTTGCCAGCCAGACCAGGGTCACATCGTGTTGCTCGAAGGCTTTTTCAAGTTCTTCGAGCGCGGCCGCCGTTTTGCCCACGCCGGCATGGGCTACCGCCATCCAGAATGGTGAGATATGCTGCCGCGCCGACAACTCCGCCAGCCGTTCGATCAGGGCGCGCGCTTCCTCGATGCGGCCGGCGCTGGCAAGAGCATGCGCCAGAGCGGACAACGTGGCCGGGTGCCCGTCAGTGGCTACCCGCACCTTCTCGAGCGCCGCAATGGCCTCGTCATACCGGCGCTCCTGTTCATAGGCCAACCCCAGAGTGGACTGCGCCGCCGGGAACTGCGGGTCCAGCTCGAGAGTGCGCAGCGCCTCTTCGACGGCCCGCTTGTAGTCGCGCGCCATGTAACAGTTCCAGGCGATCTCCATGCTGATCACCAGTGAAAAAGGGTCCAGCTCGAGCGCGAGACGGCTTTCGCGCATGGCCTCTTCCGCCCGGCCGACGGCTGCCAGAAAAGCGGCGTACATGCGGTGCCCGGTCGCGTAATTCGGGTTCAACTCGATCGCCCGCATGTATTCGCATTCTGCAGCCGCCCAGTCCCAGTCGTAGATTTTGAAAATGCCGGCGAGCGAAGCGTGAGCTTCGGCCAACCCGTCGTCGATCTCGACGGCTCGCCGCGCGGCTTCTTTGGCCTTAGGCATCACAGCTGCCGCGGGCGCGAGGCCGAAAAATCCTAGCAAGCCGTAAGAATCGGCCAGCCCCGTATACGCCAGCGCGTAGTTCGGATCGCGCTGGATCGCCCGCTCGAAGTACTCGATGCCTTTTCTGAGCCCCTCTTCACTCAGCCGGTTCCAATGGTAGCGGCCCCGGAGATAGTCCTGGTACGCCTCCGAGCTCTGCGTGTGACGCTTGGCCAGGCGGTTCCGGTCTTCCCCCGTCAGGCGCAAGCGCAGCTTTTCAGAAATTTCGCGCGCGATCTCCTCTTCGACCGCGAGAATGTCAACCATCTTGCGGTTGTACTGCTCGCCCCAGAGCTGCCAACCGTTCTGCACGTCCACCAACTCGGCCACCACCAGCAACGCATCCCCGCGTTGCAGCACCCGGCCCAGTAGCACGGCATCGACATTCAGTCTCCTGCCCACCGACCGAGGATCGAGCGATTTGTCTTTGTAACGGAACACCGTGCTGCGCGACATCACGCGCATGATCGGCAACTGTGAGAGATGGTTGATGATGCTTTCCGTGATGCCGTCCGCCAGATATTCGGTTTCCGGGTCGGCCGTGTTTCCAGCCTCAGCATTTCCGAATGGCAGCACCGCCAGCGATTCCACCGGCCGGGCCACGGGAGCCGCGAGCCGTGTACTCTCCGCCAGGCCGATCACGGGCGAGATAAACCGGTAGCCGCGCCGCGCCAGCGTCTCGACAAAACGCGGATTCGCGGGGGAATCGCCCAGAGCATGCCGTAGCCGCTTTACCGCCGCGTTCAGACTCTGCTCGAAATTTACAAAGGTGTCGGAAGGCCAGAGTTCCTTCTGCAGGTCTTCCCGCGCGATCAACTCACCTGGACGATCGAGCAGCTTGATCAGCATCCGCACCGGCTGGCCTTCCAGACGGATCTTGCGCCCCTGCTTGCGTAACTCGCCCGAGCGCAGATCAAACTCGAATACTCCAAAACGGACCGCGCGTGGCGAACGGGAGCGGGGTTCCATCGTCAGGGCTTAGGCTTCAATCGAGTGTAACAGCCGCTATTCCACCGTGTCACTCACGCCAATAACTCCCGGAAAATCAATCGCTTCCGGTGTCATTTACGTTTATCCCATATTTCATCTATCAAATGTTGGGGCATATGCATCTTTAACTGGAGACTGTGGCTTCCCGCACAATGACGTAACTGTCCAGGCGGCAGCGAAATTCCCAGTCAGAACTTGATTTGAGTTGAGGAGATGGAATGAACGTAACGCAATCATCGGCCGCTCACGCGGAGCGATATCAGGACCTTCATCTTTCTGTAGACTTCGAGCGCGAAACGGCCGTGCTCGATGGCATGCGGATGAAGCTCACTTACAAAGCATTCGCCCTGCTTGCATTCCTGGTGCGCCACCCCGGCCAGCTCATCCCGCGCGACACTCTGCTGATGCTCGTTTGGGGCTATGGCACTGACATTCGCACGCGCACCCTGGACGTCCACATCCGCCGCTTGCGTAAGAGCCTGGGCAACTACGGCACGGCGTATATTGAAACCGTTTTCGGCGTGGGGTACCGGTTCCAGCCTTGCCGCGCGCAGTCCGGGATCAAAGCGCCGGATCCGTCACCCGCGCTGGCATTGGGCGCAACCGCCAGCGCCAGCCAGTGGCGCTGGAAGATGGAAGGAGACGCGCCGAACTGAGAGACGGGAACTCTCGCTCGAATCACATCCCCGCGGTGAAGGTCGCCCATGGGTGCGCGTTCATGTCGCGCAGGTATTCCTTCTGCCAGTTGAACTCGGGGTGCTGTTTCAGGTGCTCCGCCGCCTTGAAGTGAAGGCCGCAGGCGTGCCCCGCCAGTGCCGCGAGCGTCAGGTGCTCGGCCATGGTCGAGTCCGTGACCTTATTGATCACCGCCCCGGCAATTCCATATGGCGGCATCCATGGAAACATGCCACGCGGCGAGAGATCGACGTGCCCACAAATCGTCCGTTCGCAAGCCTGGGTCTTTTTGTCAAAGGCATCGTAGTGGTCGCCTAGAAAGCGCTCGCCCGCCGCCACATCGATCTTGCCCTTGTTCTCCGCCATTAACTGGTCCCAGCGCGCGCGCCGGACGTTGTCGCTGTTGGATGGGTCGTTGATCGGGAAATCAGTTTCCTCGCGGGCCAGCTTCTCATTTACCGGGAAATTCGATCCCGTAAAGTAACCGTCCTTGGTCCGCCGCAGATTCACGTTCTTCAGCCCCAGCTCCAGATCCGCGATCTCGTTGGTCTTGCGATCCGCCACCAGCCAGTTATTGGCGTAGCCGCCGTTGTTCCCGTCCTTCATGATGCGCGCGAAATCGTCGATCGACCCCGCATACTGCATGGCTTTACGCCCGCGTACGAATTCTGGAATGCCATTGGAGTCCCAGCCGTGGAAATTCGAGATGGTGGTCTCGGTGATCATCATGCCCGCCGAGTTAATGCCGAAATCGTCGCCGCTGTGAATGAAGCCCGGGTAGCCGTCCATGATGAAGTGGTTCCCTTTGGCCGGCACGATGTCGAAGATCACGGTCCAGCGCTCGCCATCCAGATACTGCGTCCAGTTATTGTGCGCCAACACCACCTTGCCATCTTTCGTATAGCTGCCGGTCGCAATAAATGCGCTGCAATGGTCCGGCGCGGTCACCGACGGCGGCGATTTGATGTTGTGCTCCTTGTCGTACGCATACACGTAATAGCTCCACTCCATCGAAGCGTTCATGGCGACAACATCCCACACATCCACCTTCACGCCATGTGCCACGGCGCCGTCAGCGATGCCCTTGAGCTCCTCGCGATACTCCGGCTCGACGTGCGGCCAGAGCATCTCCTGCGCCTGATGGCGAAAGAAGCCCCAGCTCTTGTTGTTGTCATGCGTCAGCTCGAGCTGCGTGACTTTGAAGCTCTCCTTGATCTCCGGCGCCAGCAGGTACCCATGCTGGAATCCCATGTCCGCGGGCGAGCCTTCCAGATGCACGAACGTCCAGCCGCTCTTTTCCGCGCGGCGGTAGGAATTCTTCAAGCGCGCGTCGACCTGCGGCTCGCGCGAAACCAGCGAGAACGCCAGCAGCAGCAAAAGGAGAGAAGCCAGAACGGCAGGAGTCTTCATCGAGGAACGGGGCATCATTACCTCCAGTGCCCTATTATAGTGAGGACGGTATGGTTACGCAGCATAAGCTGACCGCGCATGTGAAAGCCGCGGGTTGAGCGTCTAAGCTGAGTCCAAAGGTTTTGGACCGGGTGCTCGCCGCGATTCCGCGCGTCACGAATGAAAACGTGCTGGTAGGGTTTGACACGGCCGACGATGCCGGCGTGTACAAGCTGACGCCGGAGCTCGCCCTGGTGCAGACCGTCGATTTTTTCACCCCCATTGTCGACGATCCGTACACGTTCGGCGCCATCGCCGCGGCCAATTCGCTGAGCGATGTCTACGCCATGGGCGGCAAGCCGATCTCCGCGCTTTCGCTGCTGGCGTATCCCGCGAATGGCGATCTCGATGACCTCGAACAGATCCTGAAGGGCGGTGCGGAGAAGATCCACGAATCCGGCTGCGTGATTCTGGGCGGGCACAGCATTGCGGACGACGAGATCAAGTTCGGCTACTCGATCACCGGTACTGTGCATCCGGACCGCGTCAAAGCGAATGCGAGCGCGCGTGTGGGCGATGCCCTGGTCTTCACCAAACTCATCGGCACGGGCGTCATTACCACGGCGCTCAAACGTGAGATCGCGAAAGAATCCGACGTGCAAGCGGCCATCGATTCCATGCTGATGCTCAATCGCCGCGCTTGCGAGGCGATGCTGGCTTACGATGTCCACGGTTGCACGGATGTCACCGGCTTCGGCCTGATCGGGCACGCCCGGGAAATGGCCCTAGGGAGCGGCGTCACCATCGAACTCGATACCACGGCCGTGCAGTTTCTCCCCGGAGCGCTCGATTACGCGCGTCAGGGCGCCCTCCCCGGCGGGCTGAAGAACAATCGCGAATTCGCCTCCTGCGCCGTCGAAGTGATGCGTGAAATTCCGGCGGAAGTCGAAAATTTGCTCTACGATCCGCAGACTTCGGGCGGATTGCTGATCTCGCTGCCGGAAGCCGACGCCGCGCAACTGGAGAGCAAGCTACCCGAAGCCTACCGCGTGGGCCGCGTGCTGCCAAAAGCCGCGCACCCGATCCGGCTCGTATGATCAACACTCGCTGCGCTCCGCTATGGGTTTGTAGCGCAGGGCCACGCCGGGTTTGCGGGGACCTGCGGCCCTTCATCACCGCTGTAGAAAAACCCGCAGGTTCCCGCAAACCCCGCGTGACCCTGCGCTACACAATAGGGGACGGCACTTGACTCATAACCCCATCATTGTCGCGCTCGACGTCGAATCCGCCGAAGAAGCCCGCACGCTCGTCGAACGCATCGGCCCGGCCGCCGGTTTTTACAAAGTCGGCATGGAACTCTACGCGGCCGCCGGCATGGACTTCGTCCGCGAGCTGCTGGCCAGCGGCAAAGACGTCTTTCTCGACCTGAAGTTCTACGACATCGGTGAAACCGTGAAGCGCGCCGTCGCTCAGGTAGCGCGTACCGGCGTGCGGTTTCTGACGGTGCACAGCTCGGGAGCCGTCATGCGCGCCGCCGTCGAAGGCCGCGGATCGTCGCCGCTCAAGCTGTTAGCCGTCACGGTGCTCACCAGTTTCGACCAGCAGGATCTCTCCGACCTCGGCTACTCTTGCTCACCCGCCGAGCTGGTCGAGCTGCGCGTGCGGAAGGCCATGGAGGCTGGCATTGACGGCATCGTGGCGTCTCCGGTGGAAGCCCGCTCCATCCGCTCGCTCGCCGGTCCGCGCGCCATCCTGGTCACTCCCGGCGTGCGATCGCCGGGCGCGAGCAAAGGCGATCAGAAGCGCGTGGCCACTCCCGAAGAAGCCATTCGCGACGGGGCGGATTATCTGGTCATCGGCCGCCAGATTACGCGCGCTGCCGATCCCGCGGCCGCCGTCCGTCAGGTACTAGAAGAAGTGCAGACCGTATCCCGGGTCTGAGCCCGCATGGAAACGGTCTATCAGCTGATCGCGCAGTACGGACATCTCGCCATCTTCTGCCTGCTCGTGCTGGGCATCGTGGGGTTACCGGTGCCGGATGAAACGTTGCTGACTTTTTCCGGGTACCTGGTCTTCAAAGGCCACTTTGGTTTCCTGCCCACGGTGGCGAGCGCATACGCCGGTAGCATCTGCGGCATCACCATCAGCTACATCATTGGCCGCACCGGCGGCCTCTACCTGATCCACAAGTATGGGCCTTACGTGCACCTCACCAAGGACCGGCTCGACCGCGTGCACGCCTGGTTCGAGCGCATGGGGCGCTGGGCGCTGTTCTTCGGATACTTTATGCCCGGAATCCGGCACTTCACGGCGGTGGTAGCCGGCAGCTCGGAGCTTGAGCCGCACGTTTTCGCCATGTTTGCTTACAGCGGCGGCCTGGTGTGGGTGCTCACTTTTGTGTCGCTGGGATATTTTTTAGGAGATCAGTGGTCGCGCATCGACCAGGAAATCCACGGCATTCTGCTGTGGCTTACGATCGCGGCTGCAGCTGCAGCGCTAGCCTACTGGTGGCTGCGGCGCCGCGAGACGGGCAGCCGTTGATCAGAAGTTCACGACATGCCGGCGCATGCACTCCAGACAAATATACTTACCTTGAACGGGCCGCGTGATCTGGTGGTGCATCATGCGGCAGATAAAGTTTCCCAGGCGTTCCATAACGTTCGACTTCAAAGACACGTGGCGCTTCATGCCTTACCCTCCTGTTTACGAAACGGGTATGCTGCGATACTGCCTGATGTTTATGACGATAAGCCTTGTGGCAAAGCCTCGCAATCGGGGAATGCCCCGAACGACAATTCGTTTGAATGAAAGCAGTTATGCACGGGCATACAGCGGCTGATGACGGTCAACGGGCGTCAAACTATTCGAGTCAAATGCTGGAAGTCCGCATAACGATGATCGATGTTGTTTTTTAAGAAAATTCCTGATTGCCAGCCGTCCCGCGCGTCGCAGCCCCGCTGGTTGTGAAACACTAGGTTCTGTATCCGTTTTTTCCGGCGCTCTCATTCCTCGTTGTCACTGCTCACTCGGGGTTCGTAAGCGTCAAGCGAACAAATTATGACGCCGTACGTTTATGTAAATACATGAATCTCAAATACGATCGCCACGAGACGATGCGTAGCATCTCTTTTCTGTTATGTATCTCCCTGCTTTTCTCTGGTTCCGTCATCGCTCAAAGTGAGGTGCGCATTGACCCGCCAAAGGGCGGATTGGGCTGGGTGACTCGTCCCTATCAGCCGAGATACGTTCCCCCCATCAGTTTGGCGAATTCGTCACGTATTGAGTCGCTGGAGAGGGCCGGCAACCTCTACCTTTCGGCGCCAGATGTCGTCGCGCTGTCCATTGAAAACAACATCGACGTGGAAGTGCAGCGGTACGCGCCTCTGCTGGCCCGGGAGGTGCTCAAGCGTGCACAGGCCGGCGGCGCACTGCGCAGCGTGGGCGTGGGTGTGGCGCCGGGACCGCAAAGCGTCAGTCTGCAAGGCGTCAGCGTGAACTTCGGGGGCGTCGCGAGTACCGCGGCAGTCGGTTCGGGCGGCGGCATTGTGACGCAACTTGGACCCGGTATCCCGCTGCTCGATCCAACCGTCACCGCCTTTGCCAATTTCCAACACTTAAGCGTGCCGCTCAGCAACACGATCCTGACGGGAACCACCGCTCTGGTACAAGACATTCGCGCCTATCAGACGCAATACGCGCAGAACTGGATTTTCGGTTTGAGCACCCAGGTGTCGTACTCCAGTCAGCACATCAAGGTGAACAGCCAGTCCTTCACCCTGAATCCTTACACATCGGGCAACCTGGATCTGCAGATCACGCAAAATCTGCTGCAAGGTTTTGGATCTGCCGTGAATGGCCGTAACATCCGTGTCCAGAAGAACAATTTGAAATATACCGATCTGCAATTCAAACTGCAGGTGATCACCACGGTATCCGCGGCTCTCAACCTGTATTGGGATCTGGTCAGTTTCTTTGAAGATGTGCGCGCGCGCGAACAGGAGGTCAAGACCGCGCAGCAGTTGTTCGACAACAACAAGGAGCAGGTGAAAATCGGCTCGCTCGCCGAGATCGAAGTCACGCGCGCGGAATCGCAGCTTTACACCGCCAAGCAGGATCTGATCGTGGCGCAGACCAATCTGGCGCAACAGGAGACGGTCCTGAAGAACGCATTGAGCCGCGCTGGGGTAGCGACTTCCGACCTGGCCGCGGTCCACATCGTGCCGCTCGATCAGATTGTCGTACCGCCGCAGGATGAAGTCAGGCCCGTCGACGACCTAGTCGCCGACGCGGTGCAGAACCGGGTCGAGATCCAGCAAAGCCGCATCAACCTCGAAAGCAATCAGATGAACCTGGTGGGCATCAAGAATTCCCTGAAACCTACATTGCAGGCGTTTGCGGAACTGACCAACAACGGCTTGACCGGCGATCTCACCGCGCTCGGCGCCATGCAACCCGGCGTCGGATATCTCGCCGGCGGCTACGGCAATCTGTTGTCTCAGATCGCGCGGCGC
>Ga0066709_100005603_pt1 | contig 10385 bp, 7 predicted proteins | sample GraSoiAngelo_158_FD_79665 | JGI IMG/M metagenome (GOLD analysis project Ga0066709, IMG submission 79665) | Grasslands soil microbial communities from the Angelo Coastal Reserve, California, USA - 14_1009_16_30cm | ecosystem: Environmental > Terrestrial > Soil > Grasslands | place: USA... | reverse complement strand
GCCCTGGATGGCGCTGGTTTTCGGGCTGAGCCTGAGCAATCACTATCCGCTGATGCTGCTCGTCGCGCCGGCCTTCGTCATCCTGCTCTGGCCGCTGCGCCGGGAGCTGCTCAGCCGCTTCGGCATGCTGTCCTGGCTCGTGATTGTCGGCGTGCTTCCCTACGCGTGGATGGTGCGCCGCTCGTGGCAGGCGTTGCCGATCAGTTTCAACGGCCCTCTGGAGACCATTCAAGAGATCCTGTACTTCGTCAGCCGGGCGGGATACGCCGGCATCGATCACTCGGTGTCGGCGGGCTGGCTCGACCGCGTCCGGTTTTTCGAATTTTTCGGCGGCGAGCTGCTGCGGCAGTTCGCTGTGGTCGGCACGCTGCTGGCCGTGGCGGGATTCGTGGTGCAGTGGCGCATCCTCGGGCAGCGTGTAGCAGCGTTTCTGAGCGTTGCCTTCCTCATGCCCTCGGCGGTCCTGCTGCTGCTCCTCGGCTTCGACTACGACTCGTTTCGCGCGCACGTGTTTCACGTCTATCCGCTACCGGCCTATGCGGTCTGCGCGCTCTGGACGGGGCTGGGGTTCGCGTGGGCGGTGGAGCGCTACGCCCGGCGCCCATCGCACGCGGCGGTCGCGGAAGCAGCGTTGCTCGCTCTGATCTTTGCGTTCGGCGCTCGAATCAACCTGCTCGCCACCGACGATTGGGGTGCGCGCTACGCGCAGGCGGTGTTAAAGGCTCTGCCCAAGAACGCGGTTGTCATCGTGACGGGAGACCCGGACCTCGCGCCGATCGCGTATTTCCACATGATCGAGAACTGGCGGCCGGACATCACTATGTACGAACCGAAAAGCATGATTCTCGGAAATCGCCTGTTCCATCCGCTGAGGACCGACGAGGAGACGGGGAAACGCATAATGGACGAGATGATCGACGGGCAGAGCGCCCCCGTGGTGTTCACGCTGGATACCTATCCGCGCTATGCGCAGCGCGATCACTGGCTCTATGTCGAGGTCGACAAATCGTCAACCGACCCGCAGCGGGTCACCGTCGACATCCCCGAGGAGGCGGTGCGGTTCTTCGAGGAGTCGATCCTCGGGGTTGACGACACCAGCGCCTGGGTAGCCTTCATTCAGGGCGAGCTGCGCCGCCATTACGCGATGCTCCTCGCCCGTTCGCTGCCACGCGGCCAAACGCTCGACGAGCGCACGCGGCGCCATCTCGATCTCCTGGAGAAGAATTTCTATGGCGCGCTGGGGATCGCGGAAGGTTTGATGGCGAACGAGGCGGGCTACCCGGCGGGGGTCGTGGGCGGCTTCCTGGACAGGGCGAGGGACGCGATGCCTTCCGATGTGCCCAAAGAGCACTTGTCGCGCTTCTTCTACATCCGCGGAATCCTGCGCGTTAACCTGCGCGACAACCCGGGTGCGGCCCGGGACCTTGAGACAGCAGTGTCCGTCTGGCCGGCGCCCAGCAACCCGGCCTTCAAAGCGCTCCAGGATCACTATCGCCAGACCGGGGACGAGGCAGCGGCGGCCGCCGTCGAGGAGCGGGTGAAGCAACTCAAGCGCCGCAGGGGCGGGTAGCAAGGGAGGCGCGTGGGACGCACGTCGCCATGGCTGGTCTTCGGCCTGCCGGCCGCGATTTGCGCGGCGTGGACGCTGTACGCCGGCAAGGATGTCAACTGGGACCAGCTCAACTACCACTTTTACCTGCCTTTCGAGCTGCTGGCCGGCCGGCTCGGGCAGGATTTCTTCGCGGCGAGCGCCCAAAGCTACCTGAACCCGATCGGCTACTTGCCGTTTTACCTGATGGTCAGCCACGGCTGGCACAGCGTCGCGGTTGCGATCGTGCTGGCTGCGGCGCACAGCCTCAGCGTCGGGCTCCTCTACCTCGTCGCCTACACGCTCTTTGCGCACCTGCCGCAGCGCGATCGATGCATGTTCTCCTGCATTGCGGCCGCGTTGGGCGCCGCTACCGGCGTTTACTGGATGACCGTGGGCGGCAGCTTTCTCGATCCGCTGCTCGCGCCGCCCATGCTGGCCGGTTTGCTTCTGCTGCTCGACGACGCTCGCACCGCGCGACGTGCGGCGCTCGCCGGCGCGCTTCTCGGCGCCGCCGCGGCGCTCAAGTATTCGAATGCGATCTTCGCGCTGGCGTTGCTCCCGCTCGCGTTTGTCCAGTCTCGCCGCGCGGGGTTTGCATACGTGCTGGCCGGCGCAGCGGCGGTGGCATTGTTCGCGGGCCCGTGGTTCGCGCTCCTCCAGCGCGAGTTCGGCAATCCGGTGTTTCCGCTCGCGAACGCGTGGTTCCGCTCCCCGGACGCGCTGCCGATCAACCTGATCGGCGAGCGCTTTGCGCTGAGCGATCCTGTCGCGCTGCTCGCCTTTCCATTCCGCATGGCGACGCTCGATCCATCCGTCTACGCGGAGAACTTTGCGCCGGACCTGCGCTTCGCCGCGCTGTTCGTGACGCTGCTGGGCCTCGCGGCGCTCGCGGCCGGCCGAGGCACGCCCGCAGTGGGCGCCCTGCGGGGCGCCGACTGGCGCGTGCTCGCGTTCTTTGCCTTTGCGCTCGTGCTCTGGCTCGCAACGTCGGCCAACGGCCGTTACGGCCTTGTCGTGCTGCTCCTCGCGGGCGTATGTCTCGCGCGAGTCGTCGAGCGTACGCTGCCCGCGCGCGCCGCCCGCGTCGCGCTCGCCGTGCTCCTCGCGCTCCAGCTCGCGGCGACGTTTCTCGCGTCGCCGCCGCGCTGGTTCCTGGCCGAGTCCTGGTCGCGCCACTGGTTTCCCTACGTCGTGCCGGACCGCGCGCTGCGCGAGCCGGCGCTTTACCTCACGGTCGAGATCCTGCCGATGGCGGTAATCGCGCCCTTCGTGCACCCGGCGTCGTCGTTCGTCAATTTCCGCGGACAGCACAGCGTTCCGAGCGATTCGCCGCGGCTCGCGGCTCTGCTCGAGCGACATCGCGGACACGTGCGCGTCCTCGGCCGTGAGCTCGACGAGAAGACCGCCGATCTGAATCTGCGGCGCCTGGGCTACCGCGTCGAGCCGAGCGACTGCTTCGCGATTCCCTGGCGGCCCGACGACGGCGACGCGATTTCGCAAGCCGCGAACTGGCTCGCGGGCGAACGGAAATCGTCGGAGCCGCTCTCGATGACGAGCTGCACGCTTCGCCCTGCGCCGCGCGATCCCGGCGAGGTGGCAGAAGAAGGCAGGATTTCCACGATCTTCAACCGCGTCGAAAAGGCGTGCCCGAAGCTGTTTCGCGGCCTGAGCTCGGTGACGGAGCCTTTCACCTCGGGGTGGTCGCGCTACTACGCTGGCCTTGACGCCCGCCTCGAAGCCTACGCCGGGAGGCTCAGCCTCAATCGCTATCGCGCCGACGTTCAGATCGACCTCGGCTTGCTCTCCGACTGGGAGCGTGCCGGCCATCCCTGCCCGGCGGGCAGCTAGCCGCATCCCATGATGCCCTCGCTTCTCGTATGCGCGATCGCGGCGCCGCTCGGGTTTCTCTTCTGGCTCTGCGGCGGCGTCACATTCTTCGCTGCTTTCGCGGCCATGGTCCTCACGACGCTGGTGGTCCTGTCGGCCGGGTGGGCGTCGCTCCGCGCGCTCGGCGTGCCGAATTTGTCCCCATCCGCAGCCTGGGTGCTCGGCGTATTCGCGATTTCGCTCGTGCTTTATGTGCTGGTGCAATGGCTGGAGCTGCGCGCGCTGATCGCAGCCGCGCTGCTGGCCGCAGTGGCGGGCGGCCTGGCGTGGCGGGAGCGTTTGTGGCGCGCGCAGATCGACCAGCGCGAGCTCGTCGGCATCGTGCTGTGCGGCGCGGTCACGCTGCTCTGGTGCCACCACAGCGCGAGCGCGCCCGCGACGCTCGCGCGCCTCGGCGTACTGCCGGTCTGGATCGACTACATGATCGACGGCGGAGTGATCTCGAGTTTCGGCGATCCGCTCGCGCAAGGCGCCCAATCGATCGAGCTCGCCGGCTTCCCGCGGCCCTTCTACCACTACGCCTCGTACATGATGCCTGCGGCCTTCGCGCAACCGTTCGATCTCCCCGGCTTGCCGCTCGCGACTTCCGTCTGGCTTCCCCTCGGATTCTTCACAATGTGCGCGGGCGGTTACGCCTTCGGAGTGGCGCTCTCAGGCTCGGCGGGTGGCGTAGCCGCAGTCGCGGCGCTGACGCTGCTGCCGGACGCCGGCGACTACGGCCTGCGCAACGCGCTCTTCGGCTTCGACTGGCACGTCCTGACACGCCCTAACGCGGCCTATGGCGTCGGCATCGCGCTCGTCTCGTTCGCGCTGCTCCAGCGCTGGTGCGAGGAACGCCGGCCGCAGCTCCTAGCGGCGAGCATTGCGCTCGCCTCGGGGCTGCTCCTGTTTCGCGCGCAGATCTTCGTGCTGGCGACTCCCTGCGTGCTCGCCATCGCCACGGTCGCGACGGCAGAGTTCCGCCGTCGCTGGCTGGTCTACACCTGCGCGGGGCTGGTTCTGCTCGCAGCGTTCTACTTGATCGTCGATGAGCCGCACGCCCTGCGGCCGTTTCTCCTCACCGTGCATGAGCAGCCGGGGATCGCTTACGCCGGCTGGTACGACTCTCTGTTGCAGCGTTACGGCGCGGGCATCGCCATCCCGCTGGGCGTGCTCCTCGTCTTTCCGGCGTTTCTCGGCGTGTTCACGTTGCTCTATCCCGCCGCGCTCTGGCTGCGCCGTCGCATGGCGTTCGACGCAATGCCACTTCTCCTCGTCGGGAGCTACGCGGCGCTGATGGTGCTGGCCCCCATCCCGGCGAACGGCGATGCGGCGGAGCTCACCCACCGGCCGTTTGTGCTGGTGTACGCCGTGGTCGCCAGCTGGACGGCGGCGGTGCTCACGGAACGCATTCGCTTCCACTGGCTGGTCGCCGCGAGCGCCGCGGCCGTGGTCGCGCTGTGGCCGGCGAGCGGACTGTGGAGCGAGGCTCCGAAGTTGAGCTGGGGCTGGAATTACTATGCGCGCGCCGTCACGCCGGGTCTCGCAGAGGCGGCGGGTTTTCTCAGGAAGGAGGGCAAGCCGGGCGAGCAATTCGCGGTCGCGCCATTGCAGCGCGGCTGGGCGCCCATCGAGCGGCCCGGATGGGTGCCGACCGACGCCGCCGTCGAGCTCTCGGCGCTGAGCGGAATGCCCGCTTACATCGCGCGTCCGTACCTCGACGTCCTGCAAGGTGGCGAGCGCCGATGGGTGGCGGAGGAGCGCCTTGCCGAGCTGGAAGCGATCGAGCGGGAAACGCGGCCGCGTGCCGCGCTGGGCCGCCTCGGTGCAAAAGGCGTCAGCTGGTATGTCGTGACGGGAGGGGTTGGGCCGCGTTGGGACCCGGACCGCCAGCTCGCCGCTTTCACCCAAGGCAAGGTCGCGGTTTACCGGATCACGAATCGGTAGAAGGCGAGCTTCGCTAGCGTGTTCGCCCGCGCCATCAGACGGCCGCACGCCATGTCGAGAGCGGTCAGGCCGAAGGCGGAGTTCGCTCCCGCCTTGGCGATGAAAGCGCGGAATTCCGCGGCCTGTGCGGCGCCGATGGCCACGCTCCAGGCGCCTGCCGAAACGCGGAACGAAGCCAGCTTTTCGGGCAGGTAATACGCATCGCCATGAAGCAGCAGCCGGAACCAGTAGTCGAGGTCGGTGACGATGGGCAAGCTCGCATCGAAGCCGCCGACGCGCCGCGCGAGGGCCGTCCGGAATAGCACGCCGCCGGGCTCGCCGAGCAGGTTGGAGCCGCGGCGGATGCAGCTCTGCACTGCGGACCGGGCAGGGATCACGCCGCCGCCATGCGGATAGCTCCGCGCCAGGAGCGCGCGCGAACGGGCGTCGATGACGCGGCGAGCGCAGAAGGCGAGCGCCAGCCGTTCGGCACGATCGGCCTGGAGCACTTCGACCTCGCGCGCGAGGCAATCGGGCGCGATGAGGTCGTCGTGCGGCAGGAGCTTGAACATCCGGCCGCGCGCGAGCCGCAGGCAGCGGTTCCAGTTTTCCTCCACGCCGACATTGCGCTCGTTGCGGATGTAGCGCAGGCGCGGGTCGCGGTAGCGCGCCACGACCTGCGCCGTCTCGTCCGGCGAGAGATCGTCGACGATCACGAGCTCGAAGTCCGTGAACGTCTGCGCGAGCACCGATTCGATCGTCTCGCCGATGTGCGCCGCGCCGCGATAGGTCGGAATACCGACCGTGACGACGGGCGCGGCGCTCAAGGCTTGTCGGCCGGCGCGCCGAACCCCTTCGTCGCCTTCACCACGTACTGCGGCTTCGCCGTCATGTGGAGGTAGGCGCGGCCGAGGTACTCGCCGATCGCGCCGAGGGCGAGGAGCTGCACCCCGCCGACGATCAGGATCGCGATGACCAGCGACGCCCAGCCGGGCACCGGGATGCGCTGGAAGAGCAGCTGCTGCACGACGAGATAGACCGCGAACGCGAACCCGAGCGCGGCGAAGCCGAGGCCCAGCCAGGACGCGACGCGCAGCGGCACCACCGAGAAGTTCATCGCCACCTTGGCCCACAGCGAGACCGATCGGCGCAGGCTGTAGTGGCCTCTGCCATCGAGGCGCGGATGGTGCTCGAGCTCGACGTTCGCTACACTGCGCGTCACCATCAGCGCCAGCCCGTCGACGTAGGGGAAGGGACCCTCGTAGCGCGTGATCTCGCGCACGATATCGGCCGTCATGGCCTTGAAGGAAGAGATGCGGATGCCGCGCGGCACGCCGAGCAGGGCGTGCACGGTCAGATCGCGGAATGCGCTGCCGGCGGTCTTCCATAGCGCATGCTGCGACCGCCGGAACGCCGCGTAACACAGGTCGTAGCCTTCGCCGATCTTCGCGTGCAGCTGGCCGATGTCCTCGGGCGCGTGCTGCAGGTCGTCGTCCATCACCACGATCACCGCGCCGCTCGCGGCGCGCAGGCCGGCCATGATGGCGTTGTGTTGCCCGCTGTTGATCCGCAGGTTGATGCCGCGCACGGCTGGATAAGCGTCGCAGGCCTGCTCGATCATCGACCAGGAGCGATCCGCGCTGCCGTCATTGACCAGCACGAGCTCGTACTTGAGCTCCGGCCGCTGCGCGCCCATGGCGGCGGCGACGCGCCGCACGAGCTCGGGCACGATGCGCTCGCTGTTATAGACCGGGATGACGATCGACAGGTCCATCGGCCGCAGTGCGGAACACGAAGAGCTTGAGCAGCCCGAACGAGAGCACGGCGCAGGGCGGAGCGGCGAGCAGGCCGGCGACGTAGGCGTTGACGCCGAATTCGTCCATGGTCCTGAGGATCAGCACGCTGAACAGGTACACGACGGCATAGCTGCCAATGTAGCGCAACAGCGACCCGCGATAGCCGCGCCCGAACACGACCGCGCTCGTCGTCTTATAGCTGAAAAGGATGCCGCACACGATCGACACACCCGAGGCGAGCGCGTAGCCCGCGCCGAGGAAGATGCAGGCCGCGTAGACGCCATAGCCGAACGCCGTGTTGATTGCTCCCGTGACCGCGAAACGCAGCGCGTGTTGCAGCATTTTCTTTTAAGCATAATAGCTGCGCCGTGCGCCCGCAATGAAAAGAATCCTTGCTACGACGTTCGCCGCTGCCGCGCCGCTGTCGGCCCTGCTTTGGCTGAGCGGCGCCGTGCCGCCCCATCTCGCGATCGCGGGAGTGGCGCTGCTCGTGTTCTTCGTCACCCTTGCAGGCTTCCTCGCGCTGCGCGCTCTGCGCCTGGCGGACATGCCGGCGTCGGCGGCCTGGGTGGCGGGCGTCTTCACGAGCGCGCTTGCGGTCTACGCGCTGGTCGCTTGGGGCGGGCTGCTGGCGCAGACGGCGTTCGCGTTGTGGGCGAGCGCGCTCGTCGCTTGCGCGCTGGTCGTTCCCGAGCCCGACACCGCGGTGCGGCAGCTCGACTGGCCCGAGTTCGCGGGCCTCGCCCTCTGCGCGCTGTTCACGCTGATGTGGTGCCACCGCATCGCGCAGGCGCCGGCCGAGCTGGCACGCGACGGAAGGCTCTTCGCGTGGATCGACTATTTCGTGCATGGCGGCATCATTTCGCAGCTCGGCGATCCGCTCGCCGTGCGCGGCTCGGTTTTTCTCGCCGATCATCCGCTGCTCTTGTATCACTACGCCTCGTACATGCTTCCCGCGGCGCTCGCCGGTCTGCTCGACCAGCCCGGGTTCGCGCTCGCCACGTCTTTCTGGCTGCCGATGGGCGTATTCACGATGTGCGCGGGCGCGCACGCGCTCGGCACCGCGCTCGCCGGCAGGACCGGGGCCCTTGCATCCGTCGCAGTGCTGACGCTGCTCCCGGATGCCTCGACCTACGGATTGCGCAACGGCTTTCTTAGCTTTCACTTCCACATGGTCGTGACCCCGGGTACGGACTACGTGACCGGAGTGTTCCTCCTTTGTGTAGCCGTGCTCGGCCGGTGGATACCCGGTACGTCGGCGCGCCCGCTGCTCGGGAGCGCGGCCCTCGCGGTCGGCGCGCTCTGGTTCCGGATCCAGGTGTTCGCAGCGGGTTTTCCCGCCTGGCTCGCCACTGCTGCGCTCGCCACGCCGGCCGTCCGCAGGCGGCGGCTCCTGTTCTGGAGCTGTGCAGCGCTCGCCTTCCTCCTCTTCGTGATCGCCTTCTATGCGGCTGTCGACGCCGAGATCGCCCTGCCGGTGTTTCTCGAAGTGGTGCACGACCGGCAGGAGCCGACCGCTTATTCCGGCCTCTACCTCGGCCTGCGCGATGTCGGTGGCGGCTTGCCTGCCATTGCGCTGGGCATCCTGCTCATGTATTGCGCCTCGCTCGGCGCATTCGTCGGGCTCTACCCGCTCGCGCTGTGGCTCGCGCGTCGCGCGCGTGCGCTGCGGCCGCTCGATGCGTTTCCGGCGTTTGCCATCGCCGCCTATCTCGCCGTGATGCTGACCGCACCAATTGACAAGCACCGCGATTCGACCGAGTTCACCGTGCGCCCTTTCGTCCTCGTCTATGCCGTCGTCGCGGTATGGACGGTATGTCTGCTGTGCCGCGTGTTCGAGCTGCGCTGGCCGCAGCGTGCGTCGGATGCGTGGCGCGCCGTACTCGCCGCGAGCCTGCTCGCTACGCCGGTGCTCTGGCAGGAGACCTTCGCGATGGGACTGCCCAGCTTCGAGTGGGGCTGGGGCTACTTCACCAAGATCGAACCCGGCCTCGCGCAGGCGGCTCGATATTTGCGCGAGCACGGCCGCCCCGGGCAGATATTCGCCGTACGGGGACTGCGGCTCAAGTGGGCCGTAACCGATCCGGCCGTGCAGCTGGTGTCGCTGAGCGGCATGCCCGCGTACCTGTCCTATACCTCCGCCCACATGATCGAAGCCGCGGATCGCGAGAAGGTCGCGCTCCATCGCTACGCCGAGCTCGCGCGCCTCGATCGAATGCCTTCTGCCAACGCAGCCCTGGGTCAACTGAGGCGGCTTGGCGTCGCATGGTACGTCGTGACCCGGGGCACGGGCCCGCCCTGGGATCGTGACCGGCGGTTGGCCGCGTTCGTCGAGCGCAACGTGGCGATCTACGCCGTTCCAGGGCGCTGAGCCGTGGCTCCCGGACACCGCGCTGTGCCCCACTTCTGGCAACCCGACTGGCTGGTGCTGCGCGAGATGGCGCGCGTGCTGCGCGGCCTGCTCGCCGACCCGGCGCTGCCGCTGCGCGATGCGCGCGTGCTCGATTTCGGCTGCGGCACGCGGCCCTATGAGGCCTGGTTCGCCGCCGCCGGCGCGCGCTACCGCGGCGCGGACATCGACGCCGCGCACGAGGTGCGCATCCGCGACGACGGCACGCTCGACTGCGCCGACGGCGAGTACGACCTGGTGGCCTCGTTCCAGGTGCTCGAGCACGTCTGGGACCTCGGCGCCTACCTCGGCGAGGCGCGCCGCGTGCTGCGGCAGGATGGCTGGCTGCTGCTCTCGACGCACGGCAGCTGGCTCTATCACCCGCATCCGCATGACTACCGGCGCTGGACCGCCGAGGGCCTGCAGCGCGAAGTCGAATCGCGCGGCTTCCGCCTGGTGCGCATGGAGCCGGTGGTCGGGCCGCTCGCCTGGACCACGATCTTCCGCTCGCTCGGCGTGGCGCACGTGCTCAAACCCTGGCCGGTGGTGGGACCCTCGCTCGCCGCGCTCGGCGCGATGCTGTTCAACGTGCAGGCGTGGATCGAGGACCGGATCACGCCGCGGGTGATCACCGCGGTAAACGCCTGCACCTACATCGCGCTCTTCCGCCGCGCCTAGCGATGCTAGTCGGCCGCTTCTTCTCCGTCGGCCTGCTGTGCGCGCTGCTGCACAACGCCATCATGATCGGCGGCGACTGGGTCGGGCTGCACTACGTCGCCTCGTCGTTCGTCTCGTTCGCCGTGGTGGTGGCGCTGGG
>Ga0066709_100005602_pt1 | contig 10385 bp, 8 predicted proteins | sample GraSoiAngelo_158_FD_79665 | JGI IMG/M metagenome (GOLD analysis project Ga0066709, IMG submission 79665) | Grasslands soil microbial communities from the Angelo Coastal Reserve, California, USA - 14_1009_16_30cm | ecosystem: Environmental > Terrestrial > Soil > Grasslands | place: USA... | reverse complement strand
CCCTTCCCCGATGCCCGGCCGCGGCCGGTCGTTCGGGTACGAACGGTAGGTTCGACGTGGCGGCGCGTCAAACGAGGGGTCTCGCGCCGACCCGTCGGGATGACCTGCAGCGTTCGGCATGGTTCCATACGCCCGATGGGCACCCTTTCTCCCGGCGAGCAGCCGCTCGATGTCACCCGCTTCGACGTGGAGAGCGCCAGCGACCTCCTGGGGACGTGGGTCCGCCACACGCCGGTCGCCGAGCTGGAGCGCGGCGCCTTCGGCGTCCCCGGACGACTCGTGCTCAAGCTGGAGCTCCTGCAACACACCGGCTCGTTCAAGCCTCGCGGCGCATTCAACAGGATGCTCACGGCCGACATCGATGAGACGGGCGTGCTCGCGGCATCGGGCGGGAACTTCGGGCTGGCCGTCGCCTACGCCGCGCACCGACTGGGGCATCCGGCGGAGATCTTCGTCCCATCCACCTCGCCCCCGATGAAGATCGAGCGGATCCGCTCTTACGGGGCGACGGTGCACGTGGTGGACGGGTTCTACGCGCAAGCCTTCGCCGCGTGCGAGGAGCGGGCCTTCGACACCGGCGCGGCGTTCCTGCACCCCTACGACCAGCCGGCCGTCGTCGCCGGCCAGGGGACGCTGGCGCAGGAGCTCGGCGACCAGCAGCCCACGCTCGACACCGTGATAGTCGCGGTGGGCGGCGGCGGACTGATCGGCGGGATCGCCGCGTGGTTCGCGAGCGATGTCCGCGTGATCGGCGTCGAACCGGAGCGGTGCCCGACGCTGACCGCCGCCCTCGCGGCGGGCAAGCCGGTCGACGTCGAGGTCGGCGGGATCGCCGCCGATGCGCTCGGCGCGGGACGCGCCGGCATGATCGGGCTCGCGATCGCCCAGCGGTACGTCGAGCGTGTGATCCTCGTGGCCGACGACGACGTCACGAGGGCGCGGCGGCTCCTCTGGGACGACTGTCGCGTGGCGGCGGAGCCCGGAGCGGCGGCCCCGCTCGCCGCCCTCCTTGCGGGCGGCTACGTCCCGCAGCCGGACGAGCGGGTGGCGCTGGTGGTCTGCGGCGGCAACGCGGATCCGGCCGACCTGGCCGCGGCCGCGTCGGACGACACCGACTGAGGGTGGCCGGCCTCAGCCCCCGAACCGCTCGGTCAGCTCCGGAGCCGCGCGTTGCCGGAGCGCGGCGAACACCCGCTGGCGTTCGAGCGCCTGCAGGAGCATCAGGTGGTTCTGCGGGACGTCGTGCTCCGCGAAGAACGCTTGCACGTCCGCGACGACGTCGGGATCCGTCAACGTACGGATGCCTCCCGCGAGCGCGATCGCGTTCGACGGAGCGATCCGTCCGAGGAGGTCGTCCCACCCGTCGCGAACGAAGGCCCAGGCGCGAGCCCCAAGGTCCCGGTTGACCTGCGCCCGCGCCAGCACGAACGGGGTGTCCTGCGCCCGGATCTCATCCGTGGTGGTCGCGCGCAACGTTCGCTCGAACAGCTCCTCGCTGCGGAACCGCGTGAGTGCGTACAGGTATCGGTCGTGCTCTTGCGGCGTCGGCGCGTCCTTCGCGCGCGCCCGGAACCGTTCGTAGTCCTCGGGACCGCCGGCGAACGCGACCACATCGACCGCCGCGGCCGCCACCGAGGGCTCGACGTGGGCGCCGGCGCGCGACTCGGACTCCGCCTCGCGCGCCCCCGCCTGCGTCTCGGGGTCATCGCCGAGGACTCCGAGCGTCCGGATCAGGTCGCCACGGAGCTCGCGGTCGAGGTCGCGCTCCCCCGGCCGGCGTTCCCATCCGAGGCGTTCGAGGGCAGGCCGCACCAGGTTCCTGACGAAGTCTCGGAACCGCTCGCGGGCCTCTCCCTCGATGAAGCGGTCGCACCAGGCCAGACCGGCGACGATGGCTTGCCAGACAGACGGATCGGTCTCCTGGGAGAAGTCCGCGACGAGGTCGATGAACGAGGAGGCCGACGCGTCTCCCGCGACCACCGACGCCCAGGCATCGTCGATCACACATTGCCGCTCCGCCGGCGTGAGGTCCGTGAACGCGCGGGCGGTCAGTCGAGCCCGCAGCTCCTCGTCGTAGAAGACGCGGACGAAGGCCGCCCCGCCCGCGTTCCCGACCACGACGGCATCCTCGGAGACCAGCGGGAGCTGGAGACCATCGGGCTCGACGAGCACACGGTCGACGTGTTCGCCACCGGGCCAGGACTGCCGGACGATCAACGGCACCGGCCAGGTCGTCGGGTCATCTGGATGCGATGGGCTGAAGCGCTTCTGATCGAAGCGGATCGCGTCGCCGTCGCGTCTTACGCCGATCGCCGGGTAGCCCGGCTGGAAGATCCACGCGTCCATGATCCGACGCACCGGTTCCCCGGTCTCCTCGCCGATCGCGTCCCACAGATCGTGCGTCTCGGTGTTGGCGTACGCGTGGGTGCGGAGGTACCGGCGGATCCCGTCGCGGAATCGGTCCCGCCCCAGCCACTGCTCGAGCATCCGAAGGACGGCACCACCCTTCGTGTACGTGAGGGTGTCGAACATGCCGCTCGCGTCGTTCGGCGAATGCACGGGGTACTCGATCGGACGGGTCGTCTCCAGCGCGTCGATCTCGAAGGCGTTCGCGCGGATGCGCTGGAACACGTCGAAGACCCGCCAATCCGGTTCCATCGCGTCCACGCACAGGTAGGACATGAACGTCGCGAACGCTTCGTTCAACCAGATCCCGTTCCACCAGCGCATCGTGACCAGGTCGCCGAACCACATGTGGGCGAGCTCGTGCGCGATCGTCTCGGCGACGTCGAGCCGCTCCGCGAACGTGGCCAGCGCATCGTCCATCAGCAGGAGCGTCTCGCGGTAGGTCACCAGCCCGGTGTTCTCCATCGCGCCCTGCGCGAAGTCCGGGATCGCGGCCTGGTCCAGCTTCGCCTCCGGGTAAGCGATGTCGTAGTAGTCCGCGAACCAATCCAGCGCGAACACCCCGACGTCCGCGGCGAAGCCCGTGAGGTGCTCCTTCCCGGGGCGGGACGCCACCCGCATCGGAACCCCGCGGGCGTTCGCTGGTTCGGTCACGACGAGCCTGCCGACGATCACGCAGACGAGGTACGTCGACATGACCATCGTGTCGGCGAACCGGACCCTGATCCGTCCTTCGGCGAGGGGGGCTCGTTCGATCTCCGGCGCGTTGGAGATCGCGGTCAGTCCACCGGCCGCGATGACCGTGACGCCGAAGGTCGCCTTGAGGTCGGGCTCGTCCCAACACGGGAAGCACATCCGTGCGTCGGTCGCCTCGAAGTGAGTGGCCGCGATCACGTGCGAGGCGCCCTCGTCGTCGTACCGGGACCGGTAGAAGCCGACCATCCGGTCATTGAGCGTGCCGCGGAACCGGAGCCGAAGGATCCACTCCCCCGTCGAGACCGTCTCCGCGAGCCCCAGGGTCACCCGTTCGGAGCCGACGTCCAGGACGACCTTCTCCAGATCGATCGCGGAGCCGTCGGCGGCCTCGAGCGAGCCATCCAGGACTTCGAGCTCCTTCGCGTTGAGGACGATCTCGGTCACCGGCTCGTGCACGGTCACCGTGATCGCTTCGTTGCCCTCGAACGTCGACGTCTCGAGGGAAGGCTCCAGGGTGAGGTCATACCTCGATGGGGTCACGCTCCGCGGGAGGCGGTAGGTGGCCTCAGAATCTGTCGACGGCTCGTGATCCACGCAGGTCTCAGTCGTCGACGTAGGAGAGCCAGTCGGTGTGCCGTGGATCCTCGCCCTTCGTGGCGGCGAAGAAGGCATCCTGCAGCTCTTTGGTCACCGCTCCGCGGTGGCCGGCCCCGACCTGCCGGTCGTCGACCTCGCGGATCGGGGTGAGCTCCGCCGCCGTTCCCGTGAAGAAGCACTCGTCCGCGTTGTAGAGATCGGTGCGAACGAGGTTCTCCTCTCGAACGACGTACTCACGCTCGCGAGCCAAGGTGATCACCGTCCCCCGCGTGATCCCATCGAGGCACCCGGCCTGGGTCGGGGGGGTGAACAGGACCCCGTTGCGGACGATGAAGACGTTCTCGCCCGACCCGTCCGTGATGAAGCCAGCCTCGTTGAGCATGATGGCCTCGTCGTAGCCGGCCTTGAGCGACTCGACCTTGGCCAGCACGCTGTTGATGTACTGGCCGTCCGCCTTGGCGGCGGCGGGGAGGGCGTTCTGAGCGTTCCGCCGCCAGCTGCTGATCTTGCTCCTGACGCCCTGCTCGAGCGCGTCCTCGCCGAGGTAGGCGCCCCACGGCCAAACCGCGATGCTGACGTTGACGGGAGCGTTGAGCGGGTTCACGCCCATCTCACCGTATCCGCGGAAAGCGATCGGTCTGACGTAGCAGCTGGTCAAACCGTTGACTCGGATCACGTCTTTGGTCGCGAGCACGATCTCCTCGTAGGAGAACGGGAGGTCCATGTGATAGAGCTTCGCGCTCCGGAAGAGGCGGTGAAGGTGTTCCTCGAGGTGCCAGACCGCGGCGCCTCGGGCCGTCTCGTAGGCCCGGATGCCCTCGAAAACCCCGCTGCCGTAGTGCAGCGCATGCGAGAGCACGTGGATCTTGGCATCCGCCCAATCCACGAGCTCGCCATCCATCCAGATCTTCTCGACCTCGGCGATGGGCACCCGGGAGCTCCTCCTCGTGATGGAACCGCCCCGCATCGGGGAGGGCACAAGGATACCGACCAGCGAGGGCCCCTGCGGGGGATCAGGGGAGGTCGTAGGCGCGCCAGACGCTCGCGAACCGTGGCTCGAGGACACGGTCGACGTCCCCGAACCGCTCCGCCGCCCACGCCTCCGTCTCCGCGACGGCGTCGGTCAGCAGGTCCGGCGGGACGTTCCACGTCCACGAGAAGACGTCGGCCTCGACCTCTCCGAAGTACTGCTCCATCGTGAGCTCGCTCTCCTGCCACACGGTCGGGAGCTCGCGTGCGCGGGCGCTGAACACGGCCATCGCCTCATCCAGCTCGGCCCCACGATTGACGTCCAGTCCGACCCGGCGGGCGGTCTCGCCGATGAGCGCATCTAGATGATCGCCGATCTCCTGCCAGGGCCCCGCGCTGAACCCGATGTTGATCAACAGGACCCCATCTGGCCGGACGACGCGGATCAACTCCCTCAAGGCGCCCTGCCACGCCGGGATCAGATGGAGGACGTGCCGTGCGAGCGCGCCCCCGAAGACGTCATCGGCGAACGGCAGCCGCGTCGCATCCCCGATGATCAGGGGGAACGGCGGCCGTCCTCCGGCCTTCTCGACCAGCTTCGCGAGCATCGGAGCCGACAGATCGACCCCGATCAAACGGATCCCGGCGCGATGGAGGGGAAGCCCGATCAACCCCGTCCCGACGCCGATCTCGAGGCAGGGTTGTCGCGGCTCGAGCTCGGTCCGAAGGAGCTGAGTGGTCGCGGCGCTCGCCTCCGCGGTCAGCCGTCTGGTCTGGTCGTACACCTCGGCAGCCCGGTCGAACGGGACCGACGTTCCCGGACTCACGACACCGGCACCCGCTTCGCCGGGTCGAGGAACGGCAACGCGCTCACCGTCGCGCGACGGGGACCGGTGGACGAGCCAACGTCCAGCGGGGTCCCCTCCTCCATGTGGGAGGAGGGGACCCACGCGTAGCCGATGTTCTTCTCGAGCCGCGGGGACCACGCGCCGGCCGTGACGCGGCCGATGGCCGCGTCAGCGGCCGGCGCGTGCGGCCCTGCGGCATATACCGGCCAGAAGTCGTTGAGCGCGCCCTCGTCCGTCATCGGTTCGCCTTCGATCTGGATGCCGACGAGCTTGCGATCGACGCCTTGCTCAGCAAGGCGAGCAAGGGCATCCTTCCCGATGAAATCCTGCGACTGGTCGAGCTCGACGTAGCGCTCCAGCCCGGTGACGTGGAACGGCGTGTCCTCCGGGCGGATGTCGGAGCCGTAATTGAAGATGCCGGCCTCGATCCGTCGGGCCTCGCTCGGCGCGATCGCGCGGATCCCGAACGGTGCGCCGACTTCCTCGACCCGTCGCCAGAGGTCGTCCCCGCGCGAGGCGTCCCGCAGGTAGATCTCGTACCCCACCTCGCCCGTCCAGCCCGTGCGGGAGACCACGACCGGGATCCCGTCGACGGTCGCCTCCGCGCACCGGTAGTAGCGCAGGTCGGCGATCGCGTCACCGAACAGCGACCGGATCACGTCCCTCGAGCGGGGGCCCTGGACCTGCATCGGCGAGACGTCGGCCTCCTGGATGTCCACCTCCAGGCCCGCGAACGCGGCAACACCCTTCGCGTACAGGAGCGCATCCGAATCCGCGAGGGCGAGCCAGAACCGGTCCTCGTCCAGCCGGAGCAGCACCGGGTCGTTCACGATGCCGCCCCGTCGCGCCGTGATCAGGACGTACTTGCACTGTCCGACCGCGCACGTCGTCAGGTCCCGGCAGGTGAGGAGGTTGGTGAACTCGAACGCGTCGGGCCCGGTGATCTCCACGCACCGTTCGACGCTCACGTCCCACATCGTCACGTCGTTGACGAGCGCCCAGTACTCCGCGACGGGATCGTCGTACAGCGTGGGGAGGAGCATGTGGTTGTAGAGCCCCCAGCTGGTGCAGCCGGCGCGCTTCGTCGCCTCGTAGTAGGGGGATTTGCGGTACCAGGGCTGGACGTAGAACGTGAAGGTCTCGGGTGCCACGGGTCTCCTCCTCGGCGGGTGGGTCGGCTCCTGGGTCGGGGAAACCTACTCCACTTCGCCTGTGCCGGCGTCGGCGCCGCGAGATCCCGCGGCGGCCGCCGTCAGTTCGCCGACGGGTCGAACGGCATCGTTCGTAGGATCGCGTACCCCGGGCCGAGCCGGGTGAGCACCGCGTCCCACAGTCGCTCGGGCTCGTCGTGGAAGACGTCCTCGCGCCGGGCGGTCGTGACGATCCAGGCCTCCTCTTCGAGCTCCGCTTCGAGCTGGCCCGGGCCCCATCCGGAGTACCCGGCGAAGACCCGCGCCCGCCTGATCGTGCCGAGGTCGACGCGATCGGCTTCCTCGGAGAGGAAGCCGATCGAGTCGAACGCGACGACGCCCGCTTCCGAGGGATCCTCGAAGTCCGCCACCACCACGGCCGCCTCGGGCTGGACGGGACCTCCGTGGAACAGGGCCTCGCCCTCGTGCACGAGCTCCGCGAGCGGTGGCACGGCCTCGTCCACGGTGACGTCGTACGGCCGGTTCAGGACCACCCCTACCGCGCCCTCCTCGTCGTGATGGCCGATCAGCACGACCGTCCTTCGGAAGTTCGGGTCGAACAACGATGCGTTCGACAGCAGCAGGTGTCCCGTCAACGATCCCATCGCCACCATCATGCAGCTTCGGCGCGCTATGCCTTCGGGATCTCCTTGGCGCGATCCCAGAAGGGAAGGGGAACGACCTCCGCGGCGAGCGGACCGTCGGGCGACATCGCGAGCACCGTCGTCCCGTATGCCGTCAGCTCGACGGGCAGCCACGCGTAGCCCATGTTGATCTTCAGCCGCGGCGAGTATGCCGCGCTCGTCAGGCCGCCCACCTCGCGACCCCCCGTCGTGACCGGCCAGAAGTCCTCCAGCCACATCGTCAGGGGCTCGCCGCCGAGCCGGACCCCGACGAGCTTCCGCCGCACGCCCTCGGCCGCGATCCGCTCGAGCGCGGCTCGCGCGATGATCCGGTGGTCGTTGTCGAGCTCGACCAGCCGCTCCAACCCGGTGACCTCGAACGGGTTGTTCGTCACGTCCATGTCGTTGCCGTAGTTGAAGATCCCGGCCTCCATCCGCCGCTGGTCGCTGGGCGCGGTCGCGCGGATCTGGAACTCCTCGCCGGCTCCCATCACGCGATCCCAGAGCTCCGTGCCTTGCGCAGCGTCGCGCAGGTAGAGCTCGTAGCCGACCTCACCCGTCCACCCGGTCCGCGACACGACGAGGGGGATGCCGTCCAGCTCGGTCTCCACGCAGCGGTAGTACCGGAGATCGGCGATCGCATCGCCGAAGAGCTTGCGGACCAGCGGCCTCGACTTCGGACCCTGGACCTGGAGCGGCGACACGTCGGGCTCCCGGATCTGCACGTCCAGGCCGGCGAACGCCTGGACGCCGAGCGCGAACAGCAACGCATCGGAGTCCGCGAGCGAGAGCCAGAACCGGTCTTGCCCGAGCCGGAGCAGGATCGGGTCGTTGACGATGCCACCGTCGGGGGCGCAGAGCACGACGTACTTGCATTGCCCGACCTCGCACGCCGCGAGGTCGCGGGGGGTCAGGAGCTGCGTGAACCGAGCCGCGTCCGGACCCGTGATCTCTACCTGCCGCTCCACGGCGACGTCCCAGAGCGTGACGTGCTCGAGCAGGTGCCAGTACTCCTCGACGTCGTCGTCGTACAGGGTCGGGATCAGCATGTGATTGTAGAGATCCCAGCTCGTGCACCCGGCCTCGACGGTCCGGGCGAAGTACGGCGACTTCTTGTACCAGCTCGCGAAGTAGAACGTGAAGCCGTCGTTCAGCCGTGGTACCGCGTCGTTCACGGTCGTCGCCATCCGACGCGTCGACGTGCGGCTTTCCGGTCCTTCACGACCTCCCGAACACAGTTGTAGGCGGGGATGCCACACACTCCCCCGCCGCCGTGCGTGGCGCTCGAGCACTGGTACAGACCCCGGAGCGGCGTGCGGTAATCCGCGTACCCGGGCGCGGGACGCATGTGGAACAGCTGTTCGGCCGATAGCTCGCCGTGGAAGATGTTGCCCCCGATCAGCCCCCACTCGTGCTCCATCTCATACGGCCCGATCACCTGCATATGGAGGACCGAGTCCTTGAACCCCGGTGCGAGCTCGTCGTACCCGTCGATCACCCGATGCGCGTACGCATCCAGCTCCTTCGGGTGGGGCTCCTCCGCGTAGCCGGCCGGGCACCATTGGGTGAACAGGCTGACCACGTGTTTGCCTTCGGGCGCCATCGTCGGATCGTGGAACGTCGGCATCACCCCGTCGCTGAACGGGGCCGTCGCCGGGACCCCCGCTCGGGCCTCCTCGAACGCCTTCTCCAGGTACTCCACGGAATGGGCAAGCTCGAAGCCTCCGGTCAGGTCGCGGTGCTCCGGATCGGCCGTGAACACGGGGGCGCGGTCCAGTGCGAGGTTGATCTTGACGGTGCCGCTCCTGGACCTCCAGGCCTTGATGTCGGAGACGAACTCCTCCGGCAGCTCGCCCTCGTCGAGCTGCCGGAGGAACGTGATCTTCGGGTGGGTGGCCGCCACGACGATCGGGGCGGCGATCTCCTCACCTGAGGTGAGGAGAACGCCCCGGACGGCACCGCCCGAGGTGAGGATCCGTTCGACCGGAGCCTCGGTGCGGATCTCCGCACCGAGGCTCCTCGCGCTGGACCCGAGCGCCGCCGCGACGGCGCCCATCCCCCCGATCGGCGTGGCCCATGAGCCCAGGTGCCCACCCCCGACATCGCCGATCGAGTGATGCGCCATCACGTACCCGGTCCCCGGCTCGTGCGGACCCGCCCACGTCCCGATCAGACCGTTCAGCGCCATCACGGTCTTCGCCTGGTCCGACACGAAGAACCGGTCCACGATGTCGGCGATCGACATCGTCATCAGGCGCGTCACATCAGCGACCCCGCGCACGCCGAGCCCACGGTACCGCCAGGCCAGCGCCAGCTGATCCATCACGTCGCCCGGCGACCGGGAGCCGAGCCGAGGGGGCGTCCGCATCAACAGCGGACCGAGGACATCCGCGAGGCCGCCGATCCACGCCTCCCATCGCTCCAACGCGTCCGCATCGCGTTTCGAGAACTTCGCGAACTCGTCGTGGTCGGCCTTTGCATCATCGGACTGGATGATGCTGCGTCCGTCCGGGAACGGAACGAAGTACGGACCGACCGGGATCCCCCGGTAGCCGTGTCGCTCCAGCTGGAGATCGCGCAGGATCGTGTCGGGCATCAGGCTCATCACGTAGCTGAGCGTCGTGGCCTTGAACCCCGGTGCCTCCGGCCAGGGCGCCATCGTGTCGGCGGCGCCGCCGGTCTTGTGTCGCGCTTCGAGGACGAGCGCCCGCGCACCGTTCTTCGCGAGGTAGGCGGCGGCCACGAGCCCGTTGTGCCCCCCGCCGACGACGATCGCGTCGAACCGGCTCGAGGTCGCCATACGACGACGATACGACTGAACATCGATTCAATGCAAGCGTCGATCGCTGAACGATGTTCAGCCATCGACGCTGGCTATCCACCCTCAGCCGATGTTGAACGCCGTTCAGACCGAGGGGCGGTCCGAGGTCGCACTCAGGACCCCGACCGGCTCCATCGGCTCCGCGGTCGGGAACGGTGACGCCCCGACCGGTTCGACCTCCGGTTCGACCTCCGGCTCGTGGCGGAGACGGATCAACGGCGAGAGGGTGATCGCT
>Ga0066709_100005601_pt1 | contig 10387 bp, 7 predicted proteins | sample GraSoiAngelo_158_FD_79665 | JGI IMG/M metagenome (GOLD analysis project Ga0066709, IMG submission 79665) | Grasslands soil microbial communities from the Angelo Coastal Reserve, California, USA - 14_1009_16_30cm | ecosystem: Environmental > Terrestrial > Soil > Grasslands | place: USA... | reverse complement strand
GCGCCGCCGATGACGTGCGCCCCCGGCGTCGCCGCCCCCGACGCGCCCGATCACGCGCTATCGAGACACTACCCCCGGCCGCCGACAGCCCCGCGCCCGGCGTCTCACCGTGGGCTCTGGGGCGGGCACGCTCCCGGATTCCTTGAAGATCCGGGGGTCGCGGGGTTTCGATCGACCTTTTGTTGATCCTTAGCCCCGGCTACCGGCATCACGATACGGGCGGAAGCACAACACCGGCCGCGCCTCGGCCCTCGGACTCCTTGCGATGCAGCTGCTTCTCGCCGGTGGTGCTGGTTTCGTAGGCTCCCGTCTCGCGGAGCGGTTGATTCAGGATGGCCACGATGTCGTGATCCTGGACAACCTTCTCACCGGGCGCCTCGCAAACCTGGATGGAGCGCATTCGATACCGGGTTCAGCACGTCTCCGATTCGTGCGCGGTGACGTGAGCCGTCCCCCCGGAATCACTTGCCACTTCGATGCCGTGCTCCACCTGGCGAGCCCCGCGAGCCCGCGCGATTACTTCCAGCACCCGGTGGCCACCCTCGAGGCGGGATCGCTCGGCACGCGCAATCTGCTCGAGCGCGCGCGGCGGGATGGCGCGCGCTTCATGCTCGCCTCGACCTCGGAGGTCTACGGTGATCCGCAGGTCCACCCCCAGCCGGAAAGCTACTGGGGCTACGTCAATCCGCAGGGTCCGCGGTCCGTCTACGACGAGGCCAAGCGATTCTCCGAGGCGCTGGCCGCCTGCTACGCGCGTAGCTTCGGCGTGCAGGTTCGGATCGCGCGCATCTTCAACACGTATGGGCCCCGGATGCGGATCGATGACGGGCGAATGATCCCCACGTTCGTCGCCCAGGCGTTGAACAACGAGCCGCTCACGGTTCAGGGCGACGGGCTGCATACCCGCAGCCTGTGCTACGTGGACGATCTCGTCGACGGCCTGGTCCGCCTGCTGTGGAGCGATTGCGAGGGCGCCGTGAACCTCGGCTCCAGCGATGAGCACACGGTGCTCGACATCGCTCAAACCATCATCCAGCTGACGGGCAGCTCGAGCCCGGTCGCTCACGTCGCCGAGGCGACGGACGATCCGCAGCGGCGAAGACCCGAGCTCACGCGCGCCAGGACCGAGCTCGGATGGGCGGCGCGCATGCCGTTGCCGGAGGGTCTCGAGCGGACGATCCAGTATTTCCGCCGAAGTGCTGTCCGGCCGGAAGCTCCGCCCGTCTCGCGCAACGGGACCAGCCCGGGCGCCCGTCCCACGGTGCGAGGACGGGTCGAGCGCGCCGGCAGAAACGGGTGGCCCAAGAAGATCGGCTCCGCAGCCCCGTAGCGGGTCCGGGGCGACGGCGCCTCCCCGGAGCCTCCACCGCCGGAGGTCCAACCCGTCGCCCGACCCGCCGAAGGTCACGCGCCTCCCGTTCGGCGCCTCTCGATCAGCGGATCCACCCCTCGCTCGGTTGAACGAGAACCGCGCGATGCCATGCGGGGTATTGAGCTGCCGGGCCCGCGTGCGCATGGGGCGTGGTCCGGTCTCCGGACCCAGCGTGAGGACGCGAGCCACCATACTCGGCGGCCGCGTCCGACCGCCGGACGCCGGACGCAGGACTGGGACTCGCACTGTCCCGCGCGCAGGGCCCGAGCGGAAGGAGGCTGTCATGCAGAGATCACTCGTGGTGCTCGTCGTGCTGTGCCTGGCATCCGGTCGGGCGCTTGCGAAGGTGCCGAGCCCGGCCGATTCCGACGTTCCCTGCCAGATCAATCTCGTGGGGTCGACGAGCGGCGTCCCGGATGCGCGCGGACAATTCACGATCGTTGCCCGCGACCTGGCGCACAACCCGCTCGCGGGCTGCTCCCTCGCGATGGACTTCAGCGCGTGTGGTCCCGACATTCGCGTGGGCTCGGTGAAGATGGTCGCCGGCTCTGCCGCCCAATGCCTGGGGGGCCTGATCTACGCGGTCACGGACGCGAACGGTCAGGCGACCCTGGTCTTGACCGGCAGCGCAGACAACCTGGCCAGCGGCACGACCGGCGCCGGATTCAAGTGCGCCACCCTCTACGGTGACGGCGCCATCATGGGCACGATCAACATCGGGACGTTCGACGAGAACGGCGCGGGCGGGGTCAATCCCGCCGACATCTCGGCGTGGCTCAGGGACTCGTTTGGCGCAGCGTTCGTCGGGCGCTCGGACTTCAACTGCACCAACACGATCGATCCAGCCGACCTGTCGCTGTTGCTCGCCGTGTCTCTCGGAGCCACGTCGTTCGAAAGCTCCCAGAGCTATTGCCATTGACCGGGCCGGACAGCCGATGGAGTCCGACCCGAGGACGGCTCTGCCCGCGCGGCAGGCGAGCCGATCTCCACCCCGCCTGGCCGCTTCCGGAGCGCAACCGGCGCGACGGGCGCGCCGCTACTTCCACAGATAGACGTGGAACCCGAGCGTCGTGAAGTTGCTGCCGAAGGTCCCGAAGACCGTGTCGGCCCGCTTGGCATCCTCCCCCTTGCTGCTCGCGAAGCCGAAGCCGTGGCTCGCCGAGATGCTCGCGCTCTTGGCCACGAACACCTCCACTTCCACCTCGCCCGTCACCGAGTAGTCCGTGATCTTCTTCTTGGACGGCACGATGAACGGCGCCTCCGCGAGGAAGGTGTCGATGTCGTCGCGCTGGGTCAGCTCGAATCCCGGCCGGAGCACGAACTTGGCCGACTCCCAGCTCTTCAGCGCCACCGGGAGACCGACGTCCACCGTGAACGAGTTGAACGTCTTGTTCGCGGGTTGATCGTTGAGATCCGAGTAGTTGAGGTTCTCGGAGGTGAAGCCTCCGTCGACGTCGACCCCGAACTGTGAGGTGAACCACCAGCGGATGCCGATGGGGGCGTCCGTGCTGCGAAACCCGAGGCCACCCATCGGCCCCGCCGCGTTGTCATCGGCGGCAGCATTCGAACAAGGCATCGCGGTCGCCACGGCGGCGACCAGGACCAGCACAGCGAACAGGTCACGCTTCATCGATTCCTCCTGGATTGTCTCTGGGATCGAACGCACAGCCTGCGTTGCGCCCGAACGCTCGAGGGGAACATCGCGAACAGGAGAAACTGGGCTGCGGGTCACCTCCTCTGTGGTCCGCCGGGTTGCGCCGAGGCGGCGGGACGTCGTGTCCCTTCGGGGGCTTGAATCGCGAGGGACTTTTCAGGGTGCGAACGAGAAAGTCAAGGATGGTTTTCCGGGTTCGGCCCCCCCGGCGTGCGGCGCCGTCACCGCCGCGTCGCGGTTTGTATCGCGGATCGCCCGTGCATTAGCTTCCGCGCGGGACTCCGCCACCGTTCTCGGGGAGCATGGGAATGCCGAGCGTCGAGCTCACGAACGTCACCAAGATCTACGCGCGCGGCCAGCGAGCGGTCGATCGCGTGAGCCTCAGCATTGCCGACGGAGAGCTGCTGGTGCTGGTCGGCCCATCCGGCTGCGGCAAGTCGACCGTGCTGCGCATGATCGCCGGCCTGGAGGAGGTGTCGGAGGGCGAGATCCGCATCGGGCCGCGCGTGGTGAACGACATCGCGCCCAAGGACCGCGACATCGCGATGGTGTTCCAGAGCTACGCGCTGTATCCGCACATGACGGTGCTCGACAACATGGCGTTCGGGCTCCGGCGCCGCAAGACGCCCGAGCCCGACGTGCAGCGCCGCGTCGCGGATGCCGCGAGGACGCTGGGGCTCGAACCCTACCTGCAACGCCGCCCGCGCGAGCTGTCGGGCGGTGAGCGGCAGCGCGTGGCGCTCGGTCGCGCGATGGTGCGCGAACCGCAGGTGTTCCTGTTCGACGAGCCGCTGTCCAACCTGGACGCGAAGCTGCGGGTGCAGGTGCGCGCCGAGATCAAGCGCCTGCACCAGCGCGTGCGCTCGACGATGATCTACGTGACGCACGACCAGATCGAGGCCATGACGCTGGGCGACCGCATTGCGGTGCTGCGCGCGGGCGTGCTGCAGCAAGTCGCGGACCCGTTCACGCTCTACCAGCGGCCGGCGAACCAGTTCGTGGCCGGGTTCATCGGCAGCCCGCCCATCAACTTCTTCGGGGCGGGCGTGAGCGCGCCGAACGCCGCGCCGGCGCTGGAGGTGAACGGCATCGCGATCCTGCTGCCGGCCGAGTTCGCGGCGCGCCTGGAGGGGCGGCGCGGCAAGCGGGTGACGGTGGGCCTCCGCCCGGAGGACCTCACGCTCGCTCCCGTGGGCGTGGGGAGCGGGATCCAGGCGCGGGTGGAAGTGCGCGAGCCGCTGGGCAACGAGGTGCTGGTCCACTGGACCACGCCGGCCGGCGAGCTGATGTCGCGGGTCCCCGGGCAGGACGCCCCGCACGAGGGCGAGAGCGCCACCCTGCACTTCGCCTACTCCAAGCTCCACTTCTTCGATCCGGACACCGAACTCGCGCTCGACGGTGTGCGCGTGGGGGCGGGCTGCTGAGAGACCGCGACCGCCGCGTCGCTCCGCCATTCCCGCGTCACAGGCTCTTCGGCCGGTTGCTCCTCGAGGCTCGCATCAGCTCCACGGGATCGAACCACGCCGAGGCGCCGTGACGGCTGAGGGACTTGAACCCCGACGCTTGCGGGATCCGTGCGAAGTCGTAGCGGACTCCGGCGAACTTCCCGAACGGCATCCCGATCCCGGCACCCCACGTCGCGCCGTCGATGTCGCCCAGCCGGTCGTGGTAATGGCCATAGCGAACCGATGCCACGTTCGCGAACGCCAGCTCGGCGCCTTCGCCGCTGGTGTTGTACCCGCCGCCGAAGCTCCCGGCCGTGATCCGGTCGCGGTCCGAAGCGGCCGTGAACGCCAAGAGCGGCGACAGCCCGCGCTGGAACCAGCTCCAGGTCTCACGCTCGTTGGAGCGCCCTGCCGCAGGGTCGGCGGAGAGGTGCAGCGCGACGCCGTTCCGGTGGTGCCGCGACACGGGACTCGCCTGATCCTCGTTGAGGAACACGACCAGGGCATCGTCGTTGGCGCTCAGGACGGAGAGCCCGAAGCTCGCGTCGAGCCGCACCGGAGTGCCGTCCCGGCTGACGAGGTCGATGGGCGTCACGCGGACCGTCGTGCCCCAGTCCAGCGCCGACGTGCTGCCCGCCCCGCCGCCGGGCCCGAGGAACATGTCCAGGTGCTTGAAGTTCATGCCGAAACCCACGTCGAAGTACCGGCTCAGCGGATTGCCCGAGCGGCCGGGGAGCTGGGTGACGGACTCGAATGTCTCGAGCAGGTTGGCGCCGAATCCCCATGACTTGACCTTCTCGAACGACGCGAACATGCCGGTTGGATTTCCACTCTGATCGGTGCCTTCGCTCTCTCCATAGTCCAGGTGCACGCCTGCGCCGAACGGCCTCCCCGAGATCACGACCCCCGCGCCGCCCTGCGCGAGCTTGATCACGTCGGTCCTGAGGATGACGTCGTTGGCGAGTTCGGGCACGAGTTGCGTCCGGGTCCACTCGTAGGAGACTCCACGCTCCGCGCCGAGCAGCGCCGGATTGCCCCAGTGGTCGAGCCCGTGGCCCCAGACGACGGCGTTCGAGGCGCCGCCCATCCCGGCGGAGCGGATCGAGAGATCGAAGTCCATGGAGCGTCCCGTCCCCTGGGCCGACGCCGGCGCGGACCACGCGCCCAGGGTACCCGCGGCGAGGAGGACGATGAGCTTGGTGGCGGCTTTCATGAGGACCTCCGCATCCGACGAGGCGCCCGCTTCAGTAGTGAACACTAGCGATCCGTCGCAGCGGTCACTCGTGACGAGTCGTGCGCCTCTACACCGTCAATGATGCGGTCCCGGAACGGGCGTGCAACCCTGCCCGCTCGCCCCATGTGCCGCGCATCGCAGCGTCGCTTCCGGCCCCTTCTCCGCCAGCCATTAGTCCGGAACCGCATCATGGCTGCACCGTGACGACCGAGCTCTTGCCGCCGAAGCCGTCGTCCTTCGACTGGGGATTGGCGACATCCTGCTTCCACGTCGAGCCGTTGACCACGAACTTGTACGCGTAGCTGCCGGGCGCGAGCTTCTTCGTGACGGCCCAGGTCCCGTCCGGTTGCTTCACCATTGGATCGGCGGTGGTCGACCAGTTGTTGAAGTCCCCGGCGAGGCTCACGGAACTGGCGTTGCCCGCGAACGTGAACGTGACGCCGTCCGCCGACACGACCGGCGGCCTGGCGGTGCCCGCGGCGGGCGTCGCGGTCGCGGGATTCCCGCTCGCGGGCGCGGGCGGCGCCGCGCTCGGCGAAGGCGTGCCGCCCGCAGCGGGCGGGGGGGCCGGCGCCGCGCCGGGCTGCGTCGTGTCGCGGGCTGCGCTCGACGGCGCCGCGGCGGGGGACGAGGTGGATCCGGCGCCGGCGGGCGCTCCGTGGCGCCAGCCTCCGGCGCACCCGGCGACGACCCCGAGCAGCGCCGCGGCGGCCAGGGACACCAGCGATACGAGGACGATTGGGTTGCGTGAACACTTCATGCTCTGGACCTCCGTGTGGCGAGCGGCGGGAGTCGGTCCATAGTGAGGTTGAGGCGGCGCTCGTTCGCGACGAATCCAAGGCCAGGAGATTAGCACCGCGCGGCGGGACGCGCGCAGCACCGGCTCGATTCCCGCATCGGTGAGCCCGCTGGCCGTGAAGTGATGCTCGATGTGAGGTGTCTGAGGCGCGTTCGGTTCTCGCTCCTGGTCGCTCGCTCGACCCCTGGCCGAGGCAGTGCGACTGGCCACTATTCACTACGGCGCGCCTCGCTGCCTCCGAATCATGATTCGCCGGTACATCGACCGCGCGCTCGAGTCCTGCGGCGAGAACGCGAGCAGCGTCTCGAGCTGGGCCGCCGCGGCTTCGAGCCGCGCGTGGCGTGCGTCGAGCTCCGCAAGCACGCGGCGGGGAATGTTGTTCTCGGGCCACAGCGGGATCGCGCGCTCCGCTTCGCGCTCGGCCTCCGTCTCCCGGCCGAGCCCCTGCAGCGCCTGCGCGCGCAGGCCCGCCACGATGCCGAAGAATGCGCTCGCGGCGGGATCCGCTTGCAGCGAGTCCGCCCGAGCGAGCAGGGCGAGCGCTCGGGACCGGTCACCGCGCCGTATCAGCTCCGAGGCCGCGACCACGGCGCGCATCGCCGCGGGATTCACGAGCGCTACCTGCCGGCCGCCGCGCGGCTGGAACTCCACGATCGTGACCGGGCGCGCCTCCCGTTGCGCGAGGAAATCGCCGAAGCTCATCCAGCTCAGGGTGCTGTCGCGGTACCACGTCTGGAGCGCCTCGTCGTTGCCGTAGGCGTAGAGCGCGAGCCGCGGCATCAGATGCCGCGCGACGCGGGCGTGCGGCGGGAGCGCGGGAAACGCCGGCAGCAGCGTCCGGCGCGTTTCGCCGACCACGCGCTGGAGTCTCACGAGCTCGGGGTAGGTGATGCCTGCCGCCGAGGAGCTTGGTGCTTGGGCGACCTCAGCGGGGGCCCCGGGACTGGCGGCGATTCCGAGCAGCCGCACGATCACGAGCGCTCCCACAAGGCCCGGATGCACGGCGGCGATCACGGGCAAGAACGCCACACCCAGGCCGAACAGCGCGAACACGCTCCGATAGGATCGCCACTCGGGAAAGACCTCGGCCAGCATCAGCGTCGCGGCCATGAACCACATGGCACCCCGCAGCACCCATCCCAGCTCCGGCTTGAGCCGCGCGCGCGCCGCGGGTCGGGACGCGAGGCCCCACGCGGCGCCGGCCGCCACGAAGCCGACGGCGGCGAGCAGCGCCCAGCTCCATGGCGGGGGCAGCCCGTTCAGGCTCAAGGCGTCGCGCAGCGAGTGCACGAGCGCCCACGCATAGCGCGTCGGCCAGGGCGTGGCCTGGACGCTCGCGTCCTCGAACAGCTCGCGGGCCAGGCGCTGGCCGGCCGCGCTCAGAACGTGGGCATACAACGCACCCCACACGGCCACGAGCCCGGAGGTCGCGGCGATCCAGTGCATTCGCGTGCGGCTTCGACCTCGGGTCGCCGGCATCCACGGCAGCACCAGCGCCGCTACCACTCCGGTCTCCTTGCACAGGAGCGACGCCAGCAGGGCCGGCAGCGCGGTGAGGAGCCTGCCGCGCGAGGCTTCGCGCATCGCGAGCGCGGCGAACAGCAGCGCACCCAGGTCCTGAAGGTTGGAAGGCCACACGAGCAGCATGCGCGCCGACTCGACCAGGAACGGAAACGTGGCGGCGGCCGCGGCCCACGCCGCCGGCCAGCGCGACCGCAGCGCCTGATAGAGCATGAGTGCCGCAACCCCGGCGAGGCCTGCGTGCAGCATGCAGATCCATGCCGGGTGCGACAGCATGACGCCGCCCAGCGTCCGGTAATAGAGCTGGCGCGCGAGCGGCCGCCAGTAGAACAAGGAGCCGCCGCCGTCGAGCCAGCGCCCGCGGCCCGCGAACGCGGCATGGTGCAGGAAGTCGTAATCGTCGGCGACGGGCTCGCCGAGGGGACCGCCGAGCGAGGCCAGGAGCGATGGCACGGCCACGAGCAGGCAAACCCACGCCCAGCGGTCGGACCGGAGGCCGGGCGCAGTGTTCGCGGGAGGGGGCGGGATCGGAGACGGCGCGGCGGCGTTCACCGCCGCCGGAGGGCTCGCGACCTCGGCGTGGGATTCGGCTGGGGTCAAGGCTCCCTCCCGACCACCGTCCTCCTGGACAGCCTCAGGGGCACCACCCGAGACTCGAGCTCGCGACGGCGCTTGGCAGAGGCCTGCGCTACGGCCGCTCCGCCGCCTTCGACACCGCGGCCGGCGCCGCTCCGCCCGGAGCGAACTCGGGCGCCGCCGGCACCCTTCCCTCGAGCTGCACGCGCACCCGGAGCTTCACCGGATCGCCCGCGAACCGCGCGAGCAGCGTGTAGACCACCGGGACGATGATCAGGGTCAGGAACGTGGAGAACAAGAGCCCCCCCACGACCGCCGTGCCGAGCGGGATGCGCGATTCGGCGCCGGCACCGAGCCCGAGCGCGATCGGCATCACGCCGAACACCGTCGCGAACGTGGTCATCAGGATCGGGCGCAGCCGGATCCGCGCCGCGCCCACCACGGCTTCCAAGATCGGTATGCCGCGCGCTCGTCGCTGGTTCGCGTACTCCACGATCAGGATCGCGTTCTTCGTCACGAGCCCGATCAGCATGATCAGCCCGATCTGGGAATAGATGTTGATCGTCATGTGCAACGCGAACAGCGACACCAGCGCGCCGAACACGGCGAGCGGCACCGAGAACAGGATCGTGAGCGGGTGGATGAAGCTCTCGAACTGGCCGGCCAGCACCAGGAAGATGAACACGAGCGCGATCACGAACAGGAAGTTGAGCCCGCCGCCCGATTCCACGTACTCGCGCGACTCGCCCGCGAGGTCCGTGTGCACCCCGGGCGGCAGCACGCGCTTGGCGATCCCGTTGAGGTCGTCGAGCGCCTTGCCGATCGTGACGCCGGGGGCGAGGCTCGCGGACAGCGTGGCCGAGCGCACTCGGTTGAAGTGGTTGAGCTCGCGCGGCGTCACCTGCTCGTGCACGCGCGTGACGCTGGCGAGCTGCACCAGGCCCTTCGTGCCGCGCACGTACAGGCCGTCGATCACGGACGGGTCGGAGCGGTCCACACGCGGCACCTGGAGCATGACCTCGTACTGGTGGTTGCCGCGCTTGAAGCGGGTGACGCGCTGGCCCCCGAGCAGCGTCTCGAGCGTCGAGCCGATTTCGGCCACCGACACGCCGAGCTCCGCGGCGCGCTCGCGATCGATGTCGATCTCGAGTTGCGGCTTGTTGAGCTTGAGGTCGGTATCCATGTTGACCAGATAGCCGAGCTTCTGGGCCTCTTGCATCATCGCGCCGGTGGCCTGGGCCAGCTGGTCGTAGCTCTCGGCCTGGAGCACGAACTGGAGCGCGCCGTTGAAGCTGCCGCCGAGGCCGGGCGGCGGAAACGCGAACGCCAGCACTCCCGGGATCGCCATGAGCCGCGGGAAAATCATCTGCGCGAGCGCCTGCGACGAGGGCCGCTGGCCGTGCGGCTTGAGCCCCACGAACATGAATCCGTCGGTGACCGGGCCGAACAGCCCGATAGCGGTGAACATGCGGTCCTTGGCCGGCAACGCTTCGTAGATGCCCTCCACCATGCGCGTGTAGTGGTCCGTGTAGTCGAGCGTCGCTCCCTCCGGGGCGCGGATCGCAGTGAAGATCCAGCCGCGGTCCTCGGTGGGCGCGAGCTCCTTGGGGAGCATGACGAACAGCACGCCGATGCAGGAGATGATCAGCAGCGTCGCGACCATGGCCAGCCGGCGATGCGCGAGCGCGAACCGAACCGCACCCTCGTAGCCGTCGGCGACGCGGGCGAACAGGCGGTCGAACCAGGTCTGGCCCTCGACCGCGGCCGCGCCTGCCGTCGCCGCGGC
>Ga0066709_100005600_pt1 | contig 10387 bp, 8 predicted proteins | sample GraSoiAngelo_158_FD_79665 | JGI IMG/M metagenome (GOLD analysis project Ga0066709, IMG submission 79665) | Grasslands soil microbial communities from the Angelo Coastal Reserve, California, USA - 14_1009_16_30cm | ecosystem: Environmental > Terrestrial > Soil > Grasslands | place: USA... | reverse complement strand
CGGCGTCGCTGATGTGGAAGGACAGCAGCAGCCAGCCACCGGGCGCGATGACCCGGGCCAGTTCGGCGTAGGCGATCGGGCGCTGTTCCGGGGGCAGGTGGATGATCGCGTACGCGCAGACCGCCCCCGCCCACTCACTGTCCCGGAACGGCAGGGCCAGCATCGAACCCACCCGGAAGTCCAGGAACGGGTACCGCTGCCGGGCGACGTCCACCATGGCCGGGGACAGGTCGACGCCCACGACGCGTACGCCGAGTTCGGCCAGGTATCCGGCCACGTGCCCGGGGCCGCATCCCACGTCGCCGACGGGCTGACCGGGTACACCGGTGGCGGTCAGTTCGGCCAGGCAGCCCAGTAACGCCCGGTCGACGGGCTTGCCCGCCAGTTCACCACCGATCTCGTCGGCGTAGCGCTCCGCCACCGCGTCGTAGCTGGCCCGCGTCGCGTCCTCCATGCGGGGCAGGATACGCAGGTCGCCGGTTCGTGCCAGCCCACGACGCACTGCGGCCCCCGCCCCGACGGGAAAGCGCCAGGGCGGGGGCCGCCGCTGCGTGTCAGGCGTGAACCTTCTCCTGCGTGGGCTTGACGCCGTCGCTGCCGTTGCCGTCATCGGCCGCAACCGCGATCGGCTTGCGCTTGCTGAACGCGACCGCGCCCACGATCACGAGTGTGGCGACCACCGCGATCGTGATCCGCAGCGCCGGGTTCGCTTTCGCGCCTTCGCTGTACAGCACGATGGCGGGCGCGATCAGCAGCGAGACGAGGTTCATGACCTTCATCAGCGGGTTGATCGCCGGCCCGGCGGTGTCCTTGAACGGGTCGCCGACCGTATCGCCGATGATCGTGGCCGCGTGCGCGTCCGAACCCTTGCCGCCGAAGTTGCCGTCCTCGACCAGTTTCTTCGCGTTGTCCCAGGCGCCACCGGAGTTCGCCAGGAACAGCGCCATCAGCGTGCCGGTGCCCACGGCACCGGCCAGGTACGCCGCCAGCGGGCCCACGCCGAGCCCGAACCCGACCGCGATCGGGGCGAGCACCGCGAGCAGGCCGGGGGTCACCAGTTCGCGCTGCGCGTCACGGGTGCAGATGTCGACGACCTTGCCGTACTCGGGACGCTGAGTACCGTCCATGATTCCGGGCAGCTCCCGGAACTGCCGGCGCACCTCGTACACAACCGCGCCCGCCGAACGGGACACCGCGTTGATGGCGAGCCCGGAGAAGAGGAACACGACGGCCGCGCCGATCAGCAGGCCCACGAGGTTGCCCGGGTTCGCCACGGTCAGGATCGTGTCGATCGACTTGCTTACGCCGGCCTTCGCCAGGGCCGTGGCCATCGTGTCGGTGTACGAGCCGAACAGTGCGGTCGCGGCCAGTACCGCCGTCGCGATCGCGATGCCCTTGGTGATCGCCTTGGTGGTGTTGCCGACGGCGTCGAGTTCGGTGAGGATCCGGGCGCCGTTCTCGTCGATGTCGCCCGACATCTCGGCGATGCCCTGCGCGTTGTCGCTGATCGGGCCGAACGTGTCCATCGCGACGATGACGCCGACGGTCGTGAGCAGGCCGGTACCGGCGAGCGCCACGGCGAACAGCGACAGCAGGATCGAGCCGCCGCCCAGCAGGAATGCGCCGTACACGCCGGCGGCGATGACGATCGCGGAGTACACGGCCGACTCGAAGCCGACGCTCACACCCGCGAGGATCACGGTGGCCGGGCCGGTCAGCGACGTCTTGCCGATGTCGCGCACGGGACGGCGGTTCGTCTCGGTGAAGTAGCCGGTGAGCGCCTGGATGATGGCGGCGAGCGCGATGCCGATGACGACCGCGATGACCGCGACGACGCGCGGGTTCTGCTTGGCGGTGGCCAGCGCCGCGCCCTGCGGCAGGTTCAGCCCGGCGAACGTGTCCGGCAGGTACAGCCAGGCCGCGACCGCCACCAGCACCGCCGAGATCACCGCGGAGATGAAGAACGCGCGGTTGATCGCGGTCAGGCCGCTGCGGTCGGACGGCCGCAGCCGGGTGATGAACACGCCCACGATCGCGGTCAGTACGCCGATGGTCGGCACGATCAGCGGGAACACGAGCCCGTACTCGCCGAACGCCGTCTTGCCCAGGATCAGCGCCGCGACCAGCGTCACCGCGTACGACTCGAACAGGTCGGCGGCCATGCCGGCGCAGTCGCCGACGTTGTCGCCCACGTTGTCGGCGATCGTCGCGGCGTTGCGCGGGTCGTCCTCGGGGATGCCCTGCTCGACCTTGCCCACCAGGTCGGCGCCCACGTCGGCGGCCTTGGTGAAGATGCCGCCGCCGACCCGCATGAACATCGCCAGCAGCGCCGCGCCGAAGCCGAAGCCCTCCAGCACGGTGGGGGCGTCCTTCTTGTAGACGGCCACCACGATCGAGGCGCCCAGCAGGCCCAGGCCCACGGTGAGGAAGCCGACCACGCCACCGGTACGGAAGGCGATGCCCATCGCCGTCTCCCGGCCGCCCTCGGCCTCCCGGGCCGCCGCGGCCACCCGCAGGTTCGCCCGGGTCGCCAGCGCCATCCCGGCCCCGCCGATGAACGCGCTGAACACCGCACCCACGACGAAGAACACCGACCGGCCGATCAGTACCGCCGTGCCGCCCTCGTTGACCGGCAGCAGGAACAGCAGCACCACCGCGATGACGACGAACACCGCCAGCGTCTTGAACTGCCGGAAGAGGTACGCCGAGGCGCCCTCCTGTACCGCACCGGCGATCTCTTGCATCTTCTCGGTGCCCTTACCGGTGGCCAGCACGGCTTTGACCAGTGCGGCCGCGAACCCGAGCGCCACCAGCGCGATTACCGCGGCGATCACCACATAGGTGAGGTTCTGGCTGGTAAGGGACACCTCCGACCCGCCCAGGGCGAGTTTGGACATCCGTCCTCCTGTACCGACAAACGTGCGTCGCCGCTCTCGTGCGGACCGCGACGTGCCCGGCCGTACCCACCAGGCGCCGCTCTGATACCCGCGGCCGTGCCGTGGCCGCCGCCGGTCAGGGCCGCGCCGCCCAGGTGGATCCGCCGGTACGCCACGCGGCACCGCCCGACGGGCGACTCTCCACGCGGGGAGTAACGACAGCGTCGGCCCGCGGGCGCGAGCCGACGGTTGTTGGATCGACCCGGGTACTCTAGCCGCAGATCGTGGTCATGGTCACACCAGCCCCTGCCCTGCCGCCCTGGTTACAGCGCGTCATGTTATTGCCGGGCGCAAGATCACGTGAGGTACGTCGCTTCCCCCCAAACCGGCCGGGTTATCGGGTGTCAGTCGGTGACCGGCCAGGACATGCGTACCTCCGTACCGGCGGCGTCCGGGAGGGTGAGCACCTCGAAGTCGTCGACCAGGCCGGCGATGAGGGCCAGGCCGACCCCGACCGCGACCGCCTCCTCGGCCAGCGCGTCCGCGGCGCTCAGTTCGTCGACGTCGCCCAGATGCGGGGTGGCCGGCTGGTTCGTCGCGTTGATCTGGTTGGTGGCGCCGGGCCGGGCGAGTTGATCATGTACGGGGGAGGGGCCGTTCGGGGTGACCTGCGCGCGGGACGGGTGCTCCGAGAGGCGCTCGTCCCCGGCGCCCCCGGCCGTGCCGGAACCGCCCGCCGTGCCGGGTGCGTTGGACGTGCCGGGTGGGCCGGGCATGGCGGGTGCGCCCGGGCCGGACGGGTTGCGGTGGGGGACCGCCGCGGTGGCGTGACTGACCAGGGCGACCGCATCCGGTACCGTGCTGCCCGGCCAGGCGCCGGCCGGGGCGTGGTCGCGCACCCGGACGGTGAAGCGCTCGCCATCGGTCATGGCCACCTCGATGAGGTCGTGGCGGCGGTGCCTGCGGTGCAGGGCGACCGCCCGCGAGCACGCCTCGCCGACCGCCAGGCGCACCTCGTCGAGCAGGTCCTCGGGCACACCCGCGCGGCGCGCGACGGCGACCGCGACGAGGCGGGCGGTGCGTACGTGCGCCGGCGCGGGCGAGAATCCCAGCCGCACGGTCGACATGATCAGCTACCGGGTGGCGTCGGCGCTCCGCCGTCGTCGACCGTCGGGTGCTCGGGTGGTGGACCGCCCGCGGCCGGGGCGGCGTCCCCGGGTCTGGGCGCGGGAGCGGAGCGGTGCGTCCCGCCGACATCGGTCCGGATGGTCGTCGCACTCGTACCGGTGCCCGGGTCGGCCGGGGAGTCCGGGCCGTCCCCGTCGGACGAGTCGCCCGGGGTGGCCCGGCCGGGGCCGGGCGGGCGGGCGGCCGCACCGAGGTTGGCGGCCTGGGTGGCGGCCGATACCGACGGGTAGATGTCGAAGACCCGCTCCAGTCCCGTGATGCGGAAGATCTTGAGGATGCGCTCGTGGGTACAGATCAGCGCCAGGCCGCCGTTGTGGGTCCGCAGGCGCTTGAGCACGCCGACGAGGACGCCCAGGCCGGTCGAGTCGAGGAACTCGACCCGTTGCATGTCCACCAGGATGCGGTGGGCGCCGGCGTCGACCAGCTCGTGCAGGCGTTCGCGGAGCCGGGGGGCGGTGTAGACGTCGATCTCGCCGCCGACCTCCAGGACCGTGTGATCCGCCACGGCGCGCGTCTGTAGCGACAGCTCCATGCCGCGCCTCCCTAACGATCTTCCGCCCGTGGTGCCTTCCTGGGCATCTAACCATCGGTACGGCCGCAGTGCGATGCAGACCGACCGTATCCCTATCGCCCCTTGTCGAAGTTACTCCCAGCGGACCCGCACGGTGGGCCGAGCCGCAACCGTCGCCCGCGGCGTGTCGGCGTGCGGCGTGTGTGGTCGTCTGGCATATGTGCTCGTCGCGGGTCGCGGGTCGCGGGTCGCGGGTCGCGGGGCGGCGGGGCGGACGGCCCGCGGCGGCGGGGCGGGGCGGCGATGGCCGGGGCGGGGTTGCGCGCGGCTACGGCGTGTCGGGTGGGTGCGGTGGCGCCTATGGTGGGGCAGTGACCGTCGTACTCCCGGAGCCCGTCGAGTTGCTCAGCCGGCTCAGTGCCGGGCACGGTGACCCGGTTACGCACGTGGAGCGGATCCCGAGCCGGGAGGGGCGGGTCGTCCCGTGGCCGGAGTGGGTGCCGGCGGCGGTACGGGAGGCATGGGCGGCGCGGGGGATCGTGGCTCCGTGGGCGCACCAGGCCGAGGCCGCGGCACACGCCCACGCCGGGCGGCACGTGGTCGTGGCCACCGGTACGGCGTCCGGCAAGTCGCTGGTGTACCTGATGCCGGTGCTGTCGAGGCTGCTGGCCGATCCCCGTGCGACCGCCCTGTACCTCGCCCCGACCAAGGCGCTCGCCGCCGACCAGGCCCGGGCCGTCACGCGGCTGGCCCTGCCCGGCGTCCGGGCCGCGGTCTACGACGGCGACACGCCGCGCGAGGAGCGCGAATGGATCCGGCAGCACGCCAACTTCGTGCTGACCAACCCCGACATGATCCACCACGGCGTCCTGCCCGGCCACGGACGCTGGAACTCCTTCATGCGCCGGCTCGCCTACGTCGTGGTCGACGAGTGCCACACCTACCGGGGAGTGTTCGGTTCGCACGTGGCGCACGTGCTGCGGCGGCTGCGACGGGTTGCCGCGCGGTACGGCAGCGCACCGGTCTTCGTGCTCGCCTCGGCCACCGCCCGCGACCCGTCGATCGCCGCGTCCCGGCTGATCGGGGCGCCGGTCGCCGAGGTCACCGCGGACGGCTCGCCCCGCGCCGGGGTCACCTTCGCGCTGTGGGAACCGCCGCTCCTGCCGATCAGCGAAGCGGCCGGCGAGCGAGGTGCCCCGGTACGCAAATCCGCGCTTCGGCAGACCGCGGACGTGCTCGCCGACGCGGTGGCCAGCGGTGTGCGTACGCTGGCGTTCGTCCGGTCGCGGCGGGGCGCCGAACTGGTCGCCGGGATGGCCCGCCAGGCCCTGGGCGAGGTCGCCCCCGAGCTGGTCGACCGGGTCGCCGCGTACCGGGCCGGGTACCTGCGGGAGGAGCGCCGCGCCCTGGAACACCGCCTCCGCGCCGGCGAACTGCTCGGCCTCGCCTCCACGAACGCCCTCGAACTCGGTGTCGACGTGGCCGGTCTCGACGCGGTCGTGCTCGCGGGCTACCCGGGCACCCTGGCCTCGCTGTGGCAGCAGGCCGGACGGGCCGGGCGCTCGGGCCGGGAAGCGCTGTGCGTGCTGGTGGCCCGGGACGATCCGCTCGACACGTACCTGGTGCACCATCCGCCGGCGCTGTTCGACCGGCCGGTCGAGGCCACCGTGCTCGACCCGGCCAACCCGTACGTGCTCGCCCCCCACCTGTGCGCGGCCGCCGCCGAACTGCCCCTCACCGAGCCCGACCTCGACCTGTTCGGCAGCACCGCGGCGGAGACCGTCGCCGCCCTGACCGCCCGCGGCGACCTGCGGCGACGCCCGACCGGCTGGTACTGGACCGGTCGCGGCCGCCCAGCCGTCGACCTGCGCGGTACCGGCGGCGAACCCGTCTGCGTGGTCGAGGCCGAGACCGGGCGGCTGCTCGGTACCGTCGACGCCGGATCGGCCCACTTCCAGGTCCACCCCGGCGCCGTGTACCTGCACCAGGGCGCCACCTACCTGGTCCGCGACCTCGACCTGGACGACGCCACCGCGCTGGTCGACGCCGCCGAGCCGGACTGGACCACCCACCCGCGCGACGTCACCGCCCTGTCCGTGGTCTCCGTCCGCTCGTACGTCGACGCCGGCCCGGTCGGCCTGTTCCTCGGCGAGGTCGACGTCACCAGCCAGGTCGTCGGCTACCAGCGGCGGCGGTTCGGCTCCGGCGAGGTCATCGACGAGCGCCCGCTGGACCTGCCGCCACGCGAGCTGCGTACGGTGGCGGTCTGGTACACGGTGTCGGCCCGGGCGCTCGCCGCCGCCGGCCTGGACCCGGCCGACGTACCAGGTGCCCTGCACGCCGCCGAACACGCCGCGATCGGCCTGCTCCCCCTGGTCGCCACCTGCGACCGCTGGGACATCGGCGGCCTGTCCACCGCCCAGCACCCCGACACCGACGCGCCGACCGTCTTCGTCTACGACGGCCACCCGGGCGGAGCCGGTTTCGCCGAACGCGCCTACCACGTGGCGACCGACTGGCTCACCGCGACCCGCGACGCGATCGCCGGCTGCGCCTGCGAATCCGGCTGCCCCTCCTGCGTACAGTCCCCGAAGTGCGGCAACGGCAACGACCCCCTCAACAAACCCGCCGCCATCAAGGTCCTCGACCTCGTCCTCACCGAACTCGCCGGCTGTGTTTTCTAAACCGGCCCGCTGTGGCCGGTACGGCAAGAGCGACCCGTCGGGGCGGGAGAGCCGGCCAGACCGGCTCCTTTGAACGTGACCCAGGCCCGTGGCCGGCACCTCCGAGCGTCCGCCGACGTGGCCCTGGTCCGCGGCGTCTCCTACGCGTTGTGCCCCGGCTGGTCGTGCATGGGCGGCTGGATGGTGTGCGTCGGGGTGGCCGGTGTCAGAGGGGTCTGCGGCGCCTGGGGTCTGGGCTGGCCCCGCCCGGGCGGTTGCTCGGGCGAGGCCGATGCCGGCTACGGGGATCTCTGCGGTGACCGTGGCATCGAGGCCGTCGAGCGCGCAGGCGGCGAGTGTCGCGCCGTTGGCGGCCACGATCACGCCGGCGCGGGAACAGGCCGTCCCGGCGCCTTCGATGGCGTGTACCGCCGCCGCGAGCGCGCCGAGATCGGCGGCGGCCTGCGCCCGGTGGCGGCCGACCACGGCGGTACCGAGGCCGGCGCCCGCAAGGCCGAAGGTGACGACCACCGCGCCGACCGCGACGAGCCATACCGAGGCGGCGCCCCGGTCTGCACGGCCGGGCGTCATGGGGACTCGCCGGGTTCGGGTTCGGCGACCGCGTCGGCGGTCACCGTGATGGCCGGTAGGTGCCCACCGAGCGGGTGCACGATCGTGCTGACCCGCGCGGTGACCGTGCCGTCCGCGATGGACACGGTCACCGTCGCGCCGTCGGGGGCGACCCGGCGGCCGGCTGGTTCACCGGGTTCGCCCCGGGCCGCCGCCCGGGCAGCTTCCCGGGCGGCGTCCACGCACTGGAGTTTGGTGACCACGGCCGATACCGCGGTGAGTGCGGCGGCCAGAACCAGGATCAGCGCCGGCAGCCCTACCGCAAGTTCCGCCGTGACCGAACCCCGCTCACGGCGGCGACCGTCGATGGTCACTTCAGCGCCCGCTGGATGATGGCGGACAGCGCACTCTGCACGGTGTCCGAGGTGAGCACCTTCAGCAGCAGCCCGGCGAACGCGACCGCGGCGAGCGTCCCGACGGCGTACTCCGCGGTGCTCATCCCGGCGTCACCCCGGCGGCGACGGAACCTGATTCTCATGGCGTTCCTCTCTGTTGTTGTGGGTGTTTCTGCGGTTCACGGCAGGACGTCACCGAGGACGGCGATGACGACCGGGACCAGTCCGGCGAGGACGAAGGCAGGCAGGAAGCACAGGCCGAGCGGCAGCACCACGAGCACGCCGGCCCGCCGCGCCGCGGCATCCAACGCGGCGGCCCGCGCACCTCGCAGGTCATCGGCCAGCCGGGTCAGGTTCGCGGCGAGCGCGGCTCCGCTGTGGCTGCTGCGTACGGCCAGCGCGGCGAGCCGTTCCGATCCGGCGATGGCCCGCCCCGCCGGGCCGGCGCCACTCCTGCCGACGCCCGTTCCAGCGACGGTGCCCTTTCCAGCGATGGCGCCTCGCTCGGCGGGTGCCGTGGTGGCGCTTCTGCCAGCCGGTACGGCGAGGCTGTCCGCGCTGGCGTCGGGCGTTGTTGCGGCCGGGTGCCAGTCGGCCGGCGCCAGGGGCGCGGTCAGTTCGGCCCAGGCTTCGGCGGCGGTGGCGCCGAGCCGCAGGGCGCTGCCGACCCGGCGTAGGCGGGCTCCGACCGGACCGGCGAGTGCTGTGCCGACGGCGATGGCGGCGGCGTCGACCGGCGCACCGGCGCGGAGCGAGGCGGCGAGCAGGTCGGCTGCGTACGGCAGGTCGAACTCGGCGCGCAGTCGTGTCGCCCGCGCTCGGCGGGTTTCGAGGCGGCGGAGTACGCGGTCGAGGGCGACGGCGGCGAGGAGGCCGGCGGGTGGGCCGTACCAGCCGCCGACGAGGAGCGCGATGGCGATCCCGGCGAGCAGGGCGACGAGCCGTGCCGGCAGCCGGCGGGCCGGTACCGGTGACGGCGCTGTGAGCCGGAGCCGGCGCAGGCGTCGGGTCGTTTTCACGGTGCCCCACCCGATCCGGCCAGGTCCTCGCCGGGTAGCCGGGACAGGCGACCGGACCAGGCCAGGCCGGCGAGTTGGAGGGTGAGCGCGCCGAGTGCGCAGGATGCGCCGAGCGGCGTACGGAGGAGGATGGCGAGCGGGTCGACGCCGAGGGCGTACCCGACCGCGATGCCGGCGACCGGCAGCCCGGCGAGCAGCAGCGCGGTGGCCTTCGCGCCGGCGGCCTGGGCGGCAGCGGCGGTGACTGCCCGGGCGCCGGCACGCAGGTCGATGTCGAGACGGTCCAGTACGTCGGCGAGGGGTGCGCCGGTGGAATCGGCGAGCCGCCAGGACACCAGCACCCGCCGGGCGACCGGTAGGTCCGCGGCACGGGCGAGCGAGGTACCGGGCTCAAGCGGCTCGAGGTCCGGGGTCCGGCTCGGGCCGTTGCCGTGCCGGGCCACCAGAGCCGGCAGCGCGGCCCGGAGCGCGGTGTCGGGCGTGGACCCGGCGCGCAGGTCGGCGGCGAGTACCGCCACCGCGTCCAGCGCGGCCGCCTCGCGTGCCACGGCCGCCCGTGCGCGCCGGTGCCGACCCAGCGCCCGCCACCCGATCACGGCGTACGCGGCAACGACAACCCCCGCGACCGGCCCACCCGAAACCATCCCGACCGTGGCCGTCGCGATGGCGACCAGTGCCCCGCCGCGCCGGTCATGCGCCAGCAACGTCACCAACCGGCCGGCGAAACCGCTACGACGGCGCGAGGACCCCACACCACCGGTACCGGCCGTCGCGCTCGACGCCGCAACCCCGCCCCGCCGCGCCGACTGAGACGAACCCGCGACCCGGCGGAGCCGACGTCGCGCTCTCACGACACACCGACCCGTCGAATGCCCTCCACCCGGCCACCGAACGACCGGGCGACCTGCGGATGCCCGCCGACGTCCCGGGCCGCCTCGACACGTCCTTCGGGTTCGGCGTTGGAGCCCGCCGCCGTCGGGTTGGTGGTGAGGGCGGGTGGGACTGGGACGTCGCGGGCGGCGAGGAGGGTGGCGAGGTGGGCAGCGGCGGGGCCTGGACCGTGTCCGTATCGCCAGGCGGCGGCGACGGCCACGCTGCCGTTCGAGGTACGTACCGGGATGCCGATCTCGTGGAGGATGCGGCCGGTCGGTGTACGTCGCAGGTG
>Ga0066709_100005598_pt1 | contig 10389 bp, 6 predicted proteins | sample GraSoiAngelo_158_FD_79665 | JGI IMG/M metagenome (GOLD analysis project Ga0066709, IMG submission 79665) | Grasslands soil microbial communities from the Angelo Coastal Reserve, California, USA - 14_1009_16_30cm | ecosystem: Environmental > Terrestrial > Soil > Grasslands | place: USA... | reverse complement strand
AGTCGGTCCGAGGGCCAGAGGTGCCGGATGGTGCGACCGCCCATCAGTAGGGTCACGCTCCGACGGTCGCCCTCCTGCTCGGCGAGAACGCGCATCGGCGCGATGCCGGTGCCGCCGGCGACGAGCAGCAGGTTACGCGTGTCGCGCTGCACCACGAAAGACGTGCCCAGCGGTCCGAGCAGGTCGAGGGCGTCACCGGGCCGGCGCGTGGCGATCCACTCGCCCCCGCTGCCGAGTGCCTTCACGATCAGCTCGATCTCGCCGGCGTCGCGGTCGATGCGGCAGAACGAATAGGGTCGTCGGAGCAGCGGATCCCATCCCGTTCCCGGCCGCACGTGCGCGAACTGGCCCGGCCGGGCGCGCGAGGCGATGTCCGGCGCGCGGATCGCAAGGAGCGTTCCGAGCTCACCAATGTCGCTCGCCTGCACGACGCGACCGGTCTCGAGGACCATGACGTCGAGTTTGGCAGACGGAGCCAGGGGAGTGGCGAGAGCTATCTGGCCATCTTGAATACGTCACGTTGGAGCGCGACGCCGGTGTTCATCCGGATGATCTCAGCCAGCGTGTGCTGGTAGGTGATGCCGTACCGCTGCGCGATCGCCGGCAGGGCGGAGTCGTTCCGATAGAAGAACCGGTCGCCGGCTCGGAGAGCCTCGAATTGCCGCTTCCAGATCGCGAGCTGCAGCTCTCCGAATTCGGTTCCCACCACGTGGCGCTCCGAGATCATGCCGACAAACGCATCGAGCTTACCGACGTCGCCGTAGACGGCCTTCAGCCGCGCCGCGAGCGTCGTGCGTCGAACCCCGACCACGGCATCCTCCTCAGCCGCCGGGTCGTCGAGTGCGATCACCGCCCCGTTCGCGTCGCGTAGCTCCACGAAGTCGAGGATGTTCGGATCATCGATCGGATCGAAACGATCGATCTGCCGGTCGTGTGGGAAGACTTGGGTCCGCTCACCGGTGATCGCAGCGAAGGTGTGCTTCGGCGCCAAACCGTAGGCCCGCCTCAGCTCGTTGTACGAGGGCATGCCGTGATCTCGTCCGCGCTGGATGTCGATCGCGCCAAGATCGCTGACGCCACTGAAGCAGTCCGGATTCACCACCGGCTGGCCGCACACGGTCGGATCAGCGATCCCGGGCTTAGGGACCTGGAACAGGACGCTCCGCAGCGTGTTGTCGATCTGCTCGTCGTTCTTGTATTGGCGCTCGGAGGCGAGGCTCCGGAGGACCGCACCAAGACCGAGCTGGCGGACAAGATCCGGGTTGCCGAAAGCGACGTTCAACGGGATCACGAGGGTCACGTCGCTTGCGGTTCGTTCGATGCCGATGCCCTGGGCGGCAAAGGCCGCGAGGCGCGCTTCGGAATATCGGCCTGGCGCGGACGTCACGTCGAACTCGCCGTGGATCATGCTGTGCGCCCGATAGCCCACGACGGCGAACTCGTTAGACAGCCCCGCATTCACGGTCGGGTCGTAGCCGGAGTAGCTGTTGAGCCGAACGCCGAGCGCCGGCAGGAACTGCGTAAACGTCACGTATTGGATCTCGGCGCCGACCACGCGGCGCGCGATCTCGAACTTTTCCTCGTCGCTGAGAGAGGACGGCAGCGCGGCCACGATGCGGTTGTGCTCACGAGCGAACAAGGTATGAACAGCCGTGAGCGCGATGTTCTCGTTCGCGCGCACGTCGCCCGCCACGATCGCGCGCCCGGGCGTCGCGAGGAGTGCACCCATGAGGTCCATCGCCGGGGCGGCCGCGGCGTCCCCGCGCGCGTTGACGCGGGGCAGGAAGCCGTCGGCCAGAAGCAGTCGCGCCCCATTGTCCGCGAGGTTGCCATCGATCGGGCCCTCGCGCAGCCACTCCAGCCGCGCGGCGCTGACGCCGTAGACGCCGGAGCCATCGATATAGCTGCTGATCGTGTTCAGCTGTTGCCGCGGCGAAGTCTGGCCCGTGCCGGGGGCCGCGGGCGTGCGGAAAAAAGCGATAGAGCCGAGGTCGTCGCGGAACGCCTCGAGCGCGTCGTTGGGATCGAACGCGATGGCGGCGTTCTCCGCGGCGGTCTCGACGCGCAGACCGAAGTCATGATCCAGGAACTGTCCCCACGTCCAGGCCCACTGCGTGAGGCCGTTCTCGGAAAAAAGATTCTGACCGACGTCGTTGAAGACCCGATTGCTCACGTACCGCGCGGCGGGTCCACCGACCATCGCGCTCGTGCCGTCCGCGTACCGCGGCACAGCGACCCGCAGGTACTGCGTGTTCGCGCTTCCCCATTGCGGATTGCGGAGGTTGTTACCAGTGCCGTCGAGCGTGCGACCCGTGAGGACAGCCGCAGCGGGCGTCGCCGGCAGCGCCATGAGCAGCACGGTCGACAGGAACACCAAGACAGTCGTAGACAGCCGGATCTTGCGCACCGGAGCGCCTCCCCTGGCGACGGCCGACGGCCTTTCCGTCCCACCACCTCGCGCGCGCTACGTGCCGGCGGCACCAGCGCCCCTGCCCCATTCAGACCCGGTGATCGCTCGCCACTGCATCAACGCCCCCGCGCGAAAGAGGCGTTACGAGCGTGCCGATAGGAAAGTCGTTCGACTGAAACGAATCGTGGGCGTAGGCAAGCGTGTCGAAAAACGGGTCATCGCGGCCACACCCGAGTGAACCCGTGCGGATACTCGACCACGAGGCCGTCGGCGTCGAGCACGATGTCCGAGCGGAACGTGCCCGACTCGAAACGGTGCATCGTGCCATCGTCGCGCCGGACCAGGCAGGTGTAGCGCTGGCGTGAGATGCCGACGCGCAGATCGGGAACGTCGACGTACGCGACGCTCAGCTCCTGCGACGCCAGTGGCGCGAGGTCGAGCCGCCGCACCGGCAGGGTGTTCGTGAACGGCGTCACCGACAGATCGACGTCGATGCAGCCGTCGAGCGCCGCGATCGCTCGGCCCTCGGCGGTGCGCCAGTTGCCTTCGCCGTCGGCAAGAAGCACAACGCTCTTTGCGGCATCGAGCAGATCGACGTGCAGCGAGCGCGTCCGCCAGCGCTCATCCCATTCGACGGCGTAGCGTGTGCGGAAGGGTTGATCGCCGCGGATGCCGATGACCATCCCATCCGCCACTCGCCCCGTGACGCGACAGTGCTCGAACCCGGGTCCGCGCACCGGCGTCCACATCACCTCGCGCGGCTTCACCTGCTCGCCGCCAGCACCCGTTGCTCGCGGTACTCGCGCAGCGGCGCGACGCTGTAGCCCGCGCCCGCTCCCTGCAGCGCGGTGACGACGGCGCCGGCGGTGTCGAGCGAGGTCAGGCACGGCACACGACTCTCGACCGCGGCGCGCCGGATCAGAAAACCGTCGCGCTGCACCGATCGTCCCAGCGTCGGCGTGTTCAGCACCGCGGCGCAGGTGCCGGAGCGGATGAACTGGATGATCGCGTTCGAGCCCTCGTCGAGCTTCTTGATCTCGCGCACCGGCAGACCGAGCTTGCGGATCGCGTCGGCCGTGCCGCTGGTGGCGACGAGCTCGTATCCGAGCCAGTGGAAGCCCTCGATGATCGGCAACGCCTCGGCCTTGTCCTTGTCCGCGACGGTGACGAGGACGGCGCCCTCGTGCGGCGGGGCCATCCCCGCCGCGACCAGCGCCTTCCACAGCGCCGGAGCGAACGAGCGATCCACGCCCATGACCTCACCGGTGCTCTTCATCTCGGGGCCGAGATGGGTGTCGACGTCGAGCAGCTTGGCCATGGAGAAGACCGGCGCCTTCACCGCCACGAGGTCGCCGGAGGGATGCAGCCCGGGCACGTACCCCAAATCGGACAGCGTCTTCCCCTGTGCGATCTCGACGGCGAGGCGCACCAGGGGCACGCCGGTGACCTTGCTCAGGAACGGGACCGTGCGCGAGGCGCGCGGATTGACCTCGAGGACGTAGACCACGCCGCCCTGGACGATGAACTGGATGTTGAGCAGACCCTTTACCGGAAGGGCCGCGGCGATGCGGCGGGTGTGTTCGACGAGCTGGCGCTCCTCGTCCGCCAGCAGGTTTCGGGCGGGGTACACCGCGAACGAATCGCCGGAGTGCACGCCCGCGCGCTCGATGTGCTCCATCACGCCGGCGATGAGCGTGTCCCGGCCGTCGGCGACGGCATCGACCTCGACCTCGCGGCCCTCGACGTACTTGTCGACGAGCACCCGGCCGGTGCCGGCTTTCAGCGCGGCGTCGAAGTAGCGCGCCAGATCCTCGTCGGCATAGACGATCTCCATGCCGCGGCCGCCGAGGACATAAGAAGGACGCACCAGCACCGGGAAGCCGACGTCGTGAGCGATGGCCTGGGCGTCCTTGAGATCGTCGGCGGTGCCGCCCGGCGGCTGCGCGATGCCGAGGTCGTCGCACAGCTGGTGGAACGTGCGCCGGTCCTCGGCCACGGCGATCGCGGCGGCGGACGTCCCGGCGATGGTCCCGCCGATGCCGGCCAGGCGCTCGGCGATGTTCAGCGCCGTCTGCCCGCCGAATTGCACCAGCACCGGCAGCGGATCGTCCGCCGTGGCGCCTTCGTTCGCCAGCACCCCGGCGATGGATTCGTCGTCCAGCGGCTCGAAGTACAGCCGCGCGCTGGCGTCGAAGTCGGTGGAGACCGTCTCCGGATTCGAGTTGATCATGATCGAGCGGATGCCGGACGCGTCCAGCGCGGCCGCGCCCTGCACGCAGCAGCAATCGAACTCGATGCCCTGCGCGATGCGGATCGGGCCGGCGCCGAGCACGATCGTCTTCGGAGCGGGAAGTGGAACGGCTTCGTTCTCCTGCTCGTAGGTGGAGTAGAAATAGGGCGTCTGTGCGGCGAACTCGGCGGCGCAGGTGTCGACCATCTTGTAGACCGGCGCGATGCGCCATTGCGCGCGCAGTCCGCGGATATCCGAGACGAGCACTCCCGCGAGCCGCGCCACATCGGTGTCGGGGAAGCCGAGGCGCTTGGCGCGGCGCAGCAGCGCCGGCGTCGGCGTCTTGCCCTGCAGCTCATCCTCCGCGAATCGCACCAGGCGCTGCATCTTGCGCAAGAACCACGGGTCCACGCCGGTCTGCGCGCGCAGCTCATCGATCGCCGCGCCGCGGCGGAGCGCGGCCAGGAGCGCCCAAAGCCGGTCGTCGCGCGGCCGATCCAGGAAACGGTATGCGAATTCGTGCGCGTCGCTGACGGCGACCCATTCCGGATCCTCCCACAGCAGGCCGCGCCCTTTGAGCTCGAGCGAGCGCAACGCCTTCTGCAGGGCGGCTTCGAAGGTGCGATCGATGGCCATGACCTCGCCGGTCGCCTTCATCTGCGTACCGAGCGTGCGATCGGCCGTGGCGAACTTGTCGAACGGCCAGCGCGGGATCTTGACCACGACGTAGTCGAGGGCCGGCTCGAAGGCCGCCGTGGTCTTGCCGGTGACGGAATTCGCGATCTCGTGCAGCCGCTTCCCGACGGCGATCTTGGTCGCGACGCGGGCGATCGGATAGCCGGTGGCCTTCGACGCCAGCGCCGACGAACGCGACACCCGCGGGTTGACCTCGATGACGTAGTACGGTGCCCGGGCGTTCGGCTCGCTCGACGGCTCGAACGACGGATCGAGGCCGAACTGGATGTTGCAACCGCCCTCGATGCCCAGCGCACGAATGATCCGGATCGCGGCGCTGCGAAGCTCCTGATACTCCTTGTCCGTCAGCGTCTGCGACGGTGCGATGACGATCGAATCGCCCGTGTGCACGCCCATGGGATCGAAGTTCTCCATGTTGCAGATGGTGATGCAGGTGTCGTTGGCGTCGCGCATCACCTCGTACTCGATCTCCTTCCATCCCACGAGGGACCGCTCCACCAGGACCTGGCCGATCGGCGAGGCGCGGATGCCGGCGTGCACGCGTTCGACGAGCTCGCCCGGGTCGCGGGCGAAACCGCCGCCGGTGCCGCCGAGGGTGTAAGCGGGACGGACCACCAGCGGGAAGCCGATGCGGCGCGCGAAGCTCTCAGCCTGTTCGACGCCGGTCACCGTCATCGATTCCGGCACCGGCTCCCCGATGCTGATCAGCAGCTGCTTGAACTTCTCGCGGTCCTCGGCCGCACGGATGGCCTCGAGCGGGGTCCCGAGGAGTCGAACGCCGTAGCGATCGAGCACGCCGGCGTCGGCCAGCGCCACGGCGAGATTCAGACCGGTCTGGCCGCCCAGCGTCGGGAGTAGCCCGCCCGGCCGCTCTTTCGCGATCACGCGCTCGAGCACTTCGACCGTGAGCGGCTCGACGTACGTGATATCCGCGACGCCGGGGTCGGTCATGATCGTGGCCGGGTTCGAGTTGACGAGCACCGTCTCGATGCCTTCCTCCCGCAGCGCGCGGCACGCCTGCGTCCCGGCGTAGTCGAACTCGGCGGCTTGGCCGATGACGATCGGCCCGGAGCCGATGATCAAAACCTTCATCGGATGCCGTCGTGGCTCATGCGCCGCTCCGGCACAGCGCGATGAAATCGGCGAACGCGGACTGATTGTCTTCCGGGCCCGGAGCCGCTTCGGGATGGAACTGCAGTGTCCGGATCGGTAGCGTCTTGTGCGCCAGTCCCTCGACGCTGCCGTCGTTCAGGTTGCGGTGGCTGACGTAGAAGCCGCTCTCCGCGGCGAGCGATTTCTCATCGACCTGGAACTCGTGGTTCTGCGAGGTGATCGCGACGCGCCCGGTGCGCACGTCCTGGACCGGATGGTTCGCGCCGTGATGTCCGAAGGGCAGACGCGAGGTCGTCGCTCCGATCGCGCGCGCGAGCAGCTGATGACCGAGGCAGATGCCGAAGATCGGCAGTGGATGACCGTTGCCGCGGGTGGTCGAGGCGTCGAGCAGAAGACGGGTGGTCTGGACCGCGGCGTCGAGGCTCGCCGGATCGCCGGGGCCGTTGGATAGGAGGATGCCGTCGGGCCGCCAGCCCAGGATCTCGGAGGCCTTCGCCGCCGCCGGAAAGAGCCGCACCGTCGCCCCGTATGCGGAAAGCAGCCGGAGCTGTTGCTCCTTCACGCCCGTATCCAGCAGCGCGATCCGCGGACCTCCCGACCGACCGTCCTGCTGGCGGAGGGCGCCGCTGACCTCGGCCACGACGGGACGATCAGCGAGGCGCGGGACGGCGCGGGCCTTGGCGATCGCCTCCTGTGCCGCCGCGACAGCCCCCGCTTCTTCCGGACGCACCTGCAGCAGGTAGCCGCGCATCGTGCCCTTCGATCGCAGCCGGCGCACCAAGGCCCTGGTGTCGATGCCGGCGAGCCCCGGAACGCCGTACGAGCGCAGGTATTCGTGGAACGATGCGACGCCGCCTCGCGTGGGCTCGTTCAGCTCGCGGACGACGATCGCCTCGGCCCACGGCCGCCGCGATTCAGCGGCGCGCGCAAAAGTGCCGTAGTTCCCGATCAGCGGATAGGTGAAGACGACGATCTGTCCGCGATACGACGCGTCCGTCGCCACCTCCTGGTATCCGGTCATCGCGGTGTTGAAGACGACTTCGGCGCCGACGCTGACGGCGTCGCCGAAGGCTTCGCCCCAGAACGTCGATCCGTCTTCCAGCGCCAGGACGGTGGCTCGTTGCATCGGTGAATAACTATACGGATGGTCTGCATAAAGATTCAATTGCCATTCGGTCAGTCGCTGTCCGTTCGTCCTCGCCTGTCTCACTCGAGGCGCTGCTCTCCCTCGACGAAGGCGGCCACGACCCGACCGCCCATGCGCCGCCCCAGCAACGGCGTGTTCTTGCCGCGCGAGATGAGCGCGTCGATGGCCACCGTCCATTCGGCGTCCGGATCGATGAGCACGACGTCGCGAGCGAGCGATGGCGCGTCCAGCCCGAAGCACCGCGCCGGTCCCACGGTGAGGCGTTCGATCAGCACTCCCAGGTCGATCCATCCCGCGCCCGCGGCGTCGAGCAAGACGGACAGCGCAGTCTCGAGTCCGCTGATGCCGAACGCGGCCTGGTCGTACTCGACGTCCTTGTAGGTTGAGGCGTGCGGGGCGTGGTCGGTCGCGATCGCGTCGATCGTGCCGTCGCGAAGGCCCTGCCACAGCGCCTCGATGTCGGCGCGAGGACGCAGCGGCGGGTTCACTTTCGTGGCCGTGTCGTATGGCGCGGCCGCGGCGCTGCCGTTCCGGCGATCCCAGGCGAAGGTGCGATCGCCCGCGACCCAGTCGTCGGTCAACGCCAGATGGTGCGGCGTGACCTCACAGGTCACCGGCACCCCTTCGCGTTTGGCCGCTCGCACCAGCGACACGCCGCGTGCGGTCGACACGTGCGCGATGTGCACACGCCCGCCGGTGAGCCGCGCCAGCGCGAGGTCGCGTGCGATGGCCGTCTCCTCCGCCGCGCTCGGAATGCCGGGCAGGCCGAGAAGCGCGCTGGCCTCGCCTTCATGCATCACCCCGTTCGCCGCCAGCACCGCGTCCTGAGCGTGGTCGGCGATCACGCGCCCGGTGGCGCGGGCGTACTCCAGCGCGTAGCGCATCAGTCGCGCGTCCTGCAGTGGCGCGCCGTCATCGGAGAACGCGACCGCGCCGGCATCGGCAAGCTCCGCCATATCCGACAGCGCCACGCCCTTGCGGGCGCGCGTGATCGACCCGATCGGCAGCACGCGCGCCGCCTTCGCCGCCGCGGCGCGCTCGCGGACCTCCTCCAGCAAGCCGGGCGCGTCGAGGACCGGCTCGGTGTTGGGCATGCAGCACACCGTGGTGAACCCGCCGCGAAGCGCGGCGCGCGCACCATCGGCGATCGTCTCGCTCTCTTCGAAGCCGGGCTCGCGGAGGTGCGTGTGGAGGTCGATGAAGCCAGGAGTCGCGATGAGCCCGGCTGCGTCGATCGTGCCGGCGCGATCGCCGATCGACAGCTCGCGGATCTCGTCGGTCCCGCTAGTGGGGTCGATGACTCGCGCGCCGACGATCCTCAATCCGGGACCTCCGTCCCGGCGAGCAGGTACAGCAGCGCCATGCGCACGGCCACGCCGTTCGTCACCTGCTCCTCGATCACCGCGCGCGGTCCGCGGGCCACCGCGGCCGCGATCTCCACGCCTTCGTTCAGCGGCCCCGGATGGAGGACCGGCGCGCCCGGCTTCGTCACCGCGAGACGCGCTTCGGTGATTCCCCAGACGCGGGCGTATTCGCGGGTCGAGGGAAGAAGTCCGGCGCTCATCCGCTCCTTCTGTAGCCGCAATGCCATCACCGCGTCGACACCTTCCAGTGCTCGTCCGAGGTCCGTCTCGACGCGCACGCCGGCTGGCGCGTGGCCGCAGCGCCACGCCGCCGGCAGCAACGTCGGCGGCCCGCATAGGACGACCTCGGCTCCGAGCGCGCGAAGGGCGTGCACGTTCGAACGCGCCACGCGCGAGTGCAGGACGTCGCCGACGATCGCGACGGTCTTGTTCGAGAGCGTCCCCAGGCGCGCGCGCAGGGTGAACGCGTCGAGCAGCGCTTGAGACGGATGCGCGTGCCAGCCGTCGCCGGCGTTCACCACCGACGCCTCGACACGGTCCGCTACGAAGTAGGGCGCTCCGGACGAGCCGTGGCGCAGCACGATGACGTCGCCGCCGAGCGCTTGCAGCGTCCGCACGCTGTCCAGCAGCGACTCCCCCTTCTCCACGCTCGAGCCGGAGCTGGTGATGTTGACGACGTCGGCGGAGAGCGCCTTCGCCGCAAGCTCGAAGGACACGCGCGTGCGCGTCGAGGCCTCGGCGAAGAAGAGCACGACGGTCTTGCCGCGCAGCACCGGAGTCCGTTTGATCGGACGATCGAGCACCTCGCGCATCGCCTCGGTGGTCGACAGCACCATCTCGAATTCCTCGCGCGACCAATCGTCGACGTCGAGGATGTCGTGTCGCGACCATCGGCCCGGGGTCATGCCGCTTGCTCTCCCTTCCGCGCCAGCACGACGCTGTCTTCGCCGTCGAGCTCCTGGAGGCGCACGCGCACGTCCTCGTCCAGCGAGGTCGGGACGTTCTTGCCGACGTAGTCGGCACGGATCGGAAGCTCGCGGTGGCCGCGGTCGACGAGCACCGCCAGTTGGATCGCGCGAGGGCGCCCGAAATCGACCAAGGCGTCCATCGCCGCGCGGATCGTCCGCCCGGTGAAGAGGACGTCGTCGACCAGGACGATGACCTGATCGTCGACCGAGAACGGCAGCTCGGTGCGGCGGACCTCGGGCGCGTAGCCGATACGGGTCAGGTCGTCGCGGTAGAGGGTGATGTCGAGTGAGCCGAGCGGGACGGAAGCCTTCTCGATCTCGCCGACCTTGGCGCGCACTCGGGCAGCGAGGATGTCGCCGCGGTTCTTGATCCCGACCAGCGCGATCCCCTCGGTGCCGCCATTGCGCTCGAGGACCTCATGCGCGATCCGCGTCAGGGCGCGCCGAATCTCGTCTTCGGT
>Ga0066709_100005597_pt1 | contig 10390 bp, 9 predicted proteins | sample GraSoiAngelo_158_FD_79665 | JGI IMG/M metagenome (GOLD analysis project Ga0066709, IMG submission 79665) | Grasslands soil microbial communities from the Angelo Coastal Reserve, California, USA - 14_1009_16_30cm | ecosystem: Environmental > Terrestrial > Soil > Grasslands | place: USA... | reverse complement strand
GAAAGGGGCCGCCCGTCAGGGCGCCCACCAGCGCAGGCTGGACGTGTTCCGCATACGGCAAGGGTACCAGCGCTCTGGCATGATCGATCGGATGGAGGGCGCGGTGCGACGGATCGGAATCATGGGCGGCACGTTCGACCCCATCCACCACGGTCACCTCGTCGCCGCCAGCGAGGTCGCCGGCCGGTACGGGCTGGACGAAGTCGTCTTCGTGCCGACCGGCCAGCCCTGGCAGAAAGCCGGCGAGCCGGTCAGCCCGGCGGAGGACCGGTACCTGATGACCGTGATCGCGACCGCCTCGAACCCGCGCTTCACCACCAGCCGGGTGGACATCGAGCGCGGTGGACCGACCTACACCATCGACACCCTGCGTGACCTGCGCAAGCAGTACGGCGACTCGGCGGAGCTGTACTTCATCACCGGCGCCGACGCGCTGGAGAAGATCCTGTCCTGGAAGGACGTCGACGAGATGTTCGAGCTCGCCCACTTCGTCGGGGTCACCCGGCCGGGGTTCGAGCTGTCCGACGCGCACCTGCCGGAGGACGCCGTGTCGCTGGTGACGGTACCGGCGATGGCGATCTCGTCCACCGACTGCCGGGCCCGGGTCGCGGCCGGCCACCCGGTCTGGTACCTGGTGCCCGACGGTGTGGTGCAGTACATCGCTAAGCGGCATCTGTACCGTTAAATCCGATGCGACGCTGCCGGCGGCCTTGTGAGACGCTGGATGACGGCAACACGACAACGGAAGGAGTCCGGGTGCCCGCATCCGAGCGCGCCGTCGAGCTCGCGCTGGCCGCCGCGCAGGCGGCCGCCGACAAGAAGGCCAACGACATCGTGATCCTCGACGTGGCAGACCAACTCGTGATCACCGACGCGTTCCTGGTCGCCTCCGCACCCAATGAGCGCCAGGTGCAGGCGATCGTGGATGCGATCGAGGAGCGGCTGCTCGGGCTCCCGGAGAAGGCCAAGCCGGTGCGCCGGGAGGGCGAACGGTCCGGCCGCTGGGTGCTGCTCGACTACGTCGACATCGTGGTGCACGTTCAGCACAGCGAGGAGCGCGAGTTCTACGCGCTGGACCGGCTGTGGAAGGACTGCCCGACGATCCCGTTCGTCGACCGGGACCTGGTACCGGCCGAGCGCGACGCGTGAGCGGGCCCGCTGGCGCGGCGCGCCGCCGTTCCCGGCCCGGCGCATGACCCGGCTTCTCGTCGTCCGGCACGGGCGCACCGGGTACAACGCCTCGCGGACCATCCAGGGGCAGCTCGACGTGCCGCTCGACGAGGTCGGCCGCGGGCAGGCCGCCGCCGTCGCGCCCCGGCTCGCGGCGCTCAAGCCCGAGGCGATCGTCTCCAGCGACCTGCGCCGGGCCGCCGACACGGCGGCTCCGCTGGCCGAGCTGACCGGCCTGCCGGTGTGGTCCGACCCGCGGCTGCGTGAACGGAGCTTCGGCCGGTGGGAAGGGCTGCACGGCGACGAGATCGCCGAACGGTACCCCGAGGAGTACGGCCGCTGGCAGGCCGGCAAGGACGTCGACGGCTGCGGCGTCGAGGAGCTGGACGAGGTGGCCAAGCGGGCGAGCGCGGCGCTGCGGGAGGCGGCCGACCAGGCACCGGACGGCACCGTGGTGGTGTTCAGCCACGGCGCCGCCGTCCGGTACGGGCTGGCGATGCTGCTCGGCTGGCCGGCCACGGTACCCCTTTCGCTCGGCGCGCTGGGCAACTGCCGGTGGGCGGAGCTGCGCCGGGATACGATGCGCGGCTGGCAGCTTCGCGGGTACAACCTGGGCTGAGCCGGGAACCGGACGGCGGCCCGCAACGTCGGAGGAGTCATGGGTATCCGTCACCACGCCGCGGCGGGCGTGATCTGCGCCGCGCTGGCGCTCGCCGGCTGCGCGGCGAGCAAGGCAGGATCGCCGGGCGTCGGCGCCCAGGGCGTCAGCCCGGGCGCCTCGACGCCCGCCGTGCCGACCCCCGGCGACAGCTCGCCGCCGGCCAGCACGCCGACCGACGCCTCGCCGCCCGGGTCAGTCCACCAGCTGGTCCTCAGCGGGCAGGTGGAGCCCGGGGTCGAGCAGGGGTGCCTGATCCTGCGCGACGCCGACAAGGCCTACGACCTGATCGGTGGCGACCCGTCGATCGTCAAGGCGGGCGCCCGGGTGCGGGTGGTCGGCCACCTTGCGGTGGGCGTGATGAGTCACTGCATGCAGGGCCAGCTGTTCCAGGTCACCGAGGCACACGCGCTGTAGTTGAGACGGTACCGAGGCGAAGCGCTAAGGTGCCGGCATGCCCACCACCAGCCGGCCGGTCGCCGTGGTCACCGATTCAACCGCCGGCCTGCCGAGCGAGCTGATCGACACGCACGACCTGACCGTGGTACCGCTGACGGTCACCATCGACAGCGCATCCGGCCGCGAGGGCGTGGACGTCAGCCCGGAGGACGTCGCCAAGGCGCTGGTCGCCCGGCACACCTCGGTCACCACGTCACGCCCGTCGCCGGCCGACTTCAGCACCGCCTACGGCCGCCTGCTCGACCAGGGCGCACCCGGTGTCGTGTCGGTGCACCTGTCGGGCAAGCTGTCCGGTACCTGCGAGTCGGCGCGGCTGGCCGCGGCCGGCTACCCGGGCCGGGTGGAGGTGGTCGACTCCTGCTCGACCGGGATGGGCCTCGGCTTCTGCGCGGTCGCCGCCAGCGGCTTCTCCGATCGCGCGGCGGCGGTCTCGGCGGCGCGTGCGGCCGCCGCGCGTACCACCACGTTGTTCTACGTGGACACCCTCGAATACCTGCGGCGCGGCGGGCGTATCGGAGCCGCGTCGGCGCTGCTGGGTACGGCGCTGTCGGTCAAGCCGATCCTGCGGATGGTGGACGGCGAGATCGTGGTGCAGGAGAAGGTACGCACGGCGAGCCGGGCGCTGGCCCGGTTGGTGGACCTCGCGGTCGAGGCGGCCGGGGGTGACGAGGTCGAGGTCGGGGTACACCACCTGGCCGCGCCGGACCGGGCCGCGGAGTTGGCGGTACAGCTGGGCTCCCGGCTCGGTGACCGGCTGCGCGCGTGTTACCAGACCGAGATCGGGGCGGCCGTCGGCGCACACGTCGGTCCTGGCCTGGCATCCGTCGTGGTACATAGCAGATCAACTGCATGATCGGGCACAGCATCCACAGGCACCCTCGTCGTCCACAGAAGACGGTCGGCGTGCGGAGGCGGACGGCGGTACCGGCCTAGCGTCCTCGCGTGCACAGACGCAGGGACAGCGATCCGGTGGTGGCGAGACGCTTCGCGAGGGTCTGGCCGTTCGCCGGACGGGCTCCGGACGGCAGCCGATCCCCCGACGGCAGCCGCTCCACAACGGACGCCCGGTCGTCCGGCAGCGGTTGGCCGCCTCCCGTCGGCCACCGCGCGCCGGACGACGAGCCGGCTCCCGGCGTCTGGCGGCCCCGGGATGGCGCCCCCTCGCCGGGGCCGTCAGCACCGCGGGCGCGGTCGGTCCTCGAGCGTCCGGCCGCGCCCGCGTCAAACGAGGTCCTGCCGGTCGGGTCGGTGGGCGGGCGTCTGGCCGCGTCGGGCGGGGTGTTGCCGGTCGGGTCGGTGGGCGGGCATCCGGCCGCGTCGGACGAGGCTCCGGCGGTCGGGTCGCGGTCCGGGCCGTCCGCCGGTGTCCCCGGTCCTCCCGGGCCGGTGTCCGTGGCGTTCGCCGACGTTGTGGGACCGGCGGGGTCGGCAACCGGTGACGACTGGCCGGACCTGCCCGGCAGGCGGGAGGCGGAGGCCGCCTGGCGGGGACTGGACCTGCGGCCGTCCCCATCGCAGCCGCCGGTCTCCGGTCCGCCGGCACGGGACGCCACCGAGCCGGGCCCGTCGGGTCCCGAACCGCCGCTGCCTCCGCCGGCCGGCCGCTGGGCGTTGGGCGCGTTCGACCCCGGCCGCCGGGGCATCCGGGTACTCGTCGCGGTGGCCGTCCTCGTGGTCCTGGTCGCCGCATACCTCGCCTGGCGAGCCCGGCCACACGCCGAGCCGGTCACCCCGGTCGGCTCGACGGTTCCGGCGCAGGTACCGGCCAGCGCCCTGCCGAGCGGCGTGATCGTCGTTGCGGTACAGGGCCGGGTCACCCACCCCGGCCTGTACCACCTGCCGGCCGGCGCCCGGGTCGCCGACGCGCTCGACGCGGCCGGTGGCGCGCTGCCCGGCGTGGACCTGTCCTACGTGAACCTCGCCCGCAAGCTCACCGACGGCGAACTGCTTCTGATCGGCGCGACAGCCCCGCCGGACCAGGCCGGTACCCAGCCGGCGAGCGGCGGCAAGGTCGACCTCAACACCGCGACGGTGGCGCAGCTGGACACGTTGCCCGGGGTCGGGCCGGCACTCGCCCAGCGGATCGTGGAGTACCGCACGCAGCACGGCGGCTTCCGGTCGATCGACGAGCTGCGCAAGGTGCAGGGCATCGGCGACGCGAAGTTCGCGCAGCTCAAGGATCTGGTGGCGGTGTGAGCGCCGGGGTGGATCTGCGGTTGGCCGGGGTGGCCGCGGGCGTCTGGCTGGCGGCGATCGTCGCGCTGTACGTGCCCGCGGAGCACGGTGTCCTGCTGGCGGTCGGGGCGGGGCTGCTCGCCGCGGTACTCGGTTGGACGCTGCGCGGTCGCTGGCGCTGGATCGTCGTCGGATTGCTCGTCGGCGTGATGTGCGGTGCGGCGGCGACCGCGGCGCGGGTCACCGTCCGGGATTCGCCGGCGCTCACCGAACTGGTCCGCGACCACGCGACCGTCCACATGCGAATGACGGTGGCCGACGACCCCAGGCCGGTACGCGGGGTCACCGGCCGGGCAGCGACATATGCGGTACCGGTGACCGCGACCGCCATCGAGGTACCCGGCCGGCTGCCGCTCACGCTGTCCGCGAGCGTCCTCGTCCTGGGTACCGACCCGGCGTGGTACGCACTGCTGCCGGGTACCCGGATCGTCGCCACCGGGCGGCTGGCACCCGGCCGGCCCGGCGACCTCACCGCAGCGGTGCTCTCCGTTTCCGGGCCGCCCGACGAGGTCGGCACCGCGCCGTGGGTCCAACGGGCGGCGGAAGCACTGCGCGAAGGGCTGCGCCGGGCCTGCGCGCCGCTTCCGGCCAGCTCCGGCGGCCTGCTGCCCGGCCTGGTCGAGGGCGACACGTCCCACCTCGCTCCCGACGTGGCCGACGACTTCCGGGCCACCGGCATGACGCACCTGGTTGCCGTGAGCGGCGCCAACCTGGCGATCGTGCTGTCGGTGGTACTCCTGATCGTCCGGTGGTGCCGGGCCGGACCCCGGACCGCGGCGATCGTCTGCGGCCTGGCGCTCGTCGGGTTCGTCATTCTCGCCCGGCCGTCGCCCAGCGTGCTGCGCGCGGCGGCGATGGGCGGCCTGGGTCTGCTCGCCCTGGCACTGGGCCGGCCCCGAGCGGCGGTACCGGCCCTGCTCGCCTCCGTCGTCGCGCTCGTGCTGCTGGATCCGGCGCTGTCCACCGATGCGGGCTTCGCGTTGTCGGTGTTCGCGACCGGTGGCCTGCTGCTGCTCGCTCCGCGCTGGCGCGACGCGCTGTGCCGCTGGCGGATACCGCGGTCGCTGGCCGAGGCGCTGGCCATTCCGGCAGCGGCGCAGGTCGCGTGCGCGCCGGTCATCGCTGCCATCTCCGGCACGGTGAGCCTTGTCGCGGTACCGGCGAACCTGCTCGCGGAGCCGGCCGTCGCACCGGCCACGATCCTCGGCGTCGTCGCCACGCTGCTGTCCGTACCGTGGCCGGGCGGGGCGGCGTTCGTCGCCTGGGTGGCCTCCTGGCCGGCGGGCTGGCTCGTCGAGGTGGCCCGGACCGGTGCCCACGCGCCCGACGGGGTGATCTCGTGGCCCGGTGGTACCGGTGGCGCCCTGCTGCTCGCCGTCGTGTTGCTGGTCGGTCTCGTGGCGACCCGGCGACCGGCGGTACGGGCCGTGGTCGGCGTCTGTGCGGTCGCGGCGGCCGTCGGTGCGGTACCGGTACGACTCGCCGCCCCCGGGTGGCCGCCACCGTCGGCGCTCCTTGTCGTGTGCGACGTCGGGCAGGGCGATGCGATCGCGGTACCCGTCGGTCCGGGTCGGGCGGTCGTGGTCGACGCGGGACCGGAGCCGACCGCGACCGACCGGTGCCTGGGCGACCTGGCCGTCCACGAGGTACCCCTGCTGGTGCTCACGCACTTCCATGTCGATCACGTGGGTGGCATCGCGGGCGTGTTCCGCGGGCGGCGGGTCGGCCAGCTGCTGACCAGTGCGCTTCCCGAGCCCGTGGAGGGCCGGCGGACGGCACTGGCGGCCGCCGCGTCGGCGGGTACCCCGGTGTCGGTGCCGGCGGCGGGGTGGACGTGGAACGCGGGACCGGTACAGCTGACGGTGCTGGGGCCGGTTCACCCGATCGCGGGCACCACGTCGGATCCCAACAACAACTCGCTGGTAGTGCTCGTCAAGGTCGACGGTTTCCGGCTGCTGCTGGCCGGCGACGCGATGGTCGCGGAGCAGGCCGACCTGCTCGCCGGCGTCGGAGCGGCGGCGGTGCGGGCGGACGTCCTCAAGGTTGCCCACCACGGAAGCGCCTACCAGGATCCCGAGTTCCTGGCTGCGGTACATCCCGCGCTGGCGCTCGTGTCGGTCGGAGCGGGAAACCCGTACGGCCACCCGAGCCTCGCGATGCTCGGCATGCTGCACCGCCAGGGAGCCACCGTGCTGCGAACGGACGTCGACGGCGACGTGGCCGCGGTGTCCGACGGGCACGGACTGGCGGTGGTCCGGCATGGCGTTCCGCCGGGCCGGCACCCGCCGTAACGAGCTGCGCACCCGGCCGGGTGACCGAGTCCGGCCGACATTCGTCGCGTGGGAGGATGTGCAGGTGACAACCACGCCCCCGGAGCTCTGTCTGGTTGTCGGTGACGAGGAGCTGCTCGCGACGCGTGCCGTCGCCGAGGTTTGCGCTGCCGTCCGTGCCGACGATCCGGAGGCCGATGTACGGGAGCTGGAGGCCGCCGCGCTCGTCGTCGGCGAGCTTGCCGAAGTGCTCAGCCCGTCGTTGTTCGGCGGCCGGCGGGTACTGGTGCTGCGCAACGCCCAGGACGCGAAGAAGGATTTCGTCACCGCGTTGCTCGACTACGCGCGTGATCCGGATCCCGAGGTCTGCCTGGTGGCCGTCCACGCCGGGGGAGCGAAGGGCAAGGCACTCAGTGACGGGCTGCGCCAGGCCGGCGCCACGGTCGTCAACGCCGGAAAGATCACCCGCCACCGGGAACGGGTCGAGTTCGTGCGCGACGAGTTCCGCCGGCTCGGCGGGCGTTGCCCCGAGGCGGCCGCCGAGGCGCTGCTCGCCGCCGTCGGAAACGACCTGCGTGAGCTGGCCGCGGCGGGTGCCCAGCTGATGGCTGACACGGGCGGCCGGGTCACCGCGGAGACCGTGTCGCGGTACTACCGCGGCCGGGCCGAGGTCAGCGGGTTCACCGTCGCCGATGCCGCAATGGTCGGCGACGTCCCGGCCGCGCTGGAGGCGCTGCGCTGGGCGCTGCAGGTCGGCGTGGACCCGGTACCCATGGCGGACGCCCTCGCCGACGGGGTCCGGACGGTCGCCCGGGTGGCCGCGGCCGGGCGCGGCAACCCGTACCAGCTGGCATCCAGCCTCGGCATGCCCGCCTGGAAGATCGAACGGGCGCAACGCCAGTCGCGCGGCTGGACCGCTGAGGGACTGGCCGAGGCGATGCGGGTCGCGGCCGACTGCAACGCGGCGGTGAAGGGCGGTTCCGACGACCGGGGATACGCGCTGGAGCGGGCGGTCTTCGCGGTGAGCGCCGCACGTGGCGCAGCGGCCACCGAGCAACGGCGGCGCGGCGGCGGTACCCGATGAGCGGCAAGCCACCGCTGTACGCCCGGGTGTTGCGACTGCGCCACATCCGGCCCGGCGGACTGCTGTGCTTCGCGTTCTTCGAAGGCGCCGTGGCGGTCGGCATCCTGCTCGCGCTCGCCGAACTGGCGCCCTGGTGGGCCGCGCTGGTCCTGCCGGCCGTCGTCGCCGGTGTGGTGAAGGTCAACGACGTGGTGGCGGGGTTGAGTGCCCGGGCCCGGCTGGTACCCGCGCACACCCGGGCGGGTAGCGCGCGGCGGCTCGCGGTACCCCGGGCACGGCCGGCCGACACCCCGCCGCCGACGAGCCGGACGAGCGTGCGCGGCCGGGCCACGGCGCCGGGCGCGCTACCGGCGACCGAAGCGCCCGGTCTCGAACTGGGTGCACCGACCGGGCACATCTACCGTCACGTACCCGATGAGCCGCAGGGGACGGACACCGACGGCTCGGGGGAGCACCGTCGCGGCCTGAACCAGGGCCGATTCGGCTGACCCCGCCGGGCAGCCGGAGACGGCACGCCCGGCGCTATCGCCACGCGAGGCCGGCGCCGCCGCTACACGGTGAGCCACCGCCACGCGGCGAGCGCCACGGCGACCGGGCCACCGCCACGCGGCCGGCGCACACCGGCCGGGCCCGGCGCACGCGGAAACGCCGCCCGGCCCCGCCGGACGGCGCTCGTGCAGAACAGGCTCAGGCGGCCAGGGCGTTGTGCCGCTTGGCGATCGCCGACTTGCGGTTGGCAGCCTGGTTCTTGTGGATGACGCCCTTGCTCACGGCCTTGTCCAGCTTGCGCGACGCGTCACGGAGCAGCGTCTGCGCAGCGGCGGTGTCGCCGACCTGTACCGCCTCATTGAACTTGCGGATGGCCGTCTTCAGCGACGACTTGACCGACTTGTTGCGCAGGCGGCGCTTCTCGTTCTGCCGGTTGCGCTTGATCTGGGACTTGATGTTCGCCACGCGACAGCCTCGTCTGGGTAGCTCGGTTCCGGGAAGTGCGCGCACATCATGGACGCGCACGCGAGAAGCCAGATTACCAGCGACCTGGTACCAGACCAAAACGAGGGTGACCCCCGTGGGAGCATAGACATCGAGATCCCGACGACCGATGAAACGGATGACCGTGCCACCGACCCTGGAGCCCGGCGCGACCGCCCCGGATCGCATCCGGAACTTCTGCATCATCGCCCACATCGACCACGGCAAGTCGACGCTGGCCGACCGGATGCTGCAGCTCACCGAGGTGGTCGACGCGCGCCAGATGCGCGCGCAGTACCTGGACCGGATGGACATCGAGCGCGAGCGCGGGATCACCATCAAGAGCCAGGCGGTACGCATGCCGTGGCGCGTCCGCGAGGGTGGCCAGCAGGGCGAACAGATCATTCTGAACATGATCGACACGCCGGGGCACGTGGACTTCACCTACGAGGTCAGCCGCAGCCTGGCCGCCTGCGAGGGGGCGGTCCTGCTGGTCGACGCGGCGCAGGGGATCGAGGCCCAGACGCTGGCCAACCTGTACCTCGCGCTCGAGAACGACCTGCACGTGATCCCGGTACTCAACAAGATCGACCTGCCGGCCGCACAGCCGGAGAAGTACGCCGAGGAACTGGCCCACCTCATCGGCTGCGCCCCCGAGGAGTGCCTGCGGGTGTCGGGCAAGACGGGCGAGGGGGTACCGCACCTGCTCGACGAGATCGTCCGCCAGTTCCCGCCGCCGGTCGGCGACCCGGCCGCCCCGGCCCGCGCCATGATCTTCGACTCGGTCTACGACGTGTACCGCGGCGTCGTCACCTACGTCCGCGTGATCGACGGCCGCATCGAGGCCCGTGACCGGATCAAGATGATGTCCACCGGCGCGGTACACGAGCTGCTGGAGATCGGCGTCATCTCGCCCGAGCCGATCAAGTCGAAGGCGCTCGGGGTCGGCGAGGTCGGGTACCTGATGACCGGCGTGAAGGACGTCCGCCAGTCCCGGGTCGGCGACACCGTCACGATCAACACGCGCCCCGCCGCCACGGCGCTGGGCGGGTACAAGGATCCGAAGCCGATGGTCTACTCGGGCCTGTACCCGATCGACGGCTCGGAGTACCCGAACCTGCGCGACGCGCTGGACCGGCTCAAGCTCAACGACGCCGCGCTGCACTACGAGCCGGAGACCAGCGCCGCGCTCGGCTTCGGGTTCCGCTGCGGCTTCCTCGGCCTGCTCCACCTGGAGATCATGCGGGAGCGGCTGGAGCGCGAGTTCAACCTGGACCTCATCTCCACCGCGCCCAACGTCGTGTACCGCGTCGTCATGGAGGACGGCGTGGAGCACGTCGTCACCAATCCCAGCGAGTTTCCCACCGGCAAGGTTGCCGAGGTGTTCGAACCGGTGGTCCGGGCCACCGTGCTGACCCCGAACGACTACGTGGGCGCGATCATGGATCTGTGCCAGGGCCGGCGGGGCAGCCTGCTCGGCATGGACTACCTGTCCACCAACCGGGTCGAGCTGCGGTACACGCTGCCGCTCGCCGAGATCAT
>Ga0066709_100005596_pt1 | contig 10390 bp, 10 predicted proteins | sample GraSoiAngelo_158_FD_79665 | JGI IMG/M metagenome (GOLD analysis project Ga0066709, IMG submission 79665) | Grasslands soil microbial communities from the Angelo Coastal Reserve, California, USA - 14_1009_16_30cm | ecosystem: Environmental > Terrestrial > Soil > Grasslands | place: USA... | reverse complement strand
TGAGTCCCAACTTCGTGAGAGGTCCTGCACTCCATGATCTGTTGAATCAGATCGGGTCCATACCAAAGCGGATCCTTCTGCACGTTCGAACAGGGATCGTCCGAATACCAATCACCAGTCCAGGTGCCGTCACTTAGCGGCCGGGGCATGTTCGCGTGCGCAAGACCCGAGCTCGAACGTGTGCAACTCTCCAGGAAGAGATGACCGACGGTCGCCCAGGTGATTGGGATGGAGTAATCGTCCAGCAGCGTCAGGATAAAGGGAATATTGCGTCGTGAGTTTTTCCCCTTGAACTCCGAAATTTCTTGCCCACGGGCTCGCCATCCCCAACTCAGCTCAAAATCAGCAGAGATGCAAATCGCAGCATCAGCGTTGTCTTTGAATGGTGCTACCTCGATACCGGACCACAATTTCGTCGGCGGAGCGTTTCCCCGGACGAAGTTTCCCATTATGGTAAAGACGCTTTCCAGGACGGTCGTATTCCGCAATTTCATCACCAGCAAATCCCCTGATAATGTCCGTTCGGACTGGTAGGACTACCTATGCGTACGAGATCGATGACAGGTTTGCTGCGCAGGAGCTTCTCCAGGGAAGGTTCTGGGGACCGATAGGATTTCGCAATGAGTACGATCTCCGATTTTTCAATAACGCACTCCAGAGACCGGTCCATCAGTGTCGAGATGTGAGGAATTACCGACTCAATGTAGCGCTTATTGGAGCCGAATAGGCGCGCCCAAAAAACCTCTTCGTCATACACTTTGACCTGGTAGCCCTTTCCCAGAAGACGCTCGATTAACTCAACTACCGGACTATCGCGTAGATCATCCGTGCCCGGTTTGAAGCTCAGGCCCACAACACCAATTCTCTTTTTTTCCGTCCTGGCGATCAGTTTATAGGCAACGTCGATCTGGTTCCTGTTGCTCTCCATGATCGAGTTCAGCAGAGGGGTGTCGAGGTCCAGTTGCCTTGCCTTGTAAGTGAGGGCCCTCAAATCCTTGGGCAGGCATGAACCACCGAAAGCGAAGCCCGGCTTCATATAGGAGGGAGAGATATTCAGTTTGGTATCCATGCAGACAAGCCGCATGACTTCATGACTGTCGATACCAACGGTCTTGCAAATATTGCCGATTTCGTTGGAAAAGCACACTTTCAGCGCGTGAAAGCTGTTGCAGACGTACTTGTGCATCTCGGCTACTCTAATTTTAGTTCGGTGCAGCGGTGCCTGGATGTGTTGATAGAGCGCCGCTACAATGTCTCCGCTGGCCGGATCCAATTCTCCTATCAACGTGAATGACGGAGTGAAAAAGTCTTCGACGGAAGATCCCTCTCTCATGAATTCCGGATTCATGCACAAGCCGAAGTCGACACCGGCTCTCTTTCCGGAGTGCGCTTCCAGTAAGGGTATGAGGCGCTTCTCGACTGTACCCGGCAGAACTGTGCTGCGAACATTGACGACGTGATAGGAATCCAATCGGCCAAGATACGCGCCGATTTGTGCCGTGACATGGTCGATATGACTCAAGTCTAGACTGCCGTTTTCGCAACTAGGCGTACCCACACAGATGACCGAGACGTCAGCCCTCTCAGGTGGACTTATGGAAGCCTGTAGCCGGCGTGCTGCGACCGTCCTCTCCACCAGCTCACCGAGGCCCGGCTCTACTATGGGACAACAGCCTTCGTTGATCATGGCAACCTTTGATGGATCGATATCAATCCCAGTTACCTGGTGGCCAGATTCCGCCAGGCACGCGGCCGATACACAACCAACGTAGCCCAAACCAAAAATGTTAACTTTCATAGGATTCAACCGAAATTAGGATCCCAGAAGATTAGGGAAGTGATATCAAGTTCACAAGTTTGCTCTAAACTGAAACGCACAAGCAGGCCACGCAATTTTTCCTCTGCATAGCAAGATGTAAGGGCAGGCTACCGCCATTTTCTCTCTTCAACCAAAAACGAGAGAACATATCCGAGCGTCGAAGTTGCTAGACCCAATAAAAAACATCTGAGTCTTGAGAAAACCGGCGCCTATTTATAATCGTCACGGCCCTCGGTCAAGAGTAAGGCGCTACCGTGACTTCAAGATCTTTTATCGCGGGCAACATCACGCCTGAAGCGGGCGACAAGAACCGTTGTGGTAGTGCGGTCTTGATTGGCCTTATCCACGTCGCATCGATGTCGACAGAGACAGAACGCATCAGTATCTGGATCGATATGATCAAGCGAGACTTACCCTTCAGATTGGTGACGAGACCGGTTAAACCGCAGAGCGAGCCACATTCAACGCGGACCAACTGCCCCACGCTCACGTATGGACAGGGCTCATAGGCCGCGTCCGATTCGACAAGGGTGCGGATCGCTTTGATCTCCGACTCGGGGATAGGCTCAGGAGTTCGGCCAAAGCAGACAATCTGAGCCACACCAGGTGTCATCAAGACTGGAAGTCTCATTCGGGCATCCAGCCGGCAAAACAGATAACCGGGAAACAGAGGCAGTTCGAGTGTCTTAATTTGATGTGACCGCCGCTGCCTACCCTTGTACGTTGGAAGAAACAGTTCGTAGCCTTTGCTGCGCAGTGTGGACTCAACCCGCCATTCGGAGCGTGATCTAACCTTCAATGCGTACCACAAATCTTGCGCCATCGTTCCTTCCCTTTTCTTCGTCCCATGCTCGCTTCAAAGCCTTGGCCTTGGATGGCTCGTTCATTCTCGCTGTGTCTGATGTGTCTTTCCGTTCTGGACACAATCTAGGATCTCCCCGACTATCGCAGGCACGGTCTTCAGGAGGACACTGACGTCTAGCCAGAAAGAGCACCGCCGCGAATACGCAATATCGAAACGGATCATTTCCTTGAATGTTGTCTTGTTCTTTCCGTTGACCTGCCAGAGTCCCGTCATACCGGGAAGGGCCTCGAACCGCTGGGTTTGCCAGAGTCTATATTCCTGCGCTTCATATGGAATGCATGGACGAGGCCCGACCAGACTCATCTCACCACGAAGCACGTTGATCAGTTGCGGCAGTTCATCCAGGTAACATCGCCGCATGATGTTGGCGAAAGGAAAGATCCGAGGGTCACGAAGGGCATCCAACTTCGTCATCGAGCTATCCCTAGTGATCAGACTGCTCAGATGGTTTTGATGCAGCGTGCTGTCGGCGTCACCGCACATCGTGCGAAATTTCCAGATCCTGAAGACTTTTCCGTCACGTCCAACTCTGTTCTGCTTATAGAAGATGGGGCCGCGGGATACGAGCTTGATTACGATAGCAACCAGCAGAAATATCGGGGACAGGCACACAAGGGCTGTCAGTGAACCGACAATGTCGAAAGCTCTCTTCCATGTCGGAACCGGATTTGTAAAAAGTTCCTCGTGTCTTCCGCGACTTAAAGTAAGACCTTCCTCGGGACTGGTATTCGTTTGCGCACTGTCCTGGTCCGCATCGGATGTCTTTCGTTCGGATAGAGAGACGGAACGAGACATTGTGTCGGAACCGCTTATGGACCCGGACCCAGCACCTTCATCCGGCAACCACTGATCGGGGTACGTGTAGATCGTGCAACTCAGCGGCGAGGATCCCATCTTACGGCAGAGGTCTTGAGCGAGTGTTTTGGCGCCAGTGGCCGAGGTATAGGGCAAGAGCACACCGAGATGGTGCTGATCGAACCACCCGATTTCGTCGATCCGGCGGATTCTCCGAGTTAATACGTCCGCGAAGTCGCGAACTGCTGCAGGATTACCTGCAAATCCTCCATCAAAGACCAGGAACGAAAAACCGTGCTCGTTGCGATCCGACGCGGCCCTCTCTCGCAGGAGAGCTTTGCGAAACTCTTCACGCGATCGAACCCCGTCCACGGTCCGAGTTAGTGGGTCGCGGGCAAGCAAGCCAAGCTGCTTACGAAACCGTAAGAAAGACAAGTTCACCTTTCCAATGTTTGCTCACAAAAACGCAAATCAGTTCCCGCACAGTAACGAATAATGCGGGCCGGGTTACCGGCTACGATGGCGTTAGGGGGTACATCTTTTGTTACGACGCTCCCCGCCCCAACCATCGCGTTCTCCCCGATAGTCACACTGCACAAGATGACGCTGCCGCTGCCGATGGACGCTCCACGTTTAACGACGGTCTGTTGAACAACCCAGTCTTTCTCTGTTTGGAGTTGACCCGCAGAATTAACCGCCTTGGGATAACGGTCATTGATAAAGACCACGTGGTGCCCCACAAATACGCGCTCTTCGATGATCACGCCTTCGCAGATGAATGCGTGGCTCGAGATTTTGCAGTCCGTTCCTATCCTTACTCCCTTTTGTACCTCGACGAATGCTCCGATCTTCGTGCGGCTTCCAATCTCGCAACCGTAGAGATTGACGAAGTTATAGATCTTCACGTCTTCGCCCAGCTTTACGTCGTCAGCTATGCTCTGGCAGAAACAAGTTTGTTGTCGGATCTCCATATACGTGAGCTCTTCCGTTCGTTTTTCATGGCCCGCTCCGCGGCTTCCAGCAGTTCTACAACGCGGAGTCCGGCGTAACCGTCCGTGATTGGTTTTTCGCCTGTCTGAATACAATGCACGAAATGCTTGCAGGCAGTTTCCAGAGCCTCGGTCTGGTCTACTTTTGGGATCAGCAGGTCCCCCATCCGGTACTGCACGAGTACGTTGTAGCGATCCTTGTCTTCGCGGAGTTCGATGCCTTTGTCGAAAATCTTTATTTGATTGTCTGAATCTAAATGGTCGTACACCACCATCTTGCGACTGCCCCCGATCAACGTACGGCGCAGTTTTACCGGTGAGAGCCAGTTCAGGTGAAAATGAGCGATCATGCTCCCTTCGAGTTCCACCGTGACGTATGCGATGCTTTCCCGCCTCCATCCGTTCCATCTAACGGGAGAACTACCAGAAGCAGTAACCCGCACGGGTTCCTTATCCAGCAGATACGTCAGCAGCGAAAAATCGTGAGGAGCCAAATCCCAAAGCACGTTCACATCCGACTGAAATAAACCCAGGTTGAGCCGGACGGAATCGTAATAATAGATCTGTCCCAGTTCCCCGGAATCGATGATCTCCCTCAGTTTTCTTACGGCCCCTGAATAGATGAAGGTGTGATCGACCATCAATACTTTGGACTTCTTCTCTGCCAGCTGAATTAACTCCTCGGCCTGGGCGAAAGTCTGTGTGATGGGTTTTTCGATCAGGACGTGTTTGCCACGAGCCAGACAAGCCCTCCCCAAATCGAAATGAGTAGAAATCGGCGTCGCGATCACAATGGCGTCGATCGAGTCCGAGTCCACCAGCTCGCTTGCGACAGTAGTGACTTTCATGTCGGACTTGAGGTGCTTAACCGCTTCCAACCTGTCGGCCCTTTGATCGGCAACTGCCACCACGCAGCAATCCTTGACCTTGTTGAGATTCCGAATCAAATTGGGGCCCCAATATCCACAACCGATTACACCTATGTTGATCATGTGCTCCTCATCTCGCGAGTATTAGCCGTCACAGTAATCGGTTAGTAAGTCCGCGATGTACTGCATTTGATTCCTTTTCATTTCCGGATACATGGGCAAAGACAGAATCCGTTCTGCGTATTTTTCGGCAACCGGACAGCAACTTGAGTTGAAGCTGGCGAAGGCGGCAGTACGGTGAATGGGCGTGGGGTAGTGAATTCCGGTTTGCACGCCATAGTCTTTTAAGTATTTTTGCAGGTCGTTCCGGCTGCCTTTTTCAATCCGAATCACATAGAGGTGATAGACGCTGTTGATGCCGTCCGGCACGAAAGGAGTCACGATCCCAGTGATATGCGACAGGAGTTCAGTGTAAGTCTGGGCGTGACGACGCCGCATCTGGTTGCGGCGTTCCAAATACTGGAGCTTGATGTGCAGTACTGCAGCCTGCAGACTGTCGAGGCGGCTGTTGTAGCCAACCACACCATGCTCGTATTTCCTGGGGGAACCGTGGTCGCGCAGCATCCTTACGGTATCCGCAACTTTGGGATCGTTGGTAACGACCGCACCTCCATCACCGCACGCCCCAAGGTTCTTGGCGGGATAGAAGCTAAAGCACGCAACATCGCCTATGGATCCCACTCTTCTACCGTGGTAGCGAGCGCCGTGGGCCTGCGCCGCGTCTTCGATCACACTGAGGCTGTGTAGCCTGGCAATCTCAAGGATTGGATGCATGTCCGCCGGCTGGCCGTACAAGTGGACAGGTATGATCGCCCTGGTTCGGGCCGTAATGCGGTTTTCAATTCGATGAACATCGATGTTGTAGGTCTTAGAATCAATGTCCACAAAAACGGGTGTTGCGCCGGCATGTACAATCGCTTCAGCCGTAGCGACGAAGCTGTTGGCAGCAGTGATGACTTCGTGGCCCTTACCGATGCCCAATGCTCGAAGGGCCAGGACAAGAGCATCGGAACCATTGCCGACACCGACGGCGCACCTGACTTCGCAGAACTCTGCGAACGCCTTCTCAAACCCTTCGACGCGAGCTCCCCCCACGAAAGCACCGCTATCCAGTGCCTCATCCCAGGCCCTCCGCAGATCGTCGCGAAGAGCCCGATGCTCGTCTCTTAATTCCACGAACGGCACCGTCATCGGTAATCGGTCGTGAGGTGTTTCACGAATTTGCTTCGTCACCAGCCTTGCTTCCTTCCCCCCGCGAATCTAATCCGGCTGAACTGCGATTGGCGTATTTCGCTTTCAGCCAATCGCTTTGTCACAAAACGAGCGAGAGGGGCCGATGCATTGGGTCGTGTCCTAGTTCTATTCATAGTCACCGCCTCAGCGTCACGAACGCCAGAAACTGAGTGAATCCCGCAATAGCAGCGATGTTTGTGATCTTCTTTCTCGTATTGCTGTGCACGATCAAAGTGTCACCGTCTCTCAGTACCAGGTTTTCGTCAGGTTCCGCTTTGCCTTCGAGGATACGCTTCAGATTGACAGCCACTGTGCCTTGCCGGCCGTTGCGCATCTGGCGGAGCAAAGTTATTTCAGACTTATTAGCTGAGTCGGTAACGCCCCCAGAAGCCGTAAGGGCGCCAAGAAGCGTCATCGGTTCGGTCATCACGACGATACCAGGCTTGACGACTTCGCCGATGACGCCGACCTTCGCGCTCTGTGCCGTTAGCAGTTCCACGCTGATCTTCGGATTGATGAGGTATTCTCCGAAATCCGCAGTCAGTTTTCGCGCGAGTTGATCGGTCGTGAATCCAGCGACCTCCATGTCGCCAATAAGCGGATGGTAGATCTTTCCAACGGGCGAAACCTTCACTCTTTCGAGCGAATAATCCGGTTCACCGACAACACGAATCGCGATTTCATCCGTAGGCCCCAACCGATAACTGGCATAGAAATCACGGTAGATCTTGCCGAAATATTCCGAAGGCTCATTCAGCGTCAACGGTTGGGTCTGGCTGGATTGCGCAAGCGCCACCGCCGGAATGCTGATGCCCAGCAGGCACAGCAGAAGACCGATGGTTCTAACCGATGACACCTTGTCGCTCATACTTTCCTCCGATAACCGTCCTATTCCTCGATCGATGATGGAAGAACGCGATTCAGCACGACACCAAGCAGATCCTTTTTTTTGAACATGGCTAGCGCTTTAGCCATTTGAGCCGGAGTGGTCACACCCGGCCGAATAACCAACATCATCTTGTCAACGAAACGGAGCAGCAGTTGCCCATCACTGCTGGCCAGCAGCGGGGGCGAATCAAACAAAATGAAGTCGTAATCGCCCGCAATCATTTGCAGGTTCGCCATGAACGCCGGAGAACCCAACACTGTCACCGGGTTCTCTATGCCTGAACGCGTAGCCAATAAATCGAAGTTGAAAGGCAGAATTTTGCGTGCGATCTCGCCCATGCTCAGACCGCTGGAAAGCCCCTCCGGAAACCCGGTCTTTACATCTACTCCGAGTAACCGGAGTATCGAAGGTCGGCGGAGGTCCGTATCTACAACCAGCACCCGGCGCATGGTAGAGGCTAGAGCGCCAGCCAGATTGAGAGTTACCGAGGTGCGGCCTTCACCGTGCCTGGCTGAGCCAATGAGCAAACGTTTCAATGGCCTTTTTGTATCCAGAGCAATCAGTGTCGCCGCAAGCCTTAAGTACTGGCGAGCGGCAAAAGGATCCGAGTTGCGCAAAGTCACCAGATGAGGATCGACTCCCCCCGGATCGACTATGAGGGCAGGAACCAGTTCGGCCAGCCGGTGCTGGCCCGGGGCGGTCACTGCGTCCGGTCTTCGGCGGTCCAGTTCCGAAGTCCCTTCAAGCGAACGCTCCAAATGTTTCATCGCGGCGGCCTCAACGCACAAAAAGGGGTACAACCTTCTTCAGCAGATCAAAATGCTTCAGAGTCAGGACGGTGGCGGGCATTGCTGATATCAGCAGCACGACGCCCAGCGTCCGAGCGAGCATGTATCGTGACTTCAAGCTTCTTTCTATGGGGGTCAGCGTCTCAGGAATGGTCACTAGAAGGGGTGTTTCCAGGAAATAGACCACGTCACGATGGTCCTGGAAAAAGAACAACCGACGTGCTTCAACAACGCCTCCTATCAGCAGGCCCGTTCCAAGGGCAAAAGCCAGCGCGATTGCTTTGAGCAGGCGCCGGTTTGGTCCAGCCGGATCCTGTGGAAGGTTTGGCGGGTCGGAAATCCGAATCACCGGCGCTCCGCCATCATCCAAGACGCCGGCCTTTTGCACGAGGTCGCGCTGCGCCACCAACGAGTTGTACCTGCTGATGAGCCGATCGTAAGCGCCTTTCGTTTCGATTTCTGACATTCCCTTCTCATCGGAAGCGGCCAAGTCAACCCGGGGCAGATTTTCCAGAGCCGCTGTTTTCCTTCGTATTTCGCGGGCCGTGATTTCAAAATCAGTTCGCAACCGGATGAGATCGCGTTCCAGAGTGAACAGTTCGTGGATCGCTGGGGCTACGGCCGCGGACCCCGGCTGGTTTTTGGCTTCGAGCGCAGCAAGTTGTCCACTGATTTCAGCAAGCTGTGCTTTGGCCTGTACGACCTTGACATTCTTGGCCGTGTACTGAGACGCGTATTCCATGAGCTGCGCCTCGAGTTCCGTCTTGCGCACCAGCAGTGCCCCGTAGGCGGCGTCTTGCGCACCCGGCGCCGATTGAGCGGATGCGACGATTCCGCGCTGCGCTGCAATCTGCCGCTCCTGCTCGGCAATCTCCTGCTGCAGCGCGTATTGCTTGTCGCTGAGCGAATCCATTGCGGCGTTGAGAGTCGCACGCGCTGTCTTGAGATCCGTTGCCGCGCCAGGCGTGGAAACCGGGATGACGCGGGAGAGACCGATCTTCGCAAACTGACCTTCCATTTTTGCGATCTGGGAATCTAACCAACTGGCCTCGGCTGCGGCTTGTTTTCGGATCGCGTCGTTCGCCTGATCGAATCCCGCGACGACTTCCGCCAAGACTGACTGAGCGAGCCTGGGATCGGTATGTCGATAGCTGAGGGTCAAAACCGGCAGTTTGGTTTCGATCTTGATCTGTTGTCGAAGCCGATTAATAGCCGAGTCTGTGCTTTCTTTTGCACCCCTGAGGTGATGGTGGTCAACTATGGACTCCAGAATCCTGGCGCCGGTTGCCTCTTGGCGGACAGCGGCGAAGTGCGAGTCCATCGCATCTGTGGCCTTCGATTCCCGTTCGGAAATGATCAGAATGGCGCGCGACTCGTAGGTGTTGGGGACTTCTTCGAGGATCTGCCATGTCGCAAGCAACATTCCGGCGGTCCATAAAAAAATGAGTGCCTTCCTTCGATTGAGGATGCCCAGATACTCTGTCAGGCTGCGCGTCCTGCGATATTCCACTCTTACCTCTCCTGTTGTTGAATCGACCCCCAGCACGTCGAGAGCTGATTTGTCTTGCACAGCTCCCGCAACTTCACAGAACGCGCCGACGCCCGAATTCGACAGCCACGCCCCAGGTGCCAAATAAAAAAATATCGCCGGATCTTAGTACGCCATTCGTCAACGCACATCGGCTGATCCGACCTTTTTTGTGGCGACAGATGTCGCTTTCTGAGAGACAGCAAAATGGGCGCAATGTCGGGTCTGTTTGTAAGCGAGGTGCCAGTTTTCTGATTGGAGATTCTCAGCGCGAGCATCTCACGGCTCTGTCGATGCCCAGATCATTGGATTCCGTTCAAGGTCCAGGAGCTTTGTGGCGATAATGCTGGCGCGATCAGAGCGTCTTGGTGGAGGAGGGCCTGGGTATACCGGGTGGGCAAGCCACGTCCGGCATCTTCGCCAAACCGTGCCTGTAGGAATAAATCATCAATTGGAGCCGGTCACTGACTTCAAGTTTGTCGAAGATGGAGGTCAGGTAATGGCGAACGGTCTTCTCAGAAATGAACAACCGCTCCGCTATCTGTTTGTTCCTTT
>Ga0066709_100005595_pt1 | contig 10392 bp, 11 predicted proteins | sample GraSoiAngelo_158_FD_79665 | JGI IMG/M metagenome (GOLD analysis project Ga0066709, IMG submission 79665) | Grasslands soil microbial communities from the Angelo Coastal Reserve, California, USA - 14_1009_16_30cm | ecosystem: Environmental > Terrestrial > Soil > Grasslands | place: USA... | reverse complement strand
GAGTGCTCGTGTATTTGATGCTCTACAAATGGTTCCCTCCCCGAGCGCATTGAGCCGCTGTATCGGACGCTGTCCTATAGCGCTGATCGCGGGCTAGGGATGCGAACCCGGGAGCAGAGAAATTGTCAAAATCTTGCGCTACGCCGCGATTTGATGTTTCATCACATCCATGCGCCGCGGCGCATGGAGAGACTTTATGGTGACCATTGCCACGTTCAATGAGCCGGCCAAAGCGCGCCAGCTAAAGCAGCGTTTCCAAGATGCAGGGCTCAAGGCCGACGTTCACAACGAGGCGCCACTGCAGGAGTTCGGTTTCATGTCCAAGCCGCAGGCGAACGCGAAAGTCATGGTGGACGACAACGATTTCGAGAAGGCGCAAAGCCTCATGATCGAATGGGAAGCAACTGACCCGGACATCTCCGCTGCCCTGGTTCGTTGTCCGCAATGTAACTCTTCAAACATCGAATATCCCCAGATGACACGGAAGTTTTTGACGCCTGCGCTCGTCGGCGTGCTTTGCGCGCTCAAAATAATTCCGAAGGAATTTTACTGCCAGGATTGTCATTTTACCTGGACTAACCAGGAAGAACCCACCATTGGGCGGCTTTGGCATCGGTTTTTCCCGGGGAGCGGGGCCGAACAAGGCTGACGATTCCGAGTCAGCGTGTTGCTGACTCAGTAGCAGCAGCAGACATCCACCTAGCGAGCGTCCGGTGTCATTCTGAGCGAAGCGAAAAATCCCAGATGATTTGTTTCAAAAGCGTCTTTGTCCAACGTTGGAAAGAAATAAATCCCAGATGTTTCGCTCCTGCTCAACATGACATGCTAAGGACAAAATAATGAAATGGCTTTTCGTCCTACTGCTGGCGTTGGCAATCTTCGGCAGCGCCGCATGGTTTGGTTACAATACCTTCGTCAAAGAAGAAATCGAAGTGAAAAAGGAGCAGCGCGGCGAAGTCACTCCGCCGCCCGTGGTGGACGTCAGCCTCCCGGAGTTTCAGGCGGCGGTTAAACTGCGTGAGGACGGAAAACTCGCCGAAGCGCGTGATGCGCTTATGGCCTTGATTCAAAAGTATCCCGCCGGAAAACACCTCGACGAAGCGCGTGATTTGCTCGGAGAAGTGAACGTTGCAATTTTGCTGTCGCGTTATCCATCTCCGGAAAAGATCGAATACATTGTGAAACCCGGAGACGTGCTGGCGAAGATAGCACGCAAGCTGAAGACGACGCCGGAGATGATCATGCGCGTGAACAACATGAGCGGGACAATGCTGCGGATTGGCGACCGGCTGCTTATTTCACATCCCGATTTAGCGATGGTCATCCAACGCAAGTCGAACCTGATTGTGCTGTTGAATCATGGTGTTTTTTTCCAGCAATATCACATCCGCGAGGCAAAGCTGCCGTCGAAACCACCCCCTAAGATCACAACAAAAGTTGCCGAAACGATGGCATGGAAAGGGGGTCAACGTGTTGGCCTCGGCAGCAAGGAGTACCTTGCTAGCACAAAGTGGATCCGGTTCGCTGGCGCGCCAGCATACACGTTGTATTCGATGTCGGATTCAACGCACCCCAACCTTGAGCAACCGCCTCCACCGACGGGCCTCGGTCTCGCCGCCACGGATCTGGAGGAGCTAAGCACGCTTGTGAACAATCGCATTCCTGTGACCATTGTTGACTGACTTGAAAAGTTAAAAGATTTACAATGTTGAAACCAATAGGAATGCGCGTGATGGCGAACTTCTGCACCTTGTAACTTTTAACCTTCTAACTGTTTTAACTGATTCATGGAATGGCAACCGCTTGATTTTGAGAAGCCGATCTTTGAGCTGGAACGGCGGCTGCAGGATTTGAAGAGCCATTCCACGAAGCATGATGTCGATCTCGGATCGACGGTGAAAGAACTTGAAGCAAAGCTTCGCGAAACGCGCCGACAGGTTTGCGACAACCTGACGGCGTGGCAGCGGGTACAGATTGCGCGGCACACTCAAAGGCCGTTCGCGCTCGATTACATTCAACGGTGTTTTACGAACTGGGTCGAACTGCACGGCGATCGCCGCTTTGCCGACGATCGCGCCATGCCTTGCGGTGTAGCCATGCTCGGCGCACAACGCTGCGTCGTGATCACTCACCAAAAAGGCCGCAATACAAAGGAAAATGTGATGCGCAACTTCGGGTGCGCGCATCCGGAGGGTTACCGCAAGGCGCTGCGCCTGATGCGGCTGGGTGAAAAGTTCGGGATGCCGGTCATTTCATTGATCGACACGCCAGGAGCGTTTCCGGGTATTGGTTCGGAGGAACGCCACATTTCAGAAGCAATTGCTGTGAATCTTCGTGAGATGATGAAGCTCCGCGTGCCAGTTATTGCGGCCGTCATCGGCGAGGGCGGTTCGGGAGGCGCACTGGGCATCGGTGTCGCAGATCACGTATTGATTTTCGAGAACGCTTACTACTCAGTAATCAGTCCTGAAGCCTGTTCCGCAATTTTGTGGAGAGACAGGCGTCATGCCGCCGAAGCCGCTGAGGCGCTTAAATTAACTGCCCAGAATCTCTTGAAACTTGAGGTCGTGGACGAAATCATCCCCGAGCCGGAGGGCGGCGCGCACCGCAATTATGATTCTGCTGCTGCAAATCTTGGCGGAGCGCTGCACCACAACTTGGAGCGAATTTCTCAAATTCCAATCCCAGAATTGTTGGAGAAACGATATCAAAAATTTCGCCGGTTAGGTGTCTATTCCGAAGCCAAAACCGGAACTGCCTCGGCTCGCTCTTGATGTGATGTTTAGGAGTTGGAGCAAATCAATGGGGATTCTCTGGCTCGGCATTTTTGCCGCTGCGACAGCAGCGCACGCCAGGGACGCAACGTCCGCATTCTGTTTCGACCGGGACACGTTCGCGTTTGCTAATCAAACCGTGTTCGAATACCACGAAGGACACGCTTCGTTGCGACGGCCCTCTGCGACGAAGCGAGATGCATATAATCGTCACTGCTTCGTGATGTCCCGCACAGCCTTGCAATTCAAAAAGTTTGCGCGCTTCGAGCCGCGCAGCGCCGCCTTAGACGATACAGCATTGGCAGCTCAGGTTCACGCTGTGACACGCCAGCCAGCTTGGGCGGAGCCGTTACCGGAAAATCAACGAATTGTTTTTCCGGGATACAAGGACCTCAAGGAAATGAGCAAGGCGCGCCGCGAACTTGTGCAACTGAGCATCGGCCATGGCTGGCCGAGTTACTTTCGAATCAGCAATGCACGTATGATCTTTCAGGACGGCCAGGGATACCAAGAAAAGACTCACGCCCGTTTGAACGCGGTCCTAGCGCGCGGCGAGTTGTTCGTTGCTTTTCTTACGACTTATCCCCGGTTCAGCATCAATCACTCGGTTTTGATTTATAAGTTGAAATCTTCATTGCCGAATCCTGGAGAGGATCGCTATGTCGTCTACGATCCTAATCATCCAGAGTCGCCGCGCGAGCTTGCTTGGTCCGCACGCGATCGCGCTTTCTCGTATCAAAAGGATTGGGATTTTATCGGCGGCTTTGTTCGCGTTTATCAAGTTTACGGCAAACCGCTGCAGTAAAAGCGATTCTCTAATCGGAACACAATGCCAGAGATTCCGTCACCGCCGAGACCAGTTCCGCCGTCGCCTGTACCTCCACCCGAACCGTTGCCGCCCAATCCGCCGCCCGTGCCGCCGGTTGGTGGATCAGATACGCTTTTATTTCCCCGCTGGAAATAAAAAGCGCAGCGCCGGTTCGACTCTTGCTGCCCAGGCTGCTTCGTTGTGAGCGGCGCTTTTGGCCTCGTGGTAAGCTAGATCGAAACCAAGGTGCCAGCCTTTGTCGATTAAGTACTTGCATAACTCACGCGCCAGTTCCCAGCCCGGCTCAGCCGTGCCGGTGTCAAGCCAGATTTTCAGCGGCGGCTTTTCACCCAAGATTCCCACCAGCCGGAAAATTGCGTAGTCGTCCCACCAAATCGATGGGGACATCACAATTAAACGCGTGAATATCTCTGAATGAAAAATTCCGATCGCCAGCGTGGCCAGACCGCCGAGCGATGATCCACCGAGTCCTGTAAATTCTGCCTCCGGCTTGGTTCGATATTTTCTGTCGACGAACGGCTTCAATTCTTCGATCAGGAATTGTCCGTAAATGCGAGCCAGGCCGCGGCTGTGTTTTCTCGTGTGATCTTTCGGTTCGATCACCGCCGGCGTCGGTGCGTATTCATGAACTCGTTCTTCGCCGATGTTCGCCACCGCCACGATGATGAGCGGCTCGATTAGTTTTCGATGTATCAACCGCTGTGCCGTTTCGTCGACTCCCCACTCGACTCCGGCAAACGACGTGGCGGCGTCGAAAACGTTTTGCCCGTCGTGTAGATACAAAACCGGGTAACGTGTTAAGGAGAAACGCCGATAACCGGGAGGCAAGTAGACGAGCACATCGCGTCGATTTCCCAGTACCTTGGAGTGAAAAGCGCGATGTCGTTTGATATTGCCGGTAAGCGTATGTTTGGTCACGAAAACGAGATGCTTCGCGCAGATCAACTGTAGTGCAACCCTTTCGCTTGCGATTTCATTGGCTCGCCATCAAGATGCTCGCGCCAATTTATGAACGAGCGGTATATCAAATGGTACACGCCCTGGCTAAGCCGCGAGTTCGAGATGCTTGTTTTCGGCGACAAACGCGGTCTGCCTCTGGTTCTCTTTCCGACATCAGGGGCCCGTTATTACGAAAACAAGGACTTCGGCTTGGTCGGCTCTGTGGCGTCATTCGTCGACAACGGCAGAATCACAGTTTACTGCCCGGATGCTATCGATACGCAAAGCTTCTACAATAAATCGATCCATCCGGCCGATCGCATGCGGACCCACAGCGCGTACGAAAATGTGATCGTGCGCGACGTGTTCGATCTTGCGCGGCGGGAATGTTCTGCTCAGCGGGTGGCAGTCTGCGGCGCGAGCCTGGGCGCGTATCATGCAGCCAACATTGCCTTTCGTCATCCGGACGCCGTTAGTCTTCTTATCAGCTTGAGCGGCTCATTCGACATCAGCTCGTTCTTCGACGGTTATCACGCCGACAACATTTACTTCAACAGCCCGTATGAATATCTCCCGAACATGCCCGATCCATGGAAATACAACCATATGGCCATCATCATCGGCACTGGGGAATGGGACAACACGCGCGACGAATCCTATCGCTTAGCCGGAATTTTGAATTCCAAAGGCATCAAGCATTGGCTCGATGACGGGAAGTGGCGCGGACACGACTGGAACTACTGGCAAGGCATGCTGCCGTATTACCTATCGCTCTTGTGAAACTAGTGATCGCCACAACCGGTGCAAGCGGAGCGATCTATCTGCAAAGATTGCTTGCGCAGATTGATTGCGTCGCGCACGAGGTGCATCTGGTCACGAGCGCGTACGCGAGACAGGTTGCAAAGCAGGAGCTGGATGATTTCAAAATTCCTCCAGCGGTTTCGCAGCATTCCGAAGGTGACATGAACGTGCCGTTCGTCAGCGGCTCGGCGCGTTTCGACGCAATGGTGATTGTCCCTTGTTCGATGGCCACACTGGGGCGAATCGCTTCCGGTTGTAGCGACAGCGTGCTGTTGCGCGCTGCCGATGTTTTTCTGAAGGAACGGCGGAAATTAATTCTCGTGCCTCGCGAGACGCCGTGGAGTTTGATTCACGCGCGTAATATTGTGACTCTGCTTGAGGCCGGCGCCATTGTTCTCCAAGCAATTCCTTCATTCTACAGCCGTCCAAATTCCGTTACCGCAATCGTGGATACCGTAGTTTGGCGTATTCTCGACCAAATTGGGTTGCCGAACTCGCGCGCATACCGTTGGGGAGAGGAACGCGCACCGGCGAAAAGGTCGCGCAAGAAAAGTTGAAGATTGAAGGCAGAGTTGCGCGGTGGTTGATCGCGTTCGGAGTTCGTTTGCTGCGGATTTGGGAGCGTACACTGCGTTATGAAGTTGACGATCGCGCGGGCGTTCTCGGCAGACCGGTAACTGAAAATTATATCGGCGCACTCTGGCACAATCGATTGCTGATATTCCCGTTGGTGTTGCGACGCTTTTTCCCCGATCGTCGCGGCGTCGCCCTGATCAGCGCCAGTCGCGATGGTGATTTGCTCGCCGACGCGATTCACCGTTTTGGCTACGAGGTCGTTCGCGGTTCCAGTTCACGCCTGGGCGCGAGCGCGATTCTTCAACTTACGGAGATGCTTGCATCAAGGCGCGATGTGGTCATAACGCCGGACGGTCCACGTGGCCCTGTTTACGAACTTGGGCCAGGCATCGTTTTTCTCGCACAAAAATCCGGTGCTCCGGTGTTGCCAATGAATTTGGAATATTCGCGCTGCTGGCGGCTGGGAAGCTGGGACCGTTTCATTATTCCGCAGCCATTTGCTAAAGTGCGCGTACTGATCAGCCCGCCGCATTATGTGAAACCAACCAGCACACCTGACGAATTTGAAGCTGAACGCCTCGCGTTGCAGGACGGGATGATGGCGCTGGTTGAAATACGCTAAGCGGATCGTGTACTCGCTTAGCGCAGCGGCGAGCCGTGTTTGCGGGCCACAGTTGCGCGTCCCGCAGGGACGCGGCTGGAGGAAAGCTTGCTTGCGTCGCGCGTACTCGCAGGCAGGGTTGCGCTTCACCATGGCAAAGCTTATCGATGGCCGCGCGATCGCAGAGAAGGTTTACCTTGAGCTTCGCCGCGAAATTGCGGAGCTGAACGCAAAGGGTATCACGCCCGGCCTTGCTGTCATTCTCATAGGAGATAATCCAGCTTCGCGCGCTTATGTGCGTTCGAAGGACAAAATGTGCCGCGAGCTTCGTCTGCACTCAGTAAAACTCGAGCTGCCGCCTTCAACCACCCAGGCTGAACTGCTTGCGAGGGTGGAAGAATTTAACCGCGACTCGAGCATTCATGGAATTCTTGTTCAATCGCCGCCGCCGGAGCACATCGATGAAGCAGCCATTGTGTGCGCGCTCGATCCGCGCAAGGACGTTGACGGATTTCACCCGGAAAACCTCTCCAAGCTGGTTCTTGAGGACCCAAGCGGGTTCGTGCCATGCACGCCGCTCGGAGTGCAACGTTTGCTTCTCGAAAGCCAAATCGAGATCAACGGAACCCATGTCGTGGTGCTTGGCCGGAGCATGATCGTTGGCAAACCGCTGGCGCTTCTTCTCATGCAGAAAAACAAAAACGGCAACGCCACGGTGACAGTAGTGCATTCGCGCAGCCGCGATCTACCGCAGATTACGCGCTCGGCTGACATTGTTGTTGCGGCAATCGGCCGCGCCGAATTCGTGAAGGCTGGTCATGTACGCGAAGGCGGGGTAGTCATCGATGTGGGAATTAATCGGGTGGAAGACGCCGCGAGTGAGCGGGGTTACCGCCTGGTCGGCGACGTCGCTTTTGACGAGGTCTCGAAAAAGGCCAGCGCGATTACACCGGTGCCAGGCGGCGTTGGACCTATGACCATTGCGATGCTGATGGCGAACACGGTGAAAGCGGCAAGGCAATCGCTTTGAACACCGTCATCCCGAGCGAAGTCGAGGGATCTGGTCGCAAATCCAAATGATTATTCAACCGGATTCTTCGACTTCGTTCCATTTCGCTCAGAATGACGGCAACACAATTTTCGCGGTCAGCAACTTCATGATCGATGGACAAAGCCGTGCTGCGTGAACGAAAGATGACCCGAGATGCGGCCGCACGACTGCTTCGCGCGCGAGGCGATTGATCCACAAACGTCCACGATACACGTCGCCGTAGGCGCGAGCGAAATTACGCACGGTTGATTGCCGGTCATCGCCACGGAAGATTTTCGCGATGGCGGTCGCAACCAGTTCGCCCGAGCGCAGCGCGTAATAAATTCCTTCGCCTGTGAATGGCTCGACGACGCGAGCGGCGTCGCCAATGAAAAAGAGATTTCGATGAGCGGATGGAACCGGCGAACGAGTCAGCGGTGCGATTGTGCGCCAGGGTTGATCAGCGGTTAGTTGGAATTGGTGTTCCGCCCAGTGACGCAATTGGGTGATCGTAGTGGGTCTCCCCACAAGGCAAAGGTTCAACTCGGTCTCATTTACCGGAGCCTGTCCCGAATAACCTTCCGGCAGAAATTGCAGAGCAACGCGCCTTCCAAAGTCTCGCGGCAGCGGTACATGCGCTTGCAGCGCCACGCGTTCGCGAGCAATACGCGGTAGTAAATTGCACAAGCGCGCGACCGTCGAGTTGCGGCCATCGGCTCCTATCAACATCCGCGTCTGAAAAGTCTCGCCGGAAACAGTTTCAATCTTCCAATCGCCGTTGTTGCTCAACCCGCTCACAGTGGTTTGCTCGCGAACGTCCGCGCCGAGGGCACCAGCGCGCCTTAGCAGGAGATCGTCAAAGAGACTGCGTTTCACAGAAATCTCGCAATCGTCGCCGCTTGGAAGATGAACTATTAGTTTCTGGCCATCAATCGCGATGAACTCGACCCACGATAGTTTAGCATGCTGCAAATCCCGCACGCGCTGCGCGAGACCAAGCCGGTCTAGCACTGACCAGCACGACGGATTTAAACAGTCGCCGCATACCTTTTCCCGCGGAAATTTTTCCCGCTCGAGTAGGAGCGTTCGCAGCCCGACCAGTGCGCAAAATGCGGCACAGCTTGATCCGGCCGGCCCGCCTCCGACGATTGCGACGTCAAACTGTTTCATTCCATTTTAGTTTGTCATGTCGAGCGGATGCGAGACATCTCTGAGTATCCAAAGTAAATCCAGAGATTCCTCGGCTCCGCTCGGAATGACAGGAGAATCATGGAAACCTTAATCAGCACTGGCGCGCGATTTAATCACGGAGCACAATAATTCGCATGGGCTGGTCGATTCCAATCTTTCGTGTTGCCGGGATTCAATTGCGGATTCACGTCACGTTTCTGCTGCTGATCGCTTGGATTGCGTTTGCCTATTACGCCCAGGGCGGCTCGCTCGCAGCGGTAGGAGGAGTTTTGTTCATTCTGGTGTTGTTCGCATGCGTGGTGTTGCACGAGTTCGGACACGCTTTGGCGGGGAAAGCCTTCGGAATCAACACGCCTGACATTACGTTGCTGCCCATTGGCGGTGTGGCACGATTGGAACGCATTCCGGATGAACCGGTGCAGGAACTGGTGATTGCGGTGGCAGGTCCGCTTGTCACGGCACTTATCGCGCTCGGTGCGTTCGGCGGCGGCGGTTCCTGGGATTATCCGCCAACCACGAAGACCAGCATTCCTGACCTGCTGTTCACCATGAACGTTGTACTGCTTCTTTTTAACTTGCTGCCGGCATTCCCGATGGACGGTGGGCGGGTTCTGCGCGCGTTGCTTGCCACCCGCATGAACTATGCCCGTGCCACGCAAGTCGCCGCCACCGTTGGACAAGGATTCGCGTTCGTGTTTGGTTTTTTCGGTCTGCTTTTTAATCCGTTCTTAATTTTCATCGCGCTGTTCGTTTACATCGGCGCGTCGCAAGAGGCGGCGCTGGCGCAGATGAAGGATGTCTCTCGTCGGTTTCCAGTCTCCAGCGCGATGGTGCGCGAGTTCCGCACGCTTTCTGAAGCTGCTACGCTCCAAGAAGCCGTGGACGCATTGTTAGCGACATCGCAACATGATTTTCCGGTTGTGAATGACACAGGGCAAGTGGTCGGTCTGTTAACACGTCATGATCTCATCGCTGCGTTGCGCAAGAACGACCCGACGCTGCGCGTCGGCGATGTCATGAGGCGCGATATCCCTACCGTGACCACCGGGACGCGGTTCGAAGACGCTTTTCGCATCATGCAGGAGTGTAATTGCCCGGCCGTGCCCGTGCTGGATCGGATGAAACGGCTGGTCGGTTTGCTCACGCCGGAGAACGTCACAGAACTAATGATGGTTCAATCGGCGATGCCGCAGCGCCGGGCTCTGTAGGGGCTGTAGCGTCCGCTGTCGTCAGGGGGCGGCTATAAGCCTGTCGGTCGCTACGAGCTGATGCGCATCGGCATTATGACGTAGAGGAATGGGGTTTGAATTTTCACAACGCCCGGGCTCATCTCGTCGATGAGATCGAGAAAGATTTCGTCCTCAGTGAGCGCACGCAACGGCGCCATGAGAAATTCCGGATTGAAGGCGATGGAAAACTCACGCCCTTTGTATGGCACAGCGAGTGACTCTCTCGCCTCGCCGACTTCCGGCGTGTTCGCAGTGATGTCGAGATTGTTCTTGCTGAAATTTAGTTTCACCGAGTGCGACTTGTCGCTGGCCAAAAGCGAAACGCGTCGGAGCGAATTCAAAAACATTTCCCGCTCGAGTTTCACGCGCTCTTTCGCCTCGGCTGGAATCACCTGACGATAATTTGGATAATTGCCTTCGAT
>Ga0066709_100005593_pt1 | contig 10393 bp, 8 predicted proteins | sample GraSoiAngelo_158_FD_79665 | JGI IMG/M metagenome (GOLD analysis project Ga0066709, IMG submission 79665) | Grasslands soil microbial communities from the Angelo Coastal Reserve, California, USA - 14_1009_16_30cm | ecosystem: Environmental > Terrestrial > Soil > Grasslands | place: USA... | reverse complement strand
CCCTTCGCCGACCGATACGTCGTGAACCGACCGGTGGACGGCGAGCTGCGCGATCGCGCCGTGCACGACGCGCGCGCGCTCGTGGACGCGCTCGGGTATGACATGGACACGGTCGAGTTCGCGGTGCGCGACGGGACGCTCTACGCGATCGACTTCCTGAACCCGGCGCCCGACTTCGACTCGTTCTCCATCAAGGAGGACAACTTCAACTGGGTTCTCGAGAAGATGAGCGATCTCGTCATCGCCTACGCGGACGGGACCGAGCTGCCGCCGTGGCGCGGCGAGCACCGCTGGTGGAGGCACGTGCGCTCGTGACCACCGAGCCGGCCTACGTCGTCGCGTACAACGCGCTCCTGTCGGACGCGGCGACGGCGGCGGCCTGTGCCGAAACGCTCGCCGAGGGCCAGCGTCAAGGCGGCGCGATGTGGGGCGACCGGCCGCTGTGCGTGTCATTGCGACCGAATCTCGTCACCAAGCGGCAGTACACCGCGAACGCCACGGCGTCCGAGTCGTTGTACGGCGCGCTCGCGCGACTCGAGCGCGCGCTCCTGCGCGATGACGAGCTGCGTCGCGAGCTCGACCTGTCGTCTACCGAAGATCGCCTTGCGCTCGCGGACCCTGGTTTTTCCGCGGCGTCGCCGTCGTCGCGGCTCGATGGCTTCGTGTCCGACGGTGTCATCCGCTACGTCGAGTACAACGCCGAGTCGCCGGCGGGGATGGCCTACAACGACGTGCTGGTGCGGATCTTCGAACGTCTGCCGGCGATGCGAGCCTTCCGCAAGCGCTATCGCGCGCGGCCGCTACGCGCGGCCAGCAAGCAGCTCACCGTGATGCGCCGCGCGCACGGGCGGAAGGTCGGCACGGTCGCGATCGTCGACTGGACCGGCCTGCCGACGCTCACGGAATTCAAGATGTTCCAGCGCGCCTTCACGGAGTCCGGTGTGAAGACGCTGATCTGCGCACCGGAGGACCTCACGCACCGCAGCGGACGGCTACGCGCGAAAGGTGTCCCGATCGACGTCGTCTACCGGCGGGTGCTGCTGTCGGAGCTCCTCGCGAAGCCGGAGGTCGCCCGACCACTCGTGCAGGCGTACCTCGCGGGCGACGTGACGGTGGTGAACAGCCTGCGCGCGAAGCTGCTCCATAAGAAGATGAGCCTCGCGCTCCTCTCCGACGACCGGTACGCCGGCCTGTATACGCCCGTGCAGCGTCGCGCGATCGCGAAGCACGTGCCGTGGACGCGCAAGGTTCGAGAAGGCCACACGACCTACGGTGGAAAGGTGGTCGATCTCACCGAGTTCGTCGTCCGCAACCGCGAGCGGCTCGTGCTCAAGCCGAACGACGAGTACGGCGGGAAGGGCGTGGTCCTCGGATGGACCGTCGACCGCCACGAGTGGGAGCAGACGCTCATCGGCGCGCTGACGTCGTCGTTCGTGGTGCAGGAGAAGGTGGACGTGCCGAAAGAGCCGTTCCCGGTCCTGCTCGACCGCGTCCACTTCCTCGACCTCAGCGTCGACTGCGATCCGTATCTCTTCTGGGGCCGCGTCGGCGGCGTGCTGACGCGTCTCTCGTCGAGCGCGCTGCTCAACGTCACCGCGGGCGCCGGAAGCGTCGTTCCGACATACGTCGTCGACGGTGCGGCATGAGGGTCCACGACGTCCCGCGCCTCACCATCGGCATCGAGGAGGAGTTCCAGATCGTCGACGCGCAGGGCCAGCTCAAGAGCCACATCGAGACGCTGCTCGCGGCCGCCGGTGGGCGCTTCGGGGACCAGCTCAAGCGCGAGATGATGCAGTCCGTCGTCGAGGCCGGCACGAAGATCTGTGCCGACATCGGCGAGGCGCGCGAAGAGATCGTGACGCTGCGCGGCTCGATCGCGGCACTTCTGCGTCCGGCGGGTCTGCGCATCGCGTCGGCCGGCACCCACCCGTTCTCGCACTGGCAGGATCAGGAGGTCACCGAGGCCGAGCGCTACAAGATCCTCGAGGAGGAGCTGCAGGACGTCATCCGCGAGCTCCTCATCTTCGGCCTGCACGTGCACGTCGGCATCCCAGACCGCGAGCAGCGCATCGAGGTCATGAACGAAGCGCGCTACTTCCTCCCGCACCTGCTTGCGATCTCGACCTCGAGCCCGTTCTGGCTCACGCGAATCACGGGTCTCAAGTCGTACCGCCAGATCATCTGGCAGCGCTTCCCGCGGACCGGCGTGCCGCCCGAGTTCAGCTCGTACGACGAGTACGAGAACTTCGTCGAGCTCCTGGTCAAGACGAAGTGCATCGATGACGGCAGGAAGATCTGGTGGGATCTGCGACCGCACGCGACGTTCCCGACGATCGAATTCCGCGTGTGCGACGCCGCGACGCGGGTGGAGGAGACGCTCTGCATCGCCGCGCTCATCCAGGCCATCTGCGCGAAGCTCCTCGTGCTACGCGCCCGCAACCAGGGCTTCCGCCGCTACGCGCCGAGCCTGATCCAGGAGAACAAGTGGCGCGCGGTGCGCGGTGGCATGGACGCGAATCTCATCGACTTCGGCAAGGAGATCGAGGTGCCGATGCGCGACCTCGCCGTCGAGCTGCTCGAGTTCGTCGATGACGTGGTGGACGCGCTTGGCTCGCGCCGCGAGGTCGAGTACCTACAGACGATCATCCGCGAGGGGACCAGCGCGGACCGGCAGCTGCGGGCGTTCGCCGCGACCGGCCATCTGCACCAGGTCGTCGATCACATTGCCGAGGAGACGATCGCCGGCGTGCCCGTCCTGGCGCTGTGACGAAGACCGTCACCCAAGCGGTCGAGGAGCTGGTGCGCGCGACGGTTCACTTGTCGGACGAGGACACGGGGCGCGACTGGAAATGGCGCGACTACGACGAAGAGGGTCTGCGCTTCGCGCTGCTGATGACGCATCACGAGCTCCGCGACCTCGGCGTGCGGCTCGCCGCTCGCGGTCGCACCACGCCGACGCAGGCGGAACGGATCCTCGCGCAATGCCACCAGGCGTACCGTGATCTCACCGGCGTACTCGCGGGAGCCCGCACCGAGGACCTCGACCGCGCACCGGCGGAAGGCGAATGGCCGCTCCGCGAGACCCTCAAGCACATGCTCCGTGCCGAGCACGGTTTCCTCGCACGAATTCGGTTCGCGCTCGAGCACCCCCCGGCCCCCCAGCGCGACGCGGAGGGCGAGGCGAAGTTCCTAACGTTCCGGAAGGACGGCTATGAGCTGCCCGAGGACGCCACAGCTGGGCCGATTGAGTCCATCCGCGATCGCTTCTTCGACACCCACCGGCGCGTCCTCACCGAGCTCGCCGACGTGAGCGACGCCCAGTTGGACATTCGCTCGTGGTTCTGGGAGTCCGAGCCCATGCCGATCCGCTTTCGGATGCATCGCATCGAGGAACACCTTCGCCAGCACACGATCCAGCTCGACAAGACGCTCGCCGCGATCCGGCCGCCGACGGAGGCGCAACGCCTGGTGCGCAACGTCTACAACGCGCTGGCGGACATCGAGAGTGCCATCGAGCGGGCGGAGGATCTCCGCTCGGCCACCGCGGACATGATTTCAGAGCGAGCGGCGGCGATCGCCGTTTCCCACTAGGAGGCCGCACTGGTATCGGACATGGACCGCAAGCGTCGCGAGAACGAGGGACTGCGGCTCTGGCCGGGCTTCAAAGGGTCGTTGGAGGCCGCGGTAGGTCACGACATCCCCGAAGACCGGCTCTCGCTGTCTCAGACCACCTTGCTACGGGATGCCTTCTTAGCGAGGCTCCGCAGTGGCCGCCAGGTAGTCACCGCCGATGCGCCCACCTTCGATGACATTCTTTCGCCTCTCGAGGCCGCACGCGCACGGGCCGGCGCGTTGAACGTGATCCTTCTTCATCACCTCGACCGATCCATCGGTGCAATACGGGTGCCTTCCGGGGCGATCCTCGCGTCGCCTCAGAAGCTTCTCATGCTGCTGAACGGCGATCTCTTTGTGACGACCGAAGGCGCAATAGATGGCGTAGCGCTGTCCGCATTGACGCAGCACGTTAGTCGAGCGGATGATCGCACCGAGTACTCGCTTGCACTATGGGGCCGCTTCGTCGCAGATTGACGGCTGTATCACGGATCGAGTTGGTTGGTCGCGCTATCGTCCTCGGGCGCTTCTGGCCACTCCTCGTCTCTGTAGGGCAGGTCCTCAAGACCTGCCGACTCCATTGCGAGGAAGTCTGGATCGTCGCCGTCGGGAATCTTCCGGTAACCTTCGAAGTACGCCTCGACCTTCTCTTCCGTCGTCTTCAGCTTCCAGTCGTTACCCATCGGATGAGTATGAAGTGCGAGTCGCATGACCAACGTCGCAGCGTCTAAGGGCCGTCGCCTCGGGCTAACTCGAGCGTCACTGCCATCACGACATCGCCGGCTTTCTGCAGCCGAGGTGTCTCGATGAGCGCGATCGTGTCGCGCGGAGTGTGCAGGATGATGTCGCTCCAGAGGATCAGCGACGATGGAACGCCGCGTTTCGCGAACGTCGTTTGATCGCTGCCACCGCCGCGGATCGATTGGAACGGGATGCCCAGGCGCGCGGCGGCCGCGCGGATCCGGTCCGCGAGCGCCGCGCTCTCGTCCGATGCCTCGAGCGTGTTGCCGCAGCAGCCGATGACATCGAGGTTGAGGTACGCGACGAGACTCTCGACGCGTCCCGGGGAGCTGGCCATCCGGCCGGCGTAGGCCTCGGAGCCGAGCAGGCCCTCCTCTTCGCCGGCCCACGCGACGAAGACGACCGAGCGTCGCAGCTCGGCGCGCCTGGGCGCGAGCGCGCGCGCGACCTCGATCGTGACCGCGGGTCCGGATGCGTTGTCGTTCGCTGCGGTGAAGATCGTGCCACTCGGGTCGGTGCCGACGCCATCGAGGTGTCCGCCCACGAGCACGGCGCGCTTCGACAGATCGGGATCGCTCGCGCGGAGCAGACCGATCACGTTCACGCCCTCGACCTCGTGCACCGGAGTGAGTGGGAGCGTCATGCGCACGCTGACGCTCGTCTCGAACGCGGGCGATGGCGCCGCGGGATTCGACCGACGCGCGCGAACGGCGTTCTGGACCTGCGCGACGGTCTTCGACGCGGGGGCCAGCAGCTCGTTGGCAACGCTCTCGGTGATGACGAGCACCGGAATCGTATCCGCGAAGAAGTGCGGGATGAATGAATAGCGGATCGAGGTGTCGCCGATCACCAGGACCGCCGACCGCGCCCTCGGCGAACGAGGTCTCGACCGCGCTGCCGGCTGTCGGCCCCGTGATGAGCGCGATGCGTCCGCGGGTCGTCACACCGGCGAAGTCATCCTGGCCAGCGCCCTTCGCCGCTCCGCCGACCACCACGACCGGCGCCTCGGCGGTCCCGTTCCCGGAACGCCCGCCAACGCTCTCGGTGAAGTCGACGCGGTGCGTCCACGACTTCGCGTCGGCACCGGTGCGCGTGAGCGCCGGCGTCGCGGTGAGGTCCACGAGCGGCATCGGGAAACGCTGGAAGTACGTGCCACCGTCGCCGAGCGGCTCGAGGCCGATCGCCTTGAACTGGTCCGCGACGTACTGCGCCGCGTCGCGATAGCCGGGCGATCCGCTGTACCGGCCGCCACGCGCCGGGTCGGCGAGGTAGGCGATGTGTTCCCGCGCCCGCGTGCCGTCGAAGACGCCGGTCCCCGCGACAGCTGCGGCCGACGACGGCGAGGCCGCGGTGGATACGCGTGGCGTGGGCGACGCGCCTCCGGTCGCGGGTCCGCATGACGCGACGAGCAGCGCAGCCACGACGAGACGCCTCATCCCGCCGCCGCCAACTCGAGCACCGACTGGAGCACGACCTCGCCTGACGCGCGCAGCCGCGCGGGATCGACCGTCGCGGGGGTGTCGCCGACGGTGTGGAAGGGCCCGAGGTCCGTGCCCGAGATCATCACCGCGGGCACGCGCCGACGCAGGAACGTGACGTGGTCGCTGCCGCCGATGCCGGACGTGTAGTCGAGGTCGTAGCCGAGTCGATCCGCGGCGGACTTCACGCGTTGATGGAGCTCGAAATTCTCGTCGGAGGCCGCGAGACCACCGCAGCAGCCCTCCATGTCGAGGTCGATGAAGGCGACGACGTTGTCGGCGCGGTACGGCGTCGTGACGGAATTCGCCATGAACGCTTCCGAGCCAACGAGTCCCTCCTCCTCGCCGGCGAAGGCCACGAAGATCACCGAGTTCTTGAGCATCGCTTTCTTCGCGGCGAGCACGCGCGCGACCTCGATCGTGACGGCCGGCCCCGAGGCGTTGTCGTTCGCCGCGGGGAACACCGACCCGTCGGGATCGCTGCCGACGCCGTCGAGATGCCCGCCGATGATGACGAACTTCTTCGCGCGCTCCGGATCGCTCCCGCGCAGCATGCCAACGACGTTCATCGTCCGGATCGGCTCGAGCGGCGCGAGCGAGACCTCGACGCGCACCCGCGTCGGCGTGTCGAACGAGAGCGGCTCCGGCGCCGTACGGATCAGGCTCGGACGCTGGTCCGAGCGGCGCCGTCGCTCTTCGAGCGTCTTACGCAGATCGGCGATGTGCTTTCCGGACGGCGCGATGAGCTCGTCCGCAACGGCTTCGCTGACGGTGATGACCGGCAGCGTGTCCTTCTCGAAGAACGCGACGTAAGACGGTCGGATGATGCCGCGATCGGCCGGCGAGACGAAGATGACCGCCTTCGCGCCGGAGCGGATCGCGGCATCGATGGGGTCGCCCTGCGTCGGACCGGCGATCATGACGATGTTCCCCTCGGGATGCGTGCCCTGATAGTCGCTGTACTCCTGCGTGCGGATACCGCCACCGACATACACGACGTTGCCTTCGGCCGTTCCGCTGCCGGCGCGACCGCCGACGCGCTCGCTGAAGTCCGCACGCGGCTGATACGTCTTGGGATCCTCGCCGACGCGCTCCAGCACGGGCATCGAGGTCAGCTTGACGATGTTCGTCCCCCAGTTCTGGAAGTACGTGCCGTCGCTGCCCAGCGGCTCGAGTCCGATGGACTTGAACTGGTCGGCAACGTAACGCGCCGAGTCGTTGAACCCGGCGGAGCCGGTGTAGCGACCGGCGCGCGAAGGATCGGACAGCCAGTCAACGTGCGCCCGAGCGCGCGCCGCGTCGAATTCGCGCGCGGCCGCGACGAAGCTCCCGGCGGGTCCGAAGTACGGGCTCGCGAGCCGGAGGGCGACGAAGACCGCGAGCACCGCGACCGCGGTGCGCAGCGTCAGGAGCTTGCCGAGTGCGACGGGTGCGCGCTCGAAGAAGGTCCGCAGGCCGTGGCCGACGAGGTTGAAGCCGAGGATGGCGCTCGCGAACGCGGTCGCCGGGACGAGCGCGATCCAATGGGCGCGATAGATCTCGAATTTGCCCTGTGCGAGGATCGCGCCCCACTCGGTCGTCGCGAAGATGAACTCGGTACCGCCGCCGCGACCGGTCACGTCGGTCGACACGTTCTGTCCACCGCCGACGACGATGCCGAGGAATCCGAGCTCGCCGAGCACGAGCAGGATCGCGCTGGCCTCGAGCGCCGCGGCGACCGCGAGCATCGGCAGCAGGTTCGGGAGCACGTGACGCGCGAAGACCGCGAACTCGGACAGGCCCAGCGAGCGCGCGGCCTCGAGGAACGGCCGTCCGCGGAGCGCGACCACGGCGGACCGCGTCGCGCGGCCGAAGCCCCACCAGCCGGTGATCGCGAGCGCCGCGGCGAACGCGCTGACGCCCGACCGGATGTCGAACGCGAAGATCCAGAGCATCGCGAACAGGACGGTCGGAAAGGCGCCGAACGCATCGATGAGCGCCGAGACCGCACGATCCATGGTGGAGCCGGCGAACCACCCGGCGACCGCACCGAGCGTCGTCCCGACGACGAGCCGCGCCGCGAGGACGATGAACGCGATCCCCAGGGTCGCGCGCGCTCCATATATGACGCCCGCCCACAGGTCTCTGCCGCTACGGTCCGAGCCCAGCGGGTAGCCATAGGTCCCGGGGTCGTAGGGCGCGAGGACGGAGCGCGGGCCGTCGATGATCAGCGTGGTGCTCTTGAGGGGGTCGACGTTCGTGAGAAGCGGCGCCGCGATGCCGAGGACGATCCAGCCGCCGATGATCGCGGCGCCAACGATCAGCTGCCAGGTGAGCGCCCGTCGCATCAGGACGCTGCCCCGGTCGATGCGTGGACCAGGCGCGACGCGGCCGCGTCGAGCACGAACCGCACGATCGCGATCGTCACCACGAGCGCGCCGAGGAGCGTGCCGGCGGTCGCCGCGTCGAACCTTTGGATCGCCTGCAGCAGCGAGAAGCCCAGGCCCGGCCACGAGAAGAACACCTCGACGACGGGCAGCGTGGAAAGACCGATCGAGAGCGCCGCCGCGATCGCGCCGAGGATCGGGACGAGCGCGTTCCGCAGCGCGTGGCGACTGATGACGACTCGCTCGAGCAGGCCCTTGGACCGTGCGGTCCGCACATAGTCCGCGCCGAGCTCTTCGTCGACGGCGACGAAGGCGAAGTTCGCGATCTGCGCGAACGGACGGGCGGCGAGCACGAGCGTCGGAAGGATGAGGTGGTCGTCGATACCGAAACCGAAGCTCGGCCAGAGCCGCACGCTGTAGCGGCGCACCATCTCCGCCGACAAAAGGATGAGCAGGATCGCGAGAAGGAATGACGGCAGCGAGATCACAGCCATCGTGCTACCGACGAGCAGCGCGCGCAGCCGTCGACTCCGCGTGGCGGCCGCAACGACACCGACGGCCACGCCGAACACCGTGGCCAGGGTCACGGCGAGGCCGACGAGCAGCATGCTCTTGGGATACGCGTCGAAGAGGACCTCGCCCATCGAGCGCCGCCGCCCGCCGAGGATCGATGTCGACGTCGCTTCGCCGAGCGAGCCCTGGAACAGACTCGAGAAATAGTCCTGCGTGCCTTCCCATGCCTGCTGCAGGATGTCGCCGAGCGGCGCGTGATCGAAGCGCGTGCGCGCCGCGACGAGCGCGATCTGCGCGAGCACGACGATGAGAACGAACGTGAAGATGACCAGCAGGACCCGCGTGAGGACCGCGATCGCGGCGCGACTCAACGTCGGTCGACGAGGGGCATGTCGACCTAGAATACCGACCAAATTCCGATGAAGTTCTACGTCACGACCGCGATCGCGTATGTCAACGACCGGCCCGGGCTGCACCACGGGTACGAGTTCGCGGGCGCGGACGTGCTCGCGCGCTTTCACCGTCAACGTGGCGACGAGGTCTTCTTCCTCACCGGGACCGATGAGAACGCGACGCGCAACGAGCAGGCCGCGAAGGAGCAGCGGATCCCCACGCGGCAGCTCGTCGACAAGTACGCGGGCGAATTCCGGCAGATGGCGGACCTCTGGAACATCTCGTACGACCGTTTCATCCGCACCGTCGACCCCGACCACGTCGCCGGCGTCCAGGAATTCGTTCGGCGCTGGATCGCGAACGACGACGTCTATCTCTCCAAGTACGAAGGGCTGTACTGCACGCGGTGCGAAGCTTTTTACGAGGAGTCCGAACTCGTCGACGAACATGGATCGCGCGACGGCCCGCACGTGCGCTGCCCGATCCACACGTCCAACCCCGACGCGATCCAGCGCCTCAACGAGGAGAACTATTTCTTCCGGCTCAGCAAGTACGAGCAGAAGCTGAAGGATCTCTACCGTGACAATCCCGATTTCTGCGTTCCCGAGATCAGGCGCAACGAGGTCCTCGGCTGGCTCGATCGCGGTCTGCGAGATGTCAGCGTGTCTCGGCGCAACCTGACCTGGGGGATCCCGTTCCCCGACAAGCCGGGGCACACCGTGTACGTCTGGTTCGATGCGCTCATCAACTATGCGACCGGCGTCGGGTTCGGCACGGATGAGAAGAAGTTCAAGAAGTGGTGGCCGGCCGACTTGCACGTGATCGGCCTCGACATCACACGGTTCCATTGCATCTACTGGCCGGCGATGCTGATGTCCGCGGGACTTGAGCTGCCGAGGCGGGTCTACGCGCACGGCTTCCTGCACTATGCCGGGGAGGGCCGCCTCTCGCGCTCGAGCGGGAACATGATCGATCCGATCGCCGCCGCGAACGAATGGGGGAGTGACGCGCTGCGCTACCTCCTGCTGCGTGAGGCGCCGTTCGCGAAAGACTCGCCGATCTCGCCCGAGATCCTCGATCTCCGCTTCAACGCGGATCTCGCGAACGGGCTCGGCGACCTCGTCTCGCGCGCAACCAAGCTGGTGGAGCTCTACTGCGAGGGCCGCGTCCCGCCGCCCGGTAAGGTCGGGGCGTCCGAGAAGGCGCTGCGCGAGACGGCGGAGCGCGCCATCGCGACGCACGATGAGTCGGCCTCGAAGCTGGATTTCGCTGACGCGCTCGGTGCGATCT
>Ga0066709_100005592_pt1 | contig 10394 bp, 10 predicted proteins | sample GraSoiAngelo_158_FD_79665 | JGI IMG/M metagenome (GOLD analysis project Ga0066709, IMG submission 79665) | Grasslands soil microbial communities from the Angelo Coastal Reserve, California, USA - 14_1009_16_30cm | ecosystem: Environmental > Terrestrial > Soil > Grasslands | place: USA... | reverse complement strand
TGGGGAAGTAACGCTAAGGGACCATTCGAAACCCGCAGTCGCGGAAATCCGGATCGAACGTGAAGGCCGTATCGATTCCCAACCCCTCCATGAGCTCGAAGCTCGCGCAGTCGGTGAGACTCACCCGCTTGTCTCCATATCGCTCCATTCTCCTGAGAGCTCCCTCGAGCAACTCGAGATCGCCCAATGTGCCAAGTGGAGACCTGACCCTATTTTTTTAAGGCGGCGGTCCAGTTCAGTACGACGTTGATCGGAGTCGAGGCCGCCTCGGGAAGCAGCTCGCACACGAGGAATCGCTGGCCGTCCGCGGTCACGCAATAGTTGCCCCAGTATGCGGGAACGACGGCCGGGAAGTTCGCTTTGAACAGCGCCGTGGGGACCGAAGCCTGGAACGCATCGTCGGCCGCAACGGCGACGCTCATGAGGGTCTGTTCCGGGCCGAGGTAGACGAGCTCCTTTCCATCGCCTCTCCACCACGGTTGACTCCCCCCGGCCGTCGAGATCTGCCAGCGCCCCCGCTTCTGCGGGAACTGCGTCACGTAAATCTCGAACCGGCCCGACTCGTCCGAGGCATAGGCGATCCAGCGCCCGTCCGGCGAGACCTGGCCCTGCGCCTCCGTGAATTTCGACGCGAGCAGGGCGAACGGCTTTCCGCCATCGGTCGGCGCCACCCAGATATCCCAGGTGCTGCTCGCGCCGAACGTGTGGTACACGAGATAGCGCCCGTCGCGAGTCCAGTCGGTCGGAAACTTGTCGCTGGCGGAGCGAACGGCGAGCCGGGGTTCCCCGCTCCCGCTCGCCGGTTTCTCGTACAGGTCGAGCACGCCGGCGGTACCGGAAGTGAACACGATCCGGCTCCCGTCCGGAGACCAGAGCGGAGCGCGCTCGGCGGCCGGGTCGAACGTCAGCCGCGACCACGCTCCTCTCGTCGAGTCGGAGACCCAGATGTCCGTGTTCGTCTTCGACTCTTCCCTCAGGGCGACGGCGATCCTCTTGCCGTCGGGCGAGAGGCGCGGGGTGCTGTAGTCGCCGGCCTCGCCGACCGTACCGACGCGGCGTCCGGAACGGTCGAACCAGGCGAGTTGTCGGCTCTTCGCGGAAGGGGTCGAGTAAGCGAGCACGTTCGATCCCGAAACCGAAAAGGGCGCGTACCCCGGGGGGTTTCCGGTGAGAACCCCTTCGGCGACCCGGACGGGATTGCCTCGCAACTGCACGGATACTTCGTCGAACGGATAGGCGACGAGCATTCCCTGCTGGACGGTGAGCAGGTATCCCCCGGCGTACTGGCCCATCGATTCCGAATTGACGACCAGCCGGGCCTTTCGCGAGTCCAGCGACGCCACGTAAATCCCAGTGTTTTCCCGCTTGGTGCTCCGCGCCCAGAACAGGAATCGTTTTCCGTCCGGCAGAAAGAACGGGAATCGATGCCGGTCTTCCGCGCGCGCGACGTCGAATTCGGTGGCCGGCTGCGATTCTCCGCCCGTGTCCTGAACGCGAAAGAGCGGCGTCGGCGAACTCTGCGAGAAAACGATGACTCCTTGACTACTCCACGAACCGCCTCGTCCTGCCACGGCGTCGCAAAGCCTCTGCGGAGTCCCGCCCGACGCCTCGACTCTCTTCAGGCTCGTCGGTGTGAAGAACCCGAGGGACCGCCCGTCGGGCGACCAGAAGGGATGAAGAGCGTCCTCGGTACCCGGAAGAGGAACCGCCGTCAGGCTGTCTAGGGGGCGGATCCACAGCAGCGGCCGCGCTCCCCCGGGATTGGCGACGAAGGCGAGAGTTCGTCCGTCGGGTGACAGAGCCATCTGAGCGGAAGAGAGCTCTCCGGGAGGGGTGAACATCGTCTTTTCGGGAGCGAGAACCAAGAAGCGCGTCACCGCTGCGCGAAGGGAAGATCGCCTCCAGTCGAGCAGCAGCACGCCGGCGAGCAACGCCGCCGCAAGCGCGGCCAGCAGCCACGGCAGGAACAGCGCGGCGGTCCGGCGCCGCGGTCCGACGGAAACGGGCGCGGCGGACGTCGCCCCGTCCTGGATCCACCGGAGCTGCACGCCGATGTCGTGCGCGGTCTGCCAGCGGTCGTCCGGGTCTTTCGCGAGGCACGTCCGCACGACCCGGTCGAAGGCGGGCGGAGCGGTGGGGACGACCGTCGAGGCCGGCGCCGGCTCCGACGTCATGATCGAGGAAATGAGAGATGCCTGGCTGCGCCCGGAGAACGCCTTCTTGCCCGTCGCCATCTCGTAGAGCACCGCGCCGAAAGCGAAGATGTCGGAGCGCGCGTCGGCGTCGCGGCCCTCCAGCTGCTCCGGAGCCATGTACTGGAAGGTTCCGAGGATCGTTCCCTCCGCCGTCAGGTCTCGTCCCGTCTGCGTCGGGAGCGTCGTCAGCGACGCGCCTGATCGCGCCGCCGCGGGCGCCACCATTTTCGCCAGCCCGAAGTCGAGGAGCTTCACCCCGGACTTCGTCAGCATGATGTTGGCCGGCTTCAGATCCCGGTGGACGACCCCCTGCCGGTGCGCCCGGTCGAGGGCGTCCGCGATCTCAAGGCCGTACCGGAGCACCTGATCGAACGCGAGCGGCCCTTTCACCAGCCGATTCGACAGCGCCTCCCCCTCGAGGTACTCCATGACGAGGAACTCGACGCCGTCCTGGTTCCCGACGTCGTAGAGCGCGCAGATGTGCGGATGCGAGAGCTGCGAGATCGTCTTCGCCTCCCGCTCGAACCGCTGGCGGACCTCCGGGCTCGCGGAGAGGTGCGACGGCAGGACTTTGACGGCAACCGTGCGGCCGAGGCGCGTGTCGCGGGCGCGGTAGACCTCGCCCATGCCGCCGGAGCCGACCTCGCTCACGATCTCGTACGGGCCGAGGCGGGTGCCGGCGGCGAGCGTCACGGGTTTCGCGCTATCCGTGGATCCGCTTCGTCAGCGCCGGAACGCGGCCCACGAGGCGCGCGTACACGGCGAGCTGCCCGCGGTGGTATTCCTCGTGGGAAATCCCGTGGTTCATCCAGGCGAGGCGCGTCCCCTTCTTCCCGTCGAAGCGGTTGATGAGCTGCAGCATGTGGAGCTCCCCCGCCGCGCGGATCCTCTTTTCGCCGTCGGTGTGGGTCTGCCGCAGCGCCGCGAGGAGCTGCCGTTTCGATCGCATTCCCGAGATCCCGCGCGCGTACTCGATCAACAAGCCTTCGTACGACTTGCGCCGGAAGTCTCCGTCGGGACGCGAGAGCTCTCCGGACATCAGGAGACCCGACTCGATGACGTGCTGGAGGAGCTCGATGATCGAGCGGCTCTTCTCCGACGCGCGGAACCCGAAGTCCTTTTCGGGAAGGTTTCGCGCCTCCTCCAGGACGCCGCCGCGCGTGTAGGACCAGGCCTCCAGGGCTTCTTCGAGCATGCTGCGAAAGTCCATGCGTTCTCTCAGCCTCCCTACGGTGTTGCGTGGGAATGATATCTGGGCGGCCGAAACGGACGGAAACGACCTACTTCCGAAGCCCGGACGTCCAGTTGAGAACGAGCGTCATCGGATTCGGTGCGCCTTCCGCCGCCGGCATGTTGATCAGCAACCGCTGACCGTCGCGCGTGACGTCGGATCCCTGAGGGTGCGGCGTCAACAGGAGATCCGTTGGGGCCGACGACTGGAAAGAAGGCGCAGTCTGGATCTGGACGAGCTTCCGCTTGTCGGGGAGCTCCAGGTAGACGAGCTCGCGGCCGCCGCTCGTCCACCGTGGGCTTCGGCCGCTCGACGTCGAGACCTGGAACTTCTGACCCGTCGCCGGGAACGGCTGAACAAAAACCTCCTCTTTGCCGGTCTCGTTCGACCGATAGGCGATCCACCGGCCGTCGGGCGAGAAGCGTGCGTCATCCTCCTCGAACGGGGTCGCGAGCAGCGGAGTCGGCTTCCGATCTCCCGTCAGAGGCAGGAGCCACAGATCTGATCCGGTCTTCGGATCCCTCTGCCGGTAGACGAGCCAGCGTCCGTCGGGACTGACGTCGATCGGATCCTTCCAGAGGTCGGATTTCAGCAGCTGAGTTTCGGAGCCGCCGCCCGTCGTCTCCTTTTGATAGAGGTCTCCGATCCCGGCCTTGTTCGAGCTGAAGAAGATCCGTTTGCCATCGGGCGACCAGACCGGGTCGGATTCCCGCGCCGGGTCGAAGGTGAATCGCGAGCCGATCCCGCGCGAGTTGTCGATGATCCAAAGATCGGCGCTGCGTGTGGTCGGATCGAGGCGTTTGACGGCGACCGAAGAACCGTCCGGCGAGATCCGGGGGTCGCCGTCGTACTCGCCGTCCGGTCCCAGCGTCGAGATCCTCCTGCCGGACCGATCGAACCAGACGAGCTGCTTCGCGGCGTGACTCGCGCCCTCGTAGGCCAGCACGCCGTTGTCGGACGCCCAGAACGCGGCGGAACCCCACGTCGCGACGTACTGGACGTCGCGACCGACGACGACCGGCTCGCCGGTCGTGCGGAACGCTTTCGCGTCGAACGGCTGCGCCACGAGAACGTTCTCGCGCACGAATAGGAGATATCCGGGTTTCGCGAAATAGGCCGGAACGTCCAGGTCGGCCACGCGCTTCACTCCTTTCGAATCGAGTGACCCGACGTAGATCCCGCTGTTCTGGGACGGCTCGGCGCGGGCGAGGTAGAGAAAGTGCCGTCCGTCCGGCAGGAACTGCGGCCGCCAGTGGCCGACTTCCCCGCGCGACTTGTCGAGCGTCGTGACCTGCTCGATCGGGCCGCCCGAGGCCGAAATGCGAAAGATGGAACTGGCGCCCGTCTTTTCGAACAGGATGACGTTGTCGCGGTTCCAGGAGCAGCCGCGGCCGTCGGCCATATCGGCGATCTTCTGCGGAGGGCCTCCCGGGATCTCGAACTTCATGAGGCCGGTTCCTCCAAACCCGATGAAACGGCCGTCCGGAGACCAGAACGGATCGTACGACTCCCGCGTGCCTTCCAGTTTCTGTGCCTCGCCCGAATCGAGCGAGCGGACGAACAGCCATCCGATGCCGTCGGCGTCCTTCGCGTTGAACGCGACTTTTCGGCCGTCGGGAGAGACGACGGGGGGGCCGTCGATCGGATCGAAGAGCGTTCCGGGCGGCGGCAGGATCGATGCGCGGACCGGAACCGACGGCTTCGGCGCGCGCTGGACGTAACCGATCGTCGCGGCCGCCGCGACGAGGGCCAGAACTCCGGCGATTCCCCAGGCGAGTCTTTCGCGGCTCTTTCTCCGCGCGACGACCGGCGCGGGCAACCCTGCAGCCGAGCCGCCTTCCGCGACCCATTTGAGCTCCAGCATCACGTCGTGCGCCGTCTGCCAGCGGTCGTCGGGATCCTTCGCGAGACAGGTCTTGACGACCCGGTCGAACGCGGGAGGCGTCATCGGCGCGACCGCCGAGACCGCAGGGGGCTGCGTCCCCATGATCGACGAGATCAGCGACGCCTGGCTCTTGCCGGAGAACGCTTTCTGCCCCGTCGCCATCTCGTAGAGCACCGCCCCGAACGCGAAGATGTCCGTCCGCGCGTCGGCTTCTCTTCCCTCGAGCTGCTCGGGCGCCATGTACTGGAACGTGCCCAGGATCGTGCCCTCCTGCGTCAGGTTCGATCCCGCCTGAGTCGGCAGGGCCGTGAGCGACGCTCCGGAAGAGCGCCCCGCCGGCGCGATCACTTTCGCCAGACCGAAGTCGAGAAGCTTTACGCCGGACTTCGTGATCATCACGTTGCCGGGCTTGAGGTCGCGGTGCACGATTCCCTGCCGGTGCGCCTTGTCCAGGGCATCGGCCATCTCGATCCCGTAACGCAGTACCTGCTCGAACTCGAGCGGTCCCTTGAGAAGCCGGTCCGACAGCGTCTCGCCCTCCAGGTACTCCATGACCAGGAACTCGACGCCGTCCTGGTTGCCCACGTCGTAGAGCGCGCAGATGTGCGGATGGGAGAGCTGGGAGATCGTCTTCGCCTCCCGCTCGAAACGTTGGCGCGACTCGACCGAAGACGACAGGTGCGCCGGCAGCACCTTGACCGCCACCGTGCGATCCAAGCGCGTGTCCTTCGCCCGGTAGACCTCTCCCATTCCGCCTGCGCCAATCGGCGCGAGAAGCTCGTAAGGCCCGAGACGGGTTCCCGCGGAAAGTGTGGTCACAATCCGCACTTCCCGAGATAGCTGCTCTCGATCTGCGAAAGCATCTCTTCGATATCCGCGGTGGGAAACGAGTACCGGAGGGCGGCGCGAACTGCCTCGATCTTTCTCCTCTCGCTTGAAACGGGATCCCTCCGGAGCGCAGTTCGGAGCGCACGGCGGACCCACACCGCCACTGTCGGGAGCCGCTCGCTCATGTCTGTGGGTCCATCTTACTCACGTGTATCAGTCACTCGTTTGGACAAGGAAGGAATTCCTCGCTCGGTCCGGGATGACACGGCAGTGACCAACTCAGAACCCCAGCGCGAAGAGAACGGCGCTGCGCAGCTCGGCCATCCGCTCGGCCGAGAGCGTCGTGATCAGGGAACCGATCTTCTGGCGGGAGACCGTCTGAACGTGGTCGAGATTGGCGGCGCACTCACGAGGCATCCCGTCTTCTTTTGTCAGCGCGACCTCCGAGGGGATATCGCGGACCGTGCTCGTCACTGGAGCGACGGTGACCTCCGCGAGGTACTCCAAGGTCGAGTCGCGCGTCAGGATCACGACCGGCCTTCGCTTGTCCGGATTCGAGAACCGGTACCACCGCACCTCGCCCCGCCTCACGGCTCGGTCCAAACCTGCTCGGATTCCCATACGTCGAACTCCGCGACTCCGACCGGCTGACGCTCGTAACCCTGGCGGTGCTTCCGTTCGAGATTGCGAGCCCGCTCCCGGGCGAGCGCCTCCCGCAGAGCGTCGCGGGTGAAAGCCGACCGGCTCTTGCCGAGCTTGCGCGCCGCCCGGTCGACGGCTTCGACCAGGCTCTCGTCGAGTGTCATCTGAACGGTCTTCATGGGCACTCCATGTGGATGATTATAGCTATTCCGATCCTCATCCCTGAAACCCTGCCCGGACCGGGCTCGTAGAGAATACGGACTGACCGGTCAGTTCCGAAACGAGATGCCGCGAATCAAGACGCCCGACAAGGAACAGGCGATCCTGGAAGCGGCCGCCCGGGTCTTCTCGGGACGGCCGTTCCACGAGGCCCTGATCGACGACGTCGCCGCTCGCGCGCGCGTCGGCAAGGGCACGATCTACCGGTACTTCCAGACGAAGGAAGATCTTTTCTTCGCCGCGATCCTCCACAGCTTCGACGAGCTCTCGGCGGCGCTGGCCGTCTCCCTCGAGCGGGAGACGTCGCCGGTCAAACGCCTCGAGCGGATCGCGCGCGAGGTCCTCTCGTTTTCGTGGGAGCGGCGGGACCTCTTCGCCCTCCTCCTCTCGGACGAGCGGCGGTTCCCCGAGCGGGAGGAGGAGTTGCAGAAGAGACGCGAGGCGATCTCCCGCCTGGTGCAGGAGGCGATCCTGGAAGGCATCCGCCGGCGCGAGTTCCGCGGAATCGACGCGCGCGTGGGGGCGGAGCTCTTCCGGGGAATGATCCGCGCCGCGAATTCCCTTCGCCCGAGAGAGGAGACGTTGGACGAGCTGGTGTCGGAGATCGTCGGCATCTTCACCCACGGCATCGAGAGAGACGGCCGATGAAAACAGCAGGCGCGCGGACGCGGGCGACGTTGGCGGCGATCGCAGTGATCGCGGCGACCACGGTGCTGCCCGGTTGCGCGACGCGCGATGTCGACGCGCGGGTGTCGTCCAGTCCCGCGACGCCCTGGCAGCCCCCTCCCGAAGGACGCATGCCTCCCGCAAAGCCGACGCCGCCGCCCGCGATTCCGGCGGCGTATCTCCAGCCGGGAGCGACCATCACGCTCGAGCAAGTCTTAGACGTCGCGCTGCGGAACAATCCCGTGACGCGCACCTCCTGGCACCAGGCCCGGGCGGCCGCCGCGAACCTGGGCGCCAAGCGAGCCGAGTACTTTCCGGACCTCGAGCTCGACGCGAACGTGACGCGATCCAAGCAGACGTCGGTCGGGGGACGGTTCATCACGCTCCAGACTACGTACGGCCCTTCGGTCAGCCTGTCCTGGCTCCTCCTCGACCTGGGCGGCCGCGCCGCGGACGTCGACGAGGCGAGGAACGCGCTCTTCTCGGCCGACTGGACCCACGACGCCGTGATCCAGAACCTGGTTCTGCAGGTCGAGGTCGCGTTCTACCAGTACCAGAACGCGAGGGCGCAGGCCGCGGCCGCCGAGGCGACGCTCAAGCAGGCGCGGGAGAGCCTCGCCGCGGCCGAGGAGAGGCACCGCGCGGGGGTCGCGACGATCGCCGACGTCCTGCAGGCAAAGACGGCGGTGTCCCAGGCGGAGCTCGCACTCGAGACCGCGCAGGGATCGATTCAGACGCTGCGGGGAGCGCTCGCGACCGCCGCCGGCGTTTCGCCCGATATCCCGGTGGAAGTCGCGCCGCTGGCGGAGAACGTGAACGTCGAACAGATCGGGGAAACCGTGGACGCATTGATCGAGCGCGCGCAGAGTCAGCGTCCCGACCTCGCGGCCGCGCGGTTCGAAGTCCTCAAGGCGCAGAGCCACGTCCGGTCGATCCGGTCGGAGGGTCTTCCGACGCTCGCGGCGGCGGGCTCGGTCGGCCGGGTGTACTTCTACAACTCCCCCGGCCTGCCGTTCGCGGACAACTACTCGGGCGCGATCCTCTTCCGCTTTCCGATCTTCACCGGAGGGCAGAACGTCTACGAGACCCTGGAGGCCCGCGAGCAGGCGCGAAGCGCCGAGGGGCAGGCGGAGACGCTGAAGGACCAGGTCGTCCTGCAGGTCTGGACGAGCTACTACAACTTGAAGACGGCCGCGCAGCGCATCCGCACCGCGCGCGATCTGCTGACCGCGGCAACGCAGTCGCAGGAGGTCGCGGCAGGCCGGTATCGCGCGGGAGTAGGGTCGATCCTGGATCTCCTGATCGCTCAGAGCGCCTACGCCAACGCCCGCGCCCAGGAGGCGCAGGCCCGGTCCGACTGGTTCGTCGCTCTCGCGATGCTGGCGCACGACACGGGCTCGCTCGGACCGCCGGCGGACCGGCCGGTCCTCTCCGCGGGCGAGAAGGGAGCGGGGCAGTGAGCGTCCAGAAAAGAGCGATCGTCCAGAAGAGAGCGCTCCCGTGGGGGATCTCTTTCGCTGCGGCCCTTGTGTTGGCCTTCGCCTGCACCTGCTCGAAGAAGGACGCGCGCGCGGGTGCGACTCCCGAAGCGGCTCCCGTGACCGTCGCGAGCGTCGCGCGGCAGGACGTCCCCGTGGAAGTCCGCGCGATCGGGCACGTCGAGCCCTTCACGACCGTGGCGCTGAAGGCGCGCGTGGGCGGCCAGGTGATCCGGGTCGGGTTCCAGCAGGGACAGGACGTTCGGAAGGGCGACCTTCTCTTCCAGATCGACCCGCGTCCCTATCAGGCCGCGCTTGCGCAGGCGCGCGCGCAGCTCGAACGCGATCGAGCGATCGCCCGGAACGCCGAGGATGATGTCAAGCGCTACACCGACCTCGTCAAGAAGGATTACGTGACGCGGGAGCAGTACGACTCGACGCGAGCCGCCGCCGCGGCCGCGGTCGCCACGACGAAATCCGACGAGGCCGCCGTCGAGAACGCGCAGCTGCAGCTCTCCTACTGCACGGTCGCCGCGCCCATGTCAGGAAGGACGGGAAGCGTCCTCGTCAATCCCGGCAACATGGTGAAAGGCAACGACGACAATCCCCTCGTCGTTCTGAACCAGGTCCAGCCGGTTTATGTCTCCTTTTCCGTCCCGGAGTCATCGCTCGCGCAGATCCGCCAGCGCCTCCGCCCCGGCGAGAAGCTGAAGGTGCTCGCCGCGGCCTCGGGGAACCCGTCCAACACCCAGACGGGTGAGCTCTCGTTCCTGAACAACGCGGTCGACCCGGGCACGGGAACGATCCTGTTGAAGGCGACGTTTCCCAACGAGAATGAGGCGCTCTGGCCCGGGGAGTACGTCGACGTCGTGCTGACTCTCGCGACCGAGGCGAAGGCGATCGTCGTACCGGCGCAAGCGGTCCAGACCGGCCAGGCGGGACAATACGTCTGGGTGGTCAAGAACGATCTGACCGTGGAGTCGCGGCCGGTCACCTTGAGCCGGACGCAGGGTCCGCTCGCGATCGTCGCGAAGGGGCTGGAAGAGGGAGAGCGGGTCGTCACGGACGGACAGTTGCGACTCGCGCCCGGAACGAAAGTGCAGGTCCGCAAGGTCGAAGGAAAGACGGCATGAACATCGCCGAGATCTTCATCCGCCGTCCGGTCATGACCACGCTGGTCATGCTGGGGATCCTCCTCTTCGGGATCATGGGATACCGGTTGCTGCCCGTATCCGATCTGCCGAACGTCG
>Ga0066709_100005590_pt1 | contig 10395 bp, 7 predicted proteins | sample GraSoiAngelo_158_FD_79665 | JGI IMG/M metagenome (GOLD analysis project Ga0066709, IMG submission 79665) | Grasslands soil microbial communities from the Angelo Coastal Reserve, California, USA - 14_1009_16_30cm | ecosystem: Environmental > Terrestrial > Soil > Grasslands | place: USA... | reverse complement strand
GCTATCCAGGCAGCTATCGAACTTGCGGAAAGAAACCAGAATCAGCAAGTCGAGCCTGAACACATCCTGTGCGCAATGTTCGAACAATCTGAGGGCATTGTCCGGCCCTTGCTGGGCAAACTGGGCGCGAATGTTCAAGTCGTAAAGAGTGATTGTGAAGCGGCAGTTGCCCGCTTTCCACGGGTGCAGGGTGGCCAGCAGTATTTCAGCTCGCGTCTTAGCCAAATCTTCAACGCGGCCCAGAAAGAAGCCGAGAAAATGCAGGACGAGTACATCTCAACCGAGCATTTGCTGCTGGCGATTGCTGATGAAAAGGACGGAAGTGCTGGAAAGATTCTGCGTCAGCACGGCGTAAATCGAGAAGATTTGCTGAAGGCAATTGAGCAGACGCGCGGCGGCACGCGCATAACGGATCAAAATGCGGAGGCGAATTATCAAGCTCTCGCGAAATATGCACGAGACCTGACCGAGCTGGCTCGTCAAGGAAAGCTTGATCCGGTAATCGGACGCGACGGCGAGATTCGCAGGACCATTCAGGTGCTGTCGCGGCGAACCAAGAACAATCCAGTGCTAATCGGCGAGCCCGGCGTCGGTAAGACGGCCATCGTTGAAGGATTGGCGCAGCGGATCGTTTCGGGCGATGTTCCCGAAACCCTCCGTAACAAGCGGCTGGTTGGGCTCGATCTCGGAGCGATGCTCGCGGGCGCGAAGTACCGTGGTGAATTTGAAGATCGCCTCAAAGCAGTCTTGAAGGAGATCGAAAATGCACAGGGCCAGATCATTCTATTCATCGATGAATTGCACACGCTGGTGGGCGCTGGTGCCGCAGAGGGTGCAATCGATGCTTCGAATATGCTGAAGCCGGCGTTGGCCCGCGGTGATTTGCGCTGTGTCGGCGCCACGACGCTCAACGAATACAAGAAATACATCGCGAAGGACGCGGCGCTCGAACGCCGTTTCCAACAGATCTACGTGGGTGAGCCCAGTGTTGAAGACACGATCGCCATTCTTCGTGGCTTGAAAGAACGTTACGAAGTACATCACGGAGTCCGCATTAAGGATTCGGCGATCGTCGCCGCCGCGACGCTGTCAAATCGCTATATTACTGACCGCTTCCTGCCTGACAAAGCCATTGATCTGATCGACGAGGCCGCTTCACGGTTGCGGATTGAAATTGATTCCCTGCCGCAGGAAATTGATCAAGTCGAACGCGAAATCATGCAGCTCGAAATAGAACGCCAGGCACTCCAGCGCGAGGAAGACGAGCGTTCGAAGACTCGCCTCCGGGAGATCGAACAGCGGATCGCGGATCTGAAGGAAAAATCTTCCGGCATGAAGGCTAAGTGGCAATCCGAAAAAGAACATATCGAGCGGATGCGCAAGCTGAAAGCCGAGCTTGAACAACTCAAACTACACTTGGATCAGGCCCGCAATGCCGGCGATCTCGCGCGCGCATCGGAAATTCAATACGGCCAGATTCCCGAATTGGAGCGAAATCTTGAAATCGAACAAGCGAAGCTGGCGAAAATCCAGCAAGATGGCGTGACCCTTAAAGAAGAGGTGGATGAAGAAGATGTCGCTGAGGTCGTAGCAAAGTGGACCGGCGTTCCAGTTTCGAAAATGCTCGAAGGTGAGATGCACAAGCTGCTGACCATGGAAGAGCGCCTGGGGCAGCGAGTGATTGGCCAGAACGAAGCGCTCACTGCGGTGGCCAATGCTGTGCGCCGCGCGCGCGCAGGCCTACAGGATCCAAATCGGCCGATTGGTTCGTTCATTTTTCTCGGCCCTACGGGTGTGGGAAAAACCGAAACAGCTCGGGCGTTGGCCGAATTCCTGTTTGATGACGAACGCGCCATGGTGCGGCTTGACATGTCCGAGTACATGGAAAAACACGCGGTCGCTCGCATGATTGGCGCGCCGCCGGGATATGTGGGATACGAAGAAGGCGGCCAGTTGACTGAAGCAGTGCGGCGCCGGCCTTATAGCGTGATTCTCTTTGATGAGATCGAAAAAGCGCACCCAGACGTTTTTAATGTGCTGCTCCAAATCCTCGATGACGGTCGTTTGACTGACTCGAAAGGCCGGACAGTTGATTTTAAGAACACCGTCCTCATCATGACTTCGAATCTCGGTTCGCGTGAGATTCAGGCCGTGAGTGACGATGAAAAACAGGTACGCGAAGCCGTAACGCAGGTGTTGCACGAACATTTTAAACCCGAATTCCTCAACCGAATCGACGATATCGTCATCTTTCATCGCTTATCGCGCGATCAGATTACGCAGATCATTGATGTTCAGCTTGAGCGGCTCCGGGCAATGTTACATGATCGAAATATTTCCCTGGTGCTCGAAGACTCTGCTAAGGAATTGCTGGCGCGCGAAGGCTACGACCCACAGTTTGGCGCCCGCCCATTGAAACGAGCGATTCAGACATTGATTCAGAACCCACTCGCGATGAAGTTGCTGCGGGGTGAAATCCCGCCGGGACAGACCGTAATCGTATCAGCTCGCGACGGCGAGATGAAATTTTCGACAGGGGCAGCAGCCCTGGCCGCATAAATCTGGGGCGAATCTGCTCGGATTCTGCAAATCGTCCGTTGCTGGCAAGAGATTTGCTTACTGCTAACGCCGAAGATTCTTGTTGCACTGAAACGCAACGATGCATATGCTCTGAAACATCAAAGGAGAGCCCCAGGGGCGCAATTGACAAAGCACGAAACGGGAATCATAGATGGCAGACCTCGAAGCATATCGGGATAAATTTGGAGAGAGCGGACAGCGCGTCTTAGAAAACGCGTTAGGCGAATCAAAGCGTCGCGATCAGAATTACATCGCCGTCGAACATATTATTCACGCCCTCGCCCGGGAAGAGTCCGAGCTTTTTAATTCGACCATTCGTAGTCTGGCGATCGATCCCGAAACCGTTCGTCGCAGCATAGATAAGCGCCTCGATAATGCCCGGCAGCACGTCGGTAAAGGATTTCGAATCGCTCCCGATACAACCGATCTGTTTAAGCGCGCCATGGAGCGGGCCCGTTCGCGCGGCCGCAAGACAATTGAGTCCACTGACATTTTCGACGTGCTTTCAAAGTACGAAAACCCGCTGGTCGAAGTGTTGCGGACCCTGGGCGCCAAACCTGAAGCGGTCGTTGAGCATGTACGCACAAACGTGGATGTCCGCGAGCAGCAGGAAGAACAGTATCGGAAGAAGTTCGAACTGCCGGCATACTTGAAACATTTTGGTCTGTCGCTAAACCGAATGGCGCGCCACGACAAGATTCCTCCGACGATCGGTCGCGAACAGGAGATTCAACAAATCATCGAGATCCTCTGCCACCGCGAACGAGCCAACTCTCCGATGCTCGTCGGCGAGCCTGGCGTTGGCAAAACCGCAGTCGTGGAAGGCCTGGCGCGGCTTATCGAACTCGAGCCGCAGAAGGTCCCGGCCCGCTTACGCAACGCGCACATCGTGCAATTGCAGATGGGCGGCATCGTTGCCGGAACGATGCTCCGGGGCATGTTTGAAGAGCGAATCAAAGGAATCATTGACGAAGTAAAGGAGCGCGACAATCTAATCCTCTTCATTGACGAAGCGCACACGATTATCGGCGCCGGCGCGGCGTTGGGGACTTCGTCGGATGCCGCGAATATGTTCAAGTCAGCCCTGGCCAAAGGCGAGATGCGTATAATCGGAGCCACCACGCTGGCCGAGTACAAGGAATACATCGCGGAAGACGAAGCGCTCGCACGCCGCTTCCGTTTGGTCAAGGTGGTCGAACCGTCAATCCTCGAGACCCGAGAGATTTTGCTTGGTTTGCGGCCGCGTCTGGAAAGAAACTATTCGGTACAAATTTCTGATGAAGCGATTAATACCGCGCTCGAGATGGCCCCTAAATACATACGCAATCTGCATCTCCCGGACAAGGCGATCGGCTGGCTCGATACGGCGGCGGTTAAAGTGGAAATTAACGAGCCCCACACGATGATCGTCAAGCCTGAGCATGTCATCGAGGTCATCTCCCAGGAATCGCGCATCCCGCGGGACATGATCTTCCGCGATACAACCGACAGATTTGCGCTCACGGAAGTGCAGTTGTCGCAGCGCGTGATCGGCCAGAAGGAAGCAATCAAAGCAGTCGCGCAACGTTTGCGACTAAACAAGGGCCCGTTGAAGGAATCTCACTACAAACCTGACGGCGTGCTGTTGTTTCTTGGTCCTACGGGCGTTGGCAAAACGGAATTAGCTAAAGCGGTCGCAGAATTCATGTTTGGAGACGATCACAAAATGGTTCGTCTGGACATGTCCGAGTACAGCGACGGCACCGTAAGCATTGAAAAACTGATCGGAATGCCGCGCGGCATCGTCGGTTCGGAACGTGGCGGAATCCTGACTGAGCAGCTACGCGAGAATCCCTACACCGTGCTTTTGCTCGATGAAGTCGAAAAGGCGACGCCCTACCTGATGAACCTGTTTCTCCAGGCCTTCGATGAAGGATGGCTCACCGATGGTCGTGGCCGGCGCGTATACCTGTCAGATGCGATCGTGATCATGTCCTCGAACCTCGGCTCGGAGAGCTTCAAGAAGTACGAAAAGCCACTCGGTTTTGGCACGAAGACGACCAGCGACTTTCGCTCGGTGAAAAAAGAAGTTATGAAAGCGGCGGAGCAGCGCTTCTCGCCGGAGTTTCGTAATCGCATCGACGAAATCATCGTCTTCGCGCCGCTCACCATGGACGAGGTGAAGCAAATTGCGCAACTCTATCTCGACAAGACGCGGCGGCAAATGAAGCGCAAGGGCAAGGCGTTCGAGATTACTGATGCGGCTGTGGATCTCGTAACTGAGAAAGGGTTCAGCACGCAGTACGGCGCGCGATTTTTGAAGCGCTACATCGATGAGCATGTGAAGCTTCCGATTACCACAATGTGGAAGCAGGGCCGGAAATTTGTCGTCGATGTCAAAGACCGCGAAATCGACGTCCGCGTTGCCGACGGCAGCGATGCCGGATCGAACGGCAACTAGATTCTGTTCTCTACCATCTGCGTGCGGAGCGAGCCTCAAAATCGTTGGCGGTGAGGCTCTTTTTATTTAGCCTAACCATTCATGAACAAACCCCTCATCACTTGTCTCGTAGCTATCGCCCTGCTTACTTACGCGCCATTGGCAGAGCCCGCTCAGGCTGAAAAGCCTGGCGCACCAACAGATGAAAAAGCGGAGAAGGTTCTTCAAAAGGCGATCCGGGCGGTTGGCGGTGATGCTTACGTAAAGGTGCAAACGGTGATTGGCCGCGGTCTCTTCACGGGGTACAAGGAGGGTGTCTCGTTGATTCCGTCAAAGTTCGTTGACTACATTGCTTATCCCAATCGCGAGCGCACTGAATTCACCACCAGCGGCGCGCGCATTATCCAAACGAACGCCGCCGACAAGGGCTGGTTGTTCGACGGTGCGGCGAAAACTATTAAAGATCAAAACGCGCAGCAACTCGAGGACTTTCGCTTTGCGATGATCACGAGCATGGAGAATGTCCTCCATGGTTGGTGGCGACAAAAAGGCGCAGTGTTGAATTACGTGGGGCGCCGGGAAGCTGGGGTTGGCCGCCGCAATGAAACTGTGCGCTTAACTTATCCGGATGGTTTCTGGGTCGAGTATGAATTTGCCGCGACCGATGGAATGCCGGCAAAAGTTCTTTACAAACGCAAGCAGAAGAACCCAGACACTGAGGAGATGCAGGAGATTGCCGAAGAGGATCGACTCTATAAACCAATCACGATCGATGGAATTGTCACGCCCTACGTCATCGATCACTTCCGTAATGGTGTGCAAACGAGTCGCATTGCCTATGAATCGATCGAATTCAACAAGCCGCTCGCCGACTCGCTATTCGCCAAACCTGCAAACGTCAAAGCCGTGAAGTAAGCCATGCCGATCGGGTGCCTGTACATGCGATGGGCGAGGCGGCGACCGAAATCAAGGGACTGAATCGAAAGCAATTCAAGCCGAGGCTGATCGGCTGAGCGATTTCTTTCGGCTGGTGCTGGCAGGCTCTTCGACGATTACTCTGGCCGCCAGCGGTTTTCCAGCCATACTGACGAACAGAGCCTCGTGTTGATCGACCACGTGATCACAATCATACATTTCCTGTTCTCGAGCATGATTGACATTGCGATAAGACTGGACCAAGGAACCGTCGCGAAGGACGCGTTGAAGTTTCTCTGCCAGATCTTTTTCGTCCGTGTAGCAAATTCCGGCGTCGCCAATCGCTTCGATGTTCTCTGGTGCGGCGAGCGTAAGTACGCAGTTTCCAAAACCCATTGCCTCCAAAAGCGCCGGATGTGTACCACCGACTTCAGTGGCATGAACATAGCAATACGCATTCTGCTGCAGCGCGCGATAATCGCGGCCAAAGACGAAGCCTGTGAACACAATGCGTTTATCGCGACGCGCACGCGCCTTGAGATCCGCAATGTATTCGCGCGCGTAGGGAGCGTCGCCTACAATCAAGAGCTTATGCGCGGTGCGAACACGTTTGAAGGCTTCAATTACCAGGTGGGCATTGTTTTCCGGCTCCAGACGAGACACGTAGAGGACATAACGGTTTGGCTCGACTCGCCAGCGGCGCACGAGCGGATCTGGCTGCCGCTCAACTTCAGCGCCGTAAGCAATCATCGTTGACCGGGTCCGATAGCGAGCCAGGTAATAGTCCTGAATTACTTTCGCGTCGGTTACGGTTTCACTTGGCAGGACCGTCGCTAATCTTTCAGCAAGCAGATAGTATCGACGAGCAATCCAATTCCACTTTTTTCTTTTGTGTTCGAGGCCATCGACGTTAATTACGACGGGTGTTCCCACCAGGCGAAGGATGGGAGCGAACGGCGCGTTAGCGGCATTGCAGATCAGTGCCGCATCGTAACGGGATGGCGCCGCGTGCAGGGCGGAAAGAAAAGCGTGGACTACGGTGTCGAAGTATTTGTGCCGAATGGTCGGCAGGACTTTCAGCCGCACTCCTTGATATTCGAGCTGACGGGGACTGATATAGTGGGCGCGACAATAAACAGTAACGTCGTGCCCGCGCGCTGCGAGCCGCGTAGATAGGTGTTCGGCAAATGTTTCAAAGCCGCCGTAGTTAGCGGGAACGCCTCGCGTTCCAAGAATGACGATGCGCATGATTTCCTGGCGCAGAGAATTAGTGTGACCGCTTGCCGGCTTCTATGTCTGCTCTCGCAGCTTGTCGATAAGTTTGCAACGTGAGTTCAGCCGTCCTGGTCCAATTAAACTCATTCGCTCGATTCAGGCCTCTCTGACGAAGTGATGTTCGAAGTTCCGCGTCATCTATGACGCGTGCCAGGGCCTCGCGTACTGCTTCAGTATTGAAAGGATCGAACAGTAAGGCCGCGTCTCCTGCTATCTCCGGAATGCTGGTGCGGTTTCCGGCAATTACCGGAGTACCGCACTGCATCGCCTCGAGCACCGGCAACCCAAACCCTTCGAAGTAGGAGGGGTAGACGAAAGTAAGGGCGCCGCTGAAAAGCGCAGGAAGATCTGGCTCAGGAACATAGCCGACGAACAAAATGTCCTTCCCGAATTTGCTCCTGTCGGCGGCACGGAATATTTCCCTCTCGAGCCAGCCGCGTTTACCCGCAATGACGAGCTTCGGAAGCTTACTCCGCACCCGAAGACTGCGCAAGGATGAATATGCTTCGATCAGGCGTCCCAGGTTTTTTCGTGGCTGGAGCGAACCGAGCGAGAGAATGTAATCCGAGTCAATTCCATATTTCTGTCGAATGTTTATCAGTTCTGTTTCACCGGTGACCGGCGCGAAATGCGGGTGTGCTGCTGCCGGCGTCACAACGATTTGCTCAGGAGCAATCTGGTACGTCTTGCCAATATCTTGACGCGAGTACTCAGAGAGGGTGATGATCCTGGCCGCTCGTCGCGCGGTGCGCCGCACGGTCAATCGAAGCTGCATCCAGCTGCGGCGATTGAAAGTCTCAGGCAGGTGCTCGAATGCCAAATCGTGAATCGTCGCCACGACCGGACAAGGCGCCGAAGGCGGGGCTGTGTACTGCACATGCAGCACATCGACGGGACGGCGACGCAGTTCGACAGAAAGGCTCAACGGGATGCGCACCACGGGAGTATGGGGAAAGACCTGGCGTACTTTGAAATTGGGCCATCGATTCCGGAATCGATCAACCGCGGACTTCTTCGTGACGAAGAGCGTATATTGATTTACTTGATCGGTGGCAGCGAGGGCTTCGATCAAATTGACGGCGTAGGTTTCATTTCCGCCCAGTTGGGCTCCGGCGGAATGGGCGTCGATTGCGATGTGCAAGATCGCTCTTGCTCCTGGCTTTATTTGGCTAGCGCCGGCGAACAAAAACGGCGATTGCGCTTAGGTGAGCAAGATGTTCATTTCGCGGCAGTTTTGACCGCGTCGCCGTTTTGCGCTCACTCCGACTGCGACCCTATTCTTCGTTGACCGAAGATTCGCCGTTAGCTGCGGGCGCTTCCTGACCAGCGCCGGCTGCGGCAGCCTCAGCCGTTTCGGTCACTCGAGTATCACGTTCGCGAATGCGGGCCGCCTTGCCGCGGAGCTCGCGGAGGTAATACAACTTCGCACGGCTAACGTGGCCTTTTTTCACCACGTCAATGTGATCGATGATCGTCGCATGTAGCGGAAAGATCCGTTCGACGCCTACACCAAAGCTGGTCTTGCGCACGGTGATCGTTTCTCGTGCGCCGCCATGCTTGCGAGCAATGCACACACCTTCAAAGGCCTGCAAGCGCTCTTTTGTTTCAGATTCCTTAATTCGAACGTGAACGCGAACGGTGTCGCCTGGCTGAAAATCAGGAATGTTATTGCGTAATTGTGTTTCCTCGATTGTATCTAAACGATTCATGATTAAACTCCATTTTCGATTGCCGATTGCCGATTGCTGATTTAACCATTCAGATAGGACGGTTTTTCAAATCGGCAATTGGCAATTGGAAATCGGCAATTATTTCAAGAGATCCGGCCGATTGCGCTTCGTCTTTTTCACAGCAGCTTCATGGCGCCAGTGCGCAATCTCAGCATGATCGCCGTTCAACCAAACATTTGGCACCCGCATGTCGGCGAACTCTGAGGGGCGCGTGTAGTGTGGATAATCCAACAGCCCGTCAGAAAATGATTCGGTGCTTGCCGATGTCTCGTTGCCCAGGGCTCCCGGTAGCAGGCGCACAATCGCATCTGCTACAACCAGAGCGGCCGGTTCACCGCCCGAAAGCACGTAATCGCCGATCGAAATTTCATCAGTTACCAGGGCTTCGGCAACTCGCTCATCGACGCCTTCATAGCGGCCGCAAATCAATACGAGCTGCTCAGCTTGCGCAAGCTCGGAAGCCAGGGATTGAGTAAATGACTTCCCTTGTGGCGACAGCAGAACGACCCGCTTCCCCGCCGCAACGTCTTCGCGTCTACGCGCCCCGGTCAACGATTCAACTGCTGCAAAGAGCGGTTCCGGCTTTAGCACCATCCCATCACCGCCGCCAAAGGGCCGGTCATCAACGATGTGATGCTTGTCCGAGGTCCAGGAACGTAAGTCGTGCGCCTGAATTTTTACCAACGCCGCCGCGCAGGCCCTACGAATAATTCCGTAATCGAACGCTTCGCGAAAATAGTCGGGGAAAATCGTGACGATATCGATCCTCATTGCGGCTTTCGGATTGCGGACTGCGGATTGGATTTTAGTTGCCATTTCATTCTGCAATCCGAATTCTGCAATCTACAATTCCAATAGTCCTTCCGGTGGATCGATTCGAATCAATTTCTTTTCGACGTCAACATCCACGCAAATGTCACTGGCCATCGGGATTAATCGATCCCGACCTGCATTGTCGACGACCGTCAAAATCTCGACACCGCCCGTCCGCATGATCTCCGTAACGTCGCCCACCTTTTCGCCGTCAACTGTCTCCACGCGACAACCAACCAACTCCCATTCATAAAAGGTATCTTTAGGAAGCTCGACGCGCTCCTCTGCCGGAACGGCCAGGTCGTAACCTACGAGTTGTTTAGCGTCTTCGATCGAATCAAAACCACCGAACTTGAAAACGATTCGATGACCGTGAAACCATTGTTCTTCAATTTGCAAAGATCGACGTGTTCCGCTTGTTGAAAGACCAACGAGCGATTTCAGATTTTCAAAGCGCTCCGGAAAGTCTGTCAAAAGATCAGCAACCACTTCGCCGCGCAAGCCGCGCGTCTTCACTATGCGGGCGACTGCGATCAGATCGTCCGAGTCAGACGCCACTTCACTCAACCACGTCCAGCACGAACCGGCGATGCTGTTTCACACCCGCAGCGTAAACCAAAGACCTCAGCGCGCGGACAGTACGGCCTTGTTTGCCAATTACCT
>Ga0066709_100005589_pt1 | contig 10396 bp, 10 predicted proteins | sample GraSoiAngelo_158_FD_79665 | JGI IMG/M metagenome (GOLD analysis project Ga0066709, IMG submission 79665) | Grasslands soil microbial communities from the Angelo Coastal Reserve, California, USA - 14_1009_16_30cm | ecosystem: Environmental > Terrestrial > Soil > Grasslands | place: USA... | reverse complement strand
TGGCCAATCCGGATTTCGTCGCACGGCTGAAGGCCAATGCGCCAATGAACGATGCAGACCGCAATAGCTTCTTTGACGGCGCCGCACAGGGCTACATCGATTACCCCACCTTGACGTTTCCGCCACATCCCCAGGCCGGCTTCTCGGCGGTGTCCGCCTGAAAGGAGAAACATGATAGCTTACGAGCGATTCAATGCCGACAATGCCGCCATGCTGCTGATTGACCATCAGGTTGGCACCATGAGCTGGGTACAATCCATCCCATTCGAGGAGATGAAACGCAACGCGCTGATGCTGGCCAAGACCGCCCGCATCCTGAAGCTGCCGGTCGTGCTGACCTCCAGCATAGAGGAACAGGCGCAGGGGCCACTGCTGAGCGAGCTTCGATCCATCCTGCCGGCCGGGTTCGCCGCTCGCATCAAGCGCCTCGGCATCGTCAACGCCATGGAAGACGAGACCTTCGCGGCGGCCGTCGAGGCGAGCGGGCGCAAGAAACTCATCATCGCCGGCGTCACCAACGATGTGTGCACGGTCTTTCCGGCGCTGAGTCTCGTCCGTGACGGTTACGAGGTGCAGGTCGTCGCCGACGCCGGCGGATCGCCAAGCAAAATGAGCGACGATATGGCCCTGCGCCGGATGGAGAAGGGCGGCGTCACGCTGACAAGCACCAATCAAGTGACCGCGGAGCTTGCAGGAAACTGGGCCACGCCGGAGGGCAGCCAAATCGTGCAGGAAGTGGTGATGAAAGCTCTGCAGCCTTGAGAAGCGCCTGGCCGCTGCTCCCCTTGGAGGAGCAACTCAAGATCGTTCAGGCCGTGTTGCGGTCGCGGTCACGCGCAAGCCAACGAAAGAGCTCTTCCTTGCGTGCGGCCGAAAGTTCAGACCACTCGACGTTGCTACGTCCATGAATGTGTGGATCTGCAGAACACCTGCGCTCGCCCACAACGGAAGGTGGTGAAGAGGATGTGTCGAGGGTCGGCTGCAGGAATTCGGCAAATCGAAACATCGTATCCAGTCCACCCAAATCCGCCGACTCGATCGGACCCGTAATGCCCAGACGCCGACCGATGCTGTTCTTCACCACGGCGTCGATCGCCTCAGCGGAAGCAGCTCCCGATGCCCAGAGCGACCATGCCTCGCGCAGAATTGCGAATTGAATGCGATTGCCAATGAAGCCCGGCATTTCACGGTCGATCACGACCGGCTCCTTGCCTGCCTCACGCAGCCGGGCGCATGTCCAGCCAATCACGTCGGGCGACGTCTCGGGAGATCCGCATACCTCAACGAGGGGCAGAAGTTGCGGTGGATACCAGAAGTGCGTAGCGATCACGCGGTCCTTATTCTTGACGCGCACCGACAATTCACTGGCAGGATGTCCGCTCGATGATGCCAGAACGGCTTCAGGCCTGGTGATCCGATCGAGGCGTTCGAAAATCGAAACCTTGAGTTCCATTTCCTCCGGCACAGCCTCTATGACCAGCTCGGCGCCAGCCGCATCGTCCAATTGGGTGCTGATGCGGATGCGCGCGATGGCTGCTTCAACGCTCCTTTGCTCTATCAATCCCCTGCGCGAGAATTCGTCAAGGCTTGTCTTGATGCGAGAGAGCGCCTTCATAAGACTTGCTTCATTGCGGCCTATCAGAATGGTTTGGGTCCCAGAGGATGAAAAAACTTCTGTGATCCCATGACCGATGATCCCATTCCCGATCACCGCAAGTGTCTGCAACTTGAGGTCCATCTCACATCTCCTCCACGGCGCCGCGTTTGCCCGGCCGGCCAAGCACCAGATCATCACGGATGCAGCGCTTCCAGTGACCGCCTTCCACCTGGCGCAGCAATGGTATAGCGGCCGCACATTCGGGAAGCGCGTACCGGCAGCGGCCGCGGAAGGCGCAGCCTGAGGGCGGCTTGAGCGGGCTCGGGACGTCGCCCCTGAGAATGATGCGATCGCGCCGGACGGTCGGGTCAGGAACCGGGACAGCGGAGAACAAAGCTTCGGTATAGGGGTGGCGCGGCTGGCGGAACAGCGCTCGTGTCGGGGCGATCTCGACGATGCGCCCCAAATACATCACGGCGACGCGGTCGCACAGGTGGCCCACCACCGCCAGGTCATGGCTGATGAACAGCATGGCGACACCGAGCTTCCTGCGCACCTCGATCAGCAGGTTGACGATCTGCGCCTGGATCGAGACGTCGAGCGCCGAGACAGGCTCGTCGGCAACCAGGAAGCCCGGCTCCAGGATCAGGGCACGGGCAATGCCGATACGCTGGCGCTGGCCGCCGGAGAATTCGTGCGGATAGCGCCCGGCATATTGCATCGATAGCCCCACGGTCCCCAATACCTCGGCGATGCGGGCATCGCGCGCCGCAGCGTTAAGCTCCGGCCGCTGGATCACGAGGGGTGCTCCGACGATCTGGCGCACCGTCATGCGCGGATTGAGCGAGGCGAAGGGGTCCTGAAAGATGAACTGCATGCGCGGCCGCAGCGGCCGCAGCGCGCGCCGGCCAAGTTTCGTCAGGTCGCGGCCGTCGAACAGGATCTGTCCGCCTGTCGGTTGGGTCATGCGCAGGATCGCGCGCCCCAGCGTGCTCTTGCCGGAGCCCGATTCGCCCACCAGCCCCAGAACCTCGCCTTTCGCGATCGTGAAGGAGACATCGTCCACAGCGCGCAGCATGTCGTGCTTGCGCAACAGACCACCGCCGACGGGGAACCACTGGCGAAGCTCGCGCACCTCGACCAGCGGGATTTCCGGAGCGGTTGCGGCAGGTGCCATCTGATCGCTCATGCGCCAGCCTCCGCGAGCTTGCGCCAGCGGCGGCAGCGCACGTCATGGTCATCATCGGCCGCTTCAAGTGCGGGCACCGCCGCTTCGCAAGCGGGTCTCACATGGCGGCAGCGGGGCGCAAAGCTGCAACCCGGCGGCAGGCTCAAAGGATCCGGCACGCTACCCGGGATCGCTTCCAGCGTATCACGCCCGAGAGACTCAGGATCGAGCCGCGGCACAGAGTGGAGCAGACCCTGCGTATATGGCATGAGCGGCCGGGTCATCACCGGCACGACGCCGCCTTTCTCCACGATCGCGCCGGCATACATCACCATGACCCGGTCGGCGACCTCGGCCACGACGCCCAGATTGTGGGTGACGAAGATCACCGCCATGCCGGTCGCCTGCTGCAGCTCTTTCATCAGCTCCAGGATCTGCGCCTGCACGGTCACGTCGAGCGCCGTCGTCGGCTCGTCGGCAATCAGCACACGCGGATTGCAGGCAAGCGCCATGGCAATCATCACGCGCTGGCGCATGCCGCCGGAAAGATGATGGGGATAGGCGGAGAGTCTGCGCCGCGCATCGGGGATGCCGACCTTGTCGAGGAGCTCGGCGGCGCGTGCCAAGGCTACCCTGTTGCTCACCCGCTCATGGAAGGTGATCGCCTCGGCAATCTGGTCGCCGATCCGATGCACGGGATTGAGCGAGGTCATCGGCTCCTGAAAGATCATCGAGATCTCATTGCCGCGCACGGCGCGCATGCCATCGAGATCGAGCGCCAGGAGGTCGCGTCGCTCACCGTCAGCACCAGTGAAGAGCACGCTGCCGGCGAGTGTGACCAAGGGCGCCGGTGGCGTGAGGCGCATGATGGCAAGGCTGGTGACGCTCTTGCCGGAACCCGATTCGCCGACCAGCGCCAGAGTTTCGCCGGCGCGCAGCGTAAACGAAACGTCGCGCACGGCCTGGAGAGGACCGCTTTCGGTGGCAAAGGTCACCGAGAGGTTTTCCACTTCAAGCACGATGTCGCCCGTTGACATCTGGCGCCTCACCTCAGATCCAGGCGCGCGTCGAGCGCATCGCGCAGGCCATCGCCGACGAAATTGAAGCTCGCGACCGAGAGCGTGATCATGAGGCCGGGGAAGATCGCGAGCCAGGGTGCGGAGCCCAGATATTGCTGCGCGTTATTCAGCATGTTGCCCCAGCTCGCCATCGGCGCCTGGATGCCGTAACCGAGGAAGCTCACATAGGCCTCCATCAGAACCGCCCTGGCGACGGTCAGCGTCGCCGCCACGACGATCGGCCCGATGGCATTGGGCAGAAGCTCGCGCAGCATGACATAGCGCCCGGGCGCGCCGATCATCTCGGCGGCCAGGATGAAGTCGCGTTCGCGCAGCGAGCGGACTTGTCCTTCGACGACACGCGCCACCTCCATCCAGCTCGTCGCCGCAATGATGAGCGTGATCGTCGCCACACTCGGCTGGATGAAAGCTGCGAGGATCAGCAGCAGGAAAATCGAGGGGAAGCACAGCATAGCATCGACGAAGCGCATCAGTGCGACGCGAATGGCACCACCATAATAGCCGGCGGTGACCCCAATGAAGGTGCCGAAGGCGGTGCTGACGATCATCGCCAGGAAGCCGATGGAGAGCGAGATGCGGCCCGCCATCAGCAGCCGGACCAGGAGATCGCGGCCGAGCATGTCGGTGCCGAACAAATGCCCCTCCCAGGGCGGCGGCGCAAAGCGGTGGCGGATGTCGATCTTGAGCTGATCGAACGGGATCAGCCATGGCCCGACCACGCTTGCCAGCACCATCAGCACGATGGCCGCAATCCCGAACAGAGCGAGGCGGTGCCGGCAGAAACGACGCCAGGCGCGGCTGCCTGGTTTCACCGTGCGGGCGGTCTCAACGGATTCGATGGCAGCAGCGCTCGACATGGACTGCCTCAAGTCAGCCGGATGCGCGGATCAGCCACCGCGGCAAAGATGTCGGCGAACAGATTGCCGAGGAGTGCCAACAGGGCCGAGAACATGAGAATCCCCATCACCACCGGGTAGTCGCGGTAGCCGAGCGAGTCGAGCAGGAGACGCCCCATGCCTGGCCAGGTGAACACTGTCTCGGTGACCAGCGCGCCGCCGAGGAGCGTCGGGATCTCGACGCCCGCGAGCGCGATCATCGGCAGCAATGCATTGCGCAGCGCATGGTGCCAGAGCACGGTGCGTTCCGGCAGGCCCTTGGCGCGCGCGGTGCGGATGTAATCCTGATTGATCACGTCGAGCATGGAGGCGCGCATGTAGCGGCTCCAGATAGCCACCTCGACCAGTGCCAGCACCATCGCCGGTGCGATCAGATGGTGCAAATAATCGAGGAACGTGCTCTCGCTGCCGACGGTCGTGCGATTGCCGGGTGGCAGCCAGCCGAGATGGACGGAGAAGGCATAGATGACGATCAGGCCGAACCAGAAGGTCGGGATCGACAGCGCCACCATGGCGCCGACCGTCGCCAGCATGTCGAAGATCGAATAGCTGCGGATGGCACCCATCACCCCGATCCAGACCCCGACCACGACAGAGATGAGGATGGCGGCACCCATGAGCTCGAGCGTCGCCGACAGCCGCCCGCCGATCACGGCGAGCACCGGCTGGTTGTCGCGGTAGGAATGGCCCCAGTCGCCGCCGAGCAGCCGCGTCAGCCACTCCCAGTATTGAACCGGCAACGGCCGATCGAGGCCCATCTCATGCGCGATCCGGGCGAGATCCTCCTTGCTGAGGCCCGGCACCAGCGCAAACTGGCTGAGCGGCCCGCCCGGCGCCAGGTGCAGCACGGCAAAGCCGATGATCGAAACGATGAACAGCAGCACGAGACTCTGCAGCAGGCGGCCGAGCAGGAAGTTGGCCATCGGCATTCTCCATCAGACCGGGCCGCGGGCTGGGGCAACTCCGCCTTGAGCCCGCGGCACGGTCGAGACGCGTAATACTCAGTTCGCCCAGAACCAGGTGCTGGCGTTCCAGCAATTCTCCTGAACATTGACGTTCGGTGTGAAGCCTTCGAGCTTGCCCTTGACGCCCTGCACCATGGCGTACTGGAAGATCGGCAGGAAGGGCAAGTCCTTACGCGTCAGTTCCTGCATTTTCATGTAAGCAGCCCTGCGCTTCTCGACATCGACCGTCGCCGCGCCCTCGGCCAGGAGCTTGTCCACGTCCGGATTGGCGTATTGGGTGGTGTTGTTGCCGGCGCCGCCCTTGGCGACGATGCCGGTCGAGGCGAAATACTGGGTCGCGTCCGGATCAGGCCCGACCATGAAGTCGATGCCGACCATCGTCGTGTCGAATTGGGAAAGATTCCAGTAATCGCCCCACATCACCGCCGGCGGCAGGTTCTTGATCGACATCTTGGCGCCGATGTCGCCCCAGGTCTGCTGCAGCAACTGCTGGGCCTGCTCGCGCACATGATTGCCCGCGGTGGTCGAGTTGAGGAATTCGAGCCGCTTGCCATCCTTCTCGCGTACGCCGTCGGCGCCCGGCTTCCAGCCGGCGTCGTCGAGCAGCTTCTTGGCCTTCTCCTGGTCGAAAGCCTGCTTCGGCAGATCCGGATTGAAGGCCCAGGACTGCTTGGGCAGGAAGGACTCGGTCGGGCTCGGCAGACCATAGTAGATCTGCTCGATGATGCTCTGCTTGTCCATGGCCAGATAGAGCGCTTCGCGCACCGCCGGATCCTGGAATATCGGATTGCCGAGATTGAAGGCGATGTTCTCGATGAAAGGCTGCGGTACCGGCGTCACATGGCGATCGGCGAGCGACTTCGCCTCTTCATAGTGATCGGGTGTGATGCCCTGAATGCCGATATAGTCCACATCACCGGTCTGGAACTGGGTGTAGAGCACCGTCAGGTCCGGCACATATTTGAAGATCAGCTTCTCCAGATAGGGGCCGGTGCCGTGATAGGCGTCATTGGCGCTGAGCGTGATGTGATCGCCGGGGACGCGCTCGACCCATTTGAACGCCCCGGTGCCCACCGGCTGCGCCAGGAACGCCTCGGGCTTGTTGATGTCGCTTGCCTTCTCGAGCAGATGCTTCGGCACGAGGAATGTCCATGAGAGGATCGAGGGCAGCGGCGCGTAGGGCTTCTTCAGCGTGAATGTCAGCTCGCTCGGGCCCAAGACCTTGATGTCCTGGATCAGGTCGATGCCGGAGCGGCGGCCAGCCAGGAATTTCGGATTCTGGATCAGCTCGATGTTGAACTTCACGTCATCGGCGCTGAACGGCGTTCCGTCGTGCCACTTGGCCTTGTCATTGAGCTTGAGATGCCATTGCAGGCCGTCGGCCGAAATGCCGCCGTTTTTAAGCGTCGGGACCTCGGCGACGAGATCGGGCTGGAAGCTGCCCTTTTCATCCACGCGCCAGAGCGGGCTGAAGAGATTGAAATAGACGCCCTCATCCACCTCGATATGGGCGAGCAGCGGCAGGAAGACAGTCGGTTCCTGCGAGAGACCGATCACCGCCTGTCCGGTCGGTTTGGAGGGCGGGGTCGCCGCCTTGGCGGACGCGATCCACCCCGCTTTCGGACCTGCCCAGGCCAAGGCGCCCGCCGATGCGCCGAGCGCCAGCAGGTGACGGCGGGTGGTGGTGAGCAGCGTATGCGACCTGATTTCGTTCTTGCGATCTTCACTCATGGCACGTCTCCCTTATTCTCGTTTGCCGCGGCTTCAAATCGAGCCCGCCGCGGATCGGGCTTAGTCAAATACCCGCGATCGGCCGCACGCGCGTGCCGTCGCTGAAACGCGAAAAACGGAACTCCTTGGGATCGACGATCGGCGTCGCACCAATCGCCAGATCGGCAATGAGGCGACCGGCGCCTGGACCAATGCCGAAGCCGTGACCGGAGAAGCCGGTGGCGATGATGAGGCCCGGCACGCTGTCGACGGGCGAAATGACCGGTATCGCGTCAGGCATGACATCGATCAGGCCGGCCCATTCCTGGACGACCTTGGTCGTGGCGAAAGAAGGGAACATCTTTGCCAATTGCTCGAGCGCCTGGCGCAGATATTTGCGGTCGGGCGCCGGATCAAGCACTCGGGTCTTCTCGTAGGGCGATTCACGGTCGAGCGGCACCGGCTTCGCCTCGTTGAGTTCCTGCCGGAAGCGGTCATCGACGCGCAGCTTCAGGCTTTTGGGGTCCATCATCAGAGCCGGCAGGAAGTTACCCAAGAAGCGGAAGCTGTCGGGAACGATCGGCACGATATTCACATTGCCATTGGCGATGTTGTAGCCACCATCGAGCCGCTTGCGGAACGCGAATTTGTTGCACCAGAGCGCCGTCTCCGGCGGCCCTTCGAGCGGCGCCGTGCGCATCACGCTGGAGCGCACCTTGAGTTGCGGCAAAGTGAGGCCGAGGTCCTTGAGGAACCGCCTGGACCAGGCGCCGGCCGCCACCACCAGCGCGTTGCAGGCGATTGGGCCATGCTCGGTGATCACCGCCGAGACCTTGCCGGCGCTCAGCTCAACGCCGCGCACCGCGCAATCAGTCAAGATCGCCGCCCCGGCGCGGCGCGCGGCCGCGGCGATCGCGGGTGCTGCCTTCTGCGGCTCCGCACGTCCATCCGTGGCGCAGTAGAGTGCCGCCTTCCAGCGCCCCCCGCCTCCCGGCATCAGCCGGTCGAGCTCGGCGCCGGAGACCAGGCGCGCCCCGATCTGATAGGGCTGCGCATAGCCAAGCCACGTCTCGTAACGGGCGACGTCGGCATCGCTCTCGGCGGCGAACAGGATGCCGGTGCGGCGGAAGCCGGTCTCGCCCTCGACCTGCTCGTTTATGCCTTCCCAAAGGCGCAGGCTCTCGACGATCAGCGGAATCTCGCGCGGATCACGCCGTGCCTTGCGCACCCAGCCCCAGTTGCGGCTCGACTGCTCGCCGGCAATGTGGCCTTTCTCGCACAATGCCACCGAGACGCCCTTCTGCGCCAGATAGAAGGCGGCACTGGTACCGATGATGCCACCGCCGACGATGACGACATCGACGCGCGACGGCATTTGCTTCTCTGGTGCAACCGGATCGACGATCGGCCCCATCAAACCATTTCCTCCAGGGTTGAGTTGATCGGGATTTCCGCAACACTTGCGGTGTTCGGCAGGTCCAGCAGCATGCCGACCAGGCGCGCGACATCGCCCGGCTGAGTCATGTCTTCGGGCGCCCGGTCGGCGAGAGAGATGGCCATGTCGGTGGCGACGAAGCCCGGGCAGATGGCGGTGGCCCGCACGCCCTGATCCCAGCCGGCGTGGCGGATCGCATGCGTCATGGCGAGCGCGGCAAACTTGCTCATGGCATAGAGGCCGGAGCGCGCCGACTTCACCCGTTTGCCGGAGAGCGAGACGAGCGTCACCACCCGCCCCCTCCCCGAGCGGACGAGCCACGGCCAGGCGGCCCGCACGAGTCTCAGCGGCGAACGCACATTGACCTGAAACAGAAGGCCGAGATCCTCGTCATCGGCCTCGATCACGGTCTTCGGGATCATCACGCCGGCATTGGCGATGACCGCATCGATGCGGCCGAAGCGCTGAACGGTTGCCTCGGTCCACGCCGCCTCGCTGGCGATGTCCTCGGCATCGTAATGCGAGACGAGTGTCGCCGAACCGCCGGGCGGTGCGGTCAGGCCTTGCGGCTTGCGCATACCGAGGCTGAGCCGCCAGCCCCGCTCTGCCAGATGCGCCGCGATGGCAGCACCGATGCCGCGGTTGGCGCCCGAGATCATCGCCACGCGCTCAGCCATTGCCGAAGCCTCGATAATGCCGGCGAGCGAATGAGAGCGTCAGTCGCCGGCGACCGGCTTGGTGTCGATATAGGTCTCGTAGACCTTGCGCAGCAGGCGGATCAGGATCGAGCGTTCCTCTTTGCTCAGCATGACGAAGAAGTCGTCGTCCTGCTCCTTGATGACCTGGCGCAGGCGCTTGGCCAATTCGCGGCCCTTCCTGGTCAGATAGAGCTCGCGCGCACGCCGTTCGGCGGGCGAGATACGCTGCTCCAGAAAGCCCGCATGTTCCATCTGCCAGAGCAATTTGGTCATGGCCGAGCGGTCCTTGCGAATGAAATGCGCCAGCACCGAGGGCCTGAGACCGGGATTGGAATCGACCATCAGGATGGTCGAGATCTTGCCGGTGCCGCCGGCGAGACTCAGGCTTTCGGTATGCGCATCGAGATCCTGGCTCACCAGCAGATTGACCGTTCGCACATAGAAGCCCACCAGGGAATCGAGGACGTCGAAATCGATGTGCTGATAGGCGATGGTCTTCGGCGTCTTGCCGGGATTGCGCCGACGTGCCTCGGCACGTCTTCTTGCCAGATCGCTCGCGCTCATGTGCTGGGCGCCCTCCCTTCGCCGTCAATCTCTTTTTCTCGTGATGGCAGATGGTCATTGAAACTGCAACCCCTCAAGCATTTACGATTGCAACAGGGCTGGAGCGCCGGGCGTTGCGATCACAACGCTTCGGCGCTCTATCCCTTTGTTTGCGCATCGGACCATTTGAAACCCGCCTCGCACTTTTCGATCCTCTAGAATGGTGGCGGATTGGCGCCGCCGGCGCGTGCCAATCGCTGATCGCGGATACGCGACCAGGCCAGGAAGAGCCGGGGCGCAAAATT
>Ga0066709_100005588_pt1 | contig 10396 bp, 8 predicted proteins | sample GraSoiAngelo_158_FD_79665 | JGI IMG/M metagenome (GOLD analysis project Ga0066709, IMG submission 79665) | Grasslands soil microbial communities from the Angelo Coastal Reserve, California, USA - 14_1009_16_30cm | ecosystem: Environmental > Terrestrial > Soil > Grasslands | place: USA... | reverse complement strand
TGGCGCTCAGTACAAGGGGAGAACTACCGGTTCGATAGGAGATGTGGGCAGCTTCAGTTTCTATGCGAACAAGATAATTACAGCCGGCGAAGGGGGAATCGACGTGACGAGCGACGCAGATCTTGCGGAGAGAATGCGCTGGCTCCGGGCCCACGCCTTCGGTCGTGGAGGCAAACACTTCTGGCACGAAGAACTCGGGTTCGGCTACAGGATGACCTCTCTACAGGGGGCCATGGGACTAGCACAGATGGAAAAGATCGACGAGATGGTGCAATGGAGGATCGATCACGCCCACCAGTATAATGACATGCTACAGAAGCTGTCTGGCCGCGAGATTACTCTTCCGCCAGAAAAGAAATGGGCGAAGAATGTCTATTGGATGTATTCCATACTAGTAAATGATTCGAGAAAGAGAGACGATTTGATGACTTGGCTTTCGAAGAGGGGTATCGAAACTAGAACCTTCTTCTATCCAATCCATCGCCAGCCATACTACACTTCTCGTTACGTCGGACAAGGATTCGATGTGGCAGACGACCTTTCGAAACGGGGAATAAATCTCCCCTCTGGATCAGGGCTAACTCATGAAGAGATCTCGTACGTTTCAGATTGCATACTAGACTTCTTCAAACACAACTAGGTGCCCAGAATCCAATGCGCAGAGCCCTAATCACGGGTATAACCGGCCAGGATGGTTCTTACCTAGCCGAGTTTCTTCTGGCGAAGGGCTACGAAGTTTATGGAGCCTTCAGACGACTCTCAACTCCGAATTTCTGGCGCCTTCAAAGTTTGGGGGTATATGAGAAAGTAAAGCTAATTTCGATGGACATAACTGACATGAGTTCCATTATTGAAGCGCTAAACTACTCTCAACCACACGAAGTGTACCATCTAGCGGCCCAGAGTTTTGTTGGCGCATCATTCGAACAACCCCTCGCCACAGCTGACATGACGGGCTTAGCAACTACTAGAATGCTGGAGGCTGTTCGCCTCGTAGCGAAGGATGCGGCATTCTATCAAGCATCCACAAGTGAACTCTACGGGAATTCTTCAAGTACGATGAAAAATGAAAAATCAGCCTTCGAACCTCGAAGCCCATATGCGGTAGCAAAGCTCTATGCCTATTGGATTACACGAGTGTACAGGGAGGGATACGGCCTGTTTGCGTGCAACGGCATTCTCTTCAACCATGAATCACCGCTAAGAGGCCTAGAATTTGTGTCGAGACGCGTATCAAACGGTGCCGCAAGGATTTCGCTAGGCCTTCAAGACAGCTTGTCGATCGGAAATCTGAAGGCTCGTCGCGATTGGGGATATGCCAGAGACTACATTGAATCAATGTGGAAGATGCTCCAGCAAAAATCTCCAAGCGACTATGTCATCGCGACCGGAGAGGCTCACAGTGTGCAGGAACTTGTAGGCATCGCGTTCTCCCACAAAGGTCTCGACCCCGACAAGTATCTCAAGGTGGAGCAGAGGCTAATGCGTCCTTTGGATGTGGATGCACTAAGAGGAGATTCGACCAGGGCTCGTGCTAATCTTGGCTGGAAGCCATCTGTGAGTTTTCAACATCTCGTCGAAGATATGGTAGAGAATGATGTAGCTCGTTGGCGGGCTCATAAAGACGGCGAGGTTTTTCCCTGGGATGCTCCTCTCTACCCTGACGATAGGAACGTAATCGTTACCAGATACACTCTCGATCGCTAATCCTACCATAAGTGACACATTTGTCCTCTTTTGGTGCCAAGTACAGCGAATTTTACGACCTCCTTTACTCGGACAAGAACTACGAATTGGAGTGCGACTATATCGAGAGAATCTTCAAGCTTCGCTCGTCGAGGAATATTCGCAAAATCGTAGACATCGCTTGTGGAACTGGTGGACATGCTATACCCCTCGCAAAGAGAGGGTATTCGGTACTTGGCGCGGATATTTCGGAGTACATGCTCGCGCAGGCTCGAAAGAAAGTCATCGTGGAAGGTCTCGATAATCGCTTATGTGTGACAAAGGGCGATATGAGGTATCCCATACCGATCGGGAGATTCGACGCTTGTCTTTGCATGTTTGCGGCGATAGGATATTTGTCCCGTTATGAGGATGTACTCGCCGCCTTGCGAGCAATGCATCGATACCTTAGACCAAAGGGTCTGCTAGTGTTCGACTTTTGGAACGGGATTGCTGTCCTGACTGTGGGGCCCTCCAATCGGACAAAGCGAGTTAGTAAAGACGACCTCATTGTAGAAAGGAACGCTAGCCCAAGATTAGAAGCGCAGCATAACATTTGCAAAGTAAAATACAACTTGACGATAACCCGCGGAGGTTATCCCAAACAAACCTTCTCTGAAACCCATACGATGAGATACTTCTTTCCCGACGAAGTGAGATTGCTCTTGAAGCTCGCAGGCTTCAACCTCGTTTCCCTTCACCCGTTCCTGCGTCCAAATGCAATTGTCCACAACAGAGACTGGAACATTACCGCGATTGCGAGAAAGTCCTAATATGAATTGTTGAAGTGTAGGAACAACTCTGAAACCCACACTAATTGGTGCAGGATCTACCTTCGATGGCCCAAGAGCATTCAAGAGACTTTTTGGGCACGGTCCCGCCATAGAGATCGTAGCGGTATTCGCGTTATTACTGATTCTGATGAGCGGCACATTCTTTCAGGTTTCAGATCTAGGTACCAGACGATCTGCCGAAGCGAACGACCTCTCCAGGGTCATAAGGGTTAATGGAAATGTCCTTCTTGGGCGATCAGGTCCCAATGCGAGTGTGTCGTTTTTCAACCCCGGGGACAAATCCTATGCCGCTCCCGCAATATCGATGCCATATTTCTATCATGACGGTTTGCTGTATTCATTCGGACCTCCTCAGACTACGACCATCCAGACGGTCGTTGGCAGAAATGCCATTCAGTTATCAGCATCGGTGGACTGCTCCCAAAGCATTGCAATGAGCCTCGGCCAAGGATGGACAATGGGTTCAGTGAATCAGCCAGTGTTTGTTGCAACGAACGCAACCTCGAGCAACTATGTTGTAAGTCAAGGTAGCGTAATTACCGGCCCGGCAGCCACATCAATCATATTTGGGGGCGTCCAGATATGGCCTCAGGGCGGGGCCGGCTTATTGTTTCCACCTAGATCAAACTACCTCTTTGCGATATCAGCCAACGGGAGCGGGCCAGTGAATGCCAGAATAATCGCCTACTATTGGGCCCCCGGAACCGGTTTTGTTCCTTTTGCTAACTCATATGGGTTTAGAATGAACACGATATCCTATCAGAACATGACGGTTGCCTCCGACGGTTGGGGAGGATTTTCTATCTTTCTTAACTCAACTTCGGTTTTGACAACTCGCAACCTGAGTTATCTCCCTAATGTCGGACCGATTGGTTTGTGGGTGGGGCATGGTTGGAGCATGAATTACGAGGCCGTATTCGTCAATACAAGCTCAACCACTACAGCTTCCCTTCCACCAGGCTCATGTCACAACGTCACAATTGCCCCGTTTACCCCCTCAAGTGGCCAGCCCGTGTCGATTTTGGTTTCGAAGGGAGTTACAGTACAATTAATGGGATTGACTCGACTGAGCGGATCGGCTTCACAACTTTATGATTTAGGAACTTGGAACGGAAACGTAACTGATCTATCGCTGAAGATCGGAAATACCTATTTCGTAGTTCTATCCGGATTATCAGAATCGACGACGACTTCTGAAATCCTGAATGGTGGATTTTCACTCTTACCGCCAAGCTCCGATATAGAGATCGACCTCGCTGTAATGGACGCGACAATCGTTTCCAGCTAGAAGATGATGAAATAGGAAGATCGCCCATGATTTACCGAAAACTCGCCACCATTATCCTCGGCGTTCTACCTGTACCCATCGTCGCGTTCTTGAACCTGGGAGCAACTGACCTCTGGATCAAAGGGGCTCTCACTTATGCTGCATTCGTAGTTCTGCCGGGATTAGTCACTGTATCATGGCTCAGGACACGAGCAGGCATTAGCTCAAGCATTGTCGACACCACCGTCTACAGCAATGTACTGGGACTATCAATCCTCGCCGGGATCGCCTGGACTCTTGCGCGACTGCAGTTGCTCACTTTACAGAACATAATTATCGTGCAAGAAATTCTTCTCGGCCTCATAGTCACAATTCATCTACTGTTTCCCAAGGTCGAACAGTTCCCCGTTCGAAACCTCAGAGAGGTTTTGTCGGACACGGGATTCGTGGCCATAGTCGTCGCCCTATCCGCGCTATTCCTGCTACCTGAACTTGTTCTTCAAGCGAACGGGCTGCTGATTGGAGGCGATGATGCCATTATCTCTCGGGTTGGGGAAGTAGCCTTTGCAACTAGGGCTTGGCCCAACCTCAGCCAAGCCCTCCACCCTTTCACGTCGCCAGCGGACATCGCCCCGGGAGGCCCCTTGGTTTTTGGAACGTTTGGGGCCGCTATAGACACGAATCCGGTGTTTTTGTCAAGCGTGTTCGCCATTTTCTCTGCGAGCCTCGCGACTCTTGCTCTGTGCCTGCTCGCGAAACGGTTTAATGACAAACCGCTGGTGAAATATTGAGTACCTGTCGTCTGGCTGTTAGGTTACGCCGGTGCGCCATTCCTTTTCAACCTCACTCTGACTTTTGCATTTAATGGAGGTACCCCGGAAGGACTGATGAGTATTCCTTCGTTCCTTCTGGTGATAATTACCCTGACAGACATCATTCGATCGGAGTCCCCCTCTAGAACTCAGCTCTTGCTACTTGCAGTATTCTTGACTAATGTGATGCTTCTGAGCCAGCTCACATTCTTGATGATTGCAATCCTGCTACTAAGCTTCGGCGCAGTCATTCTGAAGGTAAGGGGTCCGAAGTACTTCGTGGAAGGATGCGCTACGATAGGTGCATTGTCGCTCGCTTTGTTCCCACCGTATTTGGAACTATCAAAAGCGCTGGGTAATAGTCCGATGGGCAACGTTCCTTCGGCAGTATTGAAACAGCTATACTATCCATACGCAACAGACGCGATTTCAATCACTACCGCAATTGGCCCTGTTGGCATGTGCCTCCTCATCTTCGGATTCCTAATGGTAATTCTCGGGATTGGAAAACCATTGGCTGCGCTCGAGAAAACAAAACTTCGATTGCTTCTTGCGTCACTCGGTGTAACAATATTGTGTTACGGAGTTCTAAGTTTTACAATCATCGGGGGTTCTCTTCTTGGGATTGGCGCCGTTCGATTTGTCGAGTACATTCCTCTTGTCATGATCCCTATCATGAGCGAAGGCTTACGAAGGCTCCGAGAGCTGACGAACAGCTTGCGTCTCGGTGCACTACTACCCATTTTCTTGTTGGCATTGATTGCCACTACCGCTTTCATCGGTGCATCACATAATATTCAAATGGTCTCATTTGGAGTTACGCAACCGAGTATTTTCAACTACTGGCAACTCAGCGCCGCCCAATGGTTGGCAGCACGCGGGACCGATGGTGTCGTTGTTGCCGACATGAACAACGGTTCCTCGAATGCCGTCTTCCTGCTTAATTTTGCTCAACATCCAGTCGTCTACCGTGACAAATCTGAATTGTACCTTGACATCTACGGAACCGCGCCCCCTTACAATATACCTTATTACTATGCCAATTTGGTCTTGAATAATCCGAATTCCACTAACGCTTACAATGCATACAACTCGGTGAACTTCACCTACTATTTCTTGGAAATCCCTTACAACAACAAGCAAATTGAAGCCTTCTCCCCGCTTCCCTACATGGAACTCGTCTTCAACAATCCTGGAGTGAAGATCTTTCAATATACTGGATTCATGAGGGATGCGACGTTTTTCTTGCAGGCCACAAACTTTGTGTCGGCGACGAAGGGCGTTCAGGCACAATATTTGGGATACGGTGCGCTTAACTCATCGGTGTCCTTTCCTAACTTCCCCAACGCTGTTTCCTCAATCTCCCCGAGCGGCCCATCATTCGATGGTAACAGCACCAGCTACACGCTAAATATTCAGCAATCTGGCAATTTCTCTGTTTACATCCATCGCGATGTGAATCATACCTCGGAATATTTGGTTATTTCAGTCAACGGAGGAATCCAAGGCGCAGTGTTCTTTGAATCTCTAGGATGGAGTGTCGGCTCTCCTCTCAAAATCTTCCTGCCCAAGGGGCAAGACACATTGACGATTACCTTCGAAGGTACTGTTGCATGGGCAAGCCCGGTCGACTATCTAGTCGTTGCTCCTGCGCTAGCCTGATCCTTATCTTAACCCTTGCGATTTATCTAGCCCCATGACACGCTCATACACTTTGAAAGTATTCAATGTCATCTGATCTATCGAGAAATTTCTAGATCGGGCATACCCGATATGGGCGACCATGTTGGCGAAGTCGTCGTCTGTAAGGACGCGAACTATGGCCCTTGCCAACGCGTTGAAGTCACCTGAGGGGCAGACTAGGCGCCTATCTCCAACGGCTTCGAGCGAGTCCAAGTCATCGCTTACTATGACTGGGGTTCCCGAAGCCATCGCCTGAAGAACTGATAGGCTGAATCCTAGCTTTGAAGGATGAACCAGCAGACTTGAGGATTGCAAATACTGCCCCAATTCCTTCTCTTCAATGAATCCAGGAAACTTGACTTTTGCGGCCAGACCAAGATCGCTGGCGAGGTTTCTGAGAATCTTCTCTTCCGGCCCGGTGCCGCTTAGAATAACTTGACCGTCTTCCAGATCGGGGCTAGCAACATGGAACGCTCTCAGTAGAATATCCCCTCCTCGCAATTTCGGAAAGCCACCGCCAAGGAATAGAATTCGTTTACCTCCGGGTTCACGAAAGTTTCCTGGACGAAACCCTCGTAAGTCAACACCATAGGCTACGACTGCTATTCTATTGGGATCGACTCCGAACTTGTCTACAAGAAATCTCTTAGTGAATTCGAAGGGCACTATTATTCCATCACTTTTTCTTGCAGAAATCCCAATACACTGTCTCAGAAACGCGTACTTTAGTGGCGAATACCCTTGGAGGTAAAACGGAATAACGTCGTGTATTGTTGTAACAAGCGGCTTTCTGGTGGCAAACGCAACGAGCCTACCTCCAACTGGAGAAACCGCGTGGAATAGAGGACTATTGTCACGAGTGATTCTCCAGGCTACTCGGGGATCAGTTAGGGCAAGCGCTCTGATGGAAGGCTTGATTGCCGGGCCAATGACCCTAGCAGGAATTGCAAACTCTTGGAGGGAGTTGCGCAGAAAAAAACAGTATCGGTCGATACCCCTACTTGAGAGAACGGGCGCATAGGGGTAGCAAACGAGGGAGACACTGCTTAGCTTCGGAAGCCAAAATGGCTGCGCGGGTCGTTCAGCTTTTCGGGCTTGCTCAATAGCAATCGATGCATCTTGCAAGCTCTATCGACCTCTACCTTTGTCCACCGATCTGACAACCACAAAGCAAACCCGTGCATTAAAGCTGGTCATGTATGACTTCCTATGCGAGCTTAATTTGGTTGAAATCTCCACGAACGGCTCGACGCAAAGGATTCTCACGTCTCAACCCGCGCCAGGATACAACTTCCCTAACGTATTCTTCCACCTTCGACAGAAGATGTGGTTCTCTAGCCCTTTTTACACTTCTTAACAGAACGTCCGAGCGGTCATGCCTCTGAGGATCTAACGCCTGGGGGCAATGCGAATAGGCTCTTGTTGCCGATCCAGTAGTTCGCTGTGTACTCTCATCCTGATCGGCACAGATGCAGCTGCTTTCCAAGCCACTCTGGGGGCAATTACATGCTTCTTTTCCCTTATCCTCCGCTGCACCTTGGTAAGGTCCTTCAACATGATTTCGACTTCCTCCTCTATGCTCCGCGTTGGTTGGAATCCAAGTGCCCTCAGATTGTTGTGGTCTACCTTGTAAAAGTGTTCATCCATCTCAACTCTTGGATTCTCGACTGAAAGTATGTCCACATTGATATCCAGTTTGCCGGCAACATTTCTGACAATCTCAGCCAATTCGTTGATGCCATAGATTTCGTCCAGCTGATTGAAGACCCTGTATTCTCCGGCTTTCTTCGGAGGATTCTCTGTCGCAATGGTCAAGCATTGGATGGAGTCTACGAGCGCTATGAATCCTCTTCGCTGTTTCCCTTTGCCGTACGGTGATAGTGGGTAGCCGATGATGGCTTGAGCGCAGAAACGGTTAATGACCGTTCCAAAGGTCTCGTCGAAGTCGAACCTCGTGTGGAGACGAGGGTCAGTAATGTCGTCAGGTCTGGTGCCGTAGACAACTCCTTGCATTATGTCAGTCGACATTAACCCCCAGATTTTGCATGCCAGGGCTATGTTCGCCGAATCGTGCACCTTGCTCAGATGATAGAAAGACCCCGGTTGGCGAGGGAATGGAAGTCTATCCTTTCGTCCTCGATACTCAATTTCGAAGAATCCTTCGGGAATCTCAATGTTGGGAGTTCCGTACTCTCCCATCGTACCAAGCTTGACAAGATGTGCGTTCGGGCTGGATTCTTTCATCGCCCATAGAAGATTGAGAGTTCCAGTAACGTTGTTCTCCTGCGTGAATGAGGCGTGCTTACAATCGATCATGCTGAAGGGGGCTGATGGCTGTTCACCCAAATGGACGATCGCGTCCGGCTTAGATTCTCGAAGGACGGACAATACATCTTGATATTTCCGAAGATCACCGTGGAAGAACTTGATGCGAAAACCAAGCAGGTTTCTCGCAACTTCGAGTCGCCTGCGCATATTTGGTATCGGAATAGCGCTCCACGAACCCACCTCAGCAACGTTTTTTCTCCTAGAAAAATTGTCAATGCCGTAGACCTCGTGGCCTCTGGCAGCCAGATGCAAGGCTAATGGCCAGCCCAAGTACCCGTCTATGCCCGCAATCAAGACTCTCATGATTTGCCTCCTCGAGCCTCTGCTGAGAGGGAGCACCTGTTTGGCCCTTCTTCCAAGAGATCGCAGACGGAGGGGTCGAAACTGGCTTGTCCGCTATTGATCTTTAAAATCGCTTCGTAATTCGCAGGTTTCGGTAGATTACAAACCAGTTCCGCTACGGAGGCAGGGTCAGAGAACTCTGCCCTCCTTATCCTTGCCTCTACCACGGAGACAGATGCGGTGATCGGCGCGGTTGTCATCAGGTCAGTGCTAGAGCCAAAGTGGGCCGGCAAGACCATCGCCTCGGAATCTAGTTCGTCAAACAGTCTCTGGCATGTGCGAAACAGTTGCTTTGCTGACTCTTCCACGGAACCTTGTAGGTCCGGCCTGCCTACGCCATCAAGGAATAGCGTGTCTCCTGACAACAACATTCTGCCATTCACGAGGAGGCTCATACTCCCCTGTGTGTGGCCAGGAGTGTGAATCGCCCTGATTTCCGTGCGACCGCTTTCGAAGCCGACGCTTCTCGCGTTGATGAGTGGGCGATACCCATCAAAATAATAGCCGTCCATCGGACTAAGGTGTAACTGGGCCCCGGTAGTTGATGCGAGCAGTCTTGCACCGGAGATGTGATCCGCATGTTTGTGAGTATCAATGACGTCGGTTACGGTGAAGCCTTCCTTTCTCGCGGTTCTAACATACTCTTCTATTTTCGAAGACGGATCTACGATAACACATTCTTTCCCGTCTCCAATGAGGTAACCGGTGCACCCCTTGGACAGCCTTCTGATCTGTATCACTCTACCACCTATAGCATTAGGAACATGAACCTCGGCCGTCACGTACGTGTGGCTCCAAGCTACAATTCCCCCCCTCAGACTCTTGACGAACAAGCCAGTCTCTAGCAATTCATGGACCGCGTGAAGACTCCTCACGCCTGTTCGGCAGACAGTTATCACTCGACGGTCGTTGGCAACCGCCTTCACTCTCGAAGGAAACCGTTCACCCAGCGGGACATTCATGCTCCCCTGAATCTTCCAATCCCGAAACTCTTCAGGCTCACGAACATCAATAACGACAAAATCGCGCTCTTCATCATCGTACAATGACTTCAGTTCGTCAGCCGATATTTCGAGAGACCCGTCATTATCAGAGCTGATAAGAGAGCCCCTCCCTTTGGTCTCCATTGGAGGCAAACACCGACAGGAATTCGTTCAATACTTCTCCGTAACCGCTGGGCAAGGTCTTTGGGAACCCGCACGAAATGAGCTTATAATTTCTACCGAAACCAGCGTTCTATACGCGTTAATGTTTAGAATCCCACTGACGGACCCTACGAGTAGTTAGACGCTTTACATTGAATAACAACCATCCCATGCAGAGCAGAGCCAGCTTTCAAAGGTACACGGTTTTCTCGCCTCGTAGCATCTCGAATGTCGAAGCTAGTATCACTGGTCACATCATCTTGATGAGAAGCACTGTTTCTCCAATGACCCTTGCAGGGC
>Ga0066709_100005587_pt1 | contig 10397 bp, 8 predicted proteins | sample GraSoiAngelo_158_FD_79665 | JGI IMG/M metagenome (GOLD analysis project Ga0066709, IMG submission 79665) | Grasslands soil microbial communities from the Angelo Coastal Reserve, California, USA - 14_1009_16_30cm | ecosystem: Environmental > Terrestrial > Soil > Grasslands | place: USA... | reverse complement strand
TCAGTTTGGTCTACCGCAACGACCGGACGCATCGCCGACGACAATGAAGTCCGATTGCTCGTACCGGAAGACGATGTTGCCGAACCTGAACTTTCCATCGTTATCCCGGCTTTGAACGAAGAACTCACGATCGGCCGGTTCGTGGAGTGGTGCCGTGAGGGTCTTCAGCAAGCCAATATCCGTGGCGAGATCATCATCATCGACAGTTCATCGGACTTGACAGCTGAAATCGCGCTGTCCAAAGGCGCGCGTGTCCTCAAGGCGGCAAAGCGTGGGCTCGGCCGAGCCTACATTGACGCTTTACCATTTATTCGCGGCGAATACGTGGTGATGGGTGATGCTGATTGCACGTACGATTTTCGGGAACTCGAACCATTCATAAGGTGTTTTCGCAGCGGCTCGGAATATGTGATGGGATCACGGTTTCGAGGATATATCGAACGGGGTTCGATGCCGCCGCTCCACCAGTATTTTGGAACGCCGATAACAACCTGGATACTCAATTTCCTTTACGGAAGCCGGTTCTCGGACATTCACTGTGGAATGCGAGGAATTACTCGAGATGCGCTTCGCAAAATGGACCTTCAGTCGCAGTCCTGGGAATACGCTTCGGAAATGGTTCTGAAATCGGTACGCATGCAGCTTCGTACCGCTGAAGTCCCCGTCCGGTTTTTGAAGGACCAAAAAGGGCGTTTGAGCCACCACAAGCGCGCCGGATGGTTTTCACCGTGGCATGCCGCCTGGATCAATCTAAAAGCAATGTTTGTCTACGGCGCCGATTTTTTTCTTTATCGGCCAGGTCTGTTGTTGCTGTTCACAGGTCTTCTGTTGACGGTGCCCCTGAGCCGCGGACCTGTCCGCGTTGGTCCTATAACGTTTTCGCTACATTGGATGCTTCTGGGACTCACACTGGTTGTCCTCGGGCTGCACGGTTTCTATGTAGGCGCGCTCGCCCGCGTGTTTTTCGACTACTCCGGAGAGACCAGCCGCCGCTGGCTGGGCATGTTCTCCTACACACGATCGGTCGTGCTGAGCGCGCTGGCTGTGGCCACTGGCGGCGCGTTAGCAGCGCCATTGGTCCTCCGGTACATTCGCTCGGGTTTTCAATTGACAGCGGATGTATTTCCAACCACTCACGTAAGAGTGACGGGCTTACTGTTGGTCATAGCGGGGTTCATGAACTTTACTTTCACACTGGCGCTCCATGCCGCAGCTGCAAATGTCAGACGGAAGTAGAGGCGTGGGGGGACCGTCCGGTAGTAAGAAAGCCGCGAAGCGGTGTACCGAAGCATCCGGACGGTGGGCCCGACGCTAACTAAGCGTGGGGGGACCGTCCGGTAGTAAGAAAGCCGCGAAGCGGTGTACCGAAGCAATCCGGACGGTGGGCCCGACGCTAACTAAGGGAAGGCATGCGCGAACGTGCTTACGGTCAAGGTTATGAACCCACGGTAATCGACCGCTTCGGTGTTTGGCTATCGGCGCGGCAGATCCGGCGATATACCGGATCTGTAGCCGGCAAACGCATTGGAGATTTTGGATGCGGCTATCATGCAACGTTCATGCGGACGATTCTTCCGCAAGTGGAACGCGCAGTGTTGGTGGACTCCGCTCTGGCTGTCGATCTCAAGGCGTGTCCGAACGTAACGGCCATCGAAGGAACGTTGCCGGAGGCACTCAACGAGATCCCGTCAGCCAGTCTGGACCTCGTACTTTGCATCTCTGTTCTGGAACATCTATGGGACCCGCTCGCCGTTCTCAGGCATTGCCTGCGGGTCGTCCGTCCCGAAGGCACCTGTCTGTTCAACGTGCCCTCCTGGCGTGGCAAGAAATTTCTGGAGTGTTCGGCATTCCGGCTCGGCCTGAGTCCTAAGGACGAGATGGATGACCACAAAACCTATTATGACGTAAAGGATTTCTGGCCCTTGTTGGTTCGAGCGGGATTTCTGCCGAGCAGGATTCGCTGTTTTTCCCACAAGTTCGGCTTGAACACATTCGCGGTCTGCACTTCCCAGGACCGTTCTATTGTCCAAACATGACCGAGTCTCAACGCTACTTTATTCCGGGAGGGGCCGGTTTTATCGGCAGCCACTTTACGGATCGCCTGCTTTCGGATGGCTCCCTGGCCGCGGTGACGCTCTACGATAATTTTTCGTCGGGGCGCGAATGGCACTACGAGCACCATCATGACGACCCGCGATTGCGCGTGATCCGAGGCGACGTGAAGGACCTCGACGCATTGACAGAGTCCATGCGAGGTCACGACGTTGTGATTCACCTCGCCTCCAACCCCGACATCGCTCGCGCGGCCACGGAACCGGTAATCGATTTTTGGGAAGGGACGTTACTCACCAACAATGTCGTCGAAGCGATGCGCCGGTCGCGAACGAGCACGATTCTGTATGCATCCGGCAGCGGCGTTTATGGGGATCTCGGAGAAAAGGAAGTAGACGAAAATTATGGACCCCTCATCCCTATCTCCACGTATGGAGCGAGTAAACTTGCCGGTGAGGCTCTGATTAGTTCCTATTGCCATATGTTCGATTTCACCGGCCGGGTTTTCAGATTCGGAAATGTGGTCGGACCACGGCAGACGCACGGAGTGGGCTTTGATTTCCTGCGGCAACTGATCAACAATCCGAACAAGCTGCGCATTCTCGGCGATGGAACTCAGAGCAAGTCGTATATCCATGTCCGCGATATCATCGAGGCAGTCCTGCTGGCCGCGCAGCGTTCCACAGAGCGTTTTGCCGTTTTCAACGTGGCGACCGACTATATTATGGTCACCGAGATCGCACATCTGGCAGCAGAGTGCGCAGGTTTGGACTACCGCGATGTGCAATTCGAGTACACGGGCGGTACTCGCGGTTGGAAAGGTGATGTTCCGATCGTTCGGCTCAACACCGATCGGATTCGCAATTTAGGATGGGTACCGAGTTTGGGCTCCGGCGAGGCATTACGCGATTCGATGATCGCCATGCTGCCGGATTTGAAGTCGGGCCGGCTGTAAACACGCCGGAGGGAAGCGGTGCGGGAGCAACCTGAGTCAGGAGCGAACATGACAGTGTCAATCCGCGATGATTGGGACCGGCACTGGCAAGAATTCAACCAGACGGCCGAACAGAATCCGGCGCAAAATTACCGTCGTGAGTTGATCTTGGCGATGCTTGGTATCGCCGGCTCCGGACAAGGCGCTCGTATCATCGACATCGGCAGCGGCCAGGGCGATATGGCCGCGGCAATTCGAGCCAGGTTCTCATCGGCGGAGATCCTGGGTCTGGAGTTGTCGAAATCGGGCGTGGAGATCTCCCGGCGCAAGCTGCCGGGCGCGCGCTTTATTCAGCGCGACCTTCTCGACGCGACCGAGCCGCTGGAGGATCAACGAGGCTGGGCGACCCACGCGATCTGTTCTGAAGTTATCGAGCACCTGGACGATCCCGCTCTTCTGCTTCGAAATGCAAGGGCGTATATGAGCGCAAGCTGCTGCCTGATCTTGACTGCGCCCGGTGGTCCGATGTCCGCGTTTGACAGGTACATCGGCCATCGCAAACACTGGCGTCGGCAAGAAATTGAAGTCCTGCTGCGTGAGACGGGCTATACGCCTGAAATTGTGACTGGCGCTGGCTTTCCGTTCTTCAATCTATATCGCTGCCTGGTCATACTGCGCGGCAGCAAACTAATTACGGATGTCAGTGCGGGGCCGGCAAAGAAGGTCTCGCCGGCGGCGCGTGCAGCCATGGCTGTGTTTGATCGGCTGATTTGCCGGCATCTCAATTCGTCTCGCAGGGGCTGGCAGATGGTTGCCAGGGCTCGATTATGACTGTTGCTGCAGCACGCAAAACGGCGTGCCTTTTATTTCTGAGTCTTTCAGCGTGTTACCTGGCTTTGGCGCCATGCACGACGGATGGCAGAGGCTATGTGCCTGAAGACAAGGACGCCGCGCTGGGATTCCTTGCGAGTTTTAACGCATGGGTCAAGGGCCGGCCCGTACAGCCGATCACGTGGACGCGCCACGGGCCTGTGCCTTTGCTTCTCGATGTCCCATTCGTCAGGCTCGGAAAACTCTTCGTGTCTCCGGATTTTGTTCTCTCGCTGCAACCGGTGTTGCTGACCGTCGGTTTACTGACAATTCTGTACCTGTGGTTGAGAAAACTTTGCACGCCTGGCATGAGCCTGCTGCTCACATTGATCGCGGCTTTCGGCACCATGCTCTGGCCATATGCCTACATTGGGCTCGAAACCAAACAATCGTTTTTTCTCCTACTGGCGGCATACTTGGGCCTTGCGAAAGGAAAGGCCCGCGGCTGGCCATCCGTTTTGTGGTTTTCGATCATCAGCGCGCTTGCAATATCGATGAAGGCCAATGGCGCGATTTTGGTCCCCGCAATTGCTTATCTGATTTACGTCCAGTTCCGAGGTGACTGGCGTTCGCGGTGGAAGCAGGCATTAACGGCTGCGCTGGTCATTACAGGCATTTGGCTGCTCAGCGTGATCGGTTGGCGCTTATTCTGGAATCCGCGAGGTGGCGCCACGCGTGCTCTGCAAGCATGGGTGACCGCGTCTCCGTTTCAGTTTTTTACAAACGCTATCGGTCTTTTCGGCTCTCCGAACAAGGGCCTTTTCATTTTTGCTCCCGTGCTGCTGCTGCTCGTCTATGCCATCCCACGCGCCTTACGCGCGCATCGAGAAATTACAGTCTTCGCGTTGCTCGTGACGGTGTGCACAGTAGGCTTTCTCTCCACATTAGTGGTCACGGCGGATGAATTGTGGGGGCCGCGCTTCCTGCATGTCACCATAGCGCCGCTGCTGCTTCTGATAGGCGCGGCGTGGCCCCGCTTCACGTGGCGGACGCACGCGCCGCTGATGGTTCTGGGTGTTGTCGGTTTAGGAATTTCGTTTTTGGGGGCCTTCTATTATTACGGAGAACGCGGCGCCGCCGCTGGTGCGGCCGATCAGAGCGTGCTGGAGTGGCTCGCCGGAGACAGCGTTTGGAACGAAGTACTATTCGATGCGCGTTTATTCGAAGTCTGGGCGAGCGGCGGCGTTGACCCTGTTCCCTGGACTCCCGCGCACGTGTGGGCATGGACGGCGCCGCCGGATGCAAAGCCCTGGAAGACCGTAAACCTGCGCGATTATGCGGACCCACAGTCGTTTTTGCTGTACTACTGGAACATGCAGTTGAGCGGATCCGACCGGGTGATCTTCAGAATTTGCTGGATCGCGGCTGTGTTAGGACCTCTGTCGTTACTGTGGGTCGTCGCGAGAACGAGCAACATCACTGCTGCTAGAATTGTCAGCGCCGTCCCGATTTTGGCCATTCGAGGCCGAAAAGCAAGCCGTACGTTGTGAACTTACGGGTATGCTCTCCAAACCCGCTGCTTCCGATAGCCGATTCTCCTTCGAGCGAAAAACCGAGATAATCCGCGGATTCTTTCAACGAGCCGGCATGGGCACAGAAAAGCTGGACTGGCTGGATATTGCTTGCGGTCGGGGCGATCTCTTGAGCGTGGGCCGTCAGTATTTCAAATCGGCTGCCGGATGTGATCCTTCAAACGAGAGGTTGAAATTCTGCAAGGACCTTAACGTCCGGCAGCAATTGTCGATGGGCAGCGTTCCATTTGATGACGATGCGTTCGATTTCGTCACGACCGTCTGCGTGTACCATCAAGTGCCGCCTGAGGTCCGGCCTGTGATTGCCAGAGAAGCGCTGCGCGTGCTGAGACCCGGCGGGGTTTTCTGCATCATCGAGCACAATCCACTAAATCCGGTGACCAGACGCAGTGCCGGCGCGCAACTGCTGAAGGCGGACGAAACCGGCCGGCTTGTTTCCGATGCCGGGTGGAAAGTTGTTGAGACTCAATTTTTCCTTCTTTTTCCGGAGCGCTTGCATCGATTCACTCGAAAACTCGAAGACACCCTTCGCGCTTTGCCCTTCGGCGGGCAGTACGCCATTTTCAGCCGCCCGCGTGTATGATGTGCGCATGCCGATCGTTCGCGCCGCGACGATTTCAAAATGTTTCAGAATCTACCGGCATCCATCCGATCATCTGAAGGAGTTGCTCAGCCTTGGCAGGCGGCGCTATCACGAACCATTCTGGGCGGTGAAGGACGTGGATTTGTCGATCGAGCGCGGCTGCTGTCTGGGCATCGTCGGCGAGAATGGCTCCGGTAAAAGCACACTGCTGCGAATGATCGCCGGAGTGATCCGGCCGACATCGGGCAACGTCGAAGTTGGCGGCCGTGTTTCGGCGCTGCTTGAATTAGGCGCGGGCTTCAACCCGCAGTTCACAGGCCGCGAGAACATTTACCTTTATGCATCGATCCTCGGTTTCACCGATGCCCAAACGCGTGAGCGGATTCCATCCATTGAGAAATTTGCGGAGATCGGCGAATTCGTGGACCGTCCTGTCAAGACGTACTCGAGCGGAATGTTCGTCCGTTTGGCCTTTGCCGTGGCGATCCACATGGATCCCGACATTCTCATCGTGGATGAGGCGCTCTCGGTCGGTGACATTTTCTTTCAGCAGCGTTGTATTCGCCGCATTCAGCAGCTCAAGCAGCAGGGAGTGACGATTCTATTCGTGTCGCATGACCTGGAAGCGGTGCGGAGCCTAGCCGATCGAACCATTTGGATGGAACATGGCAGAGTTCGCCTGGAGGGAAAAACAGACGAGGTCGTCTCGAAATATCTCGCTGCGATGGTGACTCGCGGTAGAAAAGAAATTATGGAAGAAGAGGCGGTCGGGAAACCGCTCCTTGGGCCGCCGGACCTGGAGATGAGCGACGAAGCGCTGGCGAGAATTCCAAAATTCCTCGAGCATGTTCCAAACGTGGATCACCGATATGGCAACGGCAAGGCGCGCGTCCGTGGGATCGGCATCTATGGCAAAGGGGGTGAGCCTGCGCCGGCCGTGGCACAAGGCGATCGCGTTTGCGTTCGCATTTCAGTGGAATTTCAAGAGCATGTCGAACATCCAAATGTCGGATTCATGCTCCGCAACCGGCTGGGCGAGGATGTCACTGGAACGAACGTCATGTTTGAGGGAGAGCGCTTGCCCGCCGCCCACTCAGGGGAGCGGCTCTCCGTCGACTTCGTAATGGATCTGCCGTTCCTTCACGCCGGCTTTTACTACTTCTCACCCGCAGTTGCGGATGGAACGCTGGATCATTATGAAATGTGCGATTGGATCGATAATGCCTGCGCGATCGAAGTGATCCAGCGCAGTATCACCTATGGACATATCCGCATTCCCATGCGGGTGCGCGCGACAGCCATTACCCGGGAGGAGGCACGGCATTCGATTTGAAAATTTGAGATTCAGCTCCCACCGTGTGTACACTGTCGCCACTGCGGGAGGCACTATGAAAAAGACCGTGTGCGTGGCGCTATTCATCTTTGCGATTTCAATTGCCGTTCAATCTCAACAGCGATCGGGAAACGATTTGTCATGGGCGTTCCCGGTCAAGAACGGAGATCTTCCACCAGAGGAAGCTGGGCCGAAGACGACACCGGGCAGCACCAAGAGTTACACTCAGGCGCAGATCGAAGATTTATCGAATCCGCCGGACTGGTTTCCTGAGGAGCATCCGCCTGCGCCGCAGATTGTGCAGCATGGACACGGCGACGCTCTGGCGTGCGGGGCTTGCCATCTCATGTCGGGAGTCGGTCATCCGGAGTCCGCAGACATGGCAGGCCTGACTGGCGAATACATCCGGCGTCAGATGGTGGACTTCAAAAGCGGAGCGAGAAAAGAACCCAACCGCATGAACACAATTGCCGCAGCTCTATCGGATGAAGAAGTCCGGCAGGCGGGCGAATGGTTTGCAAAATTGAAGCCGTATGCATGGACGAAAGTCGTCGAAGCCACGATGGTGCCGAAAAGCTTCGTCGGCGCAGGCCGCATGCGTTTTGCGCAGCCAGGCGGCGGAATGGAACCACTGGGTAATCGAATTATCACGCTGCCACAGGACCAATCCAGAGTCACCAAGCGCGATCCGCATTCTGGCTTCATCGCCTACGTGCCGCCGGGCAGCATGAAGAAAGGCGAGGCTTTCGTAAAGACTGGCGGCGCAGGCAAGTCCGTTGCGTGCGCGATTTGCCACGGTGATTCACTTCAAGGTTTAGCGAACGTCCCGAGAATCGCCGGACTGCATCCCATTTACATTGTGCGCCAGCTCCATCAGTTCAAAGACGGCACTCGAAATGGCGGCGATGCGCCGCTCATGAAGAAGCCTGTTTCGCAGATGACCGATGACGACATGATCGCCGTTGCCGCTTATGTTGGCTCGCTGAATCCGTCGAACGGGAAATGATCGTTCTTCTGTAGGGCCGGTCCGCGTAGCGCAAGCGCGATAGCGCGCAGCCTCAAGACGCGTAGCGCAAGCGCGATAGCGCGCAGCCTCAAGAAATGACCGCCCAGGATTTCGCGATTGAGATGTCGTGGGCGGTCATAGACCGCCCCTACAGCTCTCCTGCATTCTTTGATAATCTCTCCCACACATCAGCAATGAAGAGGAGGAGACCGATGTCATTCCGGAATCGATTCACATTTATTACGCTCGCCGTCCTGGCGTTAAACGCATGCTCGTCCGCACCCACTGCGCGCAGCCTCGCGCAGGATGCCGTTAGGGCGATGGGCGGAACGGAGAAACTTCAGAGCATCAAGACACTTAGCATGAAAGGCGGAACCGGCACGCGTTTGAGAATGGGCCAGATGGTGAAGGCGACAGATGAAGAAAATCCCGGCCAATTGAAGAACGTGGTCGACATTGTTGACCTGGCAAACGGACGTGCGTCACTCGATTATGATCTGCAGAACGGCGGCTTTATGCAGCATCGTCACGAGATATTGACCAAGCGCGGAGACAAACCGGTCGGCATTGAAATCGTCGGCACGCGCCCTATCATCGCGACTTCGCCGGGTGGACTCTTTAGCTGGGGCACACAGAACTCACCGGATTTTCTGCTGCGGCGCAACGCGGTCACCATTGCACTTTCTGCGGCAGAATCGGCCGCCGATTCTCAGCCCGCGCAGGACAAAGAACTGAACGGCAAGATGTACAAATTCGCTACCGGCAAAACAAAGGACGGTCAAGATCTGGGCTTGTATTTCGATCCCCAGTCGAAGACGTTGGCCGCCTACGAAGTCGTAGATACCGAGACAATTCTAGGTGACGTGCCCGCCCAATACATCGTGAGCGATTACAAGGCTGTCGACGGCATTACGCTTCCACATCACATCACGGTTCGGAAGGGTGGAAAGGATTACTCGGATGTCCAATTCAGTTCGGTAGCCGTAAACGATCCGGCAGTTGAGCAAGTGTTCGCGATTCCCGAATCCGCGGCTGCGGAAGCCGAGAAGGCCGCGGCAGCCGACGAGTATTCGCCAATGAAAATCACAAAAGTGGGGAATGGCGTGTATCACGCACAGGGATACTCGCATCATACGATGATCGTGGAATTTCCTCAGTGGCTCGCGTTGATGGACGCTCCGTACACTGAAACTCAGACGAAGATGCTCTGGCGCGCGATTCAGGAGCAGTTCCCCGCAAAACCGGTGAAGTACGTTGCGGTTTCACATCACCATTACGATCATATCGGGGGCCTGCGCGCCGCAGCGGCGATGGGAGCTACGATACTTGTAGAGAAAGGTCACGAGCCCATCCTTCGTCCGCTCCTCGAAGCCCGTCACACGCATCCGCAGGACGAATTGGACAGACGGCGCAATGGGCAATCGGCACAGACGGTCGGAACTCTTGAGGTGTACGAAGGCAACAAGATCATCAGCGAAGGCGGACAAAGTTTCGGGCTGTATCCGATCACCGGGTCGCCACATGTCGATCCGATGGTTCTCGGATATGCTTCAAGCGCTCGCGCTTTATTTCAACCTGATCTCTATACTCCGCCGTCCACGATGCCGGGGGGGCCGGCCGCAGTGCACCTGGCGCAGTCGATCAAGAAGCTGAATCTGAAAGTGGACACAATGGTGGGCGGCCACGGGGGCGTGGGTACATACGCGGATTTCCTGAAGGCCGCGGTGGCTCCGGCCTCGTCGAATTGAGGGCCTGCGTCTGTAGTGGCGGTCCGCGTAGCGCAAGCGCGATAGCGCGCAGCCTCAAGACGCGTAGCGCAAGCGCGATAGCGCGCAGCCTCAACAAATGACCGCCCTGCAGTCGGAATTCGCACTGTGAGGAAGTGGATCACATTTGCAGCCGTGATTTTTTTTGGCCTAACGAGCCTTGTCTACGCCGAGGACCCTGCGCCGCTCGACCTACATTCCATCGCCATTTCCGATTGGTTGAATGCCGGGGAGCGCTCAGATATTCCTTGGAGTTTCAGCGTCCGCGAGCCATATCTGCGGATTGACCAGCGTCTTGAAGTCTCGTACACAGCTCGTATT
>Ga0066709_100005585_pt1 | contig 10397 bp, 8 predicted proteins | sample GraSoiAngelo_158_FD_79665 | JGI IMG/M metagenome (GOLD analysis project Ga0066709, IMG submission 79665) | Grasslands soil microbial communities from the Angelo Coastal Reserve, California, USA - 14_1009_16_30cm | ecosystem: Environmental > Terrestrial > Soil > Grasslands | place: USA... | reverse complement strand
GGAAGAAGCGGTTGCGCTGCTCGACGGCGTGGGCTTCGGGCCGGGAGGAGCCGGCCATTTGCGCCTCTCGTTCGCTTCCTCGCTGGAGAGCCTCGAAGAGGCCGCGGACCGCTTCGGCCGCCTGGCCGCGCGGCTCTGAAGCCTGGCGGCGAACGGTCGCCACGCTCTCTCCAATTCGCCCGCGACCACATCGGGGATGCGAATGCCCGACACCTGCGTGTCCCAGTACATGCCCGCCAGCGCTCCGTGCGAAAGCGCCTCGCGAGGCAGGATCGGCTCGCTCCCCGGATCCAGCAGGGTGTCGATCGCGAGATCGACGTAGTTGCACGGCACTCCAGGCCGCCGCCAGCCAGGACCCTCGTACCAATCGCTCGTGGCCCAGCCGGAAGCGACGATGCCGCGCGGCTCCACGCCCTGCCGGAGCAGGAAGACCCGGTCACCCTTGCGGATCTGCTTGCTACGCGCACAGCTCCAGTCCGTGTCCAGGCGGCCGGCGCGGCGCACCCGCGCCACGTCGCGGCGCAGGTCGCGCCAGGCGTAGACGAGCGGGTTCCAGGTCAGCAGAAAGGTGCGGTGCACTCAAGCTGCATCTTGCCGCGCGCGCAGCCGTTCGTGCAGCCGGATTCGCTGCACCTTGCCCGCGGCGCTCTTCGGCAATTCGGCCAGCACCTCGACGATCTTCGGCCGCAGCACGATGGGAAGCTTCGAGCTGGCGAAATCCAGCAGGCGCGACGCCACGGTCGGGTCGTCCGGGTCGCGCGCGACGACGAATGCGGCGGGCGCTTCTCCCATCACCTCGTCGGGTACGCCGATCACGGCGGCTTCGACGATGTCGGGAAACGCCAGCAGCGCCTCCTCGAACCGCTCGGCGCTAGTGCGCGTGCCGCCGCACTTGAGAAAGCTCTTCGACCGGCCCAGCACCGTCAGGTAACCGTCCGCATCGACGGTCGCCAGGTCGCCCGTGTGCAGGCGGCCCTCGCGGAAGGTGCTCGCCGTCTCGACCGGATCCTCGAAGTATCCGCCGGCGACGTTCTCGCCCTCGGCGACGATCTCACCGACCTGCCCGGCGGCGACGGGCCTGCCTTGTTCGTCGAGCACGCGCAGGGTGACGCCGGGGATCCCCTTTCCGACGCTTGCGGGGCGCGCGTCCACTTCGGAAGGCGGCAGGACCGAGAGCCTGGCCGTCGCTTCGGTGGCGCCGTACATGACGTACAGGCGCACGCCCGGCTTTGCCTCGCGCAGCTCGCGCACGAACGGCGCCTGCAGCTTTCCCCCCGCCTGCTGGAGCCACTTCAAGTCCGGGAGCTCGATTTCCTTGAAGCGCGATTTGCGCAGCAGGATCTGGTAATGGCTCGGCACGCCCGCGAAGCCGGTGCAGCGCGTCTCCACCATGCGCTGCAGCACCCGGTCTGGGAACAGGAAACGCTTGTCGATCACCACGGTGCCGCCGGTCGCCAGATGCGTCTGCAGCACCGAGGCGCCGAACGAGTAATGGAACGGCAACACAGCCATCGCGCGATCGTCCTCGCCAAGCCCGATCGCCTGGACGATGGAGTCCGTATTGGCGATGAAGTTGCGATGCGAGAGGACCACGCCTCTCGGCTTGCCGGTGGAGCCGGAGCTGAAGAGCAGCGCCGCCGTGTCGGCGCCACCGCCGCGAGCCGGCGTGCGTGCCCTGGACCAGCAAAGCTCGTCCACGGTCCAGATGGACGCGGTCCTGAACGACGCGGGCCCAGCCCGGTCCAGCACCACGTGCGCGGCGTTCAGCAGCCAGTTCTCACAGGCCGGCGCCAGGCGCGCTTCCACGAAGGCGAACCGCATCCGGGTCCGCTCCGCCATGGCGCGGCAATCGGCGGGCGTGAGCCCCGGCGAGACAGGAACGGCGACGCAACCCGCCTGGATCGCGCCCAGATACGCGGCCACCCAGAACAACGAGTTCTCGGCGACGACGCCGACGCACTCGCCGCGGTCGGCGCCGGAGCGGACCAGGAAGGTCGCCACCGCCGACACGGCGGAGGACAGCTCGCGGTACGAGTGCTCCGCCTCCAGGGTGATCAACGCGGGCCGGCCGGGGTCCCTGCCCGCGAGTAGCCGGTCCGCAAAGTTCACGGTGCCCCGGCCCCACGGAGGCGGAGGATGCTCTCGATTGCCTCGAGATTGTCCATCTGCGCGATGTCCTCGAGCTCGAACTCGACCCTGAACTCTCCTTGGAGCGCCTCCACCAGCGCGAGGTGTCCGAAGGAGTCCCAGCCCTCGACGTCGGCCGGCGAGGCTGTGGGTGAGAGCTGCGCCACGTCCATCTGGAATACGTCCGCGAACACAGCCCTGAGCCTCTGTTGCACCATGGTCCCTCCTACCCCGTGCTCAACATGACCTGGACCTCGGGCGTGGGCGGCAGCTCGTCGCGCACGCCCGTCCCCTCGCCGAGGTAGATGAAGTCGCCGCTGCCGCGGCGGGAGATGACCATTCCCGGAATGCCCAGGACCACGCCGTTCTCCGGCACGTCGAAGGCGACCACCGTGTTGGCGCAGATGGCGGCGCCGTCGGCGATCCGCAACGGTCCGATCACCTTGGCGCCGGAGCCCAGGTAGACGCGCTCGCCGAGCACCGGCGCGTTGGTGGCGGGGTCAGGACCGGTCCCTTCGAGGGTGCACATCTGCCCGACCGAGCAGTTCCTCCCGATGCGCACGCCCGGCCCGATCCGCAGCGAGACGAAATGGCCGACGTACAACCCAGGCGCGATGCGGGCGTCCACGTCGATGGAGATGGAGGTGAGGACACCCAGCACGACCTCGGCGACGCGATAGAGCGCCCAGAGCAAGGGCGCGACGAGCGGACCCGGCGGCGCGGTCCTGACCCGGCGGCCGAAGCGATACAGCGCCATTGCCCAGGAGCCGTCGAGTGTCAGCGCGTACCGCAAGCGCGTCAGCACGCTTGCGCCCGGGTGGTAGATCAGGTGCCGTTCCAGGTCCGCCCTCCAGGCGGGCCAGAAGTACTCGGGCTCCATCCCGGCGACCTCCTCGCGCGGCTGATCGAAGCGCTGCGGCGCGGGAATCTGGATCGCGCTCGCGGCCACTGGCTTCGGCGGCACGCCGGCCCAGCCGCCCGCCTGGGGGAGCGACCGCCCCAAAAGGGTATTCGCCGCGATCACGCAGCCGTCCGGGACCTCCAGCGGCCCCACCGCGCATGCGCCCGGTGCCAGGAGCACACGCTCGCCCAGCTGTGGATGGCCACGGGCCCTGGAACGGCCTCCGATCCCCAGCGTGTTGCAGCCATGCAGCATCGAGCCGCGCCCCACCCGCGATCCGACCGAGATGAAGACCTCGCCTCGCGGCGCGATCCAGACCTCGCTCTCGATCCGCGAGCCCACGTTCAGGCTGGTCTTGGTGATCAGCCGTCCGATCTCGAACAGGGAGAGGTAGACCAGCCGCAAGGGGAACGTCAGCGGCCCGCGGCGCAGCGCGTACACCCAGCGGCCGAAGCGGTAGACGGCGAGTCCCCAGAAAGCGCGCGACGCGCAGAGCATGCGCAGGCGCGCTCGCAGGCCGCGCGCCGCATGGACCTTGCAGAAGTGTGCAAAATCGGAACGGATCGCACACCAACCGCTCGGAACCGCGCTTGCGCTTGCCACCAAGCTTCCCTCCGCTCGGCAGGAGGGTAGGTACGCGGCGGCAGGCAGGCTAGGGCTTGCGCGGGTAACCAAGACGCGACAGCAAGCGCGTCATCTCGTCGAGCGCGGCCGGATCCTCGATGGTGGGCGGCATGGCGTAGCCGATGCCGTCCGCGATCTTGCGAATCGTGCCGCGCAGGATCTTGCCGGACCGCGTCTTCGGCAACTTTCCGACAATGGCCGCCTGCTTGAAGAACGCCACCGGGCCGATCCGGTCGCGCACCAGCTCGCAAAGCTCCCGCACCAGCTCCGTCTCGTCCCGCTGGACTCCCGACTTGAGCACCACGAATCCGACCGGGACTTCGCCCTTGAGATGATCGTGGACGCCGACCACCGCGCACTCCGCCACGTCCTTGTGCGCGGCGAGCACCTCTTCCATGGCGCCAGTCGAGAGCCGGTGACCGGCGACGTTGATGACATCGTCGATGCGGCCCATGATCGACAGGTAGCCATCCTGGTCGGAGAACCCACCGTCGCCGGTCAGGTAGTAGCCGGGATAGCGGGACAGGTACGCGGTCTGGAAGGTCTCGTCGTCTCCATAAAGCGTTGGCAAGCATCCGGGCGGCAGCGGCAGCTTGATGGCGACGGCGCCGTTCTGTCCCCGCGGCACTTCCTCGCCAGCCTCGTCGAGGATTCGCACGTCGTAGCCGGGCACCGGCTTGGTCGCCGAGCCCGGCTTGACCGGGAAGCCCTCGATCCCGAGCGGGTTGGCGCAGATCGGCCAGCCGGTCTCGGTCTGCCACCAGTGGTCGACCACCGGGATCCGCAGCTTCTGCTGCGCCCAGAGCAGCGTCTCCGGATCGCAACGCTCGCCGGCGAGGTAGAGCGCGCGCAGCGTCTTCGTCGGCTGGTGATGCTGGATGAACTTGCCCTCGGGATCGTCGCGGCGGATGGCGCGGAACGCCGTCGGCGCGGTGAAGAGCGTACGGACACCGTGTTGCGAGACTACGCGCCAGAACGCGCCCGCATCCGGCGTGCCCACCGGTTTGCCCTCGTAGAGGATGGTGGTGTTTCCGTGCAGGAGCGGCGCGTAGACGATGTACGAGTGACCGACCACCCAACCGATGTCGCTCGCGGCCCAGTAGGGCTCGCCGGGTTTCGCGTCGTAGATGGCGTGCATGCTGTACTTCAGCGCGACCGCGTGGCCGCCGTTGTCCCGCACGATGCCCTTGGGCCGTCCAGTGGTCCCGCTGGTGTAGAGGACGTAGAGCGGATCGCCGGCGGAGACGGGCACGCACGCCGCCGATTCGGCGCCGGCGACGGCTTCGTTCCAGTCCAGATCGCGGCCCTTCTGCAGCTCGGCCTGGAGCTGCGATCGCTGAAAGACGATCACCTTCTCGGGCTTGTGCTTGGAGATGGAGATCGCCTTGTCCACCATCGGCTTGTACGGCACCGTACGACCCGGCTCGAGGCCGCAGGACCCACAGACGATCGCCCTCGGGGTCGCGTGCTCGATTCGCGCCGCCAGCTCGTGCGCGGCGAAGCCACCGAAGACCACGGAGTGCACCGCTCCCAGGCGCGCGCAGGCGAGCATGGAGATCACCGCTTGCGGCACCATCGGCATGTAGATGACCACGCGGTCGCCCTTTCCCACCCCGAGCCGCCGCAGGGCGCCGGCGAAGCGCGCTGTTTCTTGAAGGAGCTCGCGGTAGGTGTACTTCAGCGTCTGGTTGGCAACAGCGCTGTCCCAGATCAGCGCGAGCTGATCGGCGCGTCCGGATTCCACGTGCACGTCGAGCGCGTTCTCGCAGGTGTTCAGCTCGCCGCCCTCGAACCAGCGCGGCCACCTGGGATCGCTCCGGTCGAGCACCCGATCCCACGGCTTGCGCCAGCGCAGCGCACGCGCGGCTTCGCCCCAGAACGCCTCCGGATCCTGCAGCGAGCGGCGGTACACCTCGTCGTAGCGGCCCATGGTGCCTCCGGTGGAAGCCGGATGGTGGGCGTAGGGCAGAGGAGAAATCAAGCCGCTCCACCAACGGGCAGTGTCAGCCGGCCGACGGGCTGCCCCAACCCCGCGCGGGATCTCTACAACTCTGCGATTCATAGCACTCACGCACGGCGCGCCAGAGTGGAGGAACCTGGCACGGCGGATGAAAGGGCCAGGGTGCAACGGAGGAAAATCGTCATGACCACCCTGGGAAGGACCGTGTTCGTCGCCTTGAGCCTCGCCGCCCTGATCGGCGGCACTCTCGCGCTGCGCAGCAAACCAGAGCCTGCGGCGCCGCGGGCTCAGCTCAACTCGGCGCAGGCGGCGGAGCTGCAGCCGGCCGCGAAGCCCGCGGAACCGCCCAAGGCTGCACGCGCCGCCGTCACGCCGGACGCCGCCAACGCGGCAGAGCCCGAGGATCCGGAGCTCGAGGACGGCAGCGGATCCTGATCCGGAAACTCGACGCGGGGCGGCCCGCCCGCTACCTTGCGACCAGTGGACCGGCGCAAGTTCCAGCGGGTGGACGCACCCGTGTTCTGCAGGCCCATCGGACAACCGCTGTTCGGGAGGCGCAAGGCCGTCGACGTGAGCCTCGGCGGCCTGCGCATCTACGCGGACGACGCGCCCAAGGCTGGCGATCGGCTCGAGCTGGAGCTGTTCCTTCCCGATCAGACCGAGCTGGTGTGCACGGTCGAGGTGGTCTGGGTGGACGATCTGCCGGAAGGGTCGCCGGCGCGCCACGACGTAGGCGTGAAGTTCGTCTTCATCCACCCGACCGATCGCGAGCGCCTGCAGACCGTGCTGAAGCCCGAGTGAGCGGGCTCAACGGGCGTCGCCGAAGCCCAGCACCCGCCACGTCCACTGCAGCTCCAGCGCCGGATCCGCGAAGGCCACGGAATCGGCGTCGGCCCTGCGGGCCAGCTCCGCGAATGCGTCCGCATCGACGGGGCCTGTGATGCGCGCTCCAGGGAGCGTACCGCCGAGCTCCTCCGCCTCGCGCAGGGCGTCGCGCGCGGTCCGCTCCTGGAACACCTGCGCTCTGGCTCGCACCGCATCCACCCAGTCCCGAGCGTGCGGATGCCGCAACACCACCGCGATGCGGCGCTGCAAGTCCTCTCCCCGGTGCGCCAGCGCGCGCGACAGGTAGCTCGGGGGAGCGTCCTCGAGGCGGGCGCGAACGACGTCGAGCAGATCGAGTGGAAACGGCTCCTGCGGACAGAGCACGACGTCGAGCGTTCCGTAGGGATCGAGGCGCAGTCGCGCGTCGATGGCGCGCAGGATCTCCGCACGCCGGGCGAAGAGACCCGGCCCTCCGAACCAGAGCGCAACATGCTGGGCCGAAGGCTCCTGGAAAGCGAACCCCTCCAGGCCCGAGCCGGCCAGGTGCGGCCGGGGCCATTCGTCCAGGCGGCGTCCGAGCCGCTCCTCGGCCGCGAGCAACGTCCGCCACAACGCATCCTCGCTGAAGGTCGCGGTTCGCCGCACGCGGTAGGGCGGGGCCGGATCGAACAGCACCCCATCCTGCTCGGCGCTGGCGCGCATCGCCGTGCCGGGCAGGAGCGAGAGCGGGAACACCTGGGCTTCCGGCGCAAGGCCGTTCGCGTCGAGGAAGTCCATCCCGCGCAGCACGTCGTCCGGCGTGTCGCCGGGGAGGCCGACGATCAGATCCACCAGCAGCTCGATGCCTTCGCCGTGCAGCATGCGCGCCGCCTCGGCGACCTTCTCCGGAGATCCTCCCCGGCGCACGCGCTTGAGAGTTTCCCGGTTGACGGACTGAAGCCCGATCTCCAGCCGGTCGAAGCCGGCCTCCTTCAGCTTGCTGGCGTGCGCGGCCGAGAGGCCCTCCGCGCGCACCTCGGCGAAGAGGGTGAGGGCCCGCGACGCGTTCTCGCGGATCAGCGCGTCGAGCAGCGGCTCGAACCCGGGACGATGGTTGAACGTCGGGTCCAGGAACACCACCTCCCGGGCGCCCCGGTCGCGCAGGGCCGCGACCAGCGCCGCGCTGCTCTCGACATCGAGGGTGCGGAGCACGCCGGACGACCGCGGGTAGAAGCAGAAGGTGCAATGCGAGCGGCAGCCCCGGACCGTCTCGACATAGGTCGAGCGCTGGCGCTCCACCGGGACGAGGCCCTCGAGATAGGGCGACGGATAGTCGGCCAGCGGGAAGCTCGCCGCCGGCTGGGGCGCAAAGGCGGAGAATCCCAGCGGGCCGCGGACCGCGACGCCGGGAATCCCGGCCGGGCTCGCGCCGTCGAGGAGCGCGGAGATGACGCGGGCGAAGGTGTCCTCGGCCTCGCCGGTGACCGCGAGATCCGCGCCGCCCTGCCGCAGCAGGAAGTCGTTGTCCGGGCCGACCTCGGGTCCGCCGATGAGGATGCGCGTGCGCGGCGACCGCCGCTTCACTTCGCGCGCGAGGTGCAGGCTGCGCTCGCTGTTCCACAGATAGAGCGAGAACCCGACCAGCTCCGGCTCATCCCGGGCGATCCGGTCGGCGAGCAGCGTGTCTCCGAGAGCATCCGTCGCCGCCGGCTCCAAGACGTCGATCTGGAGCCGCTTCTCCAATCCGTGCACGCGGGCAGCGACGCCCAGGCAGCCGGCCGCCAGCGGAACGTTGCCGGTGGCGGCGAATGCCGCTGGCGGCGGAACCGGGAGCTGGACCAGGCGGAGCTTCGTCACGGCGCGAGTATAGTGCGGGAGTGTTCGCGCTCACCTTCGACGACGGGCCCGGCCCCTCCACTTCCGCGCTGCTCGACGTGTTGCGCGACGGGGGCGTGCGGGCGACCTTCTTCCTGCTCGGCCGTAACGTGGAGCAAGCGCCCTGGTGCGGCGACCCCACCCGGGCCCGGGATCTGGCCGAGCGCGCCGTGCGCGAAGGCCACGTCCTGGGCAACCACAGCTACTCGCACTTCCGCCCCGATCGCTGGCGTGAGCTCGCCGCCGACGTCCGCCGCGGCGAGGCCGTGGTGCGCTCGCTGCGGCCGGGGCCCATTCCATTCCGACTGCCCTACGGCATCCAGCGCGTCGAGGGCGGATTCCCGCTGGGGAACACCGGCGACCAGATGGACCCGCGCCTCGCCGTCATCGCGTCGATGGGGCTCGCGCACCGGCATTGGACCAGCGACTTCGACGACTGGACGCTGAGCCCTTCCGACGCGCCGGCGCTAGCCGCCCGGATGATCGCGCACGTGGACGCGTGCCAGGACGCGGGGATCGACGCCGTCCTCGACTTGCACGATTCGGGCACCGGCTCGAGCTTCGGCTACGAGCGCGCCGCCACCGTGGAAGGCGTGAAGCTGTTCCTTCAGGAATGCAGGCGCCGGGGCTGGAAGAGCTTCAGCGTTCCTTAGCCCGGCCGCCGAAGGCGGCCCAGAGGCTGAGCTCGGACACGGCCAGCCTTACCTGCGGCTCAATCGCAGGGTCCGCTCGAATCCGTCGTCCAGCACCCGCAGGCTGGCGGTGACCGTTCCGTCCGAGCCGCACCTGTAGGTCTCCTCGACCTCCGGCCCATGGCCCAGGCGCTCGACCTGGACGGCCGAGAGATCGCGGTCGCGCAGGGAAGGGTCGAAGGGGAACAGCACCTCGTCCCAGGCCGCCAGGTTCCCCTCGGGCCGCCCCGCGTCGATCCGCCCGCACTCCACGAACCGGTAGTGACCGACGTTGTGGGCGGCCCGGTAGCGCCGCGAGACCTGCGCGGGAAGTGGAGTGTCCTTGGGGACCAGCACGTCGAAAGAGATCCGGCCGCCGTGCTCGTCTTCCCGGAAGACGCCGAAGTGGCGCGTCAGGCGCTCCTTCAGCTTGTACCCGGCGCGATCGTCGAGATGGATCGCGAGCCCGATGGCGCAGGAGCCGAACGGATGGGGCGAGCGCCGAACGCGGTGCGCGCCGAACCGCTCGCGCAGGGCCCGGTACACGGGCGGGAACGAGGACCCGCCACCCACTACGTAGATGCCGGCCAGTTCGCTCCAGGCCACCTCGTCACTGCCCCGGCGCGGGTCGCGCATGGCCGGTTCCATCGCGGCCAGCGTCTGCTCGACCAGCGGCGTGCAGGCGTCGTACACCTCGTCGACCGGGATCACGGTGTCGTCCACCACGAACTTGCGCGTGTTGGGGGTCAGTGATTCCTTCTGCTCGCGGACTTCGTCGAGGAGATGATCGGTCAGGGTGCCCTTGCCGCGCTTGGCCAGGACGAGCTGGGCGATGGCGCCGTCGAAGTCGTCGCCCCCCAGCCGGGAGATCCCGCTGGAGGTGATCACCTCGTTGGCGCGACCCTCCATGTGGATCAATGAGGCGTCGAAGGTGCCGCCTCCCAGATCGTAGACCAGCACGTACTCGCGCTTGCTGGTGACGGTCTCGCGGAACCGGTGCGCGTACTCGAATCCAGCGGCGCTGGGCTCGTTGAGCACCGCCTTCACGTCGAAACCGGCTCGGCGGTAAGCGTCCATCGTCATCAGGCGCTGCGCGGTCGAGGCATTGGCGGGGACGCTCACCGCCACCTCGATGGTGTCCTTCTTCCGCAGGCCCGCGTTGGAGCGGTAGAGCAGCTCCTGCCGCAGATGAGCGAGAAAGCCGGTGAGCAGGTCCGCGAGCAGGACCGCCCGGTTGCCGATCCGCACTTCCGTGTCCGGGTGCGCGTCGGCAAGGAGCCGTTTGAACGAGCGCAGGACCGTCCAACCCGATTCCGCCCGTCCGTAGACCAGCTCGCCGTTGGAGTCCACCGAAACGATCGAGGGAATCGAGTCGTGGTGCTCGAACGACACCACGGGGTAGTTCCCCCGATCGATCATCGCCACGACCGTGTGG
>Ga0066709_100005583_pt1 | contig 10398 bp, 6 predicted proteins | sample GraSoiAngelo_158_FD_79665 | JGI IMG/M metagenome (GOLD analysis project Ga0066709, IMG submission 79665) | Grasslands soil microbial communities from the Angelo Coastal Reserve, California, USA - 14_1009_16_30cm | ecosystem: Environmental > Terrestrial > Soil > Grasslands | place: USA... | reverse complement strand
GCCGCACTCCGACTGGTTCTACGACGTGCGCCGCTCCGGGGGCGGCTCGATTATGGACATGGGTTGTCACGGCATCGAGTGGGCGCGCTGGATGTTTAACAAAGCGAAACCGAAAAGCGTGGTGGCGCACTGCCAGCGCGTTCTGCACACGAAGCGTACCAAAGGCGAGGACAACTCGGTAATCATCCTCGAGTTCGAAGGCGGCGGCATTGCTGTCATCGAGGATAGCTGGGCGAAGCAAGGCGGAATGGACGATCGCGTCGAACTCTATGGCGCGGAAGGTGTGATCTATTGCGACCTGCTGCACGGCAGCTCGATGGAGACATATAGCGCGAAGGGATACGGCTATGCGGTGGAGAAGGCGGGGGAGACGCGCGGCTGGACGTTCACCGTTTTCGAGGAGGCGCACATTTATGGGTTCCCGCATGAGATGCGCCACTTCATCCAGTGCGTGCTCAATGACGAGACGCCTGCGGAAACCGGTGAGGACGGACGTGCGACGCTCGAAATCATTTATGCAGCTTACGAGTCAGCCGGAACCGGAAAGAAAGTCGCCTGGCCCTACAAGCCTAAGAAGACCGGGGACGTCCCGGTGAATCGGTGGCTGAAGGCTTAGTGCTGCCTCTCATAGGGTCGATGACGGACCGCGGATGGAAAGGCAAAAGGGGACTCCCTCACCCGGAGCCCTTCTGAAATTGAGCCACCCTATCACTGAGGGAGGGTGCACAAATGTGCGGCTATGACTCTTTTCTCTCTTTCTAGGGAGGCCCCAATCTGCCGTTCTTACTCCCCCTTCTCCTTGTGCCAGAGGCAGGGGGAGGAAAATCTACCCAGCTACGGTGTCCGGTTATCCGGTCGGCCGGAAGCGTAAGGCTGCCCGCACGGCAAAGGGACCTGGTCGCATTCCCTCGTTTTTTACCTGCAGTTCGAGTTGTCATTCCCTTAGGCTTGGAAAGGGTATATACTTCAGTTACGCAGAAGGGGGTCGCCCTGGGCTTCCCGGGGAAGATGGCTGGCTACGAGGAAGTTGAGGCCATTACAAAATCAGGGAAGTGCTTGGGCAACGGGGAAGGGGAGTTCTCCGCAGCTTCGATGATCAGCGTCCCACGCCTGAAATCGCCATCACGACCCTCCGCGAAGTTTCCCGTTACGGCGCGCTGCATATGTTTCTTAGGGGACGTAAGATCCTTGCGTCCCTGAGTCAGCAGCGAGGAGAGCGAGTTCTCGAAGTGCGTTTTCGCGTGCCCAGCCAAGGTGAACGTGGCTAAACCCGTGCTCGTAAGCGCGGCGGAATCTGGCTGCCGGAAACTGGAAACTGGGCGTGCTTCCCGAGCTACAAAGCTGCGGAGATCGCGGTCGCCCGGCCGCGAAGGACCATACAGCCTGGATTCTTGTTTCACCGAGGGAGAATGAGGCCGAGCAGCGGACCTTTTAGGGTATTTTCCTGGTTCCGCCAAGCCGGCGCCTTGGGAGCTTTGAAGATATCCGCAGGCTGGTCTCCGCGGTGGCATCATCGAAACCGTTCGACCCGGCATTATCGAAATCGCTCAAACCCGACAGGTGTTCCATGGAAAGAAAATATCGGCAACGCGGCTACATGGATTCGAATCGCGACAAGCGAGAGAGGAAGCTCGATCAGAGGGCCAAGCCTGAAACCTTCGGCCCACGCACGCCTCAGATGCCGGGAACGCACTCGGTGGTGCGTTGCGCGGGCTGTGGCGTCATTCTTCCTACGGATTTTGACCCGCGCGGACAATGCCCCCAATGTAAATTCGAGCTTCACAGCTGCAAACAGTGCGCGTTCTTCGACACTTCCGCCCGCTTCGAGTGCACTCAGCCTATCACCACACGAATCCCGCGAAAGAACATCAAGAACGATTGCTCCTATTATTCGCCCCGCGTCACAGTGGAGCGGCAAACCTCACCGGGTTTCAGAGGGGCTGAGGATCCACGGAAAGCTTTTGAAGACTTGTTCAAGAAGTAGACCGGGCGATCTGACGGCTTGAACTACCGGTATTTGTGCCGTGGCCCGATATCTGGCGTCGGGATGCCTTGATACCTACCAGGCTTCCGCCCACCTGTGATAACCTGATTTATGTGTCTGGCGGGGGTACCCCACCCCGTGGAGCTGCCTGGGTTCGTCTTATGTCTTTCGTCGCGCCGGCACTGCTTGCAGCGGACTTCACGCGACTTGGTGAGGCGCTCGCGGTTATCAAAGATGCCGGCGCCCGAATGGTCCACATCGACGTGGCCGACGGCCACTTTGTGCCCGAGCTTACGCTGGGTCAGCCAGTCATCGCCAGTTTGAGACGCGCGACGGACTTGGTTCTGGATGTGCACCTTCTGATCGAACGTCCGGAGCGTTACATCCCTGATTTTGTGCGCGCGGGCGCAGACAGGCTTTCCGTACACGCGGAGGCCACCCCGCAACTCCATCGTGCCTTGGTGCTCATACGCGAGCATGGCGCCAAGGCCGGCGTGGTACTGAATCCGGGTACCTCGGTGGACTCGGTGGCGGAGCTGCTTCCGGACGTGGACTTTTTGGGAATCCTTTGCGTCGACCCGGCCGGGAATGGCGGGCTGAGAACGCCGGAGTTCATTACCAGGTCGAAAGCTAAGGTCCGTGCTGCTGCCGAAAGCCGACTGCACCGGCGGCTGGAGTTTGCGATCCAGGCGGAAGGCGGGATCGGATTCGAGAACCTCGAGGAACTTGTGCTAGCTGGTGCGGACATCCTGATAACTGATTCCACCATCTTTGATAAGAACAGCCTGGATGAGAGCAGCCCGGAATCCCGGCTCAGGCGGATGATGCGTCTGGCGTCCCAAGCAGGCCAGACTTCGAACGTGTAGCCCTGAAAAAAGGCTGTCGCCGACATGAGGCGGGCCGCTCGTCGAACCACCAACAGGAGTTACGATACTGACCCACGGAATCAGCAACTTTCGCCTTGCCAAGGTACTCGCCACCGCACTGGGCCTGTGCCTTCTAGCCGGTTGCGGCCTGGCGCGAAGGCACAACCAGGACGTCCCAGGAGTGGCTGGTCTCGGTGATCAGCCTGATAAGGTGCTCTACGAGAAGGCCAGCAAGGAAATCCAGCGCGGGCGCTATGACGTGGGCCGGCTTACGCTCCAGACGCTGATGAACACGTACCCTGACAGCGAGTATCTGGCAAAGTCGAAGCTGGCCATTGCCGACTCCTACTACAAGGAAGGGGGAGTCTCCGGGTTAACCCAGGCCGAGATAGAATACAAGGACTTCATCACCTTCTTCCCCACCGCTCCCGAAGCCCCGGAAGCGCAATTCCGCGTGGGCATGGCTCACTTCCACCTGATGGGTAAGCCGGATCGTGATCGCCAGGAAGCTCGGCTGGCAGAGGCGGAATTCAAGGAGTTTTTGTTGAAATATCCGGATAGCTCGTTGATGCCGCGAGCCAAGGCGCGCCTGCGCGAAGTGCAGGAAGTGCTGGGGGAGAGCGATTACAAGATCGCTCACTTTTATTACATGAAGGGAGCCATGCCCGCGGCACGATCACGATTTGAGGAAATTGTGGATCACTATCCCAGCTTCAGCGATGCCGATGGGGCGCTTTGGTATCTGGGGCAGTCATGGGAGCGAATGAAGCAGCCCACCAAGGCTGCCCCGTTTTACGCTCAACTTGTTTCGAATCACCCGTTGAGTTCCTATAGGGATAGTGCCAAGACTCGCCTGACCGCGCTGCACCAGCCTGTTCCCAAGCCCACCAAGGCGGTGCTGGCGCGCGCTCGCGCCGATGCGCTTCGTCCTCGTAAGCCCAGCCTGCTGGCTCGGCTGGGGGAGACTGTATCCAGCGCACCCGATTATAGAGCGACCCGTCGCGGTCCCGCGCAGCTTGGTGGCGGGAAGCCTGCCGAGAGTCAAGCGGCTAAAACTCCGGCCGCCCCACCTGGAGCCACCATTGTTGTCCAACCAGTTCCTGATACGGCCTTCAGTTCGGGTGACGCAGTAGACACGAAGACCGGCGCCAACCGGTCGAATTCCGGCCGGCAGAATGAAGGCGCTGCTACACAAAAAGGCCCCCAGCAGGACACGCAGCAGGACCCGAAGGCGAAGGCCGTCGAACCGTCGACCTCACATTCTGACGCTTCTTCCGAAGATGTCCCCCCTCCCCGTAAGAAGAAGGGGAAACTGCACTTCATCAAGAAACTTATCCCTTGATTTGAGGGCGCTCCGCAGCGTATCCAAAATCGGCGTTTTGAGCCTTCAGCGCTGCAAAGTATATTCTTTGGACTCTGATGTTGTTCTATGTATGCGAGTTAAGAGCCAGCCTGGAGGCTGGCAGCGAGAGTTCCAACCGGAGTCAGGCCGGGTAGCGAGGGTTCGTTGGTCTGTTATTTTACCGCGGGATCGCGTCGGCTACAGGCGCAAACAATTTAGCGGGCGGGCCTTGCTGAGATCGAGCCCGTAACCGGCGCCGCTCGCGGGCGTCATTGCCGCACCTGATCCTACGCGGCTCCTTCTTTTTCAACTTCGCTGGGGAGCGGGCGGCTCAAGAACTGTTCCCACTTCTCTTTCACTTTTCTTTCGAAGTTGAACGAAGCAGACTCCTGTAAGGCTCGCACCCCCATCACCTGCAGCAGGAGCATGTGCTCCGGAGCGAGATTCCTCCACTCCTGGGTTGACCGGTACCAAGAAAGCCATTCTCGGAATTCCTTGTCCATGGATCTCCTTTCGACCTCTTGAGTACGAAAAGTGACAGAACCTAGCGTTTGCTTGATCTACGCGATGCTGCGCCTGCACGTAAATGGCCAGACGAGCGCCGCTGCGAAGTTCACCACGCAAACTCTTTTCGACCTGATGCTTACCAAAGGTCGAGTGTCCTTAGCGCCGAACAGGTTGTAACCTCTGCATGACACGAAGGTCTCAGTTGAGCCTTTCGAAGGGTGTTCAGATGGCTGGCGAGTCTACAATCAATGACACCCTCCTGTGCTTTGGGAGCATAAGCGCGCTTTCAATGGCGCGTCGGCGGTGCGATGCCTATTATACAAGGGCAGGCTGGCATCATGAGGACCTTCGAGTCCTTTCCTCGAGCGTTGGATCAGCGGAACAAGCGGCAGGCAAGGTCTGCCGGCCGCGGCGTCGGGAGGGGCGCGGTTCCTGAATCGACCGAAGGCTCGAACTACGGTATATTAAACTGGTTTCACCCTTGGTCCGACATTGGTGGAAAGGAAATCGGAGATCGTGGACTCGAGGTAGACAGGTACAGAACATGCACGTGGAAGCTCAAATCCCGAAGGTATATTCACCGCAGGCCATCGAGTCTCGCTGGGCGCGCTTTTGGATCGAGCAGAAGTTGTATCGCCCGAGCGGTGATCCGGCGCGGCCGCGCTTCTGCCTCAGTATCCCACCTCCGAACATCACGGGCTCGCTCCACATGGGTCACATGCTGGAGCATACAGAAATCGACATCCTGATGCGCTGGCATCGCATGCGCGGCGAGGACGTGCTGTGGCTGCCCGGTACCGATCACGCCTCCATTGCTACGCAAATGATCGTGGAACGGGAGTTGGGTCGGGAGGCTTTGCCTCAGCTGGAAGGGCGACCGGAGGCGCAGAGTGCCTGGCAGCGTGAGGGGCAGCGGCTGAGGCTGGCGATGGGTCCGGAAAGGTTCGTGGAGCGGTGCTGGAAGTGGAAGGAAGAAAATGGTGAGGCGATTCGCAGGCAGATGGAGCGCCTGGGCGCCTCCGTCGACTGGAGCCGTCACCGGTTTACCATGGACCCTGCTTACTCGCGCGCGGTGATAGCCGTTTTTGCGCGCCTCTATGAAAAGGGGCTCATCTACCGAGGGCAGTACATCATCAACTGGTGTCCGCGGTGCGGAACCGCCGTCTCCGATCTCGAGGTTGTTCACGACCCGCGAACGGGCCACTTGTGGTACATCCGCTACCCTTTCGAGACGGGCGATGGCCACCTCAGCGTGGCGACGACGCGGCCGGAAACCATGCTGGGTGATACAGCGGTGGCCGTCAACCCCGCTGACAATCGCTACCGAAGTGCAGTAGGACGCAGGGCGGTATTGCCGCTGGTCGGGCGCGTGATCCCGGTCGTGGCAGACGCGGCAGTCGATCCGCAGTTTGGCACCGGCGTGGTCAAGGTGACGCCCGGTCACGATCCTAACGACTATGCCATCGCCGCGCGACACGGCCTGCCGACGGTCCGGGTGATTGATGAGCACGCCCAGATGACCGAATTGGCCGGACCTTACCGGGGCCTGGATCGCTATAAGGCGCGAGAAGCGGTATTGCGCGACCTCACCGCGCAGGGTCTTCTCGAGAAGACGGAGAACTATGAACTGAGCGTCGGCACCTGCCAGCGCTGCAAGACCGTGGTCGAGCCGCTGCTCTCTACTCAATGGTTCATGAAGATGAATGCGCTCGCCCCGCCTGCCCTCGAGGCTGTCAGGGACGGCCGCATTCGGATCACTCCGGACAATTACGCCAAAATCTATCTGGACTGGATGGAGAACATCCACGACTGGTGCATCTCGCGCCAGCTTTGGTGGGGACACCGCATCCCTGCCTGGTACTGCGACGCCTGCGGTGAAGTAATCGTGGCGCAGGAACCGCCAGCTGCTTGCTCCAAGTGCCGAGCCGCCTCGCTGCGGCCTGAAACCGATGTGCTGGATACCTGGTTCAGCTCCGCGCTTTGGCCGTTTGCCACGCTCGGCTGGCCCGAACAGACGGAGGACCTGAAGCGGTTTTACCCGAACGACCTGATGATCATGGGCTTTGACATCCTGTTCTTCTGGGGTGCGCGCATGACCATGATGGGGCTTGAGTTCACGGGTGAGGTGCCGTTCCGTGAGCTCTACATCCACGCCTTGGTGCGCGATGCCGAGCGGCAGAAGATGTCGAAGACGAAGGGGAACGTGCTTGATCCGCTCGAGGTGACAGAAAAGTATGGCACGGACGCGGTACGCTTCGCGCTGGCCATCAGCGCGGCGCCCGGCACGGACATTGCGTTCAGCGACCAGAAAGTCGAGTCGTACCGCGCCTTCGCCAACAAGGTTTGGAACGCCGGCAGGTTCATCGTGATGAACCTGCAGAAGCTGCCGGACTTCGCCAGGAATCAATTGGCGCAGGCCATCGAGCCGATGCCCGGCCTGGGGTTTGACGCCGCCGCCTCTTCGGAAAAGCTGGCGCTGGCCGATCGCTGGATCTTCTCGCGGCTCCTCGCCGTGACGCGCGAGGTGAACGGAGCGCTGGCCAGCTACCGCTTCCATGAGGCGGCACACACGGTCTATCACTTCTTCTGGCATGAATTCTGCGACTGGTACCTGGAATGGGTGAAGCCCGAAATCACTCGACCCATGGACGGAACGCGGACGCCGCCCTGCTGGATCAATCTGGCGCGCGTCTTCGAAGCGGCGCTGCACTTGTTACACCCGTTCATGCCGTTCATCACTGAGGAGCTTTGGCACCAGCTTCCACGCGCCCGCCGGGGCCCTTCCATTTCGCTTACGAGCTTCGAGTTGGTGAGCGACCGTGTGGCGGACCCGGTGAGTGAAACCCAGTTCCACGTAATCGAGGAATTCATCGTCGCTGCGCGCCATGCCAAAGCCGACATGGGCCTGCAGACCGAAAAACCCAGCGCGCAGGTGGCATGCCAGGACCTGCGCGTGCTCGAACTCCTGCGCACGTACCAGGAAACCATGTTGCGCCTGGCGGGTTTCGAAGCTCCCAACTTCAGGCAGCAGCCTTCGGTGACTGAACCGAGCATCGTACGGCACTCCGGCGCAGGCGTGGACTTCCGGCTTTTTCACGAAAAAACCATCGACCGCGACGCTGAGCGCGCCCGCCTCGTCCGCGAGAGGACCAAGGTACAGCAGCAGCTCGATCAGCTGCAGAGGCAATTGCAGAATGAAGCCTTCCGTGGCCGCGCACACCAGGAGGTTGTCCGCGCCACCGAGCGCCGGCACGGGGAAGTTTCCGCTCACTACGGAAAGATTATCGAGTCACTGCGAAAGCTTGAGTCTGACGGATAAGCGTCGCACATCAAGTGAGTGTAATGAGGTGGTGTGGTCTCGCTGGGCGAAGCCACCGGTGCGGGCGGCGGATTGGATTCTAGGCCGCTCAGCATATATTCGCCACAACAATGGCGCGGTCCCCGGAAATAGAGGCCCCAAATTGAGCCTGCTTCACCTATGCTCTCATCGCGACAACAATCTCCTCACTCCTTAACGCCCGGACGAAGCCTCGCGCTGGCAGCCTTTCTGACCGGCGCGCTTTGTCTCTATGCCTTTCCGCAGACCTCGGGGCCGCGCGCCGACGCTCTGGCTGGCGGCGGCCAAGCTGTGGTTCGCACGCGCTCCTACCTGCTCGCGGGCATGGTTGTAGACCCGAGTGGAGCTGCCGTCGCGAGCGCGGAGGTCACGCTGCGCGCCGGAGCCAGAACCCGGACTACAAGAACGGACAGCGCAGGGAGATTCGAGTTCGGCGGAGTGCCGACTGGCGCCGGCATACTTGTTGTGCAGGCAAGCGGCTTCGCTAGGGCGGAGCGCAAGTGGAATGCTGAAGAAGATCACGGCCGGCAGCTCGAGATCACACTGACCCCGGCGGTGGTGACCGCGCGCGTCACGGTGACAGCTACGCGCACAGCGCAGCGACTGAGTGACACGGCTGCAGGCGTTACGGTGCTCACCTCCGAGGATCTCTATTCGACCGCCGCCTTGACCTTCGACGACAAGCTGCGCCAAGTGCCTGGCTTCCAGCTCTTTCGCCGGTCCGGCAGCCGCGTGGCCAACCCCACATCCCAGGGCGTATCCTTGCGCGGCGTAGGCGCCAGCGGAGCCAGCCGCGCCCTCGTGCTCGAGGACGGCATCCCGCTTAACGATCCCTTCGGGGGGTGGGTGTACTGGGACCGCATGCCGCGCGAAGCCGTGTCTGCGATTGAAGTGGTGCGGGGCGGCACATCCAATCTGTATGGTACGGACGCTGTAGGCGGCGTTATCAACTTCATTCCGCGCAAGAACACGGCGTCAAACCTCGCACTCGAGACGTCCTATGGGAACGAGCTGACTCCGGATGCCTCAGCTTCGGCCAGCCTGCGACTGGGCCGGTGGATTGCCACGGCTGACGGCGAGGCCTTTCACACCGACGGGTATTTCATCGTGCCGGAGGACGTGCGCGGGAGGGTTGATAGCCGGTCGAATTCCGATTACCGCGCCACAGACTTGATACTCGAGCGAGTCATCTCTGAGCGGACGCGGGCGTTTGTGCGAGGCTCCTATTTCAGTGAGGCGCGTGACAACGGCCAGCTTTTCCTGCGCAATCACACCGCAATCCGCCAGCTGGCGGCAGGGGCTGACTGGCAGTCGGATACGGCGGGGGCCTTCTCGGTTCGTCTATATGGCGGCCCGGAAGTTTTCGATCAAAACTTCTTCGCCACGGCGCTCAACCGCAACAGCGAAAACCTCACTCGCCTGCAGCGCTCGCCGTCACAGCAGTTCGGCGCCTCCGGCCAATGGACGCGGACAGTGGGCGTGCACCAGACATTTGTCGCGGGAGTGGAAGGCGATGAAGTGCGCGGCTCGAGCAACGAACTGATCTTCTCTCCTGTTTCCGCCGGCAGCGCCGGCGGGCAGGTCGCCATTTTCCGGCCTCTTCAATCCGCCGTCGGCGCCGGGGGCCGGCAGAACACGATAGGGGTTTTCGGCGAGGACATCATCCGCCTTCAGTCGCGTTGGATTGTCACGGTCGGCGCGCGTTATGATCAATGGCGCAATTTCGACGCTTTGTCCGTTACGCGGCCCCTCTCGACAGCCGGTCCCGTTACCGTCAGGAACTTTGCCGAGCGTACTGAATCGGCGTTCAGCCCGCGTCTTTCTTTACTCTATCGGCTGAGAAGTAATGTTTCGCTCACTGCCTCGGGATACCGCGCCTTCCGCGCCCCGACGCTGAACGAACTCTATCGCTCGTTTCGGGTGGGCAATATTCTGACTCAGTCGAACAGCCAGCTGGTGGCGGAGCATCTGACAGGCGGAGAAGCAGGGGCGAACTTCACCGCCTTAAACCAACGACTGGCGGCGCGGGCGACATTTTTCTGGAACGATATTACCCGGCCTGTCGCCAACGTGACACTGAGCGTGACGCCCACCCTGATCACCCGTCAACGCCAGAACCTGGGACGCACTCGCTCCCGCGGCGTCGACCTTGATGTGACCGCCCGTTTGACGCATATGATCGATCTCTCCGGCGGCTATGAGTTGGGAGATTCGACCGTGGTCAGGTTCCCTTCCAATACCGCTCTCGAGGGACTGCTGATCCCCCAGGTGCCCCGCCAGCAGTTTACTTTTCAAGCCCGCTACTCGAATTCCGCAGCTGCCTCGCGCTTGGCGCGCGTTACCCTGGCCGTGCAGGGCCGGG
>Ga0066709_100005582_pt1 | contig 10399 bp, 12 predicted proteins | sample GraSoiAngelo_158_FD_79665 | JGI IMG/M metagenome (GOLD analysis project Ga0066709, IMG submission 79665) | Grasslands soil microbial communities from the Angelo Coastal Reserve, California, USA - 14_1009_16_30cm | ecosystem: Environmental > Terrestrial > Soil > Grasslands | place: USA... | reverse complement strand
GGGAACTTTGAAGGCCACAATATTTTGCATAACAACATAAATCTGTCTACTGCGGCATTTCATTTTGGGAAAAAAGAATCTGAACTAGATGAGATACTGAAGCGATGTAAAGAAAAGCTCTTGGAGACTCGTGCCAAACGAATACTCCCAGAAAGGGACGAAAAGATTCTTGCCAGCTGGAACGCATTGATGATATCTGCATTTGTTAGGGGATACAGGGTGACAGAAGAAATCTGCTTTCTGAGGGCTGCCGAAAACTGTATAAAATTTATCGAACAAAAAATGACAAAAGATGGCAAGCTACTACATACATACAAAGATGGACAAGCCAAACTCTACGCGTTTCTTGATGATTATGCATATTTTGTGAATGCATTACTAGATTATTTTGAGTCAAGTCCTTCAAAGAAATACCTAGATCTTGCAATTCGTTATGCGGATTACTTGTTGGAGCATTTTTGGGATAAAAATGAAAATAGCTTCTATTTCACGGACGATGATCATGAGAAGTTGATAATACGAACAAAAAATATCTTCGACTTATCTATGCCATCTGGAAATTCAGTTGCTGCAGGCGCATTACTCCGACTTTATCATGTGACTCAGGAAAAAAAGTACATGGATGCAGCACTAAAAATGATGGAATCCTTATCTACAATGGCAGCAGAAAACCCATTTGGCTTTGGTCAGCTTCTAAATGCTATATACATGTATTTGCAAAAACCAATCGAAATTACAGTCATAAACCAGGATAATGCAGAAATTCGTAAGTATCTTGCAAAAAAATTCCTACCAGAGTCTATACTTGTGAATATCTCAAAGAAGGAACAATTGGATGACCTAAAAGAACTGCCTTTTTTTGCTGGAAAAGATTACGACAGTACAAAAACTAAGGTGTATGTCTGCAAAGACTTTACCTGCTCGTTGCCTGCAGAAACTGTTCAAGAGATAGAGAATCTACTCTAGGCCTTTTTGACGTTAATTTCTAATCTTTGTCCAACACTAGGGCTGCCCATCCTTTCATACTTGCGTTTTGGCATAGTTATTGTGATAGAAGTCTGGGCATAGCTCTTTATGGTAATTGTGGGTTGAGCCTGTAGTATTGCTTCCATAAATGGAGCAATTTGGTCTCTTAATTCGGGATCAAGTTTCTTATTTATGGCATCTAACATTAGTTGTTTTTGCGAAACAGGTTCAGTTTGTACATCTTCTGCAAGAGAGATCTGTACTGTTTGACCATTATCAATTAGTTGTAAAATCTGGTATTGTGTGACCTCAGACATCAGATATCATAAAAGATCTTGAGATTTAACCGTTCGGAAAAATCAAAAGCCTTGATTCTAAGAATGATGATTCTATACCCAAGTATGGTTATGTTTAGATGTGATTGCGTATTTACGAGTGGAAGATAATTTAAGAATACGCCAATTAGGATCTACAATGTATGATCAAGTACCTAGTGTTCCTGATCCGCGAAGTTGCTGTTCAATCTCCATTAAACGTTTTATGCGTTCCTCAATGGGAGGATGAGTGGAAAAGAATCTTGCAATTGTCTGACCAGATATGGCGGGAACGATAAAAAATGCGTTCATTCCCTCCATCTTTTGGAGTTGTTGTGTTGGTGCAACTTTTATTTTTCCATCTATCTTCATTAATGCGTGAGATAGATTCAGCGGCTTTCCTGTAAGAAAAGCGCCACCTCTGTCTGCAGCAAGCTCCCTGTATCTTGATATGGCTCTTATTATTAGGAAACTTAGTAACCACACTACTGCTGCTACGGCAAGAACCAGGAAGAGGTTTCCTCCTTGTTGTTGTCTTCCTCCGTATCCATAACCACCCCACATTGAGCTAAACATGGAAGATTGCATAAGATACCATGCAATAGTAGAGAATAAGCTTGCAAGGGTAATGATTGTGACGTCTCTGTGTCTTATATGCGTGAGTTCATGCGACAACACACCCTCAAGTTCTTCATTGTTTAGTATCTTCATTATTCCCGAGCTTACAACAACGACCGAGGTCTTTGGACTCTTGCCAGTTGCAAATGCATTTGGAATGTCACTTGGCATGACTCCTATCTTGGGCTTTGGAAGATTTGCCTTTTGGGCTAGCTTTTCTACTATTTCATGCAAAATCGGATGCTCTTCTCTGGTTACGAGCTTAGTTCCAGTGCTCCATAGAACTAGCTTATCAGAAAAGTACCATTGGGCTCCAATCATTAAGCCAGCAAGTATTGAAATTGGAAGAATACCCAAGCCAAAATACATAGAAACGAAGCTCAAAAAGGCAAGATAGATTAACGCAAGTGCAAGAAAACTAATTACCATTCGGGCTGTTAGTTGTAAATCTCTTTGCATGGCAAGAAAACATGCTTGCAATCATAATTTAAAACTTGACAATCAGTACAGTGTGGAAAAGCAGGCAAGATTATGTAGAATCATGATCTGATTAATACTTGCTGTATAGCCCAAGTAGGATTATGTATTTGAATGGAACAAGACAATCAGAAAAATGGTTACCTACTCTATTAATCAAATAATTTCTGCGGAATTTTAAACAAACCTACATCGTACGCTAGTTACTAGGAGATTCTTGCACCTCAGATGTCTGTTTCTTAATATTACATACCCGATCTATTGTCCAAGGACTTTGTATGATAATCATGAGCTGTTACCCATTAAGAATGAAGATGCGTCTTGAAAAAGAACAATCGGCATCAGACTCTGAAAACTTTCCGAAAGAATAATCTAATGCCAAAAACTTTACATCCAACGGATCTTTATAATAATTGCAATTCTTGTCTTTAACATCTTGACAATCTCCAGCTGACAATAAGTGATAACGTTATTTATGACGCGTTGTTTGTTCGTAGGAGGGAATTCAATTTTTACTCGTTGACGATATACAACTCATTTGGACTAGAATCACGGGCATATGTTTAGATTTTACCTATAAACAATGAAATTTATCCATATTGAATGGGTTAATCGAAACTGTAGGAAAGTCGAGGGATGAGCGATAGGTCTGGTTTACTCGACTTGGTGCTAAAAAACCCACAGCTTCTAGATATGATTCTTGTTATGACAAGATAAGATGATGTCAGTATTTTTTATAACAAACAAAACAATAACAGCAATTTGATTTTACTCGTCAAGCTTTTGCGTCTAGGATGCTGCGTTTTATCTGCGCTGCCCTCCGCTTGATTATTTGTGTAAACTCCTGCGTTTCCTCAAGTGAGGGCTTTTGCTTCTGACTCACATATGCCTGCAGAAATCCAGAATAAACACACCCTACTATTATTCCAAATGTAGCAGCGGTGACATCACCTGATTCATCAGAGTAATTTTTGGCTAACTGCTTGTATGCTGAAGCCTCACTGATATAGTAGTCTATCAAGCTATCAATGAAGGCCTTTGTTGTTGCAGGAATCACGAGTACATTTGATTACAATTGTTTATAATGTTTGATTTTTGATTCGTCTTAACCTAGTTTGGGAGAACAATACATAAAATATGCTGTTATTAGAGAAATTGCAAATATATTTTGACCTCTTGTCTTTTGAGGAATTGCTGTCAAGAGATGTCATGCCAATTGAAATTAATCGCGTTAACAAAGAATGTCCCCAGTGTAAGAATTCTACCATATTTAACACAGGCAAGGGCTATTTCTGTGGTAAATGTCTTAACACACTTGAGATAAATCAGATCGCTGCAAAACTTTAGGTATAAAAAATGTGGATACTTGAACGAGAAGGCTACTATTTCAAAATCTACGATGAGAGCAAGAATATCGCTGGCTACTTTGCGCCAGAGTACGGTGAAATCTATCCAGAAGACAAGGCTGATGAAGTAATAGAGGAAATGCACAAAAGGCATGAAAAAATCAAGGGTGGATACATGATGCTTCCTCTTGTAAAGTTTGGAATATTTCAAGAAGGACAAGAAATGAACCTAGATTATCTGACAGAGAAGCTAAATGACGTAAGCAACAGAGTTTCATTATGGAAACGCCTGCTTTCAAATGAAGACGTAGGACAGCACAAAATTACAGTCTCTCATACAGATCATGACATGCTAAGCATTACTTTGGATCTTATTTTTTCGTCACAGGTTGCACTTGAGAAGACGCAATTGCGAAATGAACTGGGAAAAATTTTAGATGCGATTCATCAGGAGGGTTTACTGTAAGCCTTTGGATTTGGCAGTGTTATATGACTGAAGGGCGCTCATTTCGTATTGAAATGACTGCTGCAATAATTCGTCTGATTTTGACCTGGTAGAATTGTCACCTGTCTGAATCCACTCCCTAAGATACTTGTCACTTTCAAGCTGTGTTTGGGTTGACAGTCTAAACAGCTGCACAGATGGGATAAAAAGTTCAGGTGGCTTCAAGTCATCATATTTTGTAAGTATGTTCTGAATTATTTTGCTGTGATTATCGCTTATCTTAAGCATCTCATCTTTGGATATCTGGCCCTCTTGATAAAGTGTGAGCTGAGAGTCAAAACTCTGAGTTTCATTTTTTAAGTCTGCTTGAATTTGTGCCAGCTGGTCTCCAAATGTTTGTCCAGACAATTTTGCTTGGTCTAGGTAATAATTAACAAAAATTGCAATGCCAACAATAATTATACCAGTTCCTATTGCAGCGTGAAGCCTACGTTTTGGATTGGATGTCTTCTTCCTCACAAGCCGACTAGACTATTATCTGAAATAAGTCTATTTGAAAAATAGCTAATCTATGTAATTTCCTTGAGGGTCGGTCTTGAGTTCAATTATTTCTATGCTTCCACTGATGTAAGAGTCATTTCTAACTGTTCTTACGCGTCCTACCTCAAGATGATATGGCCAAACATCTACAACTACAGTGCCTATTTTCACGCCAGTAGGGGCATCTGTGATAACAATGTCTTCCTTTTTAATTCCATGATCTACAAGTTTCTTTATGCAATGATCAAGCAAAGGTTGTGGTAAGCCGTGATTTATGGCCCAAACTGTACCATCGTATTCAATTTTATCCAATTGATTAACAGTTAGTTCACTTCTATAATTATCATTCGGGATTTGCAACTTTCAATGTCATGGTACTAACAACCCTGGAAAGATTTCTTATCTTATGCGATACTATCTGATCGAAATTTTCTGGAGTTGGAGCTTGAAGTTCTGCTATGATATCATATGCACCGAAAGTAACATGTGCACTTTTTACTTGAGGAATGAGCTTTAGTTCTTCGATTATGTAATCTTCTGCACCAAGATCACAATTAATAAGCACAAATCCTTTTTCCATACTTTTTCCAATTATGCAAGTTACTTAACTTTGTCTATTTTTTGAAAAGCCAATGGGGGGATTTGGACCCCCGACCTTCTGCTTACAAGGCAGATGCTCTAGCCAGGCTGAGCTACATTGGCATTAGGTATGGGGTTTGCAGGGTGGTTTAAAATGTTATTACCTTTAGATAAGATAAATTATTGTTAATTAAATAACAATTTCACAATCAAGAAATATTCAGTCTCATTCTATTCGTGCTGTGGTGCGGCATTTTCTACGTTAATTAGATCGATATTGATGAATCTATGTTGAATCGCTCGACTGCATCTTTCTTTATTATTGACTGGAAGTAAGTGCCTTTGAATGATTTAAAACAATAAGTGAATTGAATTCAATTCATCCACTCTAGGATCCGTTATACAACATCATTTGTAGTACAGCGTGTTATTACATTTGCAAACAAAAAGAAAGAACTAATTATCGCTTTATTTAAAATGAAAAAGTGAAGGAGAATCTTCGAAAAATAAAATCAGACTAGAATCTTATTGCACAAAAAAGAAATTATTTTCTGGGTAGAGTTTATCTCCATGACGTATCCAAGAAAATAGGTGTTAAAGAACAGAAAGTGTACCTTGTAGCATTCAAGCATGGTGCTAGAACTAAACTTCACTATCATGAGGGAGGGCAGCTTCTGTTTGTAACGGAGGGAAAAGGAATGCTCGTTCTTTACAAAAAAACCTCTACTAAATATGATCGAATCAAGATAAGGCCAAGTTCAAAGTTTAGACTCAAAATGGGCGATATAGTCTATATTCCAAAATATACGCTTCATTGGCATGGTGGCGCTCTTAAGAGAGGTAATTTTATCCATATTGCTTTTAATGCATTTACAAAGAAGGGAAAAGAAGCAGGCACAATCTGGTATGAATCTAATTTCATGTCATATTGCACAAAAATGGTGTAATGTGTTGACACGGAGATTTGATTCAAAATCGCGATGAGTTTGCAGAAGCTAGCAAAACTCTCCATGGGAACGTTATGCTTCCATTCTTGATGTATCTTGACGCGTTTTTCTGTGATTCCTTTTTTATTGTTGATACCACATCAGCTCCTTGACTTTCAATTTTAGGTTTCATCAAATTGGCAGTAGAATGCATATAGTCCTGCCAATATTCTTCAAACGTTCCAGCATTATAACTAAAATTATATTGTTTTATTAGAACATCAGAGAATCCTGCACATAATAGTTCATCTTGCAAATCATTTGGATTGCCAAATCTGTGTACAGTCGGGGTTCCCTCCGGTCTTATATCAGGGATGTACTTTAAGATGGGACCCATTACAGAACTAAAGTAAGGTACTTTGTCTGGTAGGCCATGAACCGCAAGAACCAACTTTGCATTACTGCGCATAATTCGTTTGATTGAGTTTAGAACTTTTTTTACGTTGGGAAAAAACATGAGACCATATTGACAAAGTACTTTGTCAAACATAAAATTGAATCCCATATTTTCAGCATCCATTTCTAGAAATGTGGCATTAGAATATTGTACTGATTTTCGTGCAATTGTAAGAGCGGTTCTTGATAAATCAATGCCAACTAAAGATGCATCGCTGCTCAGATATTGTGATACTTCCTTTGAAACGACCCCTGTTCCACAGGCAAGGTCTAGCACACTATCGGTTGGCTGGATGTGAGATTCGCTCACTAATTCCTTCGTCGACTTGAATGGTCCAATTTGTTTTTTGGCCCAGTTATAATGATAGTCGGGAGCTGCCGCATTCCAATTTGTCTTTGTGATTTTCTTGTATTGAATGGGATCAAACTGTACTTTCATGGTTAGCTTTCGTCTTTACTCAAGGCTTAAATTAATTGTGATTAGACGGATTTTATGCCTTTTTTTATGGTCAACGTAATAATTGAAAACAAGCCTGAAATAGTAGATCCAGAGGGAGATACAATTCTAAATGATCTCATCCTCAAAGACAAGAAAGCAGCCGTGAAAAAGGTTCGTTCTGCTAAGATGTTAAGGTTTGAAGTCAAGGCAAAGAACAAGAACTCTGCTGAAAAGATGGTAATGGCTCTGTGTAATGAATTTAGAATCTATAATCCTCTAGTAAGTAAGGTATCTGTTGAAACATTTAATGCTTAATTTTTTACGACCTTTCGATTCAACGCCGTCACATCTTCCATTGCTCCATCAATGAGCAGTTTGCTGCGAAGATATTTTGCAAGGTCTGTTTCAGTTATAATTCCAACAAGCTTTCCATTGTCTAGGACAAGAAGCCTCCGGATGTTCTTATTCAGCATTTTTTGGACCGCGTCCTCTATCGGAGTCATCGGTTCGACCCATCTGAAGTTGGCTGACATTAACTCCGAAAGCATCACCTCGGAACTTTTCTTGTCAGTAGTTGAAACCTTGCGTGCAAGATCTCTCTCGGTCACAAGACCAATGGGATTTCCATCTTTGACAACCACTAGAGAACTGATCCCCTTTTCCGCTAACAATAGGGCTACGTCCTTTGCAGTCTTGTCGTGTTCAATCGTGACGACGTTGCGGACCATGATGTCACGAACTAGACCCATAGCTAGTACCAAAGAGTATTGGAATAAAAACGATTTCATTCGATTCGATTTAATAACGCTTGAGAGTAAGGGAAATTGTGAAAGTTGCTGTAATCGTTTTTCCTGGCAGTAATTGTGATCGGGACATGCATCATGTTCTTGCTGATGTCTTTAAACTAGATTCTCAACTTGTGTGGCACACAGATTCATTGCCACAGGATATAGATGCAATCGTACTTCCTGGTGGATTCTCTTATGGCGATAGATTAAGAGCTGGTGTAATTGCTGCACACAGTCCTATAATAACGGAAGTCAAAAAGATGGCAACAAGAGGAATGCCGATTCTTGGAGTTTGTAATGGATTTCAGATTCTCGTCGAGGCAGATCTTCTTCCAGGAGCACTCCTTAAAAATACATCCCTAACCTATATCTGTAAATGGACTGAAATCATAGTTAAGAACAATAAGACGCCGTTTACGAACAAATTGGAGCTTAATCAAAGAATCCCTATCGCAATTGCCCATGGGGAAGGACGCTATTATGCAGATGAAGAGACACTGAAATTATTGAAGAAGAATAACCAAATTGTTTTCACTTATAGTGAAGAGATCAACGGATCTTCAATGAGAATAGCTGGTATATGTAACACGGAAGGAAATGTTGTTGGAATGATGCCACATCCTGAAAGATCTGCCGAACAAATAATCAATCCAAGAAACTCAAAGCCAGCGTCATTGATCTTCGAGTCTTTGCTAAATGATTTGGGCGTTACAGCATGAGTCTGACTCAGCCTGAGTTTGAGTATCTTGAAAAAAAGATAGGACGAAAGCCAAATTCCATAGAATTACAGATTGTATCTGCAGAGTGGTCAGAACACTGTTCTTACAAATCTTCAAAGAAACACTTGAAAATTTTGCCAAAAGAAGGCAAGAGGGTGATTTCTGGCCTAGGTTATGATTCTGGTGTCCTAGACGTCGGAGATGGATACGTAGTTACAATACATATAGAAAGTCATAATCATCCATCTGCGGTCGAGCCATATGGAGGTGCTGCCACTGGTGTGGGAGGGGTAATAAGAGATATTTTATCAGTAGGAACTAGACCAATTGCCATCCTCGATGGTTTAAGATTTGGTGAAATTGAAGGGGATACCCATGCACGCTGGCTGCTCAGAAATGCTGTAAAAGGGATTGCCGATTATGGAAACTGTCTTGGAATACCCACGGTGGGTGGTGAAATTGAATTTGACAAATGTTTTACAAATTATGTGCTAATCGATGTTGCCGCAATAGGATTTGGAAAAAAGGAGAAGCTGATAAGAAACCGTGCAGACAGCGGAGACTTTGTCGTCTTAATTGGTGGTTCTACCGGCAGGGATGGAATTGGAGGCGCACAGTTTGCGTCGGACAAGCTAGAAGCAGAGAATCGGTCTGCTGTTCAGATTCCAGACCCATTTATTGAGAAGCTCCTAATCGAAGCCATACTTGAAGCAAGAAATCAAAACTGCATAAAGGCAATGAAAGACTTGGGAGGGGGAGGTTTATCATGTGCTATTTCAGAAACAGCAGATGCCTTATCAGTTGGAATCCAACTCGATGTATCATTAATCCACAAAAGGGAAGAGAACATGTCTCCTTCAGAACTGATGGTTTCTGAATCTCAGGAAAGGATGTTAGTCATAACAGACTCGGAAAAATTACCGCTCCTGAAACAAATTTGTGAAAAATTCCATGTTCCATATTCAGTGATTGGTCGTGTGACAGATGATTCCATGATGGAAGTAAAAGTAGAAAAGGAAACCATTGCAAGACTTCCAAGCCCAGTGGTTGCAAACGCTCCTCTTCTTGATAGATCAGTATCAAAGCCGAAATATCTTGAAAATATAAAATTGGTCAAGAAACCTAGCGTCCCAAAGAACCTATCTAAGGTACTATTGAAAATGCTTGCAAATCCAAATATTGCAAGTAAGCATTGGGTCTACACTCAATATGATCACGAAGTAGGTATAAGAACTGTCATAAAGCCAGGAAGTGACGCCTCTGTACTAAGACTAGATAATAACAAGTTTCTTTCTGCCAAGATTGACGGAAATTCTAAGCATTGTTACATAGATCCTCGTCATGGAGCTATGGGTTGCTTTGATGAAGCATGCAGAAATGTAGTCTGCACCGGCGCAATCCCGATAGGAATGGTAGATCATTTGCAATTTGGAAATCCTGAAGATCCTGAAATATTTTGGACATTCAAAGAATCTCTTGAAGGAATAACGGAGTACGCAAAATATTTTGGTATTCCATGTGTTGGTGGAAAAGTAAGTCTTTACAACGAGACTGATACAGGACCGATCAAACCTACGCCACTCATAGGTGTATTGGGACTCGTAGATAACAGACCACTAATTCCAAAGAAAGTCGAAAGAAACGATCTTCTTGTCTTGATTGGAGAAACCAAGGACGAACTTGGAGGTTCTGAATACTATGAGCATGTGCATGGAATAATCGGAGGCAAATGCCCAGTTGTAGACATGAAATCCTCCAAAAATAATCAGGAAAATGTATTGGAACT
>Ga0066709_100005581_pt1 | contig 10400 bp, 11 predicted proteins | sample GraSoiAngelo_158_FD_79665 | JGI IMG/M metagenome (GOLD analysis project Ga0066709, IMG submission 79665) | Grasslands soil microbial communities from the Angelo Coastal Reserve, California, USA - 14_1009_16_30cm | ecosystem: Environmental > Terrestrial > Soil > Grasslands | place: USA... | reverse complement strand
AGAGGAAACTACCGCATTTCTCACATCTCATCTTGGCATATCGAGTCTAATACTACGTTCAATAATTCAGCTTGAAAACTCTCAGAAACGCACATAGCCTCCATTTCTTAGCTATTATATAGTTGAAATAAGAACAAATGGTATTGAAGTTTGAAAAAAAGCCAATTGTACCAAATCCAACATGCGCAATATGCGGTAAACCTGTAAAGAGTCATAGTAATCAAGAGATTAAGACATGCATGGAAGAACGTCGAAGGACAAGTCTAGCAATTAAGGAAAATAAAGATTTGCAATTTTGAAACTCCCAGATTGAAAAATTATCAGTTACCTAAAATATTCCCATAAGAAGACTTACAAATCTAATTCGCTAGCTTCTTGCAGCTTTTCAGTCAGTTCAAGATAAGTATATGGATCAACTTGTTTGGCAAAACACTTGTCAATATTGATCAAGTATACCGAATGCAATCTAGCATTTACAATATCACTTATTTCAATGGGGGGATTTTTGTAAAATCTGTCAACAAGATCCTTTGTTGCATGAATTTCATCTTTTGTTCGTTTACTTGGTGGTTTAAGGAATAGTTTCGGAATAGGTAAAATTCCAACAACTGGTGTGGCAAGTGCAAATTTGGAGCAATATTGACTATATCTTGCTATTTTACTTGCAATTCTTGCCACATAGTAATCAATTGTATCTAACGCATGGTCGGGCGGTGTAAATCCTGTCTCAATTTCCAGAATAAATGTGCCGTCGCCTTTTGTTGCAAATACGTCACAAACAAGGATTTCTGAAAGGTGTTTTTCTATATCTACAGTGTAACCTTGCGAGATGAGGTTCGACGCACAAATTATCTCAAGCACAGAATGATTAATCTTGACAAGATTCCTCTGGTATAATTCGATTAATCTTTCACGGACAAAATTTATCTTTGATTTTATCTCGGGCGATTGACCAGCAGTCAGTTTTTCTGCTATTGTGTATACGTCATCAGTGAATTTCTCAATATCCAAAATCTAAATTACGATTGTTCTTGGGTTTTAAGAAGATAGCTACAATAGTCATTCTAGCGTGGAGTAAAAACTTTTTAAAAAGATTTTTTATGGAGAGAAAACAAGTCCGAATATGAAAGATCTCTCGAATAATGACAAATTGGTCCTATTACAATATGCCATCAACAAGTATGAGATTGAAAACACATTGACTGATAAGCTCAAAAATGTACTTGAGCAAAAAGATATCGATAGAGCAATAGCCACTCTGATTGGAACTCAAAAAGTCAAAAGAATAGGACCAGATATATTACAAAATAACGTAAGTCACACAGGTGAGCTCCCAGAGCTGCCTTCACATCTAAAGGAAATAATAGACAGTCTCTGAGATGACCGAATAACTTACAAAGGGATAATTTTACAGAGTCAAGATGACAATTAAAAACATAACAGTTCTTGGATCGGGTATAATGGGTCATGGAATAGCTCAGATTTGTGCTATGGCAGGATACAATGTTATTCTACGCGACGTAGAAAAACAACTTTTGGACAAAGCTATGGAGAAAATCAGATGGAGTCTTGAAAAACTTGTCTCAAAACAAAAGGTATCAAAACAAGGGGCGCAAGAAATCTTTGCGAGGATAACGCCTAAAGTTGAACTAGATGATGCCCTCAAAGATTGTGATCTATTGATCGAGGCGGTTCCAGAGATAATGGATTTGAAAAAAAAAGTTTACACAGAAGTTGATACCGTCGCTGACAAGAAAACAATATACGCATCAAATACAAGTACGCTTCCAATTACCGAAATTGCAAACACAACAAGTAGACCAGATAAATTCATAGGAATTCATTTCTTTAATCCACCACAGTAGATGAAATTGGTCGAAGTGATTCCTGGACAGAAAACCCCCAAAGAATTGGTTGATCTTACTATGAATTTCGTACAATCCATATCAAAGGAACCTGTGTTATGCAAGAAAGATGTGGCTGGATTCATCGTAAACCGAATCTTCATTCCGCTTGTTCACGAAGCTGCATGGGCCATGGACAGAACCAAGGCATCGATGATGGAAATAGACTCTGCTATTAAATTCTGTTTGGGATTTCCAATGGGGATCTTTGAACTTGCTGATTTTACTGGCTTGGACGTAATTCATAAAGCTACGTTTGAGATGTATTCTAGAGACAAGAAGGTCATCAATCCTCATCCGTTGATTCAGCAGTTATTTGATCAAAAGAAACTTGGCCAAAAAACTGGTACGGGCTTTTATGTATATTCTGGCGAGAAATATGAAAGAATAAACCTATCAGAAGAATTAGGAAAACAATTTAATCCGATTCAACTATTGAGTACGATTCTAAATAACGCGGGTTGGCTTATCACAAACCAAGTAAGTGATGTGCAAGAGATAGAAAAGGCGCTAAATTTAGGAATGGGACTTGTAAAACCTATATTTGAGACCGCAAAAGAGTTTGGAATCTCTAACATCGTTAAGGAGTTACAATCTCTTGCTAAAAAATATGGTAATTTCTACGAGCCAGACCGATATCTTATTTCTTTGCAGAATTAATTTTGTCAAAAATCACTTTGATTGCCTCTTTTGGTGAAGTTACGCCAATTATTTTCACATTCTGTCTGTGGTCAAGATACTGATCAGCATACCTCTCTGCGATCCCACCAGTATTTTTTATTGCCACGATCGGTCTTTTATACATGTAGGCAGCGCACGTTTCTGAGAGGGTGCCTGAGGCTCCTCCAATGATGATGACGCCGTCTGCTGACAGAGCAGTCAAAAAATCTCTTGCAAGTCCAATTCCGCTTGGTATCACTATGTCGCAGAACTCATTTGCAAAAGATGGGTCATTTTGCGGAATGATTCCAACAGTAAGTCCGCCACCGTCTTTAGCTCCTCGGCAAGCAGCTTTCATTACACCGCCAAGACCGCCAGTAATGAGCACTGCTTCAGCTTTTGCAACTTCTATTCCTGTTTGATATGCTACTTTTTCAAGGTCAGGCGTGGAGCCATTCTCATTATTGCCAACAATTAAAATCTGTATTTTCTTTACCAATGTTTTGAATCTATAACTGGATAATAAAAGTTGTAATCACGTAAAGAATGGATATAGTTACTTTGATTCAGAGACTTGTGTCTTTCCCTTTTCTTCTTTTTTAGCTGACTCGGACTTTGTTTTTCTTGGTTTTCGCGCTTTCTTTGATTTCGTAGCAGCTTCGGAAGTTGCATTAGATCTTGGCTGTTCTGTCTTTGGCACAAGCTTTGGTTGTTCTATGTGTTTTTGTATCTGTGTTGAAGGTCTTGATACGGCAGGATGCGGCTGCGGTTTTAGATGTTGATAGTATTGCTGCTGATGATTAGATTGGTGGGTTCTAGTTCCAGGTATAGGTCTCATCTTACTCCAAAGCACACTCATCCTAGCTCTATAGCCCTCGGCATACTCTAGCTCCGATGGAACTAGAGTCGCCGGATGAATGAAACCTTGACTTCTTATCGCAATCGCTCTTTTCACAGCTATCGTTCTAATGTAATCCCAATCTGCAGTAGAAAATCCATCCATTGGTCCGACCAGTTTTCCATTATGCATACTGAAAACAAGAGCTGATACAATCGGTATTGCAAAGTTGATACTAGCAGATGAGTTTATCTTAACTGGCATAAGCGGCATGTGATGACTTCCTCTAGTATTGCCAGCTACTAAGTGTGGATTGCTAAAAGCGGCGCCTACTTCTTCAGTGGCGGGAAAATCCTTCTGAGTTCTTATGATGCAAATAGGGTCATCTTTTCCAACATATTTTCCTGCTATGTTATGCAATCTATCGGTGGACGCAGCAAGAATTGGTTGATTGTCTTTCGTATGGACGGTCGATATCACGTATCTTCCGGGATACATCAATGCAGCTTCAAGAGTTGGCTTGTCTTCCCACATATTGAGCTGAGCCACCTTCCCCTTTTCTACATCCATGACGTTTATTTTGACTCCTCTAGCCAAGTTTTTGTTTACAATAAGTCCGGTATTACTAAGGGTATCAACGAAAATTCTGTAAAATGGATAATTGAAGGCACCTGGTTCAGTTTTATCAGCTGCGTATACAGTGAAGGCCTCGTTTGGTCTTTCTTCAAATGTCATTTCTGCAACACCCGGCCCCATTCCTTTTACGTTACCCGAAAACGAGTCTTTCAGAAGATCTTGTCCAGCCCCGTAAAGCCCTTCATTTTTTGCGACGTTAGTCGCGGCCTCAAAAGCTCTCCATGCAAGTTGGTGAACATCTTTATTGTCAATTCCCCTGGTGTGCGTCATAACTATGTGGATATCATCACCACAATATCCGATGTATGAATCGATAACAAGTCCTTTGTCGTCTTTTCGAACTTGGGGTCTTATGACATTTCTTACCGCATTTAGCAGACCATCACTTGGTCGAGTATGCCCACCGATGCCACCTACATCAGCTTTGATTACTGTTACAGTTATTTTCAATATTCCTAGTCATCAAATACTTTGATTTATAGTATGTGAAAAATAGAAGATGCAACAGATCATGTCAACAATTTATTCAAAAATTGGCAAAAAGAATTTCAAAAAATCGAAATGGTAATAAAGCCCATGTCAGGTAGGATTCGTCATGAGTGCCGCAAGCAAAAAACCACATTTGAACATGATAGTTGTAGGACATATTGATAACGGTAAATCAACATCCATGGGCCATTTATTGATGGACCTTGGCCTAGTAGATGAACGAACGATTGCCGCCCACGCCGCAGAGTCAGAAAAAACAGGCAAGGGTGATACTTTCAAATATGCTTGGGTAATGGACAATATTAAGGACGAAAGAGAAAGAGGCATTACAATTGACTTGGCATTTCAGAAGTTTGAAACCCCAAAGTATTTCTTCACATTAATTGATGCTCCAGGACATAGAGACTTTATAAAAAACATGATTACGGGTGCTTCCGAGGCAGACTGTGCTGTTCTTGTACTATCTGCTAAAGAGGGTGAGACCGACACCGCCATTGCACCAGGTGGACAAGCCAGAGAACATGCTTTCTTACTTAGAACACTTGGCGTAGGACAGTTAGTTGTAGCAATTAACAAAATGGATGACAACAACTATTCAGAACAATCATACAAAGTTGCCAAGGAGAAGGCAGAAAAACTATTGAAATCCGTAGGTTACAAACTTGAATCGATACCAATAATCCCAATATCTGGTTGGAAAGGAGACAACCTTGTAAAGAAGTCACCAAATATGCCGTGGTGGACTGGAAAGACACTGTACGAGTCATTTGATGAGTTCAAGCTTCCCGAGAAGCCAACCAACAAACCACTAAGAATTCCAGTTCAGGATGTTTATACAATTACAGGCGTAGGGACTGTCCCCGTGGGACGTGTTGAAACCGGAGTTGCAAAGCCTGGAATGAAAGTAGTGGTTATGCCATCAGGTGCTACCGGAGAGATCAAATCAATTGAAACGCATCATACGCAGATGGAATCGGCTGAGCCAGGTGACAATATTGGTTTTAATCTAAGAGGCATTGAAAAGAAAGACATCAAGAGAGGCGATGTCATAGGAGCACCAGAGAATCCGCCAAATGTTGCAAAAGAATTCCGTGCACAAATTATAGTTATTCACCACCCAACAGCAATTGCACCTGGATATACACCCGTTATGCATGCTCACACTGCTCAAGTAGCAGCTACAATCGTTGCCTTTGAAGCAAAGATAAACCCACAATCTGGTGCCATTGAAGAAAAAGAACCAAAGTTTTTGAAAGCAGGTGATTCTGCAATAGTTAGAATAAGACCTGTAAGGCCCCTGGCAATTGAAACATTCCAAGACTTTCCAGAACTTGGAAGATTTGCTCTCAGAGACATGGGGGCCACAATTGCTGCCGGGGTAGTGAAAGAGATCACTGAAAAATTCACTAAATAGTGATCTGATTGACCCAGACGGCCAGAATAAAATTGTCAAGTACTAGTCTCCAAAGACTCGATGGTGTTTGTAGTGAAATTAAAGGAATAGGAGAGAAAACGGGAGTTAAAGTAAAGGGACCCACGCCATTGCCTGTTAAAAGACTTAATGTGGTCACACGAAAATCGCCTTGTGGTCAAGGAACCCACACATATGAGAAATGGGAGATGAGAATTCATAGGCGAGTAATAGATCTGAGCGCCGATGATAGAGCTATCAGGCAGTTAATGAGAATCAAGATTCCTAATGACGTTTATATCGAACTGACTTTGAAATAATTTTTGGTAGCCTTAAATTAGAGAAAATTTCTTGATGATGCATGTCAGAACCAAATCAAGAAAACATTACAATAGAAGAGAAACCAGCAAGCTTCAGTGTGGTTTATGCTTGTATGCGATGCGGAACAACCGTAAGCCAATCAGAGCTTACAAGACTACCTGAAATAAAGTGCATTTGTGGGTTTAGAGTATTTACAAAGGTCAGACCTCCTGTAGTAAAGACAATAAAGGCCTTCTAGGCATCTCTCTCTCCTCTATAGGTATGATATCTCTGCAAATGGGACCGCATTTCTTCCATACTTGAAAAATCAAGATTACATTGTTTACAATCATAAACTTTATTATCACTATGAGTAACTTGCTCATGTTGCATCAGTTCTTCTTGTTGCCTAAATCTGACTCCGCATTTATCACATCGGTATTTTTTGAAAAGATGCATTATCCAAACCTTGTCTTTTGAGAATCCCAGCATTCTCTACATAGCTGACCTCTAACGAGCCACTTCTTCTTTGGATTATAGCGTATTATTCCAAGCGTCTTACCACAAACACTACAAAATGTCTTCAATTTATGGAATTCTTTATCTTTTTTGTCAAAACATAGTTTGCAAATCAGCCCTTTAATCTCCCACTGATATCTTGGTTCCCACATGTCAGGAACGTCTTTTTCTGTTCCACAAATCATACATTTTTGTCTTAGAGACAATTCATAAAATGTTTTCATCTGGTTAACATAACAATCACCGCAAAGAGGTCCATGAATCTGCCATTCACTTTTTGGTTTGTGTTTGTGACTAGTCTCCCGTTTACAAATATTACATACAACAGGTTTTCGCTTGAATAAACTCACTTCTGAGATTGCATTTTATCCATTAAAAAGGATTAGTGAGTACAAGAAGGAAAAATCCCTCTATTATATCATAACTCGCCTAAGGCTTCTTCAACAAGTTGATCTACGCTTAGCATTCCCTTTTGTTTTGCAATCTGCTTAATCTTGTCATGCTGGTGAGCCGTAAAACAAATTGGCATTGATCGTTCTTTCATACATTTTATGAGGATTATTGATTTTATATCTTTTTTGTTAATTTCCACCCAAGCATTTTGATCGAAAATCTTCTAAGCTTATTCCCTGAAAACATACGTACGCTGACCGCGCATTTCAGGATTATTCTCTACTTCGACCAGAACGAATTCCTTCTTACTATCCAAGATATTCTCAGTAGGGCCTCGTTTGTTTTCATGAATTTCTTCGTATTCCTCTAAGGAGATCTTGATTCTATTTCCTATCTCTGATTCAAGATTCATGTCTCTAACTATTTCTTTGTACGTTGGCATTATGCGCCCACTAAAGACCATGGCACTGCTACCACTACCATAAGAACCAAATCCAAATCTTTTCTCCTCAAGATCAGTGCCTTTCTGGAATTCAAATTCTAAGCAGCTTCTGAATCCCATGTAGAGAGATGCGGTGTAAAGATTTCCTACCATTCTTGATGCGATAAGAGAGCTTGCAAGTTTGGAATCATAAACTTCTTGGAATTCCTCCGTCATTGTAAATATTTTGGTAAATTGATGATCTTTTTGCATAAACTCCTCATCGGCTAGAACGGATTCTATCGTACCTCTAGGGTCTTTTGGTATTGGTTCCTGCATGCCCATTTTATCAATTATTTTCTTCCAGCGGGGAAGACTTCTCCATTCATGTCGTAGAAGATATGCTAGAGCCTTCTTTCCCATGTTGCTGTATGGAAGATGCATGTTTACGAAATCGATATAATCTAGAATTGTTTCACCTTCCTTCAATTTGATAAGCCCTGATGACAGCGCCTTTTCTTTGTATATCATTAATGCTTTCTTTATCTGAATCATATACAATAAATTGGAATATTGTCCATGAACGATGGGGGTTTCTTTACCAAAGGGTCTATAGAAATCATATTCATTTTTTATTGACGTTGAAGTTATCTTGGGATCAAATGTCATAATTCTTGGATTATCGTTGAGTAACATGGCTACTGCACCTGCACCTTGGGTGTACTCGCCACTGGATCCCAAATCATACTTGGCAATGTCTGATACAACAACTATTGCGTATTTGCCCTCGGCTTCGCCAGCTCTTATCCAATTGGAATTATCGTATAAAGCATATGAGCCGCTAACACATGCAAATTTACATTCTATGCCACCGCAATGTTCGAACGAGTCATCGCCGTAAATCTGCTCCAGCATCCCTATTACGTAAGAGTTCATAGCTTTAGATTCATCAAGGGAAGACTCGGTTGCAACATAAAGCCTTCCTACATCCTTGGGAGATATTTTGTTTCTTTCCATTAATCTTAAACAGGCATTGGCTGCCATGCATGCTGGATCTTGATTAGTATCTACGATAGCCATTTTAGATACTCCCAAACCACGTTGAAGTTTATCTGGGTCCATACCACGAGCTTTTGCAAAGTCCCTAGCGTCTACAAATAACCTTGGAATGTAGATGGCTATGTCGTCTAGTCCTGCAGCCAACAGCTAACCCTTCGGTGTTACAAATATAAGCATTTTGAGGGTCAAATTTGACCTGGTGGAGTCATAATTTTTATTTACTTATTGTAAATACGATCAAAATTTCTTATGATTTGAGCTCTGATTTGAAAATCTCATCAAAAACCTCATAGGGTTGTGCTCCAACTACCTTAGTAACAGAATTATCTGGACCTATTATGAAGAAGTCTGGAGTTCCTGAAAGGCTCAGATCCTTGGCATTTGTGACACTTGCTTGTATTATATCTGTGTACTTTGCATTGATCATGCACTGGTTGAATTGTTCTTCATTCAAACCGGCTTGTTTTGCAAACCCAAGTAAGTGTTTAGACGATGCCCAGCCAGTATTCTCACCTGCCCAATTGTTATACAACGTATCGTGATATTCCCAAAATTTTCCCTGTTCCTGCGCGCAGTGTGTTGCATGGGCAGCATTTATCGAATCTTGACCAATTATTGTGAAATCCTTGAAAACCATCTTTACTTTACCAGTTTCAACATAGTTTTTTACTATATCTGGTTCAGTTGTGTGGTAGAACTTGTTGCAATAAAAACACTGGTAATCTCCAAATTCTATCATCGTGATAGGTGCATCTTTCGAACCTAGAACAGGTGAACCGTTTGCGGTTATGAGACTCGATGCGTTATTTTGTGCCATATTTTCTTGAATCTGAAACGAAGGTTCTTGACTTTTCTCGATTCCCAGATCATATGCTAAAAATGTCGTTATTATTACGCTGGCTGCTATTCCAAGACCTATTCCAAGTGATGGCCAATGAATTTTCAACAACAATATCTCTGGACTGAGATTATTTAGTTCTTGTTTGGAGTATCTAAATATGAGGGCATTTTTGTCACAAGATTGTGAAAAGAGTCTTTGTAAATGGCTATGGATCAATAGGCAGCAGAATCGCACAATTCATAGATGATGATAATGATATCGAGGTCACCGGCGTTGGAAAATATTCGCCTGATGCGAAAGTAACAGATGCCATTTCGAGAGGATTCAAGGTTTATGTTCCAAAGGACAAGACTGAGGCATTCAAGAATTTCAAAATATCTGGTACCATAGAAAGCATTATCGAAGAGTGTGATCTTGTAATTGATGCCGCACCGGGTGGGGTAGGCTACGTAAACAAGAAGACTATCTACGAGCCCAAGGAGATTAGAGCTATTTTTCAAGGCGGAGAAAAGATTACTGGCGATAAAGCAGTGGCCGAACTAATTTTCAATTCGCGCGTTAATTATGAAAAGGCGTTCGATAGAAAATATGTCATGCAAGGAAGTTGTAACGTTACTGGCATGGGAAGAATACTTGAGCCTCTTAAGGAAAAATATGGAAAAAAAATAAAGAGATTTGATGCTACACTCCTCAGAAGATGGGCTGATATAGAAGATTTGCAGACAGAAGTAAAGGATTCCGTTGAATGGACTCGGAAACCACATCACGATGAAGACGTAAAAAGCTATATGGGCTCAGATACCCCGTTGTTTATCCGGGTATTCAAGGTTCCTACAAGACAAATGCATGTGCATCTTATGGATGTACGATTCAATGGACCAGCTCGAAATGTATCGAAGATTCTAAATTTGTACAATATTGAGTACGTT
>Ga0066709_100005580_pt1 | contig 10401 bp, 6 predicted proteins | sample GraSoiAngelo_158_FD_79665 | JGI IMG/M metagenome (GOLD analysis project Ga0066709, IMG submission 79665) | Grasslands soil microbial communities from the Angelo Coastal Reserve, California, USA - 14_1009_16_30cm | ecosystem: Environmental > Terrestrial > Soil > Grasslands | place: USA... | reverse complement strand
GGCATCGACGATAACGAGCGCACCGGCCTGCTGCAGGTGCTGATCCCGCCGCAGGAAGCCATCCAGACCGTGGATGTAAGCACAAGCAATTTTGAGGCAGAGCTGGGGCGTGCGACCGGCGGAGTCACGAATGTCATCTTGAAATCAGGCACGAACCAGATCCATGCCGAGGCATATGAGTTTAATCGCGTTAGCGCCCTAGCAGCCAGAAACTGGTACGACCCAGCGCGCGGCCATTTCACCTATAACTACTTCGGCGGAACGGTCGGCGGGCCGATTCGCAAGAATCGCACGTTCTTCTTCGGCGACTATCTGCGCGTTGAAGACCACAGCGCGAACAATGATCGTCTCACGGTTCCTCTGGCAGACATGCGCACGGGTAACTTGAACGTGGCTGCGCCTGGTAAGACGCCTACCGTGATATACGATCCGACTACGGGTGATCCCGCTACTGGCGCGGGCCGCACGCCGTTGGCCGGCAATATTATCCCGACCGCTCGGATCAATCTTATTTCCGCGAAGATTCTCTCAGTCATCCCAGCGCCGAATTTCACCAATTCGTCAAACCCGTTCGCTCAGAACTTTTTCGTCAATAGCCCCTTCTACCGAAACACGGACCAGTTCGACGTGAAGGTGGACCACAACCAGACCGATAGCGACCGATTCTCGGTGCGCTACAGCTTCTCGCGCCCGGTGACCTTCGACGCGGCCGTCTATGGGATCTACGGTGGACCGCGCGGCGTTGGCGGTTCCGGGTTCGAGGGAACCGGTATCCAGGGCACGCACAGCGGCGCGATCAACTACAACCACATCTTCTCCCCAACACTGATTACCGAGGTTCGGGCGGGTGTGAACCGGTACCGGAATGACGCCCAGCAGGTCGGTTACGGACAAAAGACCGCCGAGGAGCTTGGCATTCCGGGCGTCAATGTAAGCGATTGGACCAGCGGTCCTCCGCAAATCGCACTCGACAATTTCGGGGATCCGTTCATCGGCTTCTCGGCCAGTCTGCCATGGATCCGGTCGGAGACGAACATCCTGTTGACGAATACCTGGACCAAGACGAAGGGCAACCACACCATCAAGTGGGGCGGCGAGATGCGCCGCGTCCGCGACGATTTGCTTCAAACGCAGACCGTCAATCCGCGCGGCAGATACCAATTCAGCACCAATCAGACTTCGAATAAGAACGATCCAAACACCAGTTTCACAAACTCGTTTGCCAGCTTTCTTCTGGACGTTCCCAACGCCGCGGGGCGCGACTTCCCGGTCATTTTCCCGGCATACCGCGCCTGGCAGTTTTTCGCGTTCGTGCAGGACAAATGGCTGGCCACTCCCAAGCTGACAGTGGACATCGGTCTCCGTTGGGAGTTTTATCCGCCGGCAACGCCGGCCCACACCGCAGGCTTCTCCCAATTCGACCCTGTGAACGACAGCTTGGTGATTGCCGGGATCGGCGGGAACCCGTTGAATCTGGGACTTGAAACGCACTGGAAAGACTTTGGCCCGAGACTAGGCATTGCTTACCGCCTGAATGACAAGACGGTCATCCGGACCGGTTTCGGCATCAGTTACTCGCCATTTCCGGACAACACCTATGCCTATAACTACCCGGTGAAGCAGAACAACGTCTTCTCGCAGCCGTCGACTTGCAGCATTTGCGGCGTCCTGCTGGCGAACGGGCAACCCGCGAGCTTCCAGAACGGGTTCCCGCCATTCAACGCTGCGGCGATTCCGTCGAATGGGCTCATCTCCAAGCCGGATCCAAACCAGACTTACTTCTTCATCAACCCCCATTTTCGTGAGCCGTACGTCGAAGCCTGGAATTTTGCAGTCCAACGTTCGCTCCCCTTTAATCTGGCGTGGGAAGTTGCGTATGTGGGGAATCACGGCGTGAACCAGCCGGCGGTGTTCAACTTGAACGCCTCCACAACGCTAGGCGCGAATCAGCCGGGTCAGCCCCTTTTTGCGCAGTATGGCCAGAAGGCGAGCGTGGAGGACCGTTATGTTGGCTACAGCTCCATGTATCACGGTCTCCAGACGAAGCTGGACAAACGCTTCTCGAACGGTTTCGCGATGACAACGTCGTACACGTATAGCAAGGCGATGGGTATGCAGTCCGAAGACTCCGGGCTCGACTTTTACATCAATGCCAGACGGAACTGGCGGCGGCTGGATTTCGACCGGACCCATACCTTTGCCCAAAGTTACGTGTACGAGTTGCCCTTCGGTAAGGGCAAACAGCATTTGCAATCCGGGGCCGGGTCTTGGATTCTGGGCGGGTGGCAGGTCAATGGAATCCTCACCATCTATACCGGGCATCCGCTGACGTCCTTTGCTGGAAACTCCGCCGTGTTAGGTGCGCCGGGCAACAACAATACCCTGAACTGGTTCGGACCCGGCCCAGTCCCGACGCCGAAGGGCAATGGGCTCGGCGGCATTTGGTTTACGAACACCATCTGCAATTTTGATCCTAAGAAGGGAGCCCTGGTCACGACGCAATGCTTCGCGCAGCCGGGCGCCGAAAACGGCGGACTGCCGGAATTCGGGAATCTTGGCAGAAACTTCATGAGCGGTCCTGGAGCCTGGAACCTGGATGCATCGGTGTTCCGGAATTTCGACATCGCCGAGAAATGGAAACTTCAATTCCGTGCCGAGTCGTTCAGTGTGATCAATACGCCGCGGTGGAACGATCCGAGCACGGACATTAACAGCACCAACTTCGGCAAGATCACCGGCGCGGGCGGGGCCCGGTCCATCCAACTCGGCGCCAAGCTGATTTTTTGATCGTCGCTGGGGTCTCGCTAAGAGTAAAACGACGCAATCCGGCTGACCACATACTCAATTTCAGCCGCTGACAGTTCGGGATAAATCGGCAGCGCGAGAGTAGTGCGCGCAAGCTCCTCACTCACTGGAAAAGATCCCGCACGGTAGCCCATATGGGCGAAGCAGGGCTGCTGGTGAAGTGACAGCGGTTAATAAACGGCCGCTCCGACCCCGTTCTGCTGGAGATATTTCTGCAAGCTATCACGATCGCGCGGGCAGCGGATCACGAACTGGTGGTAGATGTGACGCGTTTGGTGAGCGGCCGGGCGCGGCGGAATTACCGGAACCTGGTATTCGGCAAACAGCTTCCGGTAAAGCTCGGCGTGGCGGACTCGAGCCTCGCTCCAGGCGTCCAGATAGCGCAGCTTGACCCCGAGAATCGCAGCCTGCATCGCGGCCAGACGTGAATTGACGCCGATCCAATCGTGGTAGTAGGTGGCTGTGCGGCCGTGCATGCGCAGCGCGCGCATGCGGCTTACCAGTGTTTCATCATTCGTTGTGCACAGGCCTGCGTCGCCGCACGCGGCAAGATTCTTGGTCGGATAGAAGCTGAAGCATCCGATGGCGCCCATTCCGCCTGCACGCTTGCCGCGGCATTCGGCGCCGATCGCTTGCGCTGCGTCTTCGATCACCGGCAGGTTCCGCGGCCCGGCGATTTGGTGCAGCGCTTCCATGTCGGCGCAGCCCCCGAACAGGTGCACCGGCAGGATGGCTTTGAGGTTTGGATGCGTCCTGGTCGCCTCGGCGGCCTGACCGAGGTCAATATTGAACGTTTCGGGCTCGACGTCGACAAAAACCGGCCGCGCGCCCGCGAGCGAAATGGCACCGGCCGTGGCGAAGAATGTGTACGGGACCGTCAGGACCTCGTCGCCGGCCCCGATGCCGAGCGCCTTCAACGCCAACAGCAGCGCATCCGAGCCCGATGCACATCCGACCGCGTAGCGAGCGCCGCAGTAAGCCGCCAGTTGCTCCTCGAGACACTGGACCTCTTCGCCGAGAACGAAATTCTGCGAATCGACGACGCGAGCGACGGCGGCCAGCACTTCCTCCCGGATCGGACGCAATTGAGCGCCAAGATCAAGCAACGGAACTTGCATCTCGGGCTTCCGATTTGGCCTCACGTGCCGCGCTTTGCGCGACGAGATTGGAGGCCCGCAGCAGGGAATCGAACGTCCCGGCGTCGGTCCACCAGCCTTCCAGGTGCGCGAACGTCATGGTGCCTTCGCGAATGTACGCGTTGTTAACGTCGGTAATTTCCAGCTCACCGCGCCCCGAAGGGACCAGCTTCCGCACCTTTTCGAACACCGTGCCGTCGTACAGGTAAAAGCCCGTGACGGCATAGCGCGACTTCGGCTTTTGGGGCTTCTCCTCGATCCCGACGATGCGATCGCCGTCCAGTTCGGCCACGCCGAAGCGCTCTGCGTCGGAAACTTCCTTGAGCATGATCTTGGCGCCGCGCGGCTGGTGGCGGAAGGCCTCCACCGCGTCCCGGATGGTGCCCTCGATGATGTTATCTCCGAGAATCACGCAGATCTTCTCGCCGTCGGCGAAATGCTCGGCCAAGGCCAGCGCATCGGCGATGCCGCCTTCCCCCTCCTGATATGTGTAGTTGAGGTGATTGAGGCCGAACTCCTTGCCGTTGGCGAGCAGGCGAAGGAAATCTCCGGAATTGCGCCCACCGGCGACCAGCAGAATGTCGCGAATTCCCGCCTCGACCAGCGTCTGGATCGGGTAATAGATCATCGGCTTGTCGTAGATGGGGAGAAGATGTTTGTTGGTGATTTTCGTCAGCGGGTACAGACGGCTCCCCGATCCGCCCGCCAAAACAATGCCTTTCACAGCGACCTCTCTTTAGTCATGAGTTCCTCCTAGTGTAGCGTTCCTCGGCTCAAGAATCCTGGCACGGGACCGATAAGGCGGTTGTAAAGAAACATCCGAAAGGAATCCCGGGGGAGCGGATTCAAGGGAGAAAATATCTGTGTCATTTACTATCAATACCAACATCACGTCGCTGCAGGCCCAGAATTACCTGCGCGTGACGAGCGACTTCCAGTCGAAGACCATTAATCGTGTGACCTCGGGCTTACGCATCGTTACATCCGGTGATGATGCGGCGGGCCTGGCCATCGCCAACTCGTTTCGTTCGGACGAATCGGTGTTGTCGCAGGGCGTCCGCAACGCCAACGACGGATTGAGTCAATTGCAGATCGCTGACAGCGGCATCAGCAATATTTCCCAGCTTCTGGATCGCGCCCGAACGCTGGCTACGCAGTCGTCCTCTGGCGCGTTCACTGGCGACCGCTCCGTGCTGAATTCGGAGTTCCAGAGCGTGCTCGCTGAAATCGATCGCCAGGCGCAGGCGATCGGCCTGAACCAGGGCGGGACGTTCGCCACCGCGCTGAACGTGTTCATCGGGGGCGGCAAATCCTCCAACGGCGTCAGCGCCACGACCAACGGGACCATTGCAATCGATCTGAGCCAGTCTACCGTGGACGCAAAAAGCCTGGGGCTGAACGGCGTTCGCGCCGCGGGCAATTCCAACACCGACATCGGCCCGGGCAGCGCCACGAGCGTGCAGGACATCGTCACAAACACCACCAATCTGGCCTCCATCTCTAACAACACCACAAATTTCTATTTCACCGGCCCGGGTTTCACCGATACCTACGGCAACAACGTAGTGAAAGTTGCGGTGAACCTGACCGGCGTTACCGACACCAATACGCTGGTGGCCGCCCTTAACCAGGCTATCCAGAACGCCGGCAACGGCGCCAGCCAGCAAGCAACCGCGGTCAAGAACGCCAACATCACAGCGGCGATCAACACCGACGCCAACGGCAAGCAGCAGTTGACGTTCAACGCCGCATCCACCGCGTTCCAGGTGCAGGGAGGCGATCGCGTCTCGACGGCATTGCTGGGCAGTTTTTCCAGCGGCTCGACGGGTAACGTCGCCAACGTCACGGCGACCGCAGGCGCAGCATTTTCAGCGCCGGCCGCAGCCGAGACAGTGAAGATCCGGATTCTCGGCGCAGGCCTAAATGGCTCCGCAGCCAATGACTTGTCTCTCGCCATCGCGACCACGGATACCATCGGGTCGGCCGTAGCCAACATCAACACCGCGATCGCGGCCGATGCTCCGCTGGCCGCTACCGGAATTCAGGCAGTCAACTATTCGGGCAAGATCCAGTTCGTGGGCCACGCGGGGCAGAGCTTCGAGGTATTGACCGCGGGCGATGCCGGCAACGCCCTTGGCTTTGGGACCTACCTTGATTCGACCGGCACGGCCGCAAGCGGCGGCAATTTCGACTACAGCTCGATCACGGCCTCAGCCGCTTCCGCTGCCAAGACGCAGGGCGTTCAAGTCTCACTGAACGGCGGCGCCACTATCGACCTTGGCACCCTGACGGGAAGCGCCACGGAACAAACGGCTATCGATACCCTGAACGCCGCATTCCAGGCCAACTCCGCACTACGTGCAGCAGGTCTGGTTGCCAGTAACAGCGGCGGCAAGATTAAGCTTTCCAGTTCAGGCGTCAGCTTCCGCATCAATTTGTACGGCGGCAACGGCGACGCGTTCGGCTTCGGAGCATCTCCCGCGGCCGGCCTGTCTTCGGCCGGCTCGACGGCAAGCGCGTACACGGCGAAGAACAATGTCAACTCCTCCGGCGCGCAGGAGAGCCAGAACGCCGCCAACACGGACGTGTACCAGTTCACAGGGCTGCGAAACACGGGGGACGCCCAGACCATTACATTGACAGCCGTAGACAACAACGGTTCCCAGCATACGCTCAACATCGGACTGACCACCAGCAACGCCAACAATCTGGACCAGGCCGTGAGCACAATCAACTCGGCGATCCTGTCATCCAACGACGCTACCCTCAAGCAACTGGCGGCGTTCAAGGAGGATGGTACGTCCGGCAACGTGAATGGCGTGGAGGGCATCCGGTTTTTGAGCGCCGGCTCGACCTTCAAGGTCAGCCTGGGCTCTTCGCCTGCCAGCTCCACCACCGGGCAGTTCGTCGGCTTGGCCGACGGCCAGACTGGTCTCAACGGCGGCGCGGTGCTTACCTCCGTGAGCAACGGAGAAGGGTCCACGGCCGACATCAGCAACACCACTTCGGCGCAGGCCGCCGTAGCGGCGCTGTCGAACTCCATTGCAGCGTTGGGCAGGGCGCAGGCCGTCGTCGGCCGCGGCCAAAACCAGTTCAACTACGCGATTAACCTGACACAGTCGCAGTTGACCAACCTTGCATCCGCCGAGGCGCAGATTCGCGATGCGGATCTAGCTGCCGAATCGGCCAATCTCACCAAATCGCAGATCATGCTGCAGGCTGGCATCGCGGCGCTGGCGCAGGCCAATTCCGCGCCTCAACAAGTCCTGGCGCTGCTGAAGTAGCGTCGCACTGACCGTTATACGCCTAAGGGTCACGCCGGAATTACCGGCGTGGCCCATTTTTGTCGCTAACCGCGGCAGTCGATGTTTGGACGGCGGCGCCCGCCCATTGCAAATCCCCATTGAATCCGCGCCAGACGTGCGCTTTCGACACCGAGACGCAATTTGAGAGAGCGCAGAGCAAGGCAGACCTTTTCGCCTGCCTCGAACGAAGCCGCCAGTTCGGAGGGCGACGCGACGGCGATGGCCTCGGCACGCGCCACAAGAGCCTCTTCCAGCGCCTTGAAGTCCTCCGCGGCAGCAGCGTCCAGCAGCCGCTGTGTGGCCTGACCGAGTGTCATCAGAACGGGGTTTGATTCTTGCCGTACAGCACAAGGCTCAGGCTCTGCAGGGTGGAGTTGAGCTCTTGCTGTTGGGACTGGAGGCCGGCAAGCAAGGCGTCCGCTGCATGGAGCCTCGCGGCAAGGCTTTTCTGCATTACGTTAATGCGATCGTTGAGCGTATCGATCTGATCCTGAAAACTGCGGTCGGTACGGTCGATGCCGTCCTGCTCCATCTTGATCAGGCCACTGATCGGATCGCTGAACTGGCTGAGGCTGGTTGAAAACCCACCCAACCCGGTTGTAGTGGAGCCGAGATACTGGAATGCATCGCTGATCTGTGTGTCAGTCAGCCCATCAAACGTGTTCTGGTTAAAGGAGGCCTGCCCGGTGCTGTTGAACTCGATTCCCAGGTCGGCCAGAGTTTTCACGCTTCCGCTGCTGGTTCGATACGAGACGATCTGGCGCAACACGTTTTGAAGCTGCATTACGGCCGTGTCGCCGCTGAGCACGCCCGGTTTGAGCTGGCTTTGGAGCGAGTTGTACCTGGTCACGAAGTCCTCGAGCGCCGAGGAAAGTTGTCCGCGGTCGCTGGCCAGCGAGAGCGTCACAGGGGCGGCGCTCGACGCGGCGATCGTGAACGTCACGCCGGGGATGACGTTGTTCACCACATTTCCGGGTTGGCTGATGTCGATACCGTTCAACTGAAATACGGCGTTCGTGCCTTGGCCGGTGTTCGTCAAGAGATTGGTATTGGCGCCCGCGGGGTCATCGAACAACTGCAGGTTTGTCCGACCGGTGGAGTCGGCTGCAACCGAAAGATAATTGCCTACGGAAGTGGTGAGAATCGAAGCCGTCACATAAGCGCCGAGTGAATTGATCTGATCGCGCAACGCCACCAGGTTGTTATCGGTGAGCGTGAACGTGTAGCTCTGTGCCCCAACCGCCAACCTCATGGTTCCGGTCGCGGAAACCGGGGTTGCGGAGGAATCGGCAAAGCTCGCCACGGTGCGCTCGGAAGCGGCCGTTGCGGCGGAAGTAATCGAGTTGATCGTATAACTTGTGGGAGTTTTCGCGCCTGTGACGGCGACGGCTGCCGCAGCGGGATTCGAACTCGTGGCGCCCAGCGCCCGATTGCTTGCCGTGGTTCCTAGCGAAACGAGACTGCCGGCCAGATCGCTGACGGCGCTGTTCAGGCCGCCCAGAAACCCCTTCTGTTGCAGCACGTCCGCGTCTTTATTCTGTAATGCCTTGACCGGAATCTGCGCTATCTGGACCGCGCGATCGAGGATCGTTTGTAGGTCGCTGGAGAATTGGCTGACGCCGGTAAAGGTAAGAGGTGAGAGGCTCACGTTCCGCTCATCGGCAGCTTGCAGACGACATTTTACTCGGGCCGCGACCTATTCCCTCGTGCGCGTGCAGGCTATTTCCATGCCACCTTGCGCCGTACCAAGACCTGATAAAGCCCCACGAACACAGCCGCATTGACCATCGTGAAGTAGTAAGGGAGAGCCAGGAAACGGGGTCGAATCCGCCACAGCGCCTCTGCGCCGGCGAGAGTGTAGAAGACCGCCTGTCCGTAGAAAAGCGTCCTATAAAGCGGAAGACCGAGCAGGAACAGATTCGCCGCCAGCGCAGCGAGCATTGCCAGCGGAACCAGAAGCCGAACGATCTTATGCGAGAAGAAAAAGAAAAACGGAAGCGTTTGGAAAGGCCTCAGCAACCCGCGCAGCTCGCGCATCTGCTGGATGTTCCCGGCCATGATGCGAACGCGCCGGCCGAAGCCGGTCATTTCCTGCGCTTCTTCGAAGACGATCGCGGCCGGCTCGTAGACCGCGCGAAATCCCTTCGCCAGCACGGATACCGGAATGATGTAGTCGTCGTTAATGGCGTCGGGCGCAAGCGGCTCGTACAGTTCTTTGCGGATCGCGTGCAAATGGCCGTGCGCGCCAAGAGTCGATGACAGCTCGGACTCTTTCGTCTTCAGGAAGGTTTCGTACGTCCAATAAAAGTCCTCTGACTTGCCGATCGCTACGTCCTCCGCCTTGACCACGGTGTATTTTCCGCTGACCGCGCCGACCTGGGGATCCGCGAAATTTGCAACCAGATTTCGTACTGAGTCGCGATAGAGCATCGCCGCCGCGTCCGAGAAAACGATGATCTCCCCTTTCAATTGCGGAACGCTCGCGTTCAGCACTTCGGTCTTGCCGCGGTTCACCGGAAAGTTGAGGACTCGCACTCGAACGCCATCGGCGAGGCTTTGCGCGATCAGCGGTGTATCATCAGGCGAGCCGTCACAAGCCACCACGATCTCGAACTTGTGAGCGGGGTAGTCCAATGCAAGGCAATTCCTGATCTTCTGCGCGATGACGCGCGCTTCTTTGTATGCCGGAATGAGAATTGAAACGTACGGTTCGATGCGTTCCTTCCGCACCGGCCTATGGATCACCAGCCCGAGCGCAACCAGCACCAGCGGATAGCCGAAGTAGGCGTAAACAGTTATGGCGACCGAGAGCCAAAAGAGCCAGGTCACGTCGCCTATGTAGACCGCGCTTCCACGCAGAACAACTTTCCGACGGTGTCGCACCGCTCCACGCGAAAACCGGATTGCTCGAGGATCCGATACACCTCTGGTTTGCGGAAAAAGTACACCGGGCAACCGCTGATGTACTGGAGCCGGATCTTACGCACAGGCATGCGCCAGGTCCAGAATCGGGGCCAGGCGGACAGGAACCGGTCCGTGGTGAATTTGCGGATCTTTTGGAGGCGTCCCGGCGGTTCGGCGATGTAGTCCCAGAATCCGATCGCGATCGTTATGTCGTAGGTCTGGGTGGGCCGCCAGTCGATCACGTCGGCGTG
>Ga0066709_100005579_pt1 | contig 10402 bp, 8 predicted proteins | sample GraSoiAngelo_158_FD_79665 | JGI IMG/M metagenome (GOLD analysis project Ga0066709, IMG submission 79665) | Grasslands soil microbial communities from the Angelo Coastal Reserve, California, USA - 14_1009_16_30cm | ecosystem: Environmental > Terrestrial > Soil > Grasslands | place: USA... | reverse complement strand
TATTTCAAATCGACATATTTATATTGCATATTGCAATTACAGTCAAGCGCTCGATTTGCCGTATTTTCGCGGGGTTACACCGGATGTGACAAAGGACAACAGCCAGGCAAAGAGAAAACGCCTCCGGTGTGAACCCGGAGGCGCTGGCTTCTCTCTTCTACGAGACGGTCTCGCCGCTCGCTGCCTTGTGGTGTTGGCCCAGCTTATTGGTGCCGGGTATTGTGCTTGTCGCGATAGATCTGGCGCGACTGGCGATTTTGCCGGCGATTGACCCGGGCTTTTTCTTGCGCAGTCAGCTTGCCACCGTTGGCTTGACGGTCGGCATGCACTTCCTGATTGATCTTCGCCTGATTGTGTTCCAGGTGGGCCGCTTGGCCGGCGGTCAACTGGCCGCTCTGGATGCCCTGCGCGATGCGGTCCTGCTGGTTCTCCTGGCGCTTGCCGACTTCACTCTTTGGGTTGGTATTTTGCACCGCCGAATTGTGCTTGTCCTGGTCGATCTGCTTGGATAACTTTCTGTTGCTGCGTTAGCGTCTTTTTGTCGGCTGCAGTCAGTTTGCCGTTGTCCAGTTTGCGCATGTTGCGCTCTTCCTGGTTAAGGACGGCTTGCTTCTTCTCCAGATTGGCGTTTTCGCCGGCCGTCAGCTGTCCGCTCTTGACGCCATTGGCGATGCGGTCCTGCTGGTTTTCTTTGCGATCCTGGATCGACTCGCCGGTTACAGGGGTAGACGCCGCGGTCGAGCTCTGTGCAGTTGTACTGCTGCTCTGCGCAACAACTGGCAACGCAAAGACCGCCAGTGCTGAATCCGCCGAGCAGTTATTCCCCTGAGCGCAGACACCTCTACATCCCAGCTTCGATGCGAGAGCGAGGATCGAGATAGTCGCGCAATGCGTCCCCTATAAAGTTGAATGACAACACTGCCAACATCACGGCGAGCGCGGGAAACAGGACGAGTTGGGGTGCATCAAAAAGATGGGCGCGGCCGTCGTTGAGCATCGTGCCCCAACTGGCCGTGGGCGGAGGAACTCCCAGTCCGAGAAAGCTCATCGTTGCTTCGGCGAGGATTGCCCCGGCCATGCCGATGGCAGATTGCACGATCACGGGCTGAATAATATTGGGCAGAATGTGGCGGACGATGACGCGCACATCGCTCGCGCCGAGGGCGCGGGCAGCTTCGACGAATTCTTTTTCTCGGGCGGCAAGCACCTGACCGCGGACCAGACGTGCGTAGCCAACCCATCCGCCAAGTGAGAGAGCAAGAACCAGGTTCACGATGCCAGGTCCGCGGAAGGCGACGAAGGCGATAGCAAGAAGAATTCCGGGAAACGAGAGGAATGCATTCATGAGCACGACATTGACGAAGCGGTCGACGCGTCCGCCATAGTAACCAGCGATGGAGCCGATCACAAGTCCGAGCGCGAGCGACGTCAGAACAACGCAACTGCCCACCAGCATCGAGATGCGCGCGCCGTAGATGATGCGCGAGAGGATGTCGCGGCCGAGTTCGTCACTTCCGAACCAGTGCGCCGCTGAAGGCGGTTCAAGACGGGTGGGAAGATTGATAGAGGCGGGATCTTGCGGGGCGATCCAAGGGGCGAAGATCGCGAATAGTACGAAGATAGATACCAACACAACGCCGGTCGCGGCCAGAGGATTGTGGCGGGCAGCGCGGCGGAACGAAATGGCGGCGGTGGACATAAGAACAAAATCCCAGAAAACGCCGAGAAGCCTTCACCCGTGGAGCTCGCGCACCGCTGCCAAAGTTGTTTCTACCTCGGCTGGTGAATTTAACAAGCCGGGGGACAAGCGCGCGTAAAGCGTTTTGTAGGGCGTGACGCTGGCGACGATTTTTTTCTTTCTCAACGCGTCCACCACCTGTTGGGCGTGGATTCCGTGTAGATCAAAGCAGACGATGCCTGCGGATAACTCGTCCTCCGTAGGACTGCTTGCCAGCAACCGCCTCAGCCGTCCGCAAGGCGGATGTCAGTGCAACCGCACCGATGACCTGTCCGGTGCGTACCAGAAAATCTCTGCGATACATGACGGAGTCCTCATGCGGTCAGTGACCAACGTCGACCCCAGTTGATTCCTGCGAGGTCCAGTTTAATCCCTCATCATTGGTTTCGGAACCTGAGTTTCGAAATCTGGGGCGCGTGTGTTGTTTGATGACGGTTGCTCCAGAGGACTGCCGTTCTAGTTCCCCCTGCGCCAAGAACGAGAAGGATGGGCACTCGGCGGTGGTGAGATGAGCGGCTCCGCTCTCGAGCTGGCTCACGAATTGTGTTTTCATAACTCACGAATTGTGTTTTCATAAAATAGACTGCACGAACCGGATCGCCGGTCCGCATGCGCGCCGTAAACCTCCACCTCTAGCCTACGTTCTGAGGAGAAAAATCATGAGCAAAGTCTCGTACATTCCCAAGGACTACAACTCGGTCACGCCCTACTTGGTCATCAGGGGTGCTGCCCAAGCCATTGAGTACTACAAGAAAGTTTTCGGCGCGACCGAAATCTTTCGCATGAATAGCCCGGACGGCAAGGTCGGTCACGCGGAGTTGAAGATCGGCAACTCGCACATCATGCTGGCCGACGAAAATCCCAGCATGGGGCAGGGACACACCAGCGCCGCCACCATCGGCGCCAGCCCGGTGACCCTGTATGTATACCTTCCCGACGTCGATCGCGTAGTCGAACGCGCGGCGGCCGAGGGCGCGAAAATCCTAAAGCCGGTTCAGGACCAGTTCTACGGAGACCGCTCTGGCTTCATACAGGATCCGTTCGGACATCTGTGGGGCGTTGCCACTCACGTGGAAGACGTGTCGCCCAAGGATATGGACGAACGGATGAAGAAGGTAACGGAGGCAGCGTAGTTTGATTTGGACAGGAGGCGGGACACCCGCCTCCTGCATTTTCGATTGCTCCCACAAATCGCAAGACCCCACCTTGCCGCAAATAACGACAAGAGCGCGGAACGCGGCGACTCCCACCAGCAGGCTGTTCGAGTTCGCATCGCGATCTATGAAACCAGTCGCTGATGACAGTTTTTAGAATGTTTTAACGACGGTCGCCGCCCGGTTCTGGATAATTGAAGCGATCTGTCATCCCGACCGATGTCAGCTGATCTGCGAAACAGTCCACTGGCGAGTGGAGGGACCTGCTTGTCTGGCTGGTACATGTGACGCGTGAACCAGTCGGTCGCCGCTATTCCGCCTACCTGGGATTTCGGCGTTCCAGCGGCCCTCGGGATGACAGATAGATTTAAATGGCGATTGATAAATCCAATCGCAAACGTCCGCTCGAGATGACGGGTCTCGCGATGTGATTGAAAAATGCACCAAAGAATGCTGCCTCAACGACGCCCATTTTGGCATTGCGAACGACCCAGCCAAGCCCAGTGTGTTTTCTTTACTGCCTGATCCTCGGGTTCGCCACCGAATACAGCACGTCGGTCAGGAAGTTCACCGCGACATACGTCAAGCCAATCGCCAGAATGCAGCCTTGCACCAGATAGTAATCGCGATTCGAAATTGCCTGAATCGTGAGGCGGCCGATGCCGGGCCAGGAGAAGATTGTTTCGGTGACGATGGCGCCGGCCAGCAGCGCGCCGAATTGCAGGCCGAGTACGGTGATCACGGGAATCATGGCGTTGCGTAGGGCATGGCGGTAGACGACGGTGCGCTCGGACAGGCCTTCGGCGCGGGCGGTGCGGACGTAGTCCTGGCTCAACTCTTCGAGCATGGACGTGCGCACCATGCGGGTGAGGATGGCGGCCATAGATCCGCCCATGGTGATGGCGGGCAGCACCAGATACTCGACGCCGCCAGAACCGGAAACCGGCAACCAACCCAGCTTAATGGCACAAAGAATTATGAGGATCGGGCCCAGTGCGATGTTGGGAAACGACAACCCAAAAAGGCTGACGACAGAAATCAGACGGTCCTCCCAACGATTGGGATGCTGTGCGGAATATACGCCGGCTGGAAACGAAAGAATGATTGCGATGAACAGTGACGCCAGCGTCAGTTCCATGGTATAGGGGTAACGCTCGGCCATGAGGTGCGTGACCGTCTGGTTGTAGCGGAACGACGGTCCAAGGTCACCGTGAAGGACGCCCTTCCAGTAACGGATGTATTGCTCGCCTAGTGGCCTGTCGAGGCCATAGGCGTGGCGAGTGGCCTGGATATCGGCTGGTGGCGCTCCTTCGCCGAGCATCTGCTGGATGGGGTCTCCGGGGACGAGGTGGATTAGAAGGAAGACGAGGGAGACGACTAACCAGATGACGGGCAGGGTGTAGAGGACGCGTTGGAGGAGCTGGCGAAGCATGAGGTCAGTGACTCGTGTTTAGTGGCTAGGGGCGAGTTCTCAGTCAAATCTCCGAACCTCAGCGGCTGAAACCGCTGGTTAAAAAGGCTCCTTTTCGGCACGACTGAAGTCGTGTCCTGATCCGAATCGTAAGTTTGTGCCTCCCGACTCTCCCGCACAATCAGCTCGCAGTCGATGCGCGCCTTCGGCGGCTAAAGCTGAACTCAAGCAAGGCGGTTACCGCAGCTCTGAAGCGCTGCGCTACTCAAAGGCAAGCGATGAAATTTTTCCTTTCGCGGAGTTATCTGTCAGTCTCCCGCGTGCTTTGCGGACTCAGCCCCGGCCTCGATGTTTCCTGTTTTCTCAATCTTCACTCTGGCGATGCGGTGGCCTTCCATTTCTGCGACGGTATAACGGTGGCCTTCGTATTCGAACGTATCACCCAGGCTGGGAATCCTTTGCAGATGGGCGAGAATGAATCCACCCAGAGTTTCAAAGCCAGCATCCCGAGGAAGAGTCACGCCGTACTGGGCTTCGAGGTCTCGAATGTTGACTGAGCCTTCGAGCACCATCACTGATTCGTCTTCCAGCGCTGGCTCGGGCGGGGCAAGGTCAAACTCGTCTTCGATATTGCCTACCAATTGCTCGAGAATGTCTTCGACGGTGACGACGCCGGCGGTCGAGCCGAACTCGTCGACCACCACCGCAAGGTGGCGACGCCGTTGCTTAAACTCGGCCAATAATTCAGCGAGCACCTTGGTTTCGGGAACGACCAGGACATCGTGCACAATCTGGCCGATTGTCATGCGCGAGATGCGTTGGGCTACAGGCAGGCCCACGTTGGTGAGCCGCAGCCGCACCCACCGCATTAAGTCTTTGTAGTAGAGAACGCCGACAATGTGCTCCGGCCCGCGCTGCGGGTCGTAAATCGGGATGCGGGAGTGTTGGCCTTCGATAACACGGGTCAGCGCCTCATCGAGGCTGAGGTCAGCGGGCAAAGAGAAAATGTCAGGGCGGGCGACCATGACTTCGCGAACCGTAATGCTGTCCAGTTCAATGGCGTTGTGAATCATCTCTTCCTGAAATTCAGGAATCTGTCCGAACTGGCGGCTGGCGGTAACAATCAGCTTGAGTTCGTCGGGTGAGTGTACGGCGCCGCGACGGCGGGACTCCTGAGCGCCAAAAAGCCGCAGAACCAGGCCGCCGGACTTCCGCATGAAGAAAAGAAAAGGACGAGTGATAGTAAGAAAAGCTTCCATGGGCGCGGCGACAGCAAGAGCGACCTGCTCGGAGCGCTGCAAAGCTAGCGTTTTTGGCACGAGCTCGCCGAGGAGCACGTGCAGGTAGGTGATTAAACTGAAGGCGATCGCGATGGCAATGCTGTGTGCGTAGACGGCCGCGTGCGGAACCTTGTGGACAAACTGAAAACCTTCCACCAGCCGGGCCACCATGGGTTCGCCGATCCAGCCCAGGGTCAAGCTGACCATCGTGATGCCAACCTGGACGCCGTTTACGACCTCATCCAGCTTCTGGTGGAGACGCTGAACGATGCGCGCGCCAACGCGTCCGGATGCGATGAGCTGCTGGATGCGGGTGTCGCGGACGCTCACCAGTGAGAATTCGGCGGCTGCGAAAAAGGCATTGGCTGCCACCAGGAGAAGGATCAACAAGACCCGGAGCAGCACAAAGGCGATCATGGAAACGTAATTCTAACATTCCAAAGGGCTATGCGACGCTTTCGGTTCCTACCGGGCAGACTGGATCGGCGAGCTCAGGGGAGCTCATGGCGGACTCTCAAGGGGGCTAAGCGTGGGCTAAAATGATGAATGGCGCCGTTCGCTGCGTCATAAAATTCAGCTCCGACCGCTACCCTTTATCACGTATCACGGTCTAAACGATCAGCTTAGGTTAAGCGACGGATATCTCCGATACCGTCTAACCCAATCTCAGGAACAAACGTGGGGCTGGCTGCGTACGTGAGGAATGAGGGCACGCGCACAACAGCTGCCCATCTCCAGCGCGCATCAGGGGGCGATTGTGAACGGAAACGGGAATAATAAGAAAAAGCGTCGCAAACTATACATCTACGGTGGCATTGGGCTGGGTTTGGTCTTGCTGATTGCTATTGGTGTGTTTGCTGCCACCCGTGGCGGCACCAAGATTGACCCGTCGAAGCTGGCGAAGGTAGAGAAGGGCGACCTGGCCAAGAGCGTGGTGGCTACGGGCAAAGTTACGCCCATCATCAAAGTCGAAGTGAAATCCAAGGCTAGTGGCATTGTCAAGAAACTGCTGGTGGATTACGGCGACCGCGTGAAAAAGGGACAGCTCCTGGTGCAGCTCGACAAGGTAGAAATTGAGGCGCAGGTGGAGCAGTCGAAAGCAGCGCTTGAGGCAGCCCAGGCCAATCTGAAAGGTTCACAGGCTGACTACGAGCGCGCCAAGGTCGATGCGGAAGGACCGGATGTGCCGCTATTGAAGCGCGCCTACGATCGTGCCCTGGGGATGGCGAAGGACGGAGTCGTATCCGCCTCGGCGTTGGATGATGCCGAGAAGAACTACGAGATGTCGCTCAACAAGCAGAACGTGGCCAAGGCGCAGATGACGGTATTAAAGGCAAAGATCGCACAGTCGGGAGCGCAGGTCGCGCAGGATCAAGCCAACCTGAAGCAACTCGAGGAGCAGCTCAGCTACACCGATGTGGTTTCGCCGATTGATGGAATTGTGCTCTCGCGCGATGTGCAAATGGGCGACGCGGTCAGCTCGATTCTGGTTCTGGGTTCCTCGGCCACACTGGTAATGACGCTGGGCGATACCAGCGAAGTTTATGTAAAGGGCAAAGTGGACGAGAGCGATATTGGCAAGGTTTATCTGGGACAACCGGCGCGGATCAAAGTGGAGTCCTTCAAGGACAAGACCTTCCAGGGCAAGGTCACGAAGATTTCGCCCATGGGGGTAGAGAAGGACAACGTCACTACATTTGAAGTGCGTGTCTCCATCAACAATCCCGGCGGCGAATTGAAGGCTGAGATGACCGCGAACGCTGAAATCATTCTGGACGAGCACAAGAGCGTGCTCCAGATTCCAGAAGGCGCCATTATCTACGACAAAGACAAGAAGGCGTCGGTCGAAATTCCTGATCCGAAGGGCAAAGAGGGCAAGAACAAAGTCCCGGTCAATATTGGGATCTCGAACGGCGCGAAGACTGAAGTGCTTAGCGGTTTGAAGGAAGGCGATCAGGTGGTACTGCAGTAAGAATCGTTGTCGGGCTCGAACGCGAGACCCGGGTAAGGTTGGGGCACGGGTCGCAGATCCGTGCCCCCAGTTCTAAGAGGCGTTTTCAGGCATCGTTTCCTGCGATCAAGGTATGACTGTTCTCGAAATCCTGCGCCAGGCGTTCGCTACGTTCCGCGCTCACAAGATGCGCACGTTCCTCACGATGTTCGGCATCGTGTGGGGAATCGCATCGGTAATTCTTCTGGTAGGGCTGGGGCTTGGTTTCAGCGTGGACCAGAAAAAGCACATGCAGACTCTGGGTAAGGACCTCGTGATCGTTTGGGGAGGGCGCACCAGTTCGCAGGTTGGCGGACGCGCAGCGGGACGGGAGGTCCAGCTCAACGTTGATGATGCTCACCTGATCCAGAACGAATGTTATCTCGTGAAGAACGTCAGCCCGGAGTTGCGTCGAAGTATTCCGGAAGTAAGCCAGTTCAATTCGGCGAGTCGCGGCGTGGTCGGGATGTGGCCTTCGTATCAGGATTTCCGTTCGTTGCTGCTGGCGGAAGGCCGCCTGATTACAGATGATGACGAGCGCGAAGGCCGGCGCGTCCTGGTGTTGGGATCGAAAGCCCATCGCCAATTGTTCCCCGGACAACCGGCCGTCGGCGCGGCAGTACTGGTCAAGAGCGTGCCTTATACCGTCGTCGGAGTTTTGCAGGAAAAGAAGCAGAACTCGAACTATAGCGGGCCGGATAACGACTATCTTTTTGCTCCGTACTCAGCAGTGTCGCGGGATTTCCCTCCGCCCATCAAGCCTGGAGCCGGAATCACGCGTGGGTGGCTTGATGACATTGTTTTTGAAGTCGGTGACCCGGAAGATCACGAAGCGGCGGTTCTGCAGGTTCGCAGAGCGCTGGCGCGCGTGCATCACTTCGACGCCATCGACAAGGATGCGGTTTTCATCTGGGACACCATGAACGGCGCCAAGATGCTGGAGAAGATCTTCGGCGTGGTGACCATTTTTTTTGGCTGCGTAGCCGTGGTCACGCTTTGCCTGGGAGGAATCGGCGTCATGAACATCATGCTGGTGTCGGTGACCGAACGCACGCGGGAGATTGGCACGCGCAAAGCGTTTGGCGCGACCCGGCGAGACATTGTGCGCCAGTTTTTCGCGGAGTCCGCGATGTTGACCGTGGTCAGCGGGCTTCTTGGCCTCAGCTTCGGAATAGGGACTTGTATCGCCATGGGTGCTCTGCCTTTACCTGATTTCGTGCCGCATCCGATTATTTCTCCGATTTCGATCGTGGTTTCGATTCTGACGCTTTCTTTGATTACGGTAACCGCGGGGGTGTATCCAGCCCAGCGTGCCGCAGAAATGACACCTGTGGAGTCTCTACGATATGAATAGCAATCCGAGCTCGAGATTTTCCTCTTCCTGCTTGCCGGCCCGCTCCTCCGCGATCGCGCTGGTCATGCTTTTCGCCTGCACCCTGGCCCTCGCATCCCCGCCGCAAGGGACCTTTGCAAGGACGTTTCAGGTGAGCGGTCCGGTGAACCTGGAAGTGCAGACTCGCTCCGGAGACATCACCGTGCGCAGCGGCCCCGCGGGAACGGTCTCGGTGCGCGGAAAAATCTTTGTCGGCGATCACTGGCTTTTCGGAGGAGACAGGAGGTCGGGGGAAGTGCATGAGATCGAACAGAACCCGCCGTTGCGCCAGCAAGGCGACAGCATTCACATCGACGATGTGAACGCGCACAACATTTCCGTGAATTACGAAATTACGGTGCCTGCAGAAACGGCTTTGCGCACCCACACCGGCTCCGGGGACCAGACGATTGAAGGAGTCCACGGGAACGCCGATTTGCGAAGCGGATCGGGAGACATGCGACTTTCACGCCTTACCGGCGATATTCGCATTCAAACCGGTTCGGGGAATCTGCGTGGCCACGAGATCTCTGGGCCAGTACGCGGAGGAACGGGCAGTGGCGACGTCGAGTTGGAGGAGACTGGCTCCGGCGATGTTGACCTGCATACCGGATCAGGAAACATCACGGCCCGTGGCTTGAATGGCACATTTCGCGGTGAGGCCGGCAGTGGAGACATCACTGCCGAAGGTACGCAAACCGGCTCTTGGGAGATTCGGACAGGCTCCGGCAACGTGCATGTGCGGCTGCCCGGCAACTCCGCTTTTGAGGCCGATCTTTCCACCAGTTCCGGCACACTCGATATTGACGCACCGATCACGATGACGGTACAGGGGCGCGTCCAGGAGTCGAGGAAATCGATCCACGGCCAAGTACGCGGCGGAGGCCCCGTGCTCAAGGTGCATACCGGGTCGGGAGATATTCATATCGAGTAGGGAGCAGCGGTGAGGGGCAGACGCTTTGTCTTCTTGCCACTGGCCACTAACTACTGCTCGCAGTGGTTTAGGAAAAAGACATCTCTGGCAACCATGTTCCTGAAAGAACTCATCTCGCAGGGTTGGCAGGCGTTGATGCGCGACCGGCTGCGCTCGACACTCACGATGCTGGGCATCGTGTGGGGACTGGCATCGGTAGTGCTGCTCCTGGCCTACGGGCAGGGGCTGGGCGGTAGCGTCCTCCATGCCTTCCTCAACATGGGAAGCAATGTGATCGTGCTGTGGCCGGGCCAGACGAGTATGCAGGCCGGTGGGCAGCGCGCAGGCAAGACGGTCAATTACGAATACGAAGATGTCGAGGCAATCCGCGACGAAGTTCCCATTGTGCGTGCGGTAAGCGCGGAGATCGACCGAGATTTTGGGTTCAAGCTGGGCACACGTGTGGTCACGATCCAGGTGCGCGGCGTGGAAATGCCCTACGGGCAAATGCGCAAACTCACGCTCGAAGATGGCCGCTATTTTG
>Ga0066709_100005578_pt1 | contig 10402 bp, 8 predicted proteins | sample GraSoiAngelo_158_FD_79665 | JGI IMG/M metagenome (GOLD analysis project Ga0066709, IMG submission 79665) | Grasslands soil microbial communities from the Angelo Coastal Reserve, California, USA - 14_1009_16_30cm | ecosystem: Environmental > Terrestrial > Soil > Grasslands | place: USA... | reverse complement strand
GCCCTCCCAGCCGGGCTCGGCGACCCACATCGGCAGCGACTCCTCGCCCATGTACTCCTCGACCCCCTGCTCGCGCAGCCAGGCAGGCTCGGCGGAGACCACCGGCCCGCTGTGGCCGCCCGCCGCGCGGGACAACTCGATCCACTCGCCGAACGGCACGACCGGGCCGACGGCGTCATAGGTACCCGTGACCCCTGCCTCCGCGCAGGCGAGCAGCCAGGCCGCGAGGTCGCGCACGTCGATGGCCTGCGTCGCCAGGCCGGGGCAGCCGGGCACCAGCATCGGGCCCGCCGGGTCGCGGGCGGCGCGGGCGACCCAGTACCCGGACCGGTCGCTGTGGTCGCCGGGGCCGCCGATGAGCCCGGCCCGCGCGATCAGCACGCGCCCGCCCGCCGCCGCGGCGGATGCCCGCTCACACGCGACCTTCGCCTCGCCGTACTGCGCCACGCTGGCCACGTCGGCATCGGCCGCCGGGAGCACCTCCGCCGACTCGTCGTCGTCCAGGGCGGCGTGGGAGGCATAGACGCTGCCGGACGACACGTAGGTCCAGTGCCGTGCCCGGCCGCCCAGCGCCGCCACCGCGCCCCGGACGAAGCCCGGCTGCCACGACACCTCGAGCACCGCGTCCCAGTCGCGGTCGGCCACTTTCGCATACCCGGCCGGATCGCTCCGGTCGGCCGCGGCGAGCGTCGCCCCGTCCGCCACCGGCCCGGCCTGCCCACGCGCCAGGCAGGTCACCCCATGCCCGCGGGCCAACGCCTGGCGCGCGTACTCACGGCCCAGCCAGGCGGTGCCACCCAGAATCAAGATCTCCATCACCGCATTGAATGCCGCGGGGGCGCCGCCGCGCACCGGCTTACGCTGCCAGCGCATTACGCGGCCAGCGCAGGGTGCCCCCGTGCGGGGCCGGGATACGGGCCAGCCGGCCAGGCGCGGTGGGCCATAGTCTGACGCCCGTGTACGACCACGATCTCGAGGAACTGGTGGCGCTCGGCTGGGAGGAGTTCATCGCCCGGCAATGGGAGTCCATCTTCACGGGGTACCGGGCCATGGCGGGGCTGCGGCGCATCTGCCGCCGCTGGAGCGACCTGTTCGAGATCGGCCTCGGCTGCTCGCAGGAGCTGGCTGACCTGCTGGTGCGCCGCGATATCATCGACCGCGCCGACCGTGACCTGGAGGGCCTCACCGACGCGGGCGCCCTGGTCGCCGGGATGGCCGGAGTGGTCGCCGACGTGCGAGAGGACCTGCGGGAGTTGGAAACTGTCCAGCCCGGCCCGGCGGCCGGCCTCCTTGAGGCACACGCCAGGTTGCTGGGCTTCCTCCGTGCCTACGCGTTCGGCTCCGACGGCGCCGGGGAGGCTGACAGCGGGCCCGGCGGGCCCGGCTGAGAGGATCGCCAGGTAAGCCCGGCAGAAAAGGAAAGGGGGAGGGGCGGCGGGCCCGCGCGCCCGGTGTCCCGAGCGCCGATGGAGCCGATGCCCGAAGCGGCCGAGCTGGCGGAGGCGTTCGCCCGCGACGGCGTGGTCTGCGTGCGTTCCGCCCTGGAGCCAGGCGAGGTGGCGGCCGCCGCCGCGGCCATAGAGGCGGTACTCGCCAGCCCGGGGCCGCTTGCGCTGGTGGCAAGTACCACGGGGGACCCCGGCAGGTTCACCGAGGACTTCTGCCGGTGGCAGGACGTGCCCGCCATCGAGAAACTGGCGCGCCGGTCGCGGATACCGCGAATAGCGGCCACCCTGATGCTCACCCCGCAGGTCCGCTTCTACCACGATCACGTGCTGGTGAAGGAGGGCGGGACGAGCCAGCGCACCCCCTGGCACCAGGACCAGCCGTACTACAACGTGGACGGCCGCGGCGTGAGCGCCTGGATCCCGGTGGATCCGGTGCCCGAGGAGGGCTGCCTGGAACTGGTGGCCGGTACGCACGACGGGCCGTGGCTCATGCCGCGCACGTTCCTGAGCGGGGAGGCACGCTGGTTTCCCGAGAGCACCCTCGCCGAACTGCCTGATATCGAGGCCGACCGCGGCAGCTATGACATCCGCCGGTTCGAGCTGGCCCCCGGCGACGCCATCTTCTTCGACTTCCTGACCGTGCACGGGGCGCCCGGGTTCCCCTTCCAGGGGCGGCGGCGGGTCCTGTCGCTGCGCTATCTGTCGGCCGGTGCTACGTTCGCGCGGCGCGCCTGGCGCACCTCGCCGCCGTTCGAGGGCCTCGACCGCGAGCTGGCGGATGGGGCGGAACTGGATCACCCGCTGTTCCCGGTGATGTGGCCCCCGGTCAGCTGACCGGCCAGCGCGGGTGATTAGCGGCCGTACCAACGGGTAGCCGCTGGTATATGGGAGCACCCGGCAGCGCTGTCCTCGGCCGCCGGTACGTGCTGGGGGAGAGGATCGGCGCGGGCGGGTTCAGCGAAGTCTGGCGCGCGACCGACCTTGTCCTGGCCAGGCTCGTGGCGATCAAGGTGCTGCACCTCGGCGACGCCGAGGCGCTCACCCGGTTCCGCGCGGAGGCGCAGCACGCCGGCAGGCTGTCGCATGAGAACATCGCCCGGATCTACGACTACGGCGAGCCGGCGCCGCCGCAGCCGCCGTTCCTGGTGATGGAACTGGTGGACGGGCCGTCGCTGGCCGGGGCGCTGGCCGCTGGCCCGCTGGATCCAGCCCGGTGCCTGGACGTCGTAGCGCAGACCGCGTCCGGCCTGCACATGGCGCACCTGGCAGGGCTGGTGCACCGGGACATCAAGCCGGCCAACCTGCTGCTCGCCCCCGGTGGCCTCGTGAAGATCACCGACTTCGGCATCGCGCAGGCCGCGGACTCCGCACCGGTCACCGTCACCGGCCAGCTCCTGGGAACACCGGGGTATCTCGCCCCGGAGCGGGCGATGGGGGAGCCCGCCACGTCAGCCAGCGACCTGTACGCGCTGGGCATCGTGGCCTATGAGTGCCTGGCGGGCGCGCCGCCGTTCACCGGGCCCGCGCTTGCGGTGGCGCTGGCTCACCAGGAGCGCCCGCTTCCGCCGCTGCCTCGCCAGGTACCGGGGGAGGTAGCCGCGCTTGTGCTGGAGCTGACCGCCAAGGATCCCGCGTACCGGCCGCGCAGCGCCGGCGAGGTCGCCCGGCGGGCCGGCCAGTTGGCCGCCACCCTGGTCGCCGGTGCGGCCGCACGGGCCGGTGCCGCGTACGGGGAACCGGCCGTTGCCGTGGCGGGGCCGACGGCAAGGTTCCCAGGTGTGGCGCCCGCCGGGCAGGTACGGGATGCGGCCCCGGCGCCGCCCGGGCCGGGCCCGGCCAGGCACGCGGCAGCGCCCGTCCCCCTGGCGGCGCTGTTGACCCAGCATCTGCACAGAAGCCCGCCGGTGGTGCCCCGGCAGTACCGGGCACGGCTCGCGCTGCGCCGGGCCATGCTGCCCGCGGCGGCCGCGATCGTGGTACTCGCCGCCGCCTTTCTCATTGGCAGCGCGATCGGCCCCGGTCCCGCGCCGCATGCGGGCACGATTCCGTCGGCCACGCCGTCCGGCCCGGTCCGGCCCGGTCCCGCGCAGGACGCGACCGTAGCGGTCAGGCCCGGCCCGCTGATTGGGCTGCCGATGACCGTGGCCGTGCACCGGCTCCACCAGCAGGGCCTGTCCGTCCACATTGTCTGGCGGCGCAGCGACGAGCAGCCCCCTGGGACGGTGCTGTCGGTGCAGCCCGCGGGCCAGCGGCCGGTGGGCAGCACGGTCGTCCTGACCGGAGCCACGGCGGCGCCGCGCGGCCAGCGGGGCGATGGCGACCACCAGGGTGACGGTGACCAGCAGGGCGGCGGCGACCAGCAGGACGGTGCCTCCCACGGCAAGGCCGGGGGGCAGCACAAGAACGGCCCGGCCGGCGGTTCTGCCGTGGATTAGAGCGTGACCCGGCGATCCCGGCAGCTGGAGCGGGGGCGGGAACCTGGGCCGCCGACCGGCCCGCACGGCCGACGGTGAGATGGTCGCTGGCGGCTGAGCGGCGTGACGCCACCGTGGGGGCGGTCACCGGGCGGCTGCACCGAGAATGGCCGTCAGAGGTTCGATGGAATCGGGCTGGTTTGCTCGTGTTTATCCATATATACGCTGCCTCTATTGGCAAAGTTCATTGCCTGCTGGGCGGTGTCTTGCAGGATCATGAAAGGTCCTGGGCAACGGACCAGAAATGGCCGTACCGGCACCTCCGCATGCACAAGTCCTGCATCACAAGCTGCGAAGACTAGCTCGGGCTGGCCGGTGACCTGCCATTCTCCCTTTAGGTCGGACCCAGCCAGCCAGCGTACCAGGCTCTTTGCGGGAGGGGATTGACGGGGTGGGGTCGGGCGTTCATCCTGTCGGTTAGGTAAATGGCCGGTCATCTCCCATTATTGCCATAGGCAAGAATGGCTGGCGGCCATGAGTGGACGAGGAGGAGCCATGGGTATGCATGGTCGCCGGGTCGCTGCCGCCGCTGGGTTAGTGCTGGCCGTCGGTGCCCTGACCGGCCCGGCGCGCGCGGCCGCGGCCTCCCGGACGCCAAGCGGCACCGCCACCGGGGCCGTCGTCGGGGCCGGGTCCGCCGGGGCCGTCGCCGGGACCGGGTCCGCCGCGCCCGCGCGGTCGGTGACCGTCGGTGCCGCCAACGCGCGCGCCCGGGCCGGGTCAGCGGTACCGCCTGCCCCGCTCGGCCGCAACGGCAGGCCACCAGGGGCCGCGCTCCGCGCCCGTGCCGGTTCGGGCGACCGGGCACGGCCTGCCGCCAACCGTCGCGCCGGTGTACCGAACACGGGCCGCCGGCCAGGGACGGGCGGGATGTCCCTGCTGGGCCGGTCCGCGGTGGCCAACGCGGCCGCGGTGCCCGGTGCCGCGCCGAACGCGGCTGGCGTGGGCGGCATCAGCGAGGGCAACGCCGGCTGCCCGGGCTGCCAGACGCCGGACGCCACCGCAGCGGTCAGTGGCACCGAGTTCGCGGAGACGGCCAACCTGAGCCTGCAAGTGTTCAGCAAGAGCGGCAGCACGCTCTGCACGGTGAGCTTGTCCGGCCTGCTCGGCGCGGTCACCGGGGTGTCCAGGCCGCGGATCCAGTACGACAACGCCGGCAACCGGTTCAGCCTGGTCGCCGACTCGGTCCCCGGGTCAGCCTTCGACGTGCCCATCCAGTACCTGGCCACCAGCCAGACCAGTGACGCCTGCGGAGCCTGGTGGGTGTACAGCATCATCTTCAACGGCTCCACGCCGAACCTGTATCCGCTCGGCGCCCTGCTCGACTATCCGTACCTGGGCCAGGACGGCACCTCGCTGCTGTCTTCGACCAACAACTACAGCTCCGCGGGCAGCTACCTCGGCTCGGCCGCCTACGCGATACCCAAGGCCACCGCCTACTCCGGGGCCGGGTTCAGCTTCACCACGTACCAGGTGGCGTTCTCGACCGCTCCGGTCACCGTGGCGGGCATCCCGACCTTCGCCACCACGAGCACCTACTGGCTCGCCGCCGTGCCGGGCACCGGCTACGACCTCTACGTGATGCCCACCAGCCCGGCGGGCGCGATCACCTTGCAGGCAACCATCAGGTCCGCGTTCAGCGCCCCGTCGCGGCGCGTGCTCCAGCCCGGCACCTGGCAAACCCTCGACCCGCTCGATGGGCGCATCGAGTCCGCGGCGGCGCAGGACGGCAGCTTCATCTGGTTTGCCCACGGCGTGAACTACCAGGGCTTCCCGACGGTCCGTTATGGCGCCATCAACGTCACCAACGGCCATCTCGCTGCGGCGGTGGCCTACCACAGCCCGGGCAGTGACGACTTCAACCCGTCCATCGCCGTGTCAGATGCCGGGAACAACACCAACTTCATCTGGGTGAACTGGGCCTACACCGACACACAGAACGGCGTGCCGGTGTCGGACACGGTCGCCGGTGTGGCGCCTGGCCAGGGCGTCCCGAACCTGGCCGGTGCCGACCTGACCCTGGTCCGTGGCTCATCCACCTCGGTGATCTCCACATTCGGCGGCTATTCCTCGGCCGAGATCGACCCGGCCGCCAGCCCCGGCTGCCCCGCCGGGGAGACGGCCCTCACCACCCAGGAGTACTTCACCGCCAGCGGGTCGTGGACGACCCGGCTCGCCGAGACCACCGTCTGCTGACCCCGCGGCCCGGCCCGGCCCCCGCTCCCGGGCCGGGCCCCGGCATACGTTCCCGGCCTCCCGCCCCCGCTGAAAGGAACCGGCCATGGACGCAGAGACACTCACAAGCACGGCGCTGAGCCGGCGGTCCGCGCTCAAAACGGGCGCCATCACCGCTTTCCTGCTCTCCCAGGCCACGCTCTTCGAGCAGCTCGTGCTCGCCCCCGCACGGCCGGCCTCCGCTGCCACCGCGTTCTCCGACATCCAGTTCGACATGGGTGCCTTCGTCCATCCGGCGCAGATCTACAACGACGGCGCCGGCAACGTCCTTGCCCAGTTCCCGGTGATCTTCACGCTGTTCCAGCCCACCGTGCTGACCCGTACCCCCACCCGGTCCGACCAGGCCAGGCTCGCCAATGCCCTGGCCATCATCGAGGCCGAGTACCCATCGAGCCCGTCCGGGGTGCTGATCTTCTCGGTGTCCTATGGCCTGCCCTACTTCGCCCGGCTGCCGCGGTCGGTGGTCGCCGCGCACATGCCCCACCTGGCCAGCGACCCCAGCCGGTTTGTGCTTGAAGAGGCCGTGCCGTTCCCCACCGATGTCGTGGACGGCCTCGTCGGCGGCCCGAGCGCGATCATCCCCGGGGTCACCAAGGACCGGTTCAACGTCAACGTCGCGATCGAGTCCAACGACATGCTGTTCCAGTTCCGCAGCGACACCCTCGCCAACCTCAGCGACGTGGCGCTGTGGCTGCAGGGCAGCAACAGCCTGAACGGGAACAGGATCCCCTCACCCGCGTTCAACGGCCTGCTGTCCTTCCAGACGCCGCGGATCCAGTTCATGCAGCCCGGCATGCCGCGCCGGGTCGCCGACAGCTACGCTTTCGAGTTCGCCCCCCGGATCAACCCCGACTCCTCGATGGCCATGGGTTTCGTGGACCAGCAGGTCAATGCGAGCGGGCCGGCCAAGATCGTCACCTTTGTGGGCAACTCCTCGGCCAAGCTCACCGACGCCAAACCTGGCGACTACTTCGACAACGGCTCGATCGCCCACTTCTCGCACGTCATCGAGGACCTGTACCAGTTCTACTCGCTGCCCAACCAGGACTCCCGGCGGCCGGAGGGGGAGCCGTTCACCGAGCGCTGCCAGTACATGTTCACCTCCAATCAGCTCGGCACCCCCAACGGGATACCGGCTGCGGGCAACGCCGACCAGTTCACCAACGGCGGCGGCCCCGCGTTCATCAACAACGTGTTCCAGGGCACCACATCCGCTGCGGCGGAAGCCCAGGACAGCGCCGGGCAGTTCAGCCCTGCCAACCAGTCCCTGAACGCCACGTTCACCGGCACCGGCCGGATCGGCCACAACGCGGCACTGCAGCAGGTGTCCCGGGCCGCGGACGGCACGCCGCTGCACATCCGGATGGACGGCCCCGGCGTGGACACCATGGACGTGCCCGCGTTCCAGCCGTTCCCCGGCCAGGCCACGGTGCCGGCCGGCAGCAACCAGTTCAAGCTGCAGTTCCTGATCTTCGTGCCGACGGCCGACTTCTTCGCGCGGCTGCGCACCGCCCAGGCCGCGCAGAACCTGCAGCACCAGTTCCTCAACAATGAGGACGACGACAACGGCCTGGAGCGGTTCCTCACCGCGACCCGGCGGCAGAACTTCCTCGTCCCGCCGCGGCGGCACCGCGCCTTCCCGCTGCTCGAACTCTCCTGACCCCGGCCGCGCGGACTGCGACCGGCTGCGCGGCCGGCCTGCCTGCGGCCGGTCCTGGCCAGCGATCAGCTGGCGCGGGCCCGGCCGCCGCCGGTCAGACCTTGCCGACCACGTGGTTGGTGTAGGCGTCCAGGGTGGCCTCCTGGGCGTCGTGCATGAGGTACACGCTGAAGTTGCCGGCGCCGATCTCGCGCAGTTCCGCCAGCCGGTCCACGTGCCGCTCCGGCGGCCCGAGCAGGCAGAACCGGTCCACGATCTCGTCGGGCACGAAGTCCGTGGACGGGTTGCCCGCCTTGCCGTGGTGGGAGTAGTCGTAGCCCTCGCGTGCCTTGATGTAGTCGGTGAGCGCCCGGGGCACCGCGTCCCCGGTGTCGCCGTAGCGGGCCACCAGGTCGGCGACGTGGTTGCCGACCATGCCGCCGAACCAGCGGGTCTGGTCCCGCATGTGCGCATAGTCGTCGCCGACGTAGGCGGGCGCGGCGATGCAGATCGTCACCGCCGAGGGATCCCGGCCCGCCGCGGCGGCGGCCGCCCGGACGGCGCCGATGGTCCACCGGGCGATGTCCGGGTCAGCGCACTGCAGGATGAAGCCGTCGGCCTCCTCGCCGCACACCTTCAGCGCCTTCGGCCCGTAGGCCGCCATCCACACCTCCAGCCGGCCGTCCCGCACCCACGGGATGCGGACCTTCGTGCCGTCGTAGTCGACCTCCCGGCCCTCGGCCAGGTCCCTGATCACGTTGATGGCGTGGCCGAGGGTGGTCAGTGACGACGGGGTCCGGCCGAGGACGCGCATAGCGGAGTCACCCCGGCCGATACCGCAGACGGTGCGGTTGCCGAACATGTCGTTCAGCGTGGCGAACAGCGACGCGGTCACCGACAGTTCCCGCGACAGCGGGTTGGTGACCATCGGGCCGACCTTGACGTTGGAGGTCCGGCCGAGGATCTGCGAGTAGATGACGAACGGTTCCTGCCAGAGCACGCTCGAGTCGAACGTCCAGACATGGCTGAACCCGCCCAGATCCGCCCGGGCGGCCAGTTCGGCCACCCGGCTCCACGGCGGATCGGTCTGCAGCACCAACCCGATATCCATCAAGCCCCCTCACCTGAGGTACTGACACTCGCCCCGGGACAGGAACCGGCCCTGCCCCGCCTGGCCGTGCCACTGCCCGTCGCTGACCAGGATCTCGCCGCGGGACATCACCACGCTGGCCCCGCCCTGTACCTCCCTGCCCTCATAGGCGGAGTAGTCCACCGCCATGTGGTGCGTCTGCGCGGACAGCACGTGCCGCAGTGCCGGGTCGTAGACCACGATGTCGGCGTCCGAGCCGGGGGCGATGGTGCCCTTGCGCGGGTAGAGGCCGAACATCCGCGCTGGCGTGGTCGAGTTCACCTCGACCCACCGCGCGAGCGACAGACCGCCGTCCACCACGCCCTGGTGCAGCAGGTCGACCCGGTGCTCGATCCCCGGCATGCCGTTGGGGATCTTGGAGAAGTCGCCGCGGCCCATCTCCTTCTGCTCCTTGAAGCAGAACGGGCAATGGTCGGTGGAGACGATGCTCAGGTCGTTGGTGCGCAGCCCGCGCCACAGGTGCGCCCAATGCTCCTTCGGGCGCACCGGTGGCGAGCAGACGTACTTCGCCCCCTCGAACTCCGGCGCGTCCAGGTCGTCCTGGGACAGGTACAGGTACTGGGGACAGGTCTCGGCGAAGACGTTACGCCCCTCGTCGCGGGCCTGGGTCACGGCGTCGAGCGCCTGCCGTGCGGACAGATGGACGATGTAAAGCGGGGCACCGGTGACCTGGGCCAGCCGGATCGCCCTGGCGGTGGCCTCCCCCTCCAGTTCGGGCGGCCTGGTGTGGCCGTGCCAGCCTGGATCGGTGCGGCCGGCGGCCAGGGCCTCGGCAACGAGCACGTCGATCGCGATGCCGTTCTCCGCGTGCATCATGATCGTCGCACCGCTGCTGGCGGCCCGCTGCATGGCCTGCAGGATCTCGCCGTCGGTCGCGTAGAACACGCCCGGGTAGGCCATGAACATCTTGAAGCTGGTCACGCCCTCCCCGACCATGACGTCCATCTCTTTCAGCGTCAGCTCATTGACGTCGGAGAGGATCAGGTGGAAGCCGTAGTCGATGCTGGCCTTGCCCTCGGCCTTGGCGTGCCAGGCGTCCAGCGTCTCGCGCAGCGAGGCGCCCTTGGCCTGCACCGCGAAGTCCACCAGCGAGGTCGTGCCGCCCCAGGCGGCGGCGCGGGTCCCGGTCTCGAAGTCGTCGGCGGAGAACGTCCCGCCGAACGGCATGTCCAGGTGGGTGTGCACGTCGATCCCGCCAGGGATGACGTACTTGCCCGTCGCGTCGATCGACCGGTCGGCCAGCCCGGCGAACGAGCCGGTGTGCGCGGGGTCGAGCAGGGCGGCGATGGTCTCGCCGTCGATGAGCACGTCGGCGCGGGACGACCCGGTGGCGGTGACCACGGTGCCGCCGCGGATGAGCATACGCATGGCGGCCCCTCCTTACGGCTGCGCCAGCGGGCCGTAGGAGTCCGGGCGCCGGTCCCGGTAGAACTGCCACAGGTGCCGCACCTCTTCG
>Ga0066709_100005577_pt1 | contig 10403 bp, 9 predicted proteins | sample GraSoiAngelo_158_FD_79665 | JGI IMG/M metagenome (GOLD analysis project Ga0066709, IMG submission 79665) | Grasslands soil microbial communities from the Angelo Coastal Reserve, California, USA - 14_1009_16_30cm | ecosystem: Environmental > Terrestrial > Soil > Grasslands | place: USA... | reverse complement strand
GGGGCCGCTCGACCTGCTGCTGGATTTGATCAAGCAGCAGAAGATGAATATTCACGACATACAGATTTCGAAGATCACCGCCCAATACCTGGAATACTTGCACAAGCTGGAAGAGCTGGACGTCGATGTGTCGGCAGAATTTATCTATATGGCAGCGACGCTGATTTACATCAAGAGCAAGATGCTACTGCCACCGGACCCGTTGGCCGGGCCGGAAGACGCGGCGGGCGATCCCCGAGCCGAGCTGGTGCAGCGTTTGGTGGAGCACGAGAAGTTCAAGAATGCGGCACAGCTTTTGTATCAGAAGCAACAAATTGAAGAGAACGTGTGGTCGAAGCCGGACAAATCGCTGTACCACGACGAGGGGACCGCGGGCGAATTGGTGGTTTCGCTGGTGGATTTGGTGAGGGTGTTCCAGCAGGTTTTGGAGCGGCGGAAGGAAGTGTCGCGGATCGAGTTGCGGCACGAAGAGTTTACCGTGGCGCAGATGATTGCGGCGCTGCGGACGCAGATTCTGGCAAGTGCGGATAATTCGGTGAACTTGATTCAGTTTTTTGAGGCGTGCCCTTCGCGGCACGCGATGATCGTGGCGTTCCTAGCGGTGCTCGAGATGGTGAAGCTGCAGGCGGTGGCGCTGGTGCAGGAGAAGCAGTTTGGGGATATTTTGGTGAGGAAGCACAAGATGTTTGATTTGGTGTTTGATGAGGCGGGCGGGATCAAGCTGATTGATGAGGAATACAAATAGAAAGCAAAGGAGGTAAAGAATGAAAGGTCCGGGGGTTCTCCTATATTCGAGAAGCGCGGCGACAGATCGGGTTTTTCCTTTACTCCCTATACCTCAGGGGTTTCTATGACTAACGAAGAGAGAAAAGCGGCCCTAGAAGCGATCATCTATGCGGCGGACGAGCCAGCTATCATCGATCAATTGGCGCGTGCGCTTGGCGAGGAAAAGCTGGCAGTGCAGGCGTCGCTGGATGAGTTGGTGGCGAGTTATGCCGCGGACGAGCGAGGGATCGAAGTTCGCCGAGTGGCGGGAGGTTACAAGCTGTATACCAAGCCGCAGCAGCATGACGTGGTGCGACGGTTTATCAAGAGTCTGCGGCCGCCGCTGCGGCTCTCGATGCCGGCTCTGGAGACGCTGGCCGTGATTGCTTACAAGCAGCCGGTGACTTCGCCGGAGATTTCAGAGATTCGCAGCGTGAACACTTCGGGAGTGATCAGCACGCTGCTGGACAAACATCTGATTACCACGGCGGGGCGGAAGGAAGTAATGGGACGGCCCATCCTGTACAAGACGTCGAAGGAATTCTTGATGCGCTTTGGATTGAGCGATTTGGAGGACCTGCCGAGTTTGAAGGAGTTCGAGGCGCTGGCGAGGGAAGCGCTGGGAAGCGATCAGGGATTTGCCCCAGCCGAGGAAGGGCTGAGGAATGAGGCGACGAGTGAGGGGTCTTTCGCCGGGAATAATGAGCCGGGCGGGGCCGGTCGCGCCCCTGCGGATCTTGCGGCGATGGAAGCGCGGGAGGAGTTGTTGGAGCAGACGGCGGCGAACAATGAGGGAATGCCGGAGCCGGCGGGCGAAGAGGCGCAGAAAGCCGCGACGGCCGGGGAGTCAAGGAAATAAGGCAGTAAAGAAGTAAGGATCTAAGGCAGAGGCGAAGAGGAAGTAACGGGAGAGAACGCCCGGAGAAGCAGCGGAGAGACAGGGCACTCCACCAAAAGAAGGGCACCATGGCTCGTGCCCCTTCGAAAGACGATCGTAAGAAAGAACCATGCAGGAAAGATTGCAGAAGATTATTGCGCGGGCGGGGATTGCTTCACGGCGGCATGCGGAGCTGCTCATCGCCAGCGGACAGGTGCGCGTGAATGGACGAGTGGTCAAGGAGCTGGGGACGAAGGCGGATGCCACGAAGGACCGCATTGAAGCGGCGGGGAGGGTGGTCGAAACGAAGGAGGGACGGCGCGTCTACATCTTGCTGAACAAGCCGCCGGAAGTGGTGTCGGCAATAGCTGACCCGGAAGGTCGCAAGACGCTGCGAAATTGTTTGCGGGGATTGCCGGAACGGGTGTTTCCGGTTGGAAATTTGGAATATGCCGCCTCGGGGCTGGTGTTTTTGACGAACGACGGCGACTTGGCGGCGGACATGCTGAAGAATTGGGCCCGCCTGGAACAGGTCTATCACGTCAAGGTGAAAGGAATGCTGACGCTCGCGGACCTGGAGCGGCTGGGAAAAGAGATTGACGCGAAGATGCAAACCGTGCGGCAGCCGGACGCGACGCGCGGTCGCGCAGCAAATTACTGGTACGAAGTGCGGATGCGGGATTCGAAGAAGGAAGAGCTGCGGCGCGCGTTGTTCAAGGAGAAACATCCCGTGGAGAAGCTGAAGCGCATTGGCTTGGGGCCGCTGACGGTGGAAGGGATACCGCGGGGCAGATACCGGTTGATCGAGCAAAAGGAAGCGGAAAAATTGCGGAAGCGAACCTCGGCAGTGAAGGAAACGAAGAGATTCTCAGGGGCAAGATAATACCGCGGGAATTTAACCGGAGTACGCCGAGAAGAGAGAAGAGCACCGGCCGGAAGACCGGCACCACAGGAGCAGCGCGCCTTGGAAGGCGGGCCCCACCCAAGCATTTAACCACGCAGGAGAATCCACGCACGATGGCTTTGGAAAGATTACAGAAAATCATGGCGGCGAGCGGGATCGCGTCGCGGCGCAAGGCTGAGGAGATCATTGGGGCCGGGCGGGTGACGCTCAACGGGAAAGTAGTGGTGGAACAGGGAACCAAAGCCGATCCGCAGCGGGACGTAATTTGCGTGGATGGAAAACCGTTGAAGAGCCGCGAGCGCCTGCTGTATTTCCTGCTGCACAAGCCTAAGGGTTACGTGACCACGGTCAGCGATCCCGAGGGGCGGCCGACGGTTATGGAACTGATGAAGAGATGCCCACAGCGCGTGTACCCGGTGGGGCGACTGGACTTTGCCAGCGAAGGTTTACTGCTAATGACCAATGACGGCCAGCTGGCGCAGAGGTTGATGAAAGCCGGTTCGCACGCGCCAAAGACCTATCTGGTGAAAATTAGCGGACAGCCGGACGAGCAGGCGCTCAATCGTCTGCGAGCGGGAATCACAATTGAACTGGAGGATGGCATGCGGGTGAAGACTTCGCCGGCAAAATTACGGCTGGTGGAGGACAGCGCGAATCCCTGGTATGAGGTGATCCTGAGCGAAGGACGGAATCGTCAGATTCGGCGGATGTTTCAGCGTGTGGGATTTAACGTGGAAAAAATTAAGCGCGTGCAACTTGGGCCGCTGGTCCTGGATGTTCCTCCGGGAAAATATCGTGCACTGACGGTCCGGGAAGTGGCGCAACTGAAGAGTCTCTGACCGTGAGCGACTGACCACCACGGGTGAACGTGGATTGGCGGCAAAACAATTGCAGAAGTAGACTAGAAAGGTGACGCAAACGATTGAAGACCTCATACCGGATTACCTTCGCGGGCTGCCCGTGTATGTTCCGGGAAAACCCATTGAAGAAGTGGAGCGGGAGCTGAAGATTCATGCGGTGAAGCTCGCTTCGAATGAGAACCCGCTGGGGCCTTCGCCGAAGGCCATGGTGGCGGCGCGTGCGGTGCTGGGGGATTCGAACCGCTATCCGGATGGGGGCACGCACGCATTGCGGCAAACTCTGGCGGAGCGGAGGGGCGTTTCGCCGGAAGAGATTTTTATCGGATTGGGGTCGAGCGAGCTTATTGATCTTGCGGCGCGGGCGCTCCTGCGAGCAGGGCGTCAGGGGCTGACGTCGGAAGGAACGTACGCGCCGTTCTCGGTGGCCATTCGCGCGAGCGAGGCCGAGCTGGTGCTGGTGCCGCAGCGAGATTTTGCGTTTGACTTGAAGGCCATGGCGCATGCCATCACTCCGAAAACGGGTGTGATTTATCTGGCGAATCCTAATAATCCGACGGGAAGCGCGTTTGGGCGCAAAGAGTTTGAAGAGTTTCTCGCAGCGGTTCCGGATGGCGTGCTGGTGGTACTGGATGAGGCCTATATCCATTATGCGATCAGCATGGGCTTGCGGGATTCGGTGGAAGCTCATCACCAGCGGAAGAATCTTCTGATTCTGCGGACGTTTTCGAAGGTTTATGGATTGGCGGGACTGCGTATTGGCTATGCCATCGGACCGCCGGGACTGCTTTCGGCGATGAATAAATTGAGAACGCCGTTCAATACCTCGGGTGTTGCACAGGCAGCCGCGCTGGCTGCGCTGGATGACCAAGAGCATGTGAGGCGATGCATCGAGACGAATGCAGCGGAACGGAAACGTTTAAGCGAGGGATTAGCGAAGCTGGGATTCCGGCCGGTGCCGAGTGAGGCGAACTTTGTTTTTATTGCTGTGGGTCCGGATGCGAAGGCGCTGAGCGATGATCTGCTGCAGCTGGGTGTGATCGTGCGGCCGCTGGGGTGGATGGGATTCCCGGATGCGATTCGTATTTCGGTTGGGACCGCGGAAGAAAATGACAAATGTTTGTCGGCCATGGCGCGGATGATCTTGAAGCGCGCGGGCAAGGGCGAACTCGCTGCGCGATGAGAGTACTGCTACCGGGCAGCGTTAATGCCAGCGCTGACGCCGTTCTTGAGCTCCTGCAAAAATACCAGACCATCGCGGTGGTCGGATTGTCTTCGAATCCGATGCGGCCCAGTTATGCGGTGACGGAATACATGCAGGCTGCAGGCTATCGGATCATCCCGGTGAACCCCAACGAGACGGAAGTGCTGGGGGAAAAGAGTTACGCACGTCTGGAAGATGTGCCGGAGAAAATAGAGATCGTGAACGTGTTTCGGCGCCCCGAGGAAGTACCGCCGGTGGTAGAGAGTGCCATTCGCGTAGGGGCGAAGGTCATTTGGATGCAGCTCGGAATTGCGAACGAGGAGGCTGCGGAAAAGGCGCGATCCGCGGGGCTGGTGGTGATCGAAGACGCGTGCATTTTGGTGGAGCATCGGAGGAGAACGAGAGAACTGCAGCAATAAGAGCCGGACAATTGGGAAGGATATGGAGGCCCTGCGCAGGAATGGCGTGGGCTTTTTTAGCTTTTGGAAATAGGAAAAAAGACTGAAGAAGATTTTGCCCGGACACACCGCGGTCGCAGAGAAGAGTGGGAAGAGCAACGGAGCGTCAACGGGGCAGGGGGAAGACCAGGAGATTGCGCTTGCCGGTAATTACGACGGCAAGGAAGCGGCCGTCGGGGGAGATGGCGAAATCGCGGAAACTGAGGCCGTGAAGAATGAAAACGGGCTGCGGTTGCGAGACGGGAGCGTCATGCCCTGATGAGGCGGCGAGCGTAGGAAGAGCGATCCAGACGAGATCGCCCGATTTTTTCTCCCGGGCGCGTTTGAGGAGGATGTGCGATTCGTCGGGCGACCAGCGAAAAACGCCGAGGCCAACGCGAAGTCGGGCCACATGATTGAGAGAAGTGAGATCGCGAACCTCGAGAAGTTCTTTGTCAATGAAGTAAGCAACTCTCTTGCCGCTGGGGGACACGCTCAGTCCGCCTTCATAGCCATCCAGCGTCGCCAACTCCTTATCATCATCGCTCAACAGGTCGAGGCGCTGAAGACGATGGGGGCCGGTCATGGCGTGATCCTGCTCGACAGCGACAACAGAATCCGTTCTAGGGATGGGGATGACCTCGCGGAAGGTGCGGCCCTCATAGGAGGACTTGACGGGGCCGCTGTCAAGCCGGGTGGATTTCAAGGAGAAGAGCGTACGAGGCTTTACGGCTTCGGAGAGGAAATTGATGGTGATATTGTCGGGAAGAAAGAAAGGATCGGCCGCATCGGGAATGACGCTGTCACCCTTGGCGACGCGTATTTCGTGGCCGCTGTCGTCGAGCAAGAGGGTCATAAAGGAATCTTCAGTCTTGCCGGAATCGTCCACGACGGTAGTGGTGAGGAGTCCGGCGAGGATGAGGTGAGCGTTGGGAGACCAGCGGAGGGAATCGACGATGTAGCTGAACGGCTGATTACCGCGATTGAATTTTTGACCCTCCAGAAGGCGACGGCGCTTACCACTGGTGTCCTGGAGCCAGATGTCGTCGTGCGAGAGGTCGTAGAGCTTGGTTTTGAAGTTACGATGAACGGAATATACGATGCGGTTGTCGGGAGCAAAGGCAAAGGAAGTGATGTCTTCGTCGATGGTTTGGAGGGGCTTATCGAGATTTTGGACCAAGGCCGAGGGAACGGAGGAGCAGCCCAAGAAGATGCAGAGCAACGAACCCATAGGACGGAGCCAGCGCGAGCGGTTAGCGTAGCAGGGATGGGTCATGGTTTGTGCGCAACGTCATTGTACGGGATGTGACGCCGTGTAGGGATTGCAGCACGGGGGCTGCGCGGGCTTGAATTCCATGAATTCGACGCGGGTGAGGTCCGGATCGTAGATGTCCAAGGACCATTTGCCGTCGCGGCCGATTTCGGGCTCACCGCTGGTCTTGAGGCCGTGCTCGCGGAGGCGAGCGGCGGCGGACTTAATTTGTTCGACCGCTAAGGAGAAATGATTTTGCACGCCGCGCTCCTGTTTGTCCGCAGTGGGCGAGATGTTGAGCATGTATTCGATCCAGTCGGTGCCGTCGGGGACCTGAATCTCCCACCAGTCGTTGTCGGCGTCCTTGAAGCCGCCGTGCCAGTACATACGGAAGCCGAGGAGATCACTATAGAAGCGATCCTCGGCAGCGCGGTCCTTGACAATGAAGCCGGCGTGAAGCATGCGCGTGCTGATTTGTTCGGCGGGTGCAGTGAACACGATGCGGGGGTGCAGCTGCACGAAGGCGATGGTATTACCTTCGGGGTCGTGGAGAACGCAACGCGCGACGCCACTGATATCTCTGGTGACCGGGCCAACCGCGACATGGTGGGCAAGGAGGTAGCTACGCATCCGGATAATGTCGGGTGTGGCGAAGGCGATTTCGGCGAGCAGGTTCGCAGGAGCGGGAGAGGCCACTTCTGACAACTGAATTTGCTGGTGGTCGTTGACGATGAAACACGGGCGCGTCATGCCCGTGCAGCCCGCGTTGCGTGGTGTGATGCCCAGAATTCCGCTGTAAAACTCAAGCGACTTGCGAAGATCGGCGGAATAGATGCGGACGTGCGCGATGCCGGTGATGGGCGGTCGTGCGGGCTGGTCCTGGGCATTGAGCGGAAGGGAGATAAACGTGGCGGCGAGGGCCAATGCGATGGGTTTCATGGGACTCCCTTGAAAGTTTGGTGCGACACACGATTTTATCCTACGCAGGTGGCCGAGGTGAAAGCTGATCATGGATGTTGTCCGGGGTGCGGCCCGGTGAATTCGGAGCAGCAGGGCTTCTGCGTGGGCGTGAATTCCATGAGTTCGACGCGGGTGTCGTCGGGATCGTAGAGGTTAAGCTGCCACTTGCCGTCGCGACCCACCTTGGGTTGTTCGTTGCCGCTCCAACCGTTCTTGCGAAGTTGCTCTTCCGCCGCGTGGATGTCCGGGACTCCGAGAGCCATGTGGTTCATGACGCCGAGGGTGTGATGGTCAGCGTTGGCGGGAACGTTGAGCATGTATTCGATCCAGTCGGTGCCATCGGGGACTTGCATGTCGACCCAGCTGGTTTCGTCGTCTTTCCTCCCACCATGCCAGTAGACGTGGAAGCCGAGAATATCTCTATAGAAGCGGTCTTCCGCGTCAGGGTCCCGAACGACGAAGCCGACATGGATGATACGCAAATTGGACCAGGCCCGCGGAGTGCTGGCGTTCGTCGGCCGCCTAAAGCCGATGCGATGCCCCTCCGGGTCTATTACTGCGAAGTATTCGTCGCTGGAATCTCTCATTTTCAGGATTGGGATCTTCTTCGCCGCCAGGTATTTCTTCATCGCCTGCACATCGTCCGTGGCCAATACCATCTCATAAAATAGGTTAGACGGCGGCGTCTTGGGTGCCGTCGCGAGCACCAAGTTTTGGCCGGAGCTTAGCTGCATCAAGAAGGGGAAGGTAGTCATCGGCCTCTCCCCACCGATCGAGGACCTTTCGCACCAACGACAAGCATCCGAGGGCGTACCTTCACCGCTCATGACGCGGGTGTAGAAGCTGCGGGCGCTGTTCATATTTGTAGAGTAAAACTGCACGGCAGCGATCCCCGTGATTGGCGGCCTTGAACGCTCCTCTTGGGCGCTGGCTGAAGCGCACAGAATGACACTCGCAAGTGACGTCAACATGCGGTTCATACGCTTACCTCAAGCGGTCGACGACGAGGGCGACTTTATTTTGCGGATTTCGTCGAGTCGCTGGCGCAAACGCTGCTCGAAACCCTGATCGGTGGGTTTGTAATAGGTGCGGCCGGCGAGATTCTCGGGCAGGCAGGCCATATCGGTGACTTTTTCATCGAAATTATGCGCGTACTTGTAGCCTTCGCCGTAGCCGATGTTCTTCATGAGGCCAGTGACGGCGTTGCGGAGGTGCAAGGGGACGGGATCGGCTTCGGTTTTGCGCACGTCTTCGAGGACGGCGCCATAGCCGGTGTAGAGAGCATTGGATTTCGGCGCGAGCGAAAGATAGACAGCCGCTTCGGCGAGGGCGAGATGGCCTTCGGGGGGACCGAGGAAATCGAAGGCGTCCTTGGCGGCGAGCGTGACGGCCAGGGCGCCGGGTTCGGCAAGGCCGATGTCTTCGCTGGCCATGCGGACCATGCGGCGGGCGAGATAGAGAGGATCTTCGCCGCATTCGAGCATACGCGCGAGCCAGTAGAGGGCCGCGTCGGGATCGGAATTGCGGACGGATTTGTGCAGGGCGGAGATCAGGTTGAAGTGCTCCTCGCCGGCTTTGTCGTAACGCAGGAGTTTTCTTTGCAACACGTCTTCGAGGAGTTCCAGGGTGATGGCACGCGCCTTTTTTTCACTCAGTTGCGCGCTGCGGGCGGCAAGCTCGAGCGTGTTGTAAGCGGCGCGGGCATCCCCATTGGCAAACGAGGCAATACGGAAGAGGATGTCGTCGGGAGCTACGATGGATTCGTTTCCGAAGCCGCGTACTTTGTCATTAAGGGCGCGGCGGAGGAGTTCCACTATCTGCGGGGTCGTTAGTGGCTCGAGGACGTAGACCTTGGTGCGGGAGAGAAGCGGTGAAATCACTTCAAAGGAAGGATTCTCAGTGGTCGCGCCAATGAAGATGATATGGCCCGCTTCGACGTGAGGGAGAAAAGCGTCTTGTTGCGCTTTGTTGAAGCGGTGCACTTCGTCGACAAAGACGATGGTGCGATGGCCGGAGCGGGATTTTTGCTCACCCACGGCCATAACTTCTTTGATTTCCTTGATGCCAGCAAGAACGGCGCTGAAAGAAACGAATTCGGAACTTGTCAGACGCGCAATGAGGCGCGCGAGGGTGGTCTTTCCACAGCCGGGCGGGCCCCAGAAGAGCATGGAGCCGAGATTGTCGTTTTCGATTTGAACGCGAAGCGATTTGCCCGGACCGAGAAGTTTTTCCTGGCCGATGAACTCATCGAGGATACGCGGACGCATGCGCTCGGCGAGGGGCTGGTGGGCCGCGGGAACGTCGGGTTCCGAGGCCGGTGGCGGCAGTTTTGAGAAGAGGCTCACGTTTCCTTGGGTGGCCGCACAGCGTCTGACGTCTTAGACGGCTGCGAAGGAACTGACGTTTGGATGCTCGACGCAGCCGCCGAGTTTCTTTGGCGAGCGGCTTCGTAAAAAACAACTGCTACCGAGGCGGCGGCATTCAGTGAGTCGATGCCGCTGGCCATGGGAATGCGGAGGCGCGCGTCGGCGCCGCGCTCGACTTCTTCCGGAAGACCGGCGCCCTCGTTGCCCACGAGGAGGGCCACCGGCTGGCACCAATCGACTTCCCACGGAGCCAGCAGAGGCTGATCACCGCGACGCGGTTCGCGGACACTCGAAGCAAGCGTGCGCACACCCGTGACCTTGAGTTGCGCAAGAAGAATCGAAAGCGAAATCCCCGCAAGGATCGGAAGATGCAGAGCGGCGCCAGCGGAGGCGCGCAGAGCTTTCGGCGAGAAAGGGTTCGCCGTGCCGCTGATGCCGGAAGCCGCCGTGGCGGCGCCGGTCACGCCGAACGCGGCAGCAGTGCGTAGGATCGCCCCAACGTTACCGGGATCCTGGACTCCGGCCAGGACGACGAGCAAGGGAGCGCCGACAGAAAGAGGGGAGCGTGCAAAATCATCGAATGAAGTCTCCCGAGGATGAACCAGCGCGGCAACTCCTTGCGGGTGTTCGGTGTCGGCAAGGCCCTCGAAGAGGCGGTCCGTGGTGCGGAGGATCGGAAAGGCCATTTCGGGTCGGTCGATGATGGAGGAGAGGCGCTGGTGATGGCGTTCGCCGGACTCGCTGAAGAGCACGCCTTGAATGCGGCAACCGGAACGCAGAG
>Ga0066709_100005575_pt1 | contig 10404 bp, 7 predicted proteins | sample GraSoiAngelo_158_FD_79665 | JGI IMG/M metagenome (GOLD analysis project Ga0066709, IMG submission 79665) | Grasslands soil microbial communities from the Angelo Coastal Reserve, California, USA - 14_1009_16_30cm | ecosystem: Environmental > Terrestrial > Soil > Grasslands | place: USA... | reverse complement strand
GACCGTTGTTGGTCACCGTGATCGCGTAGGTCGTGCTGCCGCCGGCGGTCACGCTCGCTGTGCCGTCGTCCTTCGTGATCGCCAGATCGGCTGTGGGGACAACGATGGTGTAGCTCGCGGACGAATCCGCCGTGTGAATGGTCAACAGGCCCGTCGACCCGTTGCCCGTCGCCGTATTGGTGGTGGTGCTGTTCGCCGCGCCCGAGGCGACGATCGGACCGACGATGCATGTCGTCGCGCCACCGATGAGAAGCGGATCGGTAAACGTGCAGGAAGCGGTGCTCACCAGCGGATCCGTGACGCTGATCGAGCTCAAGGCCAGCGCACCGGTGTTGACGAGCGTGAACTTGTAGAAGACGTCGCCGCCCAACCCCACGTTGATCGCGGAGGACCACGGGCCGCCCGCGGACGTAGCGATCTGCTTGAGAAGACTGAAGCCCGGTGTTGCGCCGATGTAATCCGCACTTCCCGGGTTCGAGTTGACCACGGTGCCGCTGTAGGTACCGTGCGCGGTCGCCGTGTTGGGGTGATCGCCGCTCGCGGCGCTGATCGGTCCGACGACGCAGGTCGCGGTCGGATCGATGGTCGCTGTCGCGACCGGCAACGCCGGCAGCGTCGAAGGCGAATTCGTCGTCTGCCAGACGCAAGCGGCCGGGTCGGCTCCCGTTCCGGCCAGGGTCGGATCGCTGACGCTGAACGGATTGAGCGCGACGTCGCCCGTGTTCTCTGCCGTGAACTGGTAGTACAACGGCGTGAGCGGTGCGACGCTCACGAAATCGACCCACGGCCCCGCTGGGCTGATGCCGACCCGCTTCAATACGCTGATCGCGGGATGCGGCGCAGTGACGGTCAGGCTCGCGCTGGCCGTGTTGCCAGCCCCCGCAGTGGTGGCCGAGACCGCACCGCTCACGTTCGCATAGATGTTGGCCGCGGCGGCGGTGACGGTGACCGAAACCGTGCAACTGGCTCCGCCCGCCAGCGATCCTCCGGACAGACCGATGCTGTTCCCGCCTGCGCTGGCGCTCACGCTGCCGCCGCACGTGTTGGCGACCGGCGGCGACAGAGGACTCGCGTTGGTGAGACCGCCCGGGTAGGTGTCGGTGAATGCGATCCCCGTCAGCGTATCGCTCGGGTTCGGATTGGTAATGGTGAAGGTAAGCAGCGACTTCCCGTTCGCCAGGATCGGATCGGTGCCGAACGCCTTGGCGATCGTGGGGGGAACGATGGCCGTGAGCGACGCCGTCGCCGAGCCGCCGCTGCTAGAGTTGGTCCCACCTTCGGTCGTCGAGATGAATCCGCTGACGTTCGTGTGAGGCCCGGCGGTCGTCGCCGTCACGTTGACGCTGACCGTGCACGATCCGCTGGCCGGAATGTTGGCGCCTGTCGTCTGGCCGAAGCTCAAGGTGGTCGAGCCCGCGCTCGGCGCCCACGTTGGCGAGCCCGTGCAGGTCGTGCTGGCCGAAGGCGAGGCGGCGACCTGCAGTCCGCCCGGCAACGTATCGGTGAACTTCGCGCCGGTGAGCTGCACGCTGTTCGGATTGGTCAGCGTGAAGGTGAGCGTCGAGGTGCCGTTGACGGCGATCGGATTCGGCGAAAAAGATTTGGTGAGCGTCGGCTGGGCCGGTGTGCCGCAACCGGTGAACGCGATGTTGTCGTAATTGAGTCCTGAGTTGCTGTTGTCGTTGTTCGCTCCGGTTGCGGTGAGGCGGAAGGTTGTGTTCCCCGTCGTGCTGGTGAGACCGGTGAAGTCGATCGTGTGGAGCGTGAAGGCTGTGGCCGGACTGGCAATGGTGAGGATGGTGGTGAAGCCGGAGCCGTTGTCATAAGAAAGCACGATGCTCGTGGGGCCATTCGCCGGAGTGGGATTGGCGACGTGGAAGCTCATGTGGACGCCGGTATAGTTGCGCGTATCGACGACGAACTGGATGTACTGGCCGGCGGTCTTGTAGCCCCACGTCTGCCACGATGTCGTGTCGTTCTGCCCGCTCGTCGCGGTGATCGAGCTGTCCAGCAACACGTTCGCCGCCGCAGTGGCGGTCGACACGTTCGAGGCTTTGGTGGTCGGAACGCCGCCGAGCAGGTCGGGCGGGTTCGCGATCGTGCCGTTGGGCACGGTCCAGTTCGCGAGCGTCACGCCGCACAATCCAGTTCCTGCCGAGCTCGACGCGAGACCGAGGCTCGCACTGGCGAAGTGGCCGGTGTCGACGCCGCCGACGAAAAGATGGTTCGAGGTGTTCGCGTACGTTCCGCTGGTCGGCGTCGAAGGCACGCTGACCCGTACGGAGACGACGCAATTGCCGTTCGCGGCGACGCTGCCGTTGCTGAAGGAAACCGAGCTGGCGCCAGCGGTCGGCGCGAAGCTCGGCGAGCCGCATCCCGACGTCGAGAACGTCGCGGGTGTTGCGACCACCATCTGACTTCCGGAGAGGAGCGGTAGCGGATCGGTGAAGCTCGCCCCGCTTACGGGGGACGGGTTCGGATTCGAAATCGTGAATGTCAGGGTCGACGTTCCTCCCGCGACCGTCGGCGTCGGAGTAAACGCCTTCGAGATCGTGAGCGCGGCAGGATCGACGACGTTGGCGACGATCGCGCTGACACCGAAATCGGCGTTGTAGTGATAGCTGCTGCCGGAGAAGTCGTATAGCAGACTGTTAAGCGTCTGCGCCGTTCCGCCACCGCTGATGATCTTGATGGTGTAGGTCGTCACGACGGTGCTGCCGCCGGCCTTGAAATCGCCGCCGATGCAACTGCGATAGTTCGGACTGGTCGGATCGTTCTCCCACAGGCACGCATCCGCGTAGAGCTTGTCGCCGGCGATCGGAGCGGGGCCGGGAACGTACGGCGAGTTATCGGCCGAATACGTCGTGCTGACCGACAGAATTTCGAAGATGGTGTTCGGAAAATTGATGAACGCTTCGAACTGGTTGTAACCTTGAGTGGCCGTGCCCCCGTCGAGCTCGATCGTATAGGTGTTGCCGACGACGAGATTCATCGATCCGCCGGCGGGGATCGACACCCCGTCCAGCTTGACACCGGTGATCGAATTCCGGTTTTGCGAGATCAGATGCTCGACGTACAGCTCGCGCGGTGTCGGCGACAAAGCTGTTCCCGAGCCGTCAGTCGCCGTGATGTGATAACGGCGCTTGGTGTCGTACGCGGCGACGACCTGATTAACCTCGATTTCGAAGTAGGCGTCCGCGCAGGCGCCGACGCCGATCGTCGGCAGGGTGATCGTGCTGAGCGACCCGGAGCGCAGGTTGACGTTTGCGTTCGCCGAGTCCCAAATCCAGTTGACCGCGACGTTGGTGGTCGCGACGTTGCTGCAGACGCGCGCGCCGGCCGGGAAGAACCTCGGACCGGATGTAGGATTGTTGCTGTCGAGGCCGACGACGTTCCAGGTGATCGGCGTTACCGTCAGCGTCGCATGGGCGAACATCGGCACAAATAGGCCGAAAACGGCAGCGCCGAACAATCCGATCCCGCGTTTCACCCCTTCTCCCCCGAAGCCAACCTTCAGGGACCCAGGGCAGCAATATGTGTGCCACAAAGTGGAACACGGTCGCCTACCTTGGGATGGAGCGCGAGGCCGCGTGGCGGGCCGGAAGCTTTCGGCTACCGAAGGATGCGACGGGCGCGGCTTGACTGGTCATTCGCCAACCGCCGCAATCGTGGACGTCGCAGGTAGATCTTGGCCGGTTAAGGGGAAGATCTCAGCCGATTCCGACGCTGAGCGCGTGAAGCCTGGTGTGTCTGGTGTTCGCCGTTAGTTTGATCGTTCTGCGGTCGCGACGGCGCGCGCTAGCGATCAACGTTGCCGATGGCGTCGGCTCGACGGACGAAGGCGCCGCCTGCGCTGGCTACGTTCGGGGTCGACGTGATGACCCATCAGTTCCGGGTGGAATCCAAGCACTTCCTCGATGTCGGCGGGGTGCGCATAGAACGGCTCGACCAGCGCCTCCCTCGGCAGGATGTAGGGCTCGTGGAATGCATTGAGATGATGCACCACGCCCTCGCGCACCCGCCCCTCGGGATCGCGCAAGCGTACGACCGCCCCAGGCTGGATCTCCACGCGCGAAACCCGGCGCGGATTGGCGACGGCGTGTCTCTGTCCCATAACGGCTCTCCTCAGCGTTGAGCCTTCCCGCCGTTGACCCTGAAGCCACCGTGGCGCGCGCGCATCAGCGCGCGCAGCAGATGCGCGAGCTCTTCGCGCATCGCCGCGACGTCGTGGCCCTCGCCTTCGAGCAACTCCAGCAACGCTCGCAGATGCGGGGCCGCGAGCGCCGAGCCACCGCCGTGGTAGGGCTGATGGCCGTGAATGAGATCGTGCACGCGCCGGCCGAGGTCTTGCGCGTGCAGTTGACGAATGTTCGATTGATGGTGCAAGCAATGTCCGGACAAACCCCTCCGACGGGCCCGACCGGTCAGTAATTAGACGCGGCAGCGGGCCCAGGGTTCAGGGGCGTGCAGGGCGCCGGGATTGACGGGGTGTCGGACGAACGAAGAGCCTTGATTTTTCAGGAGATTTCGAATGCGGTGGCCGGAAAGCGGATCATGATCCGCGTACCGGACCCGCTACCGTCGGCCGATTCGATCTGCAGCGTGGCTCGATGTCTCTGGGCCACTTCGTTGACGATCGCCAGTCCCAGGCCCGCGCCGTCGCCGGGCGTGCCCTGGATGCGATAGAACCTCTCGAGAACCCGCCCGTGCGCAGCTTCAGGGATACCCGGGCCGGTATCTTCGACGCTCAAGTACGGACGGCCAAGGTGCACCCCGCAGCGGACGGTAACGGCCCGACCGCCTGGTGTATAGCGAAGTGCGTTGTCGAGGAGATTATCGAGCAACTCCCCGAGCAGCGACATGTCTCCAGCGACCTGCGCGTGCTCGAGCACGAAGCCGAGATCGATGTCGCGTGCAATCGCGCGCTGCACCCATTCGTGGACCGCGCGGTCCGCAACCGCGTAGAGATCGACCGGCGCGGTGCAAGCCGATTCGTCAGCTCTCGCTTCGGCCTTGGCGAGGACCAGGAGCTGATTGGCGAGATGGCTCGCACGCATGGTCGCCAGGTGCATGTCCGAGATCTCGCCGTGGACCTCGGCGTTGAGCTCGCTACGCAGCAGCAGCTCGAGATGCATCTGCAGTCCGGCGAGCGGGGTGCGCAGCTGGTGCGCGGCGTTAGCCAGAAAGCGCTGCTGCATTTCATTCGACTCCCGGAGCTGGGCGAGGAGCCTGTTCAACGCCTCGATCGCCGGCGCGATTTCGTCGGGCGCCGTGTGCTGGTCCAGCGGGTGGAGATCGTGAGGCGAGCGGCCGAGGAGTTGCGTTCGCACCGACGCGAGCGGTGCGAGTCCGCGCGCGACGCCCGTCCAGGCGACGACGAATGTCGCGGTCGCGATGAGCAGTGCCGGAAGCAACCCCGCGGCGAGGATTTCCCAGATCAGGCGATTTCGCTTGTGAAGCGTTTCCGCGACCTGCACATACAGCCCGTTACCCGATCGCACGGCCGCCACGCGCACCGGCTCGCCTCGATAGCGGCTGTCGAAGAACGAACGCTCGCCTGGCTCGAGATTCGGCGGCAGCTTGAGGTCTTCATCGCCGGCGACGACCGAACCGCCCGGTGCGCGAATCTGGAAGACCAGCGTGTCCTCGTGATCGTAGAGCAGCGCTTCCTGGGCCTGCTTGAGCAGCGCGAGGCGCGGTCCATCGGCATCCATCCTCACGTTGGCCGCCATGTCCAGCGCCGGGTCCAGCAGCGAGCGGTCGTACGCCGACGTAGCCACGTGCAACGCGACGAAATACGTCAACGCCGATGCGCTCAAGACCAGCAGCAACAGCGAAGGAATCAGGAACAGCAGCAGCCGCCGGCGAATGCTTCCCCGGTGGCCGAAACGGCTAAGGAACCTCATCCGTCGTTTCCCACAGGTAGCCGAAGCCGCGCACGGTGCGGATGCGCACGCCTGCGGCTTCGATTTTCGAGCGCAGCCGTGACACGTAGACCTCGATCGCATTGGGGCTGAGCTGCGCGTCGTAGTCGGAGAGCTGCTGCGCGATCTGCTCCTTGGAGAGCACGCGACCGGGCCTCGCCATGAACAGCTCGAGCAGCGCCCACTCGCGAACGGTCAGATCGATTGTCACGCCGTTACACCGGACGCTCTTGGCTTCCACGTCGACGGTGAGGCGTCCGACGGACACCGCGCCGGCGGGCAGCGAGGTCCTCCGCAACAAGGCGCGGACGCGGGCCTCGAACTCGGTGACCGAGAAGGGCTTGGTCAGATAATCGTCGGCGCCGAGATCCAGACCGTAGACCCCGTCTTCGACGGCATCGCGCGCGGTCAACACCAGTACATTGGTCGCCGAATGGCGCAGGCGCAGCCGCCGCAGCACCTCGAACCCGTCAATGTCCGGCAAGCCGATGTCGAGCACGACCAGCCCGTACGACGCTGTGCGCAGCGCCTTGTCGGCCTGGATGCCCGTCTCGACCTGGTCTACCGCGTGTCCGGCACGGGCCAGAACGCGGATGAGCCCCTGAGCCAACAAAGAATCGTCTTCGACAACCAGGACGCGCATAGATCTCTATGGTGCGATCGGGTCCATCAGGGCGGTTCCCGAGCGCGTCAGCGAATCGTCAGCTTTCATTCAGAGAAATGTCAGCACCCACGCGTACGATCGTAAGCCCCTGGGCGGCTTTCCGCGGTCGGGCGTTCAGTGTTCCCAGTTCGGACAATAAGTGCAAGAGGCAATAACAACGAGGAGCAACCAATGATCCGGTACGCGACATTCGGTTTGGCACTGCTTGCAAGTCTGATTATGTGCGCCTGTGGTGGTGGGGGCTCGAGCTCGACCCCCGGTTTCGTAAAGGTGATCGGTGTACCGGGCGTGACTACCGGCACCAATTTCTCGTTCGACATCAGCGCCGTCGACGGCGCCAAGGGGCGGATGTACTACACCAACCGCAACAACCAGTCGGTCGACGTCATCGACATTCCCACGAATACGTTCCTGAAGCGGATCACCGGGGGATTCGCGGGCTGCAATACCGGCCCCACGTGCGTGGGTGCGAATAACGACATGTCGGGCCCGGATGGCCTTAATCTCATCACCGGCACCCCGTTCATCTACGTCGGCGATGTGAACTCCGTGAAGATCATCGACACGTCCAGCGATACGGTGGTCAAAACGATCGCGATCGGTGGCGCATCGGGCCTGCGCGCGGACGAGGGCTGCTACGATCCGGACCACAAGATTTTCATGATCAACAGCCCCGGAGAAAGCCCGCCATTCGCGACGTTCATCGATACGACCACGCAGAAGATCATCGCCACGCTGCTGTTCACCGATCCGGGAACCGGCGCGGCCGGGCCCGCTTCGGCCGGACTCGAAGCGTGCGTGTACGATCACGCGACCCAGACGTTTTTGGTCAACAATGACGGGTCGACCGCCAACCCGCGCGGCGAAGTGGACGTCATCCCGGTGTCCTTCGTGCAGACGGGGACGCCGGCCGTGCCGGTTGTCCTCACGCTTCCCGTCCCCACGCCCGCGAACGGGTTCAAGATCTTCCCGCTGGGCAAATGCGATCCGACCGGACTCGACCTGGGACCCGGAACCGATATGGCGGTCTCGTGTAGGCAAGGTGTTGCGGGAGAACCGCTCACGGTACAGATCCTCGATCGGACCGTTGGAACGCTTCGGGCGACCGTCCCGATCGGCGGGGGCGATCAGATCGCCTATGACGTGCCGACGAACCGCTACTACCTGGCGGCAAGCCGCTGGACCAAGAGCGGGCTTTCTTCCGGGCCGGCGTGCACTGCTGCCTCGCCCTGCACCCCCGTGCTCGCCATCATCGATGCCACGTCGCGGACGCTGGTGCAAACGGCGTTCTCGGGGAACAACGCGCATTCGGTGGGCCTCGATCCGGTGACGCATCGCGTGTATATGCCGTTTTCGTCCAGCACGGCACCGGCCGGTTGCTCGACCTGCGATAACGTCCCCACCGGTGGCGTCATCGTGTTTCAGGAGTAGGTTGTCGACGTTCGGCGCCGGCGCGACCGCGCCGGCGCCGAACGGTAGCGAAGTGAACCGGTCACCCGAGGGAGCCGCTCTCGGGTGACCGTGCCCTCCTGCAGTCGCGGCGCTGCCGCTAGAATTGCTTGCGCAGCCCGACCGTGAAGCCGTGCGGCAACACGCCGAGGATCACCGGGCTGTCGCTGGAGTGGGCGAGGTACCCGGTCGCGCTGCCGAGTGCGAAGCTTGCCAGCACGTCAGTCTGCCAGTGAGCATGCGCCTTGACGCGGGCGATCGCGTCGTACGCGGGAAGCAGTTCCAGTGCGTAGACCGCAGGATGCTCACGCCCGTACTCGAGCACGAACGGGGTGACGATTGCAGTAACGGCGGTCACCTCGCCGCTTGGGAAGCTGTAGTGGCCTGCGCCCTGGAACCAGAGATGCGGGTCTGGAGATTGCGCCGGACGCGAGCGGGTGAAGATGTGCTTCATCGCTTCGTTGGTGACTCCACCGAGTGCGGATGAGTCGATAGCCTGCCAGAACGTCTTGCCCAGCCGGTCCTCGCCGCCGAGCCAGAGCGCGCCGACGATCTCGCCGCCGATCAGGCCGTAATACAGCCCCTGCTGGTTGCTGCGCTTCCAGATGCCGCTGTTGTCGTACTCGACGACGTGATCGAACCCTCCCGCGGACGACAGCCGGGCGCAGAGTACGAGACAGAACAGGCAGGATGCTAAAAGGCGCCCGGACGACCACGCCGGAGTACCGTGTGTCGCCCGGATCGTGTAGAACATTTGCTGTCGACGGATGCTAGAACTTGTAGTTCACGCCCACCGAAACGCCTTGCAGTTTTTCACCCGCGAAGCAAATGCGCACGGACAAGACTCGGCGAGCGTGAAGTGCCGTGATTCCTGCCGAAATCGATCGTACCCGTCGTACCTGTCGTCGACCTGAATTGAAGCTGACGGGTTGCTGACCGGGGCGCAGCGAAGCAGTCGCACAGGGTTGCGCGGCAACGCGAGGATCGAGAATCGCTGGATGGACACGCAACGTCGCCGCGTGCGTCGCGGCAAGGCGGGGACATCGGAGCGGCACCGACAGCACTGCCGGGCGCTTAGCTCAGCGCGCGTGCCTGCGGAGGATTTCCGTTCTGATCTCTTCGAACTGCTTGCGCGTCTCCGCTTCGATCACCGATGGCCCGATGACCGGAGGGACCCAGACGTTCGGCACGAAGCGCCCGCTGTTGAGGATGTGTACCTGCGTGCCGTCGTCCACGACCCGGGTCGTGAATTCGGAAGCCTGCAGGTTTCCGCTGATCAGGCGCGAGCGGATTTCGTGATAAGGCACCAGTTTGATCTCACGCAGGTTCTCGAAGGCGAACGTCAGCGGCCCACGTGATGCGCGACCCTTCTGGAAGACCTGCAGCGTGTCGCCGTTTCGGTTGCGCACGTTGCTCACTTCGAGGTTCGTGACGAACCCCGCCATGTGGTCATAGTCCGTGAGGACTTCCCACACCACCGCGAGCGGGGCCTTGACGGGACAGTCGACCCGTACGGTGATCTCGGCGCCGTTCTTGTGCACCTCGACCTGCATCTCGGGGCCGGTCGTTGCCGGCAGCACCACACGCGGATGCAGCGAGAGAACCACCGCGGTTGCTAGCGCGAGCCAGGCGTGCGTCGGAAACACGAGGGATTACACGATGCGGCGGGGCGGACCGGAATTCGATGCTACAGGCAACCGGCGAATCGCGCGAGGGGCAGATGGCCGGAAACCGCACGACTAAGGCTAAGCGCGATTGTCATCCGCGCTTTCTGCCGGGGCTCTGCCACAGCATGGTTCCACGACACCTTCGCGCTCCGCAGCGGCAAGCGAACGCTCTTCGCGCGCGATCGCTCAAGCGGCCCTCGTAGACCAGGTGGTAGTCGTATTTGAGCTCCTCGCCCGCGCGGATCGTCCGGCGCGCATGAATGAAAACGCGCATGTCTTCATACTCGATCGCTTCGCAATTTGGATCGCATCCGTGATTGATCCAGCGTGCTGCGTTGCCGCGCCGGCTCGCGTCGATGACCGTTCCGTCGCTGAGCTCGAGGAGCAGCGTGTGATGGGGATCCGTCGGGTCGGTCGTTGGCCGTTCGTCGGCAGCAGCCGAGTCGATCCTCACGCCGCGGTATTCCACGATTCGCGCACCCTTGCGAATCGTGCGCGTTGCGAACACGCCGCGGCCATGCGTCGGCGAAGGGCGAACGACGTAAATCGGCGAGCTTCGGGTGGGCACAGTGGCAGCTTCCAGCGAATCCGAAAGCAGGCTCCTATTGTTACAGTTTTGTTTTTCCAGGCCGCGCAGAACGCGGAAAAAATAAAAATGCCGCCCGAGAGCGGCCTTGAAGGGGTGGTGGAGACGAAGGGG
>Ga0066709_100005574_pt1 | contig 10405 bp, 11 predicted proteins | sample GraSoiAngelo_158_FD_79665 | JGI IMG/M metagenome (GOLD analysis project Ga0066709, IMG submission 79665) | Grasslands soil microbial communities from the Angelo Coastal Reserve, California, USA - 14_1009_16_30cm | ecosystem: Environmental > Terrestrial > Soil > Grasslands | place: USA... | reverse complement strand
GCCCGCTACTCGTGGGGAAAACTTGAGGTTGATTGAATCACTACAAGCTTGCTGGTGGCTGTGCGGTTACGCTTTCCGCCGTCCGGTAAAAATCAACTTTGTTCCTGGCGGGTTTGTGTCCTTCTGTGGTGGCCCCATCAAGTGCTGCATGACCTGAGTCGGTGTTACCTTCTCAAGTTCGAACTTTCTCAAATACTGAAGTAGCTCATTCTCCGTTCCAAGTCCTTGCGTTCACCAGGCGCATGGACCTTGTCGCGAACGTGCAAGACGAAACCGGAATTGCCAACATGCTTTCGGGCCTCGAAGAAGATCAATCCATTAATGTTCATGAGTCCCTCCAATCACCGCGTTCCAAAGGGGAATCGAATCAGGCGACGGGATTGAGCGTCACAGCGGGCTGATACACAGCGTACGGAAAAGCGGGACGCCTTGGCATCCAGTCTGAGATGAACTCCGCGGGCAGCGCCTTAGTGCCAGCCGGCCCCTGGCCGACGTTACCAATGTTTGGTCCACCACCAACCCAAACTTCGTTATGTTGATGTGACATCGGAAATTCGTGAATGTAGTACACTTCAATGCTCAACGCGAACCACAGAATCTCCACAATTAGCCAATTGATTTCCATCATCGAAAAATCCCCCTGCCTGCTTGCTGCCGCTTTTTGGCATCATTCGACGCCGAAAAGTGATGCAAAATATGGGAACGAATCTGGGAACGGAACCAGTACCCGCCTGCTCTAAACGTGCTTAACCGTTCCCAAAATGCTTTCTAACTCTCTGATTCTCCATACCTGCAAGACTTAAAAGGGCATTGCTCTACCAACTGAGCTACGCGCCCACTTTATTTCAATCTAACATATCATCCATCCCCGAGTGGATAGGGTGGCACGAGATTCCCTGCCTGCGAATGTCGACAAATTGGTTTGTCTCGCCTGTATTGAGTTGCGCGATAATTGGTGGCTATTGGTTGCGAAGAAAAGCCGAGGAGGACTATTCCATGAAAAGCGAGGCAGTTTCTCTACCGGTGATCGCTGGCGTACCACTCGATTGCAGTTTCTGGCTCGAAGATGACGGCTGGAGCGGAGTCTGCGAGAGGCTCTCCGTCATTGTCCGCGGCGGCAGTTTTGAAGACGCCAAAAAAAACATGGAGGCCGCTCTGCAAGACCACATTGAGCGGGTTTTGCGCGAGCACCTGGGGCGAAGCTCACAGCGAATTGCGTAGGTCGGGGGAACAAGCTGATACGCAACCAAACCGAGCCTAACGTGCGCTCGTCAACCTGGAGCAAATCAAATAACATCCGTGAATCAGACCATCTCCAGAAATACTTGGTGGCTCACGATTCTTCGCGACCCTCATTTCTGGGTGCCCGCGGTGGTATTGCTAGGCGGATTGGCGGTGCTTCATTGGATCCGCTGACGGCGAATGCGCAGGTATCGAATCATAAAGTGATTCCTCAGTCACTCGAAGCTTCTCGTCTTAAAAGCTTGCAGACGTTGGGTGTTCTCTGTGGATTCGGCGCAGGAGCCTGGTTAGGGGCGGCCGAAGCGCCGACAAAATTTGTGCAAGCGGGTGTGTCGCCCATTGTGGTCTCGCTCCTCATGGTGATTGGCGTATTCCTCGCCCGTTGGAGCCTGCCCGCTTTAATTCGCGGTACCGGACAGATTCGTTTGGACGTTCGTGAAGCGCCACACTTGATTGTTTGGGGAGTATTGGCGGGATGCCTTTGGGCGGTGGCGAACACGATGACCATCTTCGCTATCCGCGATATTGGACTGAGTATTGCTTTTCCTCTCTGGAACATAAATAGTCTGTTGGGAATTTTCTGGGGGTTTGCGCTCTTCAACGAATTGCGTGATGCCGGGCGGCTGCGCTGGGTGAGCGTGATCGGGGGTGCGCTTCTGATGTTCGCAGGCGCGACGCTCTTAGCGTTCACTTCTTCGGGGCAGATGGCGGCAGAGCATTCCACACGCGGCATCCTGGCAGCATTGTGCGCCGGGATATTGTGGGGAACGATGTATATCCCTTATCGCAAGGCGTACTTGACGGGCATGAACCCGCTTTCCTTTGTCGCTTTTTTTACCATTGGCGAATTGGGCATGATGACCGTCCTGGCCTTGAGCTACGCAGGCGGACCATCCGCTCTTAGGCAGGAACTCGTGAGCACGCGGCCGGCGCTGTTCTGGCTGATGCTCGGCGGTTTTGTCTGGGTCATTGGAGACCTGTTTCAACAGTACGCGGCCAAGTACGTGGGCATCAGTCGTGGAATTCCGTTGTCAAATTCAAACCAGCTCTGGGGCTTGTTGTGGGGCATTCTAGTTTTTGGAGAGTTACGGGGGCGAGGATCGTGGCTGCACGCGCAAGTAATTGGAGGGTCGCTCCTGATGGCTGCTGGCGCGGGCGCTATTGCGCTCTCCACTGTCAGAGGAAAAGAACATGTGCGCTGGGATGAAGCAGCGCAACGCGAGCGCCAACGCTATGACGTCGATGCCAATTACGTGCAGGCAGGCCTCGAGGGAAAGTTCAAAGCGGATGGCGATAGTCAGAGCGGACGGAACTGGCTGGATTGGCTGTTAGTTACGCTGGCCACGACAGTGTTCGTCTGGTTGGCGGTGCTGGCACGCGCTCCTAAAATGACGCTGAACTGGAACGCACTTATCGCTCTGTGCGCCGTCATGTTGATTTTCCTGGCCTGCTGCGGCGCTGCTTTGTGGAAGGTTACAAGGTTCAACTGATGTTGTCTGCATAGCCCGGCTGGACATGCTTTTTGTAGCCGGGTGGAATCAAAACTGTGCTCCCCGCGTGCGTTGACAAGCCTTTGGTTCCAGCCCATACTCCGAGAAATGTCCAATGTGGACACACGTTCGGACAACCGTAAGTACTACTAAATGTGCCTACCGCGTCAGCGTCACTGAGTCTCACCTATTTCGGCTCCTCGGAGGAGGTTTATGAATCAGCCCAAGCGTAGGCTGGGGTTGTCTCGGACGTGTGTTCTGATGGGCTGTGCGATTTTGGCAATTGTCGCCATCGCACTGCATCGCGCGTCTTTGAGCGGGAGTGCGAGTCCGTTATCGCCAACGTCAGATAAATCCAGGCAGATCACCTTCAGTAGTTTGCCGGTCGCGTTCGAGCCGAATCTTGGGCAAACCGATCCACAGGTAAAGTATCTGGCTCGTGGTAGCGGATATAACTTATTTCTGACTTCGAATGAGGCCGTGCTGTCGCTGGCTGCGGAACGATGCTCCTCCCCAACGCAAAAAGCTAACAACCGACTGGCACGATTTGGGAAGTCACAAATGATGTCGCAGCGAGGCGGTGCAAGTGGGACTTCGGTGATCAGAATGCAGGTTGCGGGCGGAAACGCGAATGCGCAGATGGTGAGCAATGAGCGTCTCCCAGGGGTGAGCAACTACTTTAGCGGCCAGGATCCGCGAAACTGGCGGTCCGATGTTCCGCACTACGCGCGGGTTGGCTATCACGACATTTATCCTGGGATTAATCTCACGTTTCATGGCTCAGAACAGCAACTGGAATTTGATTTTGTGATTGCTCCGGGCGCGGATCCAACTCCGATTGGTCTACGCTTCGACGGCGCCAAGCGGGTCGCGACCGATGCCGCGGGTGACCTCATTCTCGCCTCCGATGCACGCAATCTGCGCATGCATAAACCAGTGGCTTATCAGGAAAACCATGGCAGCCGCAAATTGGTAGAAGCTCGTTTCGTAGTCAAGACGGGAAAGCAGGTTGCTTTTGAGTTAGGAGAATATGACCATAGCCGGGGGTTGGTAATTGATCCCTCGATCACCTACTCGACTTTTCTCGGTGGATCTTTGGAAGATGACGGACTGGCTATCGCAGCAGATGCCAGTGGCAACGCCTATGTAACCGGGGAAACAGTGTCTACAAACTTTCCACCGGCAGGAACGCCATTTCAAAGCTCCAATGCAGGTAGCTTTGATGTTTTCGTCAGCAAATTAGCTCCCGACGGATCCTCTCTCGTATATTCCAGTTATATCGGCGGAAGCTTGAACGATAGCGGCAATGCCATAGCAGTCGATGGCGTGGGCAATGCCTTCGTTGCGGGAAGCACAAGCTCCTCCGACTTTCCCACCACGATCGGCGCATTCCAACAAAACTTTGCTGGGGTCTCTGATGCCTTTGTGCTGGAGTTGAACTCTACAGGCTCATCGCTTATTTACAGCAGCTTCCTGGGAGGAAGTGGCAACGATGTAGCCAACGGGCTTGCCGTAGACAGTTTGGGAAGTGCCTATGTGGTTGGCGTCACGTCCTCGATCACAGACTTCCCGACGCTGAATCCCATCCAAGCGAATAGTGGCGGATCGAACAGCGGTTTTGTCACCAAATTGAATCCCACCGGAGCAGCGTTGGTATATTCAACCTATCTCGGCGGGAGCACCGGCGACTTTGCAGCGACGATAGCGTTGGATTCTTCAAAGAATGCTTTCGTAACCGGAGCGACTCTCTCTCCTGCGTTCCCCACCACCACCGGCGCGTTCCAGACCTTATGCGGCACTGACGGTAACTGCAATGGCGGTTCGTACGATGCATTCGTTACTGTGATCAACGCAGCCGGAAATGGCTTTGTTTATTCAACTTTTCTGGGCGGTAGCGGCGCCGACCAAGGCTTAGGCATCGCCGTCGACTCTGCGGCCAACGCCTACGTGACCGGGCTGACGAACTCCAACACGAACTTTCCTTTAAAGGCGGCGTTGCAGCCTGCTTTTGGTGGAGGCACTCAAGACGCTTTCGTCACCGCGCTTAACCCAGCTGGAAATGCGCTGACGTACTCAACATTTCTGGGGGGCAGCCTGGTGGACGCGGGCACGAGTATCGCGTTGGACGGCAGCAAAAACGCGTATCTGACCGGCCAGACTTCTTCATCCGACTTCCCGACCACGAATTCAACCCAAACTGCGCTAGGCGGCAGCAACGACGGATTTGTGACTGAGATTAATGCTGCAGGCTCGCAGCGCATCTTCTCCACCTTCCTCGGTGGCTCACAGAATGAGAACACTCTGCCGGTGTCCGGTAGTCCAAGTGGCGCCATCGCCGTGGATAGCGCTGGCAACATCTATGTAACCGGAAACACCTTTTCAGCCGACTTTCCCACTACAGCAGCGGCTTTTGGAAGAAACTATGTCGGAAACATCGATGCTTTCGTCGCCAAAATTGGTTCGGGCGGCGGCACATTCAGCATCACGGTTGCGCCGGCAAGCGCAACCTTAACGCACGGACAGACGACTGCGGCGTTGACGGTTACGGTAACTCCTTCAAATGGGTTCAACGCGACAGTGAGTTTGTCCTGCTCGGGATTACCAGCCGGTGCAGCTTGTCTTTTCAATCCGGGGTCGGTTGCGGGGGGCTCTGGCACTTCTTCGCTTACGATCAGCACCACGGCTGGGTCGGCGCAATCGTCCGCGTCACGCCATCCTGGTCTGTTCTATGCTCTGTGTCTGCCGATTGCGGGCATGTCGCTGTTTGGAGCCGGCTTGGCATCGGGCCGGTCACGCAAGAAAAGGGTGGTGGCACTGCTGCTCGGGTGTCTGGTCTTTTCCGGCCTGATGTTCGTGGCGGCTTGCGGCGGCGGCGGCGGTAGCAGCAGCACTCCGCCGGGCACCTATAACGTCACAGTGCAGGGCACAGGAGGCGGTGTGACAATCAACGGGACGCCGGTGATCCAACTGACGGTGCAATGAGATTCTCCCGGCTCGGAATGACATATAAGGATGCAGCCACCACGCCGTTCCAGAAACTTTTACGTCGCCAATATTGTCTTCGTCTTATTTGCCGTTGCGGCTTGGGCGGCTCCTGGCGGCAAGGACAAAAAATCCAGCGCGTCCACCATACGCTGGGCGGACGGCAAGCGCGGCTGCACCTTCACACGTGACGAGGATGGTAAATATCGCTATGGATTGCAGTCCGATGATGTGGGCATCACGCTGGCGGTGGATTCTCAGGAGTTGCAGCGATCGCGACGTCACTTTGGTCGCTTCATTGGGGTCGTATTGGCCTTCCGCTACACGGGGCCGAACCAGCTTGACGTCAGGAATGACCATATCAAACTGGAATTCATGTCGCATTCCCACGCCGTGCAGAAAGCTCTCGATCCGGATGATTTCTCTGCCCAATATCAGTACGACGTGGATGCTCTGGTCCATGAGAAGGAACGTGAGATCAAGAAGCATCCTGAGAAGAAGCAGGAAATAGAAACCACGCTGCAGGCTTATCAGAAAGAATTGCTGGATATGCAGGAATTTCTCCGCACCCGCAGCTTGCGGTCCGTGCGATTGGATCGCGCCACTCCAGAAACTAAAGGTTGGGTGTTTTTTAGTACCAACAGTAAGTGGATCGGCGATTGGAAAAAGCGAGAGGGATTCGTGCTGCGGATATCGCTATCAAGTCGTGTGTTCGAATTCCCATTCATTCTGCCGCCGGTGGAAGGCGATCTGATTCTTCGACGCCGCGGCGAAAACTAGAAGCACAGCGGAAAAGCTGTAAAAAGTTACACCGCCATCCGCCGCCCATCCGCTTCTTTCTGGGAAAAATAGCGCAGCAAGATATCGCGCAGGGAAACCAGACCCCTAATTTCTTTGCCATCGGTAATGGGTAAGTGGCGGAAGCCGAACTCGCGCATGAGGAAGAGACAGTTCTCTACGGTTTCGTCAACGCTCACCGCCTTGGGGTTGGTGGTCATCACTTCGGAAATCTTGGTAGTGCCGGGTAGGCGTCCGACGGCGACCACGCGATTCATGATGTCACGTTCGGAAAAGATACCCACCAGCTGCCCGTCACGCAGCACGGGCAGCGCGCCGATTTTGTGCTCCATCATAAAACGAGCAGCTTCCAAAACCGTTCGGTCGGCTTCCACGGAATAGATTTTGCGGTCTTTTACGAGTTCGTAAACCGACGCCATAAACTAGCTCCTGAAGCGGGATTTCAGATTCCATCACCCAGCCCGCGTACCCCAATTCGACCACTTTAGCATGTATTTGGCCGGGCTAGGAAGGAACCCTGCGAATGCACGAGGCGGGGCCACTAGAGCATCCCGGGGCGCGAGTCACAGACTCGCGCCCGCAGGAAGAATTAAAAGCGGATTTGCGGACCAAAAGTGACGCGCAGGTTATTTTGCGCTCCACCGTCGAAATAGATCACGTCGCCAACATCCAGGCGCAGGCCGAACGGGCCCCAAAATCCTTCAACACCGGCTCCCGGATAAACCGCGAATTGAGTGTTCCCGTCGGTTACACCTCCCAGAGCACCCTTAAAACCGGAAACGGCATTCTGATCCGAGGTGCTGAAATTCACGAAGCCTAGTTTTCCGGTCACGAATGCCCGGAAGGGACCAGAAGTGCCGGCTTGAAATTTCGGTCCGAACAAGGCAGTCAGAGGACGCAAACGGGTATTTACCAGTTGCGTGGTGACTCCGTTCGAAAAGGTGCTGGTGAAATTGCGCTTGAAGTCGTAGGCCATTTCGGCTTCCAACTGAACATTGGGGTAAACATTAAATGCGGCGCGACCGCCGAGGCCGACAAAGTTAATGTCGGGAGTTGTCCGGCTAAGACGAAAATAGTCGGCGAACACTCCGACCTCAGCATGGTTCCAATCGGAGGAGCCCTGCGCTGCAACCAACGAGGGCAGAGCGAGACAGATAGTTAGAACCGACAAAAAGGCACAACGTTTCATGGAATACTTTCTCCTGTGAGCTTGTCTTCCGCAGATGGAATTACGCTTGAAGTTGGCGAATTTAAACTGTTCTTTGGATGCTGGTTAGTTGCAGTGGGGTTGGTGGTTACGGAGCGGCGTAACTACTGTATTTTCAGATAGTTTGTGAAGAAAATTTCGGCGCGGGATTGAAGCGTAATAATAAGGTTTCGCGCCGGCTTTATTGTTAGCTACGGAAGATGATTAATTTTCGAAGAGATCGATTCTGAGTTTTGCTGTCTTCCCGCGGCGTCATGGAAACCACGATGTATTCCCGTTCTTTGCTGTCATCTGCTATCTTCTTGGCTTCGTCTGATCTATGGATGTGACTTCTTCGCTGCAAACTCCGCTGATGCCTGACGCCGAGCGTCAACAACCCACCCGATTTTATCGCTGGATGGTTTTGGTCTTCGTCAGTCTGGCGATGTTCGGAAACTATTACGTGTATGACTGCATCGCCCCAGTAGCGGATTTGCTGGCCAGGCAACTTGGCTTTTCGGATTCGAATATCGGGCTGCTGCAAGCGATCTACAGCATTCCGAATGTGTTCATGGTGCTGATCGGCGGGTATGTTGTCGACCGCATCGGAACGCGAAAAGCTATCTTCATTTTTGGCACACTCTGCTTTGCCGGCTCGGTCGTAACTGTACTTTCCGGAAAACTCACTGTGATGGCAATCGGGCGCTTGATCTTTGGCTTGGGCGCGGAATCTTTAATTGTGGCTGTAACCACCGCCGTGGCTAAGTGGTTCCGGGGCAAGGAACTGAGTTTTGCTTTTGGGATCAACTTGACCATTGCGCGGGCGGGAACATGGCTGGCGCAGAATTCTCCTACTTGGGCCCATTCTGCATATGACAACTGGCGTAGTCCGCTGCTGATCTCGGTGGGCTTTGGCAGCCTTTGTGTTGTGGGAGCAATACTCTATTGGGTGCTGGAGTCTTATGCGGAAAGGAGAATGGATTTAAAGCATCAAGGGTCCACCGACAAGGTTGTCTTCAGTGACATCTACAAATTTGGAGTTTCCTACTGGTATATCGTGGCGCTTTGCGTGGTGTTTTACTCCGCCATTTTTCCGTTTGAGACATTTGCCATTAAGTTCTTCATCGAAGCCCGCGGAACCACTCGCGAACTGGGCGGATTCCTGGTCAGTATATTGACTGCGTTCACCATGTTTGGCACGCCGGTGTTCGGATTATTCGCGGACAGGTTCGGCAGGAGGGCGACGTTAATGATGCTAGGGTCCACTCTGCTGATCCCCGTCTATCTGATGATGGCGTATACGAATGTCAGCTTGTACGTCCCGATGGCGATGATGGGAGTGGCCTTCTCGTTGATTCCGGCGCTGATGTGGCCGTCGGTGGCGTACATTGTCGACCAGTCAAAGCTGGGCACCGCCTATGGGCTGATGACCATGATTCAGAACATCGGATTGGCCGCCTTCAATTTGCTGATTGGGTGGGCTAACGACCATGGGCATGCCAGCGCACAGAACCCGGCAGGTTATCGGTTGGGCATGTGGATATTCTCCGTCCTTGGCTTTCTAGGGGTGTTGTTCGCCTTCTTATTACGGCAGCGAGAGCGCGGTCCTCATGGTCATGGCTTAGAGACGATTACAACTGCTTCAGCCCCCGCCTAGGTATCCGGTGTCTTAAGCTTCATGTCCTCAGGGGAGGACGAGAAGGCGGGGCCGTGAAGTTGACGGCGGTTGCTTGTCCCTTTAGGCTGCTTGGGTACCTAAGTAAGGGTGAGAAAACCGAGTCGGCAAGTCTAAGAGCAGCAACGCGTTCGGTTCCGGGTACGGTAACCGTGGAGTGGGCACAGGGACCGCAATTAGTACAACGAAAAGACACTTAAGCCGCATCTGACCAAGTGCGGCCGGAAAAGGCGACTTGACGGACGCAAGAAAACCACAGGGCGACAGGCTTTCTGAATCAGAGGCAATCGAACGAGCGAAGCAGGGTGACGCAGAAGCCTTTCAAGTGCTGTACGACCTGCATAAGCGTCGCGTGTATTCGTTATGCCTGCGGATGACTGCCAACACGGCGGAAGCCGAAGACCTGACCCAGGAAGCGTTTCTGCAGTTGTTTCGCAAGATTGGGACTTTTCGCGGCGAGTCGGCGTTTTCGACGTGGCTTCACCGCATGGCAGTCAACGTCGTCCTGATGCGGTTGCGCAAGAAAAGTCTTCCGGTTGTTCCGCTCGAAGAAACGGTGGAGACCGAGGACGAGGCGCCCAAGAAAGAGCTGGGAGCGCAGGACGCGAAGCTGGCCGGGTCCGTCGATCGCCTAGAGCTGCAGCGTGCGATTGAGGCTTTGCCGCCGGGATATCGTTCGATATTCGTATTGCACGACGTGGAAGGGTACGAGCACAACGAAATTGCCGGTATGGTGGGATGTTCAATAGGCAACAGCAAGTCACAGTTGCACAAAGCACGCATGAAATTGCGTGAGCTCCTCAAGACGAGCAGACCTGGCAGGACTGAAAAAGCCAGCAAGCCGTGAGGAGCGCGCGGGGAAATGGGGAGAGGAAGTATGACTTGCGGAGAGTTTCAAAAAATTCTACCGGATATCATGGAAGGGCAGCGCAAGGCTGAGCATGCAGCGCATTTGCAGTCCTGCTCCGCGTGTTCCGGATTGGTTAGTGATCTGAGCCTCATTTCCCAGCAGGCTCGGCTTCTGCAAGCCTC
>Ga0066709_100005573_pt1 | contig 10406 bp, 12 predicted proteins | sample GraSoiAngelo_158_FD_79665 | JGI IMG/M metagenome (GOLD analysis project Ga0066709, IMG submission 79665) | Grasslands soil microbial communities from the Angelo Coastal Reserve, California, USA - 14_1009_16_30cm | ecosystem: Environmental > Terrestrial > Soil > Grasslands | place: USA... | reverse complement strand
GAAGGCCGCCGCGTCCTTGCGGTCGGATGCGTGGGCGTAGCCGGACCAGAGCGAATCGACCGCGGCTTTGACCTCGAGGGTCCCGACGGCCGAGCGCAACGTCGGCGTGCCGCACGCGGGGATCACGGCGAGAACCAGCAACGCAAGGATGAGGGTGCGCATGGCCGCTATCCTTGCCAAGTCCGTTGGCGAAAACAAGAGCCAATCGTAGTAGTCTCTTGGCACCGATTATGTTCTACCGCCTAATCCCGGCCATCACCATGCTTCTGATCGCCATGATCTCGCTCCCGCCGCGCTCCGGCGCAGCCACGTCCTCCGCCTCACAAGACTTGGCGAAGCTGTGCGACGAGTACTGGCAAGGCTTCCTCGAGACGTACCCGACCTACGCCACGAGCCTCGGGGACAAGCGATACGACGACCGGCTGGACGACATCGGCCCCGCGGGGATCGCCAAGGAGACGCGCCGCCTCGAGAGCGCGCTGGCGCGGACAAACGCGATCGATGCGGCCTCGCTTTCTCCTGGGGAACGGCTCACGCGCACCGCCCTCCTCACCGAGGTGGAAGATCAGCTCGCGTGGATCTCCTGCAAGTTCTGGGAGTGGGCCGTCGATCCGCGCACCGGGCCGCAGGTCGACTTCATGAACCTTCCCGACTACACGATCATCGATTCTCCGGCGGATGCGGCTTCGTTCGTGAAGCGGTGCCGGGCCATGGGACCTTATTTCGACGACACCGTGGCGAATCTCCGATCCGGGCTCGCCAAGGGCAAAGCCGCCCCCCGCGACGCCGTCAAAGCGACGATCGATCAGCTCGATCGATTGATCGCGGCTCCGGCCGATAGCCTGGCTTTGTGGAAGCCGGTGACGGTCGAGCGAAAGGATTGGAGCCCCGCCGATCGCGAGCGCTTCGCGAAGGACTTGCGCTCGGCGATCCAGACCGCGCTACAACCGGCGCTCGGGCGGTACCGCGAATTTCTCAAGACCAGCGTCCTGCCGGTGGCGCGTCCGCCCGAGAAGGCGGGACTTTCCGCGCTGCCTGACGGCCCGGACTGCTACAAGAAGATGATCCGCGTGCACACCTCGCTCGACATGACCCCGGATGACATCCACAGGCTGGGCCTCGAGCAGGTTGCGATCGTACGGCGCGACCTCGCCCAGCTGGGCCAGAAGGTACTTGGAACGTCGGACATCTCCGAGATCCAGCGGCGCTTGCGCGGGAGCCCCGAGATGTTTTTCAAGACCTCGGCCGAGGTGGAAGCGAAAGGGAAGGAGACGCTGGCTCGCGCGCAGGCCGCCGTTCCCGGCTGGTTCGGGATCCAGCCCAAGGCCCGTTGCGAGCTCAAGGTCATGGGGATGCACGAGGCCCCGTACTCCACCATCGCGTACTACCGCGGTCCGTCGGCCGACGGGAAGCGACCGGGGTACTACATGGTCAACACGTACCTACCGGAGACGCGCCCGCGATATGAGGCCGAGGCGTTGGCGTTCCACGAATCGGTTCCCGGACATCACCTCCAGATCGCGATCGCTCAGGAGCTGACCGGAATACCGGAGTTTCGCAAGCACCTCGGGGTCACGGCGTACGTGGAAGGGTGGGCGCTCTACACGGAGCGGCTCGCGGACGAGATGGGACTCTACTCGAGCGACACCGACCGGCTCGGCAAGCTCTCGTTCGACGCCTGGCGCTCCTGCCGGCTCGTCGTCGACACCGGTCTCCACGCGAAGGGGTGGAGCCGCCAGCAGGCCATCGAATATATGACCCAGAACACGCTCCTCGCCCCGAACAACATCGTGAACGAGGTGGATCGCTACATCGGCACGCCGGGCCAGGCGTTGGCCTACAAGCTTGGCCAGCTCGAGATCTTGAAGCTCCGCGACGAGGCGAAGCGCCGGCTCGGTCGGCGCTTCGACATCAAGGCCTTCCACGACGCAGTGCTCGGGAACGGCGCCGTGTCGCTTCCGGTGCTGCACGAGCAGATCGAGGCGTACATCGTCGCTGCTGAGGGAGCGAAGTAGCCGCCTCTAGTTGTCGGACCGCAAGTATTTCGCCGCCACCAGCTCCCCGACCTGCTTGCCCATAGCCGATCCGACCTCCGTTGAATTGCGATAGTGCACGCCGTCGGAGGTCCAGACATTCCAATCGGTGACGACATCGGCGAAAGCCGTTGAACCCGCGATTTGGAATCCGATGGCAACAATCAATCCCAATCCGTATCGAATTGCTCTGTTCAAGATCGTGTCCCCCTTTGCGCGAGCGCTCTGATCCGGTTCAGATCCAGTGGTCCCTTCGCACCCCAGCCCTTCGTCCCCGAGGGTATCTCGGGGCGGAACTCCTCATAGAGGGAGAACGCGATCTCCGTCAGGCGCTCCGGCGGGTACGCCTTCCCGAGCGCGCGCATCGCGGCTTGCGCATCGGGGAGGGACTCGCCGAACTTCTCCTTCAAATATCGCTTCACGCTGTCCGGATTCTCGACCCGCCCTTTCACGACGGCCCGCAAGCCCTCCGGCGTCCGAATCACCGGCACGCCTCGGCCGAGGAGGAACGCGGTCTTGGGGGCCGGCTTCGCGCGCTCATTTCCCTTACGCGCCGGCACTTCGAGGCTGGGTTCCGCGTAGATCCCGAGTCGGCGTCCCTTGGATTGCGCGTTGAGGCCGGCCACGGCTCTTCCAAGCGTCAACGCGGTCTCGCGGTCGTAGCCTAGCCGCTCTGCAACGATGGCCGCCCAGAGCGTCAGCACGGCAGCGCGATTGACGAGCACCGAGTCGGTCGACACGAACGGTATTACCTCTGGCGCCCTAGGACGCCGTTGCGTTTCCGCCTTCTACGCCCACCACCGGTGGGGCGATTGCCCTTCCATCAGGTCGGACAGCCGCCGGGGCCCCTGTACTTGTGGCCTCTCGAGCAGGTCTTCCAGCCACCTTTGTTCGCGCGTCGCACGGGAGACTGCCTCATGGTGCTGGAAGTATGTGACGGAAGGAGCGAGACGGCAAGCGAGTCGAGGAGCTGCGGCGCTCCGGCGGAGGCACCCGGCCCAATGCGACTTGACCGTCGGAATCGCCCGGTGGTACCATGCACCCCGGCGAAGGTGCAAGCCGCAATTCACCCCATAGAGGATGCAGCGATGCCCCGCGGTTCTCGAATCGTAGCGGTCATGACTGGGGATATCATCGGATCCACGCGATACTCGCCCAAGGAGCGGCAACGCCTCGACCGGGTGCTCCGCGCCGCCTTCGGTGACCTGGAGAAACGATTCCCTGGCGCCGTCCACACCCGGATCGCGTTTCGGATCACGGCCGGCGACGAGTTCCAGTGCGTGATACGCGACGTTCCGCGTGCGCTGGAGATCCTCACCTACGTTCGAGCCGTTGCGGCGACCGGAGGACTCCGCCCGCCCGTGCGCTTCCGCGCGTCGCTGGGCGTCGGCGAGATCTCCGTCGGCAGGCGCGCCAGCCCCTACGAGGAAGACGGCACCGCCTTTGTACGATCGCGACAAGGGCTGGACGAGCTTGATAAGATGCGGAGCCCGAAGCGGTGGACGAAGCTGCTTACGGGGAGAAGGGAGAGGGATAGGGCCGCCGACGCGGTCCTCTGCCTTGCGGATTACCTGTTCGAGCGATGGACCGTGCCGCAATGGGAAGCCGTTCGCTGGACCCTTCTGGGGCACACGAGAAAGGCTATCTCGAAGAAGCTCGGGATCGCGCACCAGAATGTGACGAAACGCCTGCTCGCGGCCGGGTGGCACTATCTGGAGCATCCGTTTCAATTCATGCATGGCCTGCTGCTGGAGACGTCCGGCACCCTAAAGAGGGTGTAATGGGCAAATGCATCCCCTCAGAGGTGCAATGAACATATGCTGATTTTCCTGCAATTGTACGCCGCCCATCTGATCGCGGATTTCATTCTCCAGCCGAAGTGGATCGTTCTCAACAAGCGGAAGCCGCTGGCTCTTCTAGCCCACGCCGGGATCCACGTCGCCTGCGGGATCGCGCTCGTCAACGTTGGATTGGATCAGAACGTTCTGCTGGCGATCCTGGGTCTGGCGCTGGCCCATATTCTGATCGACTGCATCAAGGCGTTCGCCACCAAGGATGGCTGGGTGGTGTTCCTGATCGATCAGATCCTCCACTTAGGCACGGTCGCGGCCGCCGCCGTCTGGCTCAGCTTGTCGAGCTGGCCCTTCGTGGAAGAAACCGTGGCAGCCACGTTGACGTCCCCGACGTTCTACCTGCTCTTGGCGGCGTACGTCGGGGTCATTTTCGGTGGGAGCATCGTGGTACAGAAGGTCACGCGGCCGTTCCTGTCCAGGATTGACGGAGACCTGCTGGCGCTCAAGCCCGGGCTTCCCAGAGCAGGGAAGTACATCGGCAGCATGGAGCGCTTTCTCGTCCTCACCTTCGTGATCACCGGCTACAACGAGGCGATCGGGTTCCTCCTGGCCGTCAAGGCGCTCGCGCGCTTTCCCGAGATCAAGGAGGACCAAAGGGGGACGTTCGCGGAGTACTTCCTCGTAGGAACCATGACGAGCGTCGGCCTCGCGCTCGTGGCCGGGCTCATCGTCAAGGCCCTATACGCTCAGCTCTGACGTCTACCTCTGGGGCCACGCGCCGGACGGGCCTCACAAGCTGGGTTTGAGCACCATGAGCGCGAGCCCCGCGACCGGCGTCAGCAACGCCGCCGCGCCCCAGATCTCCCAGCGTAGGGCCAGAGCGTGGTAACGGGCGTACTCGAAGGCGCCCGATTGCGCGCCGGACTCCGCAAGAGCGCGCAGCTGGCGTTGAAGCGGCACCACCCGCATCGTGAAAATGAGCCCCGAAATCGAGAAAAGCACCAAGGTCCAGAATATCCAGCCGGTGTGTAGGATCGGGAAGTTCCCGTGGATGGCGGCGGCGAAGCCGGTGACGATGATGCCGATGACGCCGGGAACCGTGAACAGCCGATCGCTCTTGATGATTCCGTCCATCGTGTGAGCCAGGAGCTTGGGATCGCGGGTGCGGGCGGCATGGGCATGCCAGAAGAGGCCGGTCGTGATGTTGCCGAGAAATGCGATGACAGACGCGACGTGTACGAGCTTGAAGAGGAGATACATGAGTGGGTCTCTCCTTGTTCGGTGGTACTCCTTGCTAGCCGCCTGGGGCGACCGCGCCGAATAGACGACCAATCGCGGCGGTGCACGCCATCGCCAGCGCGCCCCAAAAGGCCACCCGCAGAGCTCCCCGAACGACCGAGGCGCCGCCAAGGCGAGCCGCCACGCTCCCGAGAACGATCAGGAGCACCAAGGTCACCCCGACGATGCCGGGCGTCAGAATCCCGCTTGGCAAGAGTGCGGCCAGGATGGCCGGGGGCGCTGCTCCGACCGCGAACGACGACGCCGACGCCAGCGCGGCTTGAATCGGTCGAGCTAGGGTCGACGCGTTGATGCCCAGCTCGTCGCGGGCATGGGCCGCCAGGGCGTCGTGAGCCATGAGTTGGTCCGCGACTTGGATCGCCAGGTCGGGGGTGAGGCCCCGACCGACGTAGATTTCCGCCAATTCGCTTCGCTCGGCCTCGGGCGACGCAGCGAGCTCACCGCGCTCCCGGTCGAGATCCGCCTGCTCGGTATCCGCCTGGGAGCTGACTGAAACGTACTCGCCGGCCGCCATCGAGAGGGCACCCGCCACGAGTCCCGCGACGGCGGATAGCAAGATTGCCAAGCGGCTCGGCTCGGCTGCAGCCACCCCCACAACCAGGCTGCCCGTGGAGATGAGGCCGTCGTTGGCGCCAAGCACCGCGGCGCGCAACCATCCGATCCGCCCGCTGCGGTGCAACTCACCGTGCATGTTCGCCCTCAGAGGCTGACGGCATCCGTTTCGAGCGTGCTCTTGAGAAAGGCAAGGACGGCTCGCTCCTCGCCCCGGCCAAGCCACCGGCCGAATTTAATGAGCGCAACGCCAAGGACCGCCAAGCCCGCCGCAGTCTCTAGATCGAAAGTCTCTTTCGCGCCACCACGATTCGAGATATAGGAGGCGAGCGTGGCGACGGTGAATAAGATCAGGAACGAAAACCATGCAATCATAAACACCTTCACGCCTCGGTGAATTCTGAAGTCGCCCTCGATCAAAGTCTCTCTGCCGAAAGGGACGAATCGTCCGTAGAAATGCGGGGCGAAGGAGTTGTGATAGTAGCGCCGCTTCTGAAGGCGGAAGCTGTTATCACGAAATTTTCCCAATATCGGTTTGGAGCCGGCGTAGCCGCTCCATGAAAACCCAAGTCTCTCCGCATCGACGCCGGATGTCAGGCGGGCCTTACATTCCTCGATTGGAAGTCGTGTGTGCAATTTCATCGCGGGCTCCGCGGGCCAGCGCTAACCGTGACGCGCCAGGCGCGTGGCGAGATGGCGCTTCACGTCCGGCCATTCGCCGGCGAGGATGCTGTAGATCACCGTGTCACGGACCGTCCCGTCGCGTCGGGGATGGTGATGACGGATCACGCCGTCCTTCTTGGCACCAAGCGCCTCGATCGCGCGCTGGGAAACGAAATTGAAGTTGTCCGTCCGAAACCCGACCACGCGGCATCCCATCGACTCGAACGCGTGCCCGAGCAGCAGCAGTTTGCAGGCGGTGTTGACATGACTGCGCTGGCATCTCGCGGCGTACCAGGTGTAGCCGATCTCAACCCGATCGATCTTCGGCACGACATCGTGGTAGCGCGTGCTGCCCACGATCGCGCCCGTCGCTAGCTCCCGGACCGCCCATGGGAGCATGTGGCCGTCCCGATGCCCGTCGAGTGCGTCGCCGATGTAGCGATCCACTTCCTCAGGCTTCGGAACCGATGTGAACCAGAGCTCCCAGAGGCGGCCGTCGGCGCCGGCGGCGGCCAGCGCATCTCGATGCGCCGGGGTGAGGGGCTCGAGCCGGACGCCGTTGCCCTCGAGGGTGATGGGATCCAGTGTGATCACGACCGGCCTCGCTAGTGACTCTTGCTCATGATCTGCTCTTTCGTGCTGTTCATGTCGTCTCCGTCGGTGCTACTCGGCTTGGGTGGATCGGAAAGTATGTTCCGGGAAGTGCTTTCTTAGCAAGCGATTCAAAGAATTTCACTGCTTCCTCAACCGCACCCCTTGACAACTGCACAAATGTGCAGTATCCTTCTCTACGTCATGCACAAGCCCACTCGACCCAAGACCCCCGGCGCGGCCCGGAAGCGCCGCCCCTCGCACCTGGCGACGGGAGCCGACCGCCAGGTAGCGATCCTCGACTTCATCTCGGAGTCGCTCCGCGAGCGCGGCTACCCGCCCACACTCCGGGAGATCGGGGTAGCCCTGGGGATCGCCTCCACGAACGGGGTTCGCTACTACCTCGACCGCTTGGAACAGTCGGGGAAGATCCGCCGCGACCGATGGACGTCGCGGGGGATCGAGCTGCAAACGGCGGAGCCGGCCGAAACCGTGCCGCACGGGGTTGTATCCCGCTTCGCCCGCCGCGCCCCCGAATCTTTCGAAATTCCGATCTTGGGACGCGTGGCCGCCGGCGCGCCGATCCTTGCCGAAGAAAACATCGAGGACGTGCTCATCGTGGACGGCGCGTTCGTGCGGCCCGGTAAACACTTCGCCCTCCGCGTCCGGGGGGACAGCATGAAGAACGCGGGAATCCTGAACAACGATCTCGTCATCGTGCGCCACGAGACGCCGGTCAAGAGCGGCGAGATCGCCGTGGTCCTGATCGGCGACGAGGCGACGGTGAAGCGGTTCTTCCCGCGCCGCGACAAGATTCTCTTGATCCCCGAGAACGATGATTACGAACCGATCGAGGTCCTCCCCACCGATCCGGAAGTGAGGGTGGCGGGCCGGGTGGTCGGCGTCATACGGAGGCTCGGCTGATGCTCCATGCGCACACGTTTCCCAAAGAACAAGACGGGTACTTCATGATCGAGTCGATCCACGATCCCATCGAAGTCATCACCATGTTCACGGCGGGACGGATGAAGCCGATCCGATTCCGCTGGAAGAGCAAGACGGTCAAGATCGCCAAGGTGACCGGCGATTGGGTCCGCCACGAGGGGCAGAACAAGATCCACTACTTCGCGCTCCTCGCCGACAACGCCGACTACTACGAGATCTGCTACGACTCGAGGGAGATGACCTGGCAGCTCACCCGGGTGTGGATGGAGGGATGATCGTCGGTGCGCGTCGTCGCCCACGTCGATATGGACGCGTTTTTCGCCTCGGTCGAGGAGAAGATGAATCCGCGGCTCGCGGGACATCCGCTCGCGGTGGGGGGCGATCTCAAGCGAAGAGGCGTCGTCTCCTCGGCGAACTACGAGGCGCGAACGTTCGGGGTGAGGGCGGGCATGCCGAACGCGGAGGCGCTCCGGCTCTGCCCTGACCTCACGCTGGTCGAGGGAAATCCCCAGAAGTACGTCCACATCTCGCTCCAAATCCTCGAGGTCTTGAAGGACTTCACGCCTATCGTCGAGCCGTTCAGCATCGACGAGGCGTTTCTGGATCTGACAGGGGCGCCGCGGTTACTGCAAGGGAAGACGAAGTCAAAGGGCGTCGGTGCCGACGCCAGTGCCCGTGCCGGCGCGGGGCCGCGCACCCCTGAAGAGCTGCTCGACGCCGCGATACCGGTCGCCCGCGCGATCCAGCGCGCCATCCACCGCCGCACCGACCTCACCGCGACGATCGGAATGGGGCCGAACAAATACATCGCGAAGATGGCGAGTGGGGTGGAGAAGCCGCGCGGATTGACCCCGCTGACGCAGGAGGGCTACCGGAGGTATTTCTGGCCACGAGGCGTGCAGGACCTTTGGGGAATCGGCGAGAAGACGCGGATCGCGCTCGAGAAGCTCGGAATCAGCACGATCGGGCAGCTCGCCCACTTCCCGAAGGAGTTCCTCACGTACCACTTCGGGCTGAACGGCGACCGGATGCGGGATGCGGCGCTCGGCGAAGACGAGGGCGAGGTCATTCCGTACTACCGGGGAGTGCCGGTCAAATCGATGGGACACGAGTTCACGCTTTCGCACGACGTCGACTCGAGGGAGCGGATCGGGGCGCACCTACTGCGTTTGAGCGATCAGGTGGGACGGCGCATGCGCCAGGACGGGTATCTCGGGAGAATTGTTTCCGTGAAGCTCCGAGATTCGCAATTCCGAACGACCATCCGCCAGCGGGCGCTTCCATATCTAATGAACGATGAGAGCTTGATCCACAAGACCTCCTCCGCCCTTCTCGATGAGAACTGGGATGGGCGTCCCCTTCGCCTGATCGGCGTTTCGGTCTCGGGGCTCGTCGCTTCCGGGAACGCGGCGCAACCGAGCCTCTTCGACGCGGATGAGCGCAGGCGTAAAATGATCGAGGCGGTCGACTCTCTTCGGGACCGCTTCGGCGACACGGCGCTCGTCAGAGCGGGCGCCATCGAGTAACTCACTCCCCATCGGATGGCCACCCCTATGATCCTGATCGGCACCTCGGGCTACTCCTTCCCGGACTGGGTTGGCCCCTTCTATCCGCTGGGCACCGACCGCGGGAAGATGCTCGACCATTACGTTCAACATTTCCCAACCGTCGAGGTGAACGCGACCTACTACCGCATCCCTCCGCCGAGCACGCTCCACGCGATGGAGCGGAAGACGCCGCCAGGATTCGAGTTCGTCGTGAAGGCCCACCACGACATGACCCACAAGCGAAGCCTCGATGATGAGATCTATCAGGCGTTCGCCCGTTCCGTCGATCCGCTGCTCCAGGCGGGGAAGCTGAGCGGCGTTCTCGCGCAATTCCCGTACGCGTTCCGCAGGACGCGGGAGAACGAGAAGTTTCTGGGCGAGATGAAGCAGCGCCTCCCCGGGACGCATCTCTTCGTCGAGTTCCGGCACAACTCCTGGGTCCGTGACGAGCGCCACGGCAGGTCCGATGACATCTTTTCGTGGCTCGAGGAGCAGGGGCTTGGGTACGTGAGCGTGGACGAGCCCGATCTCCCTGGACTCGTGCCGCCGGTCGCGCGGGCGACCGGTTCCGTGGGATATGTCCGGCTCCACGGCCGGAACAAGGAGAACTGGTGGCGGCCGGATGGGGCGGTGAGGGCCTTCCCGGATTCGGCGCCGCGTCCCAAACGGGAGCGACCGGGCGGAATGCCGCGCGGAGCAGCGGACTACGGCCCGCTCTTCGCGACGGACGCAGCCGCTGCCTCGGCCGACACGGCGGCGCCCGACACCGCCGCGGCCGACACCGCCCCGCCGAAGCCGCGTCCTTCGAACCCGGGCGATCGGTACGACTACCTCTACTCCGAGGCCGAGCTCAAAGAATGGGTCGACAAGATCCGCGACCTTTCGATGAAGGCGAAGAAGACCTTCGTCTTCTTCAACAATTGCCACGTGGGTCAGGCCGCGACCGGCGCGAAGTTGATGCGGCGGCTTCTCGAGGGGGAGGG
>Ga0066709_100005571_pt1 | contig 10407 bp, 8 predicted proteins | sample GraSoiAngelo_158_FD_79665 | JGI IMG/M metagenome (GOLD analysis project Ga0066709, IMG submission 79665) | Grasslands soil microbial communities from the Angelo Coastal Reserve, California, USA - 14_1009_16_30cm | ecosystem: Environmental > Terrestrial > Soil > Grasslands | place: USA... | reverse complement strand
TCGGCATCGATTGGGACAAGCTCAACGTCAACGGCGGCTCCATCGCCCTGGGCCACCCCTTCGGCATGACGGGCGCGCGCATCATGACCACGCTGCTGAACGGCCTCGAGGACGCGGACAAGACCTTCGGCCTCGAGTCGATGTGCGTCGGCGGCGGCCAGGGCATGGCGATGATCGTAGAGCGCCTGAACTAGGACGCGGGGCGACCTCGACTACAGCACCACGTCGTTGACGACGGTCAGGTCGACGAACTCCGGAGGCCCGTCGAAGATCGCCCCCATCGTCTCCCGCGCCGCCTTCAGTCCCTCCTGACGTCGCTCATCCTGCTCGCGGGCGCGCGCTTTCTCCTCGCTCTCGAAGAGGACCAACATGTAGACGCGGCTGGGGTCGTTCTGGTCCCGCATGGCCGTCGTCCGCAGCAAGCCCGACCCTGGTTGTTCGACCGCCTGCAGCTGCTCGAACAACTTCGGCAGCTCCTGTTCCTTGCCCGGCTTCAGGCGCGTCGTGATGATCTGTGCCCACATAGCAGAGTCCCCCTTCGCAGATGGATCCCGAAACCTACTGCGGCGTCATCGCCCGAAGCCGATCGTGACGATGAGGGCCGAGCCAACGTTTCGCGCTTCGGGGGGCTCGACGAGGGGGTCAGGAGGTCATGCCGCCGTCGATGGGGACGACGGCGCCGGTCATGTAGCGGGCCTCGTGGGACGCGAGGAAGGCCATGAGGCCGGCGACCTCCTCCGGCTGGGCGAACCCCATGGGTGACGTGATCTTGTAGAAGAGCTTCCGCGAGGCGTTCTCCGGGAAGCCGAAGCTCTCCATCAGGCTCGTCTGGATGCCACCGGGCGCCACCGCGTTCACGCGAACGCCGCGCTCGATGTACTCGTAGGCCATCGACTTCGTCAGCATCACCACCCCGCCCTTGGAGGCGCAGTACGCGGCGCTGTAGGGCTGGCCGATGAGCCCCGCGGTGGAGGCCACGTTGACGATGTTGCCCCCGTTCTCGAGCAGATGGGGCAGCGCGGCCTGGCTCACCAGGAACGTGCCCGTGAGGTTGACGTCGATGATGCGCTGCCACTCCTCGAGCGGCTGTTCGTGCGTGTGGGCGAACTTGCCGATGCCGGCGATGTTGCAGACGACGTCGGGCGGCCCCAGGTCGGCGACGACCGCGTCGATCGTCGCCGTCACCGACGCCTTGTCAGCCACGTTGCACACGTAGGCCTTGCCCTTGCCGCCCGCGTCGACGATGTCGGCTGCAGTCTGCTCGCACGCGTCCACGGTGACGTCGAGGCAGGCGACCGTCGCACCCTCGGCCGCGAGGCGCCGCGCCGTGGCCCGCCCGATGCCGCTCCCCGCACCGGTGACGACGGCGGTCTTGCCCGTGAAGCGTTGCTCGTTCGTGCTCATGCCGAGTACTGCTCGCGGAGCTTGTGCTTGAGGATCTTGCCGCTGGGGTTGCGCGGCACCGACTCGACGATCTCGAGCTGCTCGGGAATCTTCTGCACCATGAGCCCGTGCTCTCGCAGGAACATCGACATCTCCTGGAACGTGAGCGGGTCGGCGGGATCCTTGGGGGCGATCACCGCGCAGGCGCGCTCGCCCTGCTTCGGGTCGGGCAGGCCGATGACCGCGACGTCGCCGACCTTGGGGTGGGTGTAGAGCACGTCCTCGATCTCCTTGGCGCTGATGTTCTCGCCCTTGCGGATGATGATGTCCTTGAGCCGGCCGGTGATGGTGACGTAGCCGTCGGCGTCGACGTTGCCCAGGTCGCCCGTGCGGAACCACCGCTCGTCGTCGAAGGCATCGGCGTCGAGCGAGCTGTCGAGGTAGCCGCGGAAGAGCTGCGGACCGACGACACGGATCTCGCCCTCCTCGCCCGGGCCGGCCGGCTTCCCGTCGAGCCTGACGACGCGCACCTTCACGCCCTGGGTCGGCGGGCCCTCGGTGTTCGCCAGCTTGTCGTCCGGATCTGTCGTGCGAGCCATCGCGAGGATCGGGCACTCCGTGAGCCCGTAGCCCGAGACGATGCCGACGCCGCCGATCTCGGCCTTGAGGTCGTAGTGGAGCTGCGGGGGCTTGGGCGCCCCGCCGCCCGGGAACGCCCGCACGTGGGGGAACAGCGGCGTCGACGGGTCCTTGCGCTGGGCGGCGAGGTAGGCGAGGTGGAACGGCGTGCCCGCGCCGGCGAGGGTCGCGTCCTCGCGCTGCATGAACGGGATCGTCGTCGCGGGATCGAAGGCCTCGACCACCAGGTGCCCCATGCCGACGATGAACCCCGACAGCAGCCACACGATGCCGCCGATGTGGGTGAACGGGAACACGAGGGCGCCGACGTCGTCGGCCCGCAGATCGAGGGCCGCGTTCATACCGATGGACGCTGCCATCACCGTGCGGTCGGTGTGCTGCGCGCCCTTGGGGTCGGCCGTCGTCCCGGACGTGTAGAACAGCCACCGCACCGGCAGGTCGACGGGATCGTCGGGCGCGTCCGGTGGCGGCGGGAGCGTCGAGGGATCGCCCTCGGGCAGCGACCGGTCGCACACGAGCACGTCGAGGCCGTCGACCTCACCCGCCACGTCGTTCGCCATCGCCTCGAAGTCGAAGCTCTTCCACACCGACGGCACGACGAGCAGCCGGGCCCGCGTCTGGCGGACGATGAAGCCGACCTCGCGGGCCCGGTAGATCGGGAGCATGGGGTTCTGCACCGCGCCGAGGCGCGAGAGCGCGCCCACGAGCACCATCGACTCCAACCACGTCGGCAGCTCCCACGAGACGTTGACGCCCTCCCCCACCCCGAGCCCCATGAGACCGGCCGCCGCCCGCTCGGCCGCAGCCTGGTACTCGGCGAAGGTGAGGCTCCGCCCGTCCTCGTCGAGGCCGAAGCGGGCGTCGGGCGTGGCCGCCACCCGACGCTCGATGAGCTCCCACAGCGTGCGTCCCTCGAGGTTGGCGCTCACGTCGTCCCCCTACTCATTGGACGCCCTCCCGGAGCGCCCTTTTTCTCCAGCTCTCGCTTGTCGGTCTTGAGCATCGACGTCAACGGCAGGTCGTCGACGAACGTCACCCGGTCGGGCACCTTGTAGTCGGCCAAACGCGCTCGCACCCACGCGCGCAGCTCGTCAGCCGTGGGCGACGCATCCGGTGCGATCACCACCCAGGCGGCGCCCACCTGGCCGAGCACCGCGTCCGGCAACCCCACGACCGCGGCCCGCGCCACGCCGGGGTGCTCGGCCAGCACGTTCTCGACCTGCGCGGGGTGCACGTTGTAGCCGCCGCGTATGTACATCTCGCTCTCGCGGCCCACGAGGGTGAGGTAGCCGCGGTCGTCGAGCGACCCGAGGTCGCCCAAGGTCAGCCACCCGGCCGCGTCGAGCACCGTCGCGGTGCGCTCAGGATCGTTCCAGTAGCCGCGCATCACCGCGCCCGAACGGCAACGGACCCGGCCGACGACACCCGCGGGGACGACCTCGCCGTCGTCGCCGACCACCTGCACCTCGACCCCGTCGCGCGCGCATCCCACCGTGTGCGCCACGTCGTCGTCGCTGTCGTCGAGCGCGGTGCCGGTGGTGAGCGACGCCTCGGTGCTCGTGTAGCGCACCACCACCGGGCAGCCGAGCGCCTCGCGCATGTGGCGGACCAGCTCGGCCGGGACCGTCGCCGCACCGGTGGAAGCGAGTCGCAGGCTCGAGACGTCGGTCGTCGCCATGTCGGGGTGGGACAGCATCAACGACCACTGCGTCGGTACGCCCTGGGCGACGGTGACGCGCTCGCGCTCGATGAGCCGAAGGGCGTCGCCGGCCTTCCACGGGGTGGGCGTGATGACCGTGGTGATCGCCCGCTCGAGCTCGTCCCACACCCGGGTCATGTAGGCGACATGCGCGAACGGAAGCGGCGAGAGCCTGCGGTCGCCGAACGCGCTGAGCGCGCCGGCCCCGCGGGCCATCGCCTCGAGGTTGACGTGGTCGAACACGGCCCCCTTCGGCTGGCCCGTCGTGCCGCTGGTCCACACGACCGCCACCGGGTCGGACGGATCGAGTGACGGCCGGCGTGCCGGCGGGTCGAGCTCGCTCCATGACGCGATGTCGTCGTCCTCGGTGATCACGACACGGGGCCGGGCCCGCTCGAGGATGCCCGCCACCTCGGTCGGGCCCAGCCGGGGGTTGATCCCCGATGTGATCGCGCCCAGGCGCAGGGCCGCCTGGTAGCAGACCGCGTACCCGATCGACGACGGCAGCTTCAGGCACACGACGTCGCCCTTGCCGACGCCGCGGTCGACGAGTACCGCCGCGACGCCGTCCGCGGCGCGGTCCCACGCCGCGAACGTGAGCCGCTGGTCACCCTCGACGATCGCCTCGCGATCGCCGTGCGCCTCGACGGTGGCCTGCATGAGGTCGACCGCGGTTCTGATCGGCGCGGTCGTGATCGACACTCTGTCGGTCGACATCGCGCTCAGAACTGCAGGACGCCGCGGGCGAGCTTGCCGTCGTGCAGGTCGGCCACGACCGTGTCGAAGCGCTCGAGCGGGTAGGTCGCCGACACCAGCTCGTCGAGCATGAGCCGCCCCTGCTTGTAGAGCTCGACGAGCAACGGGATGTCGTGGTGCGGCCGGCTCGACCCGTAGCGACACCCGAGCAACCCCCGGTCGACATGGGTGAAGAAGGTCACGAGGGCAGAGAACTCGACATCGAACGCGGGCACGCCCACGATCACGCAGTTGCCGCCCCAGTCGAGGACGTCGATCGCGTTGCGCAGGACGCGGGCGTTGCCGACGCACTCGAAGGCCCAGTTGACGCCGCCCGCTCCGAAGGGGCCCGCGCGCCTCCCGTCCGGCTCGAACGGGAGCAGGTTGCGGATGGCCTTTACGCTGTCGGTGTCGGTGGCGTCGATGAAGTCGGTGGCGCCGAACTCTCGAGCCAGCGGCTCCTTCGCCGCGACCGTGTCGACCGCGATGATGCGCGAGGCGCCGGCGATGCGCAGCCCCTGGATGACGTTGAGCCCGACGCCCCCCACACCGAACACCGCCGCCGTCTCGCCCTGCTGCACGCGGGCCCGGTTCAGGGCGGCGCCCACGCCGGTCAGCACCCCGCACCCGATGAGGCACGCGGACGACAGCGGCACGTCGTCGTCGATGCGGACGGCCTGGGTCTCCTTCACCACCGTGCGCTCGGCGAACACCGATGTGGCCGCGAAGTTCCACGCGGGCTCACCGTTGAACGTGAACGGCTTGTCCATCACGCCCATGGTCTGGCGGCACCACGTGGGATGACCGGTGTTGCACGCCGCGCACATGCCGCAGTTGGCGATCGTGGCCAGCACGACGTGGTCGCCCGGCTGCAACGTGGTGACCGCGCCGCCCACCGCCTCCACCACGCCGGCACCCTCGTGGCCCAGCACCGCGGGTGTCGGCCAGGGAATGGTGCCGTCGATGACGCTGATGTCGCTGTGGCACACGCCCGCGTTCACGATGCGCACCACGACGTCGGTCGGACCGGGATCGCGCACCTCCAGCCCGTCGGTGACCTCGGCCTTCCCGTCGCCGACGAACACGATCCCGCGCATTCAGCGCACCCCCGGGGAGACGATGGCGCCCGGCAGCTCGCCGGTGAGCTCGCCGTCGACGACGATGGGCCGGCCGTTGACGATGGTCGCGTGCACGCCCTCGGGCCGGGCGGAGTAGCGGGCCTCGCCGCCGGGGAAGTCGGTCACCTGCTTCTTCGTGCCTGGCCCGACGGTGTCGGGGTCGAACAGGAAGAGGTCGGCGGCGTAGCCCGGCAGCACCATGCCGCGGTCGGCGAAGCCGCACAGCGCAGCGGGCACCTGCGTCATCTGACGCACGCCCTCCTCGACCGTCCAGAGCCGGCGGTCGAACACCCAGAAGCGCAGGAAGTAGCTCGACCAGTCGGAACCGTCGTCGCGATCCAGGTGGGCGCCGCCGTCCGACACGCCGACGATCATGCTCGGGTGGCGCTGGCTCTCACGCACCGCGTCCTCCCACTCCGGCGTCTTGTTCTCCCACCGGAACACCGTACGCAGGTCGCTGTCGAGCGCGATGTCGAGCAGCACGTCGGCGGGCGCCTTCCCGAGCTCGGCCGCGATGTCCTTGATCGACCGCTTGAGGAACTTCTCGTGCTGGGGCTCGGTGACCTCGTCGACGAACACGACGTGCCAGTGCGGTGGCGGAAGCGTGCTGCCCTTCGATGCGTCCTTGTTGGGATGGTCGACCGCGTCGCGCAGCTCGTCGCGCACGCCGGGGTCGCGCAGGCGGGCCAGCTTCTCGTCGTGCGAGAGGAACATGAGCGCGGCCCACGCGGGTACGCCGTCGTACAGCTGGGTGCCGCTCTCGAGCGAGAAGGCCCGGTCGAACGGATGGTTGCGCAGGAGGCTGAAGATGGCGGCGCCGCGGCGGGCGGCATCGCCGAGGAAGGCCTCGGCCTCGGGCCACCCCGCGGTCGGCGCGTCGACCTTGTTGCGCCCGCCCAGGCCCTGGATCACGATCGGCAGGCGGCTGTCGACGCCGAGCTCGACCAGCAACTCCTTGTCGTCGTGGTCGAGGCCCCCGATGGAGCTGGCCGGAAGGTAGGAGACGCTCCCGCCGTGGTGGCGGCCGGCCTCGGCAACGAGCGCGCGCAGCTCGTCGACGCCGGCGAAGCGGCTCGGGATGGGCCGGCCGTCGCCATCGAGCTGGGTGGGCGCGTGCGACGACGAGAAGCCGGCCGCGCCGGCGTCCATCGACTCGGCCACCACCCGGCGCATCTGCTCCACCTCGTCGGAGGTGGCCTCGCGCTCGGACGCGTCGGGCCCCATCACCCAGCGGCGCACGGTCGAGTGGCCCACGTAGCACGCGAGGTTCACACCGAGCCGGTCGCGCCGCGCCGCGAAGAACTCCGGGAAGCTCTCGAAGTCCCACTCCACCCCCGACAACGCCACCGGCGACATGCCCTCGACCCGGGCGAACATCCGCGAGATGAAGTCGCGGTCGCGCTCGCGCGTCGGTGCGATGGAGAACCCGCAGTTTCCCGCCAGCACGGTGGTGACGCCGTGGTAGCAGGACGACGTGGCCCACGCGTCGAACGTCAGCTGGGGGTCGTAGTGGGTGTGGGCGTCGATGATCCCGGGCGCCACGAAGAGGCCGTCCGCCTCGACCACTCGCGCGCCGGCGACGCTCTCCGTCAGATGGCCCACGTCGACGATCCGCCCGGCGCGCACGCCGATGTCGCCCCGCCGCCGGGCCAGGCCGGTGCCGTCGACGACGATCCCGTTCTTCACGATCAGGTCGTAAGCCATGGCGCCCTTCCTCTTCGCGACAAGTCAACCCGGCCAGATGATGCTCTGCACCTCGGTGTAGGCGTCGAGGCCCCAGTCACCGTTGTCGCGGCCGATGCCGCTCATCTTGAAGCCGCCGAAGGGCGCCTCGTGGTTGCGCTGGGCGGTGTTGAGGCCGACGTGTCCGCAGCGCAACTGCCGGGCGATGTCGTAGGCGCGTGCCGTGTCGGCCGAGTAGACGTAGTCGTACAGCCCGTAGTCGCTGTCGTTGGCGATCGCCACCGCCTCGTCGTCGTCGTCGTAGGGGATGACGACGAGGACGGGCCCGAAGATCTCGTCGCGCGCGACCCGCATGTCGTTGGTGCAGGCCGCGAGCAGGGCGGGCTCGACGTAGAAGCCCTTCTCCAGGTGCGCGGGGCGGACCCCGCCCGCGATCAGCTCCGCCCCGGCGTCCGTCCCGCCGCGGATGTGACCCTCGATGCGGTCGCGCTGGGCCGCGGAGATCACCGGTCCGACGACGGTGTCGACCTCGAGCGGGTCACCCACCTTCATCTGCGGCGCGAGCTTCGCCAGCCGCTCGACCACCTCGTCGTAGACCGACCGCTGCACGACGGCGCGGGTGGGGGCGGTGCAGATCTGGCCCGAGTGGAAGCCCCAGACGCTCCCCAGCGCGGTCACCGCGGCGGTGAGGTCGGCGTCGTCGCACACGATGCACGCGCCCTTGCCGCCGAGCTCGAGCAGCAGGCGCTTCATCGTGCGGGCACCCGACTCGTAGATCTTCACGCCGACCGCGGTGCTGCCCGTGAAGCTGATCATGTCGACGTCGGGCGAGTCGACGAGGGCCGCGCCCGGGTCGGGCTGCGACCCGGTGACGAGGTTGACGACGCCGGGCGGGAACCCGACCTCCTCGATGATGCGAACCAGCTCGATCACCGCGAGCGGCCCGTGGGGGGCGGGCTTGATGACCACCGTGTTGCCGGTGGCGAGCGCAGGTGCCACCTTGCCCGCCATCGACGTGATCGGGAAGTTGTACGGCGTGATGCACGCGACGACGCCGACCGGTGGACGCAGCCCCACCGCGCCCATGAGGCCGCCCGGCGCGAGCGGTGTGGACTGCATCTCCATCGGTGGGATCGCGATGGTGAGGTCCTGCAGCGCGCCCTTGGCGTAGCGCTCGAAGCGGTTGGCGCACATGGGGACCTGCAACGCGGACCCGACGGACAGCGTCGCTCCCGTCTCCGCGATGATCAACGGGAGGAGCTCGTCGGCACGCTGGCGCACACGGTCGGCGACCGCCTGCAACAGCGCGGCGCGCTCCTGCGGCGACGTGCGCGACCACGCGGGGAGCGCGGCGCGTGCCGCGGCCGCGGCTTCGCGCGCATCGGTCGCGCTCGCCTCGGGAGCCTCGTCGACGACGTCCTCAGTGGCCGGGTTGACGACGTCGTAGGAGCCGGAACCCCCCTCGACCCAGTCGCCGCCGATCAGCAGCCGGTACGGACTCACGGTTTCTGACACTATGTCAGCGAACTGTAACCCGTTCTCGTGAGGGGTGTGCCAGTGGGAAATCCCGTCCTCACCATGCGCTTCGACCTGCGCGTTCCCGATATCTCGCCGGCCACGCCCGCCGAGCAGTACGCGGCCTGTCTCGAGATGTCGACGTGGGCCGACGGGCACGACTTCACCTCGGTCGTGCTCTCCGAGCACCACGGCGTCGACGACGGCTACCTCCCCGCGCCGCTGGCCATGGCGGGCGCGGTCCTCGGGCGCACGCGCACGACGATGGTCAACATCTCGGCCCTGCTGATCCCCCTCCACGACCCGGTGCGGATGGCCGAGGAGATCGCGGTGCTCGACCTCGCCGGCAACGGCCGTCTCTCACTCGTCGCCGGCCTCGGCTACCGCGAGGAGGAGTTCGAGATGGCCGGTGTCGACCGGAAGCGACGCGGGAAGACGCTCGAGGAGCACATCGACGTGATGCGCCGGGCCTGGACCGGCGAGCCGTTCGAGTGGCGAGGTCGCACCATCCGGGTCACGCCCAGGCCCGTGACCCAGCCGCATCCGCTGATCCTCATCGGCGGGTCCACCGAGATCGCGGCCCGCCGCGCGGCGCGCTTGCAGCTGCCCTTCATGCCCGCCATCGGCGACCCCGCCCTCGCCGACCTCTACCGCGCCGAGTGCGAGCGGCTGGGCTTCACCGGCGGGTGGGTGCTCCTGCCGAAGGGCCCCGGCTTCGTGCACGTCACCGACGACCCCGAGAAGGCGTGGGCCCGGATCGCGCCGCACGCGCTCTACGACGCGCAGACGTACCACAGCTGGCAGACACCTGGGCAGCGCTCCCAGGTGGAGGTGGCCGGCGACACGCTCGACGAGCTCAAGGCGAGCGGTGTGTACCGGGTGGTGACACCCGACGAGTGCGTTGCCCTCGCCCGGGAGACGGGCTCGCTCCTGTTCCATCCGCTGATGGGCGGCATCCCGGCCGCGCTCGGCTGGGAGAGCCTCGAGCTGTTCGCCTCGCAGGTGCTCCCCCGCCTGGCCTAGGAGGTTCGCCGTGACGCTCGACCCGGTTGCGAAGGTGCTCATGGACGCCATGGACCAGGCGTTCCCCCGAGTCGAGACGATGACCGGCGCGGAAGCGCGCGCCCACGTGGCGCGGATGGTCGCGTCCTTGGCCACCGACCCGGAGCCGGTGGCCCGGGTCGAGAACCGCTCCGTGCCGGGTCCCGACGGCCCGGTTCCCGTCCGCTTCTACTGGCCCGAGGACCCGGCGCCGGCGCCGCTCCCCGCGCTCGTCTACTTCCACGGCGGTGGATGGGTCATCTGCGACCTCGACACCCATGACGCGACCTGTCGCGCCATCACCAACGGCGCGGGATGCGTCGTGGTGTCGGTCGACTACCGGTTGGCGCCCGAGCACAAGTTCCCGGCCGCCGCCGAGGACGCCTACGCCGCGACCCTGTGGGTGGCCGCCAACGCGAGCGACATCGGTGTCGACGCCACCCGGATCGCGGTAGGAGGCGACAGCGCGGGCGGCAACCTCACCGCCGCGGTCGCGCTGATGGCGCGCGACCGCGCCGCCCCCGAGATCGTGTTCCAGCTCATGCTGTACCCGGTCACCGACGTCACCTCGCTCGACACGGCGTCGTACCGCGA
>Ga0066709_100005570_pt1 | contig 10407 bp, 6 predicted proteins | sample GraSoiAngelo_158_FD_79665 | JGI IMG/M metagenome (GOLD analysis project Ga0066709, IMG submission 79665) | Grasslands soil microbial communities from the Angelo Coastal Reserve, California, USA - 14_1009_16_30cm | ecosystem: Environmental > Terrestrial > Soil > Grasslands | place: USA... | reverse complement strand
TGAGGGTGGTTGAAGAGCAGCGAGGAAGTTATCGAGTCCTCGGCGAGGGGGGCCTCTGGTACGCCGAGGTCGTCGGGCGTCTCCGTCATGAGGCCTCGGAGGTGGCGGCCGACCTCCCGTGTGTGGGCGATTGGGTCATGGCCCGCGCCCCGAGAGGCAATGCAGGGGAGGGTACGGCCCTCATCCACTTCGTGATTGCGCGGCGCACCAAGTTCTCACGCAAACAGGCAGGGGAAAAAACGGCGGAGCAGGTGGTCGCCGCGAACATCGACACGGTTTTCCTGGTGCAGTCTCTCAACCGCGACTTGAATCCACGCCGACTCGAGCGTTACCTGACCCTGCTTTGGGAGAGCGGGGCCGAGCCGGTCGTCGTGCTGAGCAAGGCGGACCTGTGCGCCGATGTGGAGTCTCTCATGGAGGCGGTCGAGCGCGCGGCAATGGGTGCGGCCGTCCATGTGACGAGCGCATTCTCGCCGGGCGGGCTGGACGCCCTTTCGCCCTATCTCACGCCCGGGCGGACCGTCGCGCTGGTCGGCTCCTCCGGCGTGGGCAAATCCACGATGGTAAACCGGCTCGTCGGCGAGGATCTGATGGACGTGCGGGATATTCGAGCGGACGGCCGGGGGCGTCATACGACGACGGCGCGCCGCCTCGTGGTGCTTCCTTGCGGCGGCATGCTCCTCGACACGCCGGGAATGCGCACGGTTCTCATGTGGGGGGGTGAAGAACGGGTCGCGCAAGCGTTCGAGGATATCGCGGAGCTGGCCGGGCGCTGCCGTTTCCGGGATTGCACCCACGCGTCCGAGCCGGGCTGCGCGGTTCACGCCGCGCTCGAAGACGGGTCCCTCGAAGCCGGGCGTTTCCAGAGCTATTTGAAACTCCAGCGGGAGGTCCTTCATCAGGCCGTGAAATCGGATCTCAGGCTGCGCTTGGCGGAGCAGCGTAGGTGGAGGCGGATCCATCTCGAGGCAAGGCGCCGGCCGGACAAACGCCGAATTTGACGGCTCGCCTCGGAGGACCCGGTACAAATCTTGCGCCTCCCATCCCATCCGGCGGGGGATCACCCATGATCCAAAATGCCGCAGTTCCCTGCGGCGATGTCGCCTGAGACCGTGGAGGGGCTGATGCAGAAACTACTCGTTGCTTTGACCGTCCTCGTGTTTTGCAGCATGGCGTCGCAAAATGCACTGGCGCGTACGAATCTCGGGTTGCGAAGCCTCGGCGGCAACGTCGGCCTCGTCGATCCCGAGAATGCCAGCAGCACGCTGGGCCTGGGAGTCTTCGCGAACATGGGAAATCTCTCGCCCGCGATTAGGCTGGCCCCGCATCTGGGCTACTGGTCGAAATCGGAGGACTTTGGCGGAGCCGAGGCTTCGGTTCACGATTTCTCGCTCGGCACTCGGTGCGAGTACATGTTCCACGTGTCCTCGCCTAAATTCCAACCCTACATGGGGGCAGGGCTCGGCCTCCACTTCCTCGGCGCCAAGGCGTCGGTCCCAGGGTTTCCGACCATCAAGGATTCTTCGACGAAGCTCGGTCTGGACATGGGGGGTGGGTTCATCACACCCCTGAGCCCGAAGACCGACTTGGTGGTCGATGCGTGGTATGGAATCGTTCAGGACATGAACCAGTTCACGATGAAGGTCGGTGTGTCCTTCGATCTTCCCAATGGGTCGGAGAGCCGGGCTCCAAGCCGGCCGTCGGCCCGGCACCGCCCGCGGCGCTGATTCGGAAAGAGTGAGGGGAGGCTCGTCACGAGCCTCCCCATTTTTTTTTGCCCTCTACGCTCTCCGCGAATCGGTACTCTTCGGTCCCATGCTGGACCTCGCACGTTATCCGCTCGACCGCCTGGCCTCTCGAGTCGGCACGCCCTTCTACCTCTACGACGGCGACGAGCTGCGCAGCTCCGTGACCCGGTTCGCGGAGATCGTGGGCCGGCCAGGCCTGGCGGGACGCTATGCCATGAAGGCCAATTCGTGCCGGAAGATCCTCGACGTCGTGCTGGAGGCGGGCCTCTGGATCGATGCCGTGAGCGGGAACGAAGTATTGCGCGCGAGACGCGCCGGCTTTCCGGGAGGATCGGAGCCCCCCGTGATCCTCCTCACGACTGACGTCTTTCGCGATAACGCGCTCGAGACGGTCCTCGAGCATCGGGTCATGCCCAATGTGGGATCCCCGGGAATGATCGGCGAGCTGCGCGCGGGGGGGTACCGCGGGCCCATCGCGGTGCGGGTGAACCCCGGTTTTGGCCAGGGGCATGTGGAATCGTGCGACACCGGCGGGCCCTCCTCGAAACATGGGGTATGGCCCGATCGATTGGCCGATGTGCGGAGACTCGCGGCCGAGGCGCGGCTCCCGATCACGACGTTGCACGTCCACGTTGGGACCGGGCCCGAGCTGCGGGAGTTCGACACGAACGTGGGGAGGCTGGTCGAGTTCTTGAAGGGGTTGCTCCCCGACTTTCCCGATACCGAGTCGGTAAACCTCGGCGGGGGGATTCCCCACCCGTATCATCCAGATGGCTCCTCCTACGATCTGGCTTCGCTCCGCGCCCTCCTCGACGAGGCCGGCGGAATTTTCTCCGACACCGCGGGTCGGGCGATCCGGGTGGAGGTGGAGCCGGGACGTTGCTTGGTCGCGGGCGGCGCCGTGCTCGTAGCCCGGGTCAGGGATGTGAAGGAGACGCGGGCCAACGCCAGGGGACAGGGGCATACCTTCGTGATGGTGGACGCCGGCTTTTGCGACCTCCTCCGGCCCGCTCTCTACGGCTCCTATCACCACATCCAGGTCTGGGGGCCGGGCGCGGAGGCTCCCGATGAGCCGTGCATCGTGGCCGGGCCCCTGTGCGAGAGCGGCGACATCTTCACCCGAGGGGACCGGGAGCTGGTCCGGCCACGGCTCATGCCCCGGCCCGGACCGGGCGCCCTGCTCGTCCTGCAGGACGCGGGCGCCTATGGCTCCGCGATGAGCTCGAACTACCTCTCCATCGGAAGGGCCGCCGAGGTTTGGTGGGAGACGGGGCGCGGCACACTCATCGCGCGGCGAGAGACCGTCGAGGATATCGTCTCGGTGGAGTGCGATGTTCCTCTCTGAGGCGCTTCCGTGCTAATCCCCCCGCGTCGCACCCCTTAGAAAGACAGAAGGCCGGTCTAGCGGAACGTGACCCCGAACAGAAACTTCCAATCCGGCATCTCGTCGGTGAGGCCCACCTTCGCCTCGATGAACATCGGCCGGCGTGCTCTTCGGCCGAAGAAAATGCCCCCGAGGATGTTGACGCCCAGCTGCGTGTCGCTTCCGCCGAAATCGGAGTCCACGAAGTAGAGCGAGAGGCCGCCGCCGGCGTAGGGGCGGACCTCACTGCGCACCTTGAATCGGTACTGCAGGTCGCCATTGAAGGAGAGGGTGAACAGGTCGTCTCCGAACCCTGCTTCCGCGCTCGGCACGACGTAGAGGCGGTCCGCGATGCGAGGGAATTCGAGGTGGCCGCCGAAGAGGACCTGATCGGGATCGACGCTGAGCCCGCCGCGCACTCCGGCGGAAACATCCGCTCGAGCGGCTGAAGCCGAGGCGAAGAGGAGCAAGATTGTAGCCGCGAAGACGAGGCCGGCACCGCTGTGAATCCGCATCGCTCACCTCCTTGATCCAGGGCGAACCGAACGAAGGCCGCGCAAGAGCCTACCCTATCCTCCGTGTAACCGCTGCCAGAATCGGGGGGTGCCCGCCCGCGCTCGAAGGACCGTTGTCGCGCGGACAGGCCTGTGCGATGGTACTCGCCTCGGGGATCGGAAGGCCCCGGCTCGGGAGGACCTCATGGCTGGTACCGTCGCGAGCGGTCGAGTCTCCGCCGACGACAAGCGCGAAGCTCTGGATCGAATCCCTTTCTTCACCCACGCCCCGCTCGACCTACAGCGCGCGCTCATGGAGGCGGCAACGGTCGTTCGTCTCGAGGCGGGCGCCTACTTCCTTCGAGAGGGTGATTCGTGCGCCCACTTCGCGATCATCGTCAGCGGCAAGATGCGGGTCTTCAAGCTGGCGGAGAGCGGTCAGGAGATCACGCTCTACCACGTCGGGGCCGGTGAGGTGTGCCCCCTGAACGTGTCGTGCATCCTCTCGGACAGTCGGGTCCCGGCCATGGCCAGGGTCGAGGAGGACGTCCAAGCGATTGTCGTTCCGGCCGCCGCGTTCCGCCTCTGGATGGCGGAACACGAGTCGCTCCGAACGTTCGTCTTCCAGATGTTCTCGAGGCGCCTCAGCGAGGTGATGTCGCTGGTAGAGGAGGTGGCCTTCCGCCGGATGGATCAGAGGCTCGCGAGCCGCCTGGAGGAGCTCCTCCTCGAGGCAGACGGCACCCATGGCAGCATCGAAATCACGCACGCCGTGATCGCGGCCGACCTCGGCACGGCGCGGGAAGTGGTCAGCAGGCTGCTCAAGGAGTTCGAGCGGCTCGGGGCGATCAGCCTCTCGCGCGGCAGGATCAGACTGCGGCACCCCGCGCTGCTTCATAAGATCGCATCACGCGAGGCGGAATAGAAGCACCGGCGGCACCGCGACGATCCGTGGCGAGCAGCCTCAACCCTCGAAGGTAAGCATGGTCATAGTAGCGAGAGGGCCCGGCTGCAAAACGGAGAGCGCCGCGCACCGCCGGCACTTCCATAATGCCTCGAAGGGCGCCGGCCGTCCGTGACTCCGGTCACCGAGCCCGTTGTTTTCTTGAGAGGCTTGGTGACCCAGGACGGGGAACCGCCTACCGGATGACCACGAATCTTCCGACCTCGTGCCCGAGCTCGGTGTCCACGGAGAAAAGGTAGATCCCGGTCACGATCTTCTGCCCATTCCGCGAGATCATGTTCCAGGGGACCGAGCCCTGGCCCGACGTTACGGGGTCCTTCCCGTACTGAAGATCCCCGGGCGGCCTCCCGTCGAAGGGGATATCCCTCACGAGATCGCCCGCCACGGTGAAAATATGGATGGTCCCCCTGGTGCGGGGCAGGTTCATGAATGTGACCTTCGTTCCCGATGGATCGTCTCCCTGGGGCACGAGATCCCACTCTGCTCCTCCCTTGTAGGGGTTGGGCACGACGAACACATGCTTCTGGTCGTTCCGCGAATCCCCCCGCGGATACACGACCTGCGCGTTCGACGCGCTCGGGTTCCCCTGCAAGGTCACGTCCGAGCCTGCCGAGTCGCCCGGCACCAGCGAAAGCGGAATGATCGCATAGAAGTACGGGAAGCCGTTCAGCACGTGCGCGTCCACGTAGCTGTACCGCCCCACCGCGAACAGCGTATCGATTTCCGTGTAGGTCGTATCGTTGCGAACCAGGCGCCGGTTCGGGTCCCAATGGACCTCGACGGGATTGCTGGTGATGATGGGAACGGATGGGTCAATCAGCTCCGACAAGGACCTCGCGGAGGTACCCCCGGGCCTCGGCCGCCATTCGCCCAGGAGGGACCACAGGTCCCGGGAAGGCGCGTTCGTCCCCAGAGGACGCGTCCACCCGGCCGCGCGATAGATCCGGTAGCCGACGAACGTCTTGAGGTTCCCGTGCTGGACGTCGCGCACCTGCTCGGCGAAGTTGTTCCACTTGAGGGTGACTTTCCGGTCCCCGGGGAAAAACCAGGCGGAGGTGCGAGTGCTCGAGTAGTTGCGCAGGTAGTCCGCGACCTCGCCCTGCCCGTTCTCTCCGCCGTAAAAGGGCAAGGGCAAGGGTGCCGCGGCGACCCAGTTCACCAGATGCTCCCGACCGCCTTGGCCCGTGCTCGCGTCGCAGTCGAAGTCCACGTACGTACAGGTGGGCGCGACGATCACCGTGGCGAGCGTGTCCTCGCTCGCGCAGTGCGCCCCGCCGTTCGGGATCGTTCCCCCGAGGCGGTCCTGGCACACGTATTTCCCGTCCTGCTGGTTCTCGCACGGCGTGTTCGGATCCCACGGTGTCACATCTGCGAACTGGGGCACGGTGTGTACGTCGGTGTGAAACCGCAGGCGGCATAGCGAGGACTCGGGGATCTGGTAGACGAAGCGCCCCCCGACTTGTGTGTTGAGGAGGCATGTCTCCTTCCCACAGGTCCCCGTGAGGGCGTTGCCATCCAGGTCGGTGTACAGCCCGTCGAAGACCTGCTGGGCCCGGATCGCGTTGTCGATCAAGGTTCCGCCGGCCTGGCTCGGCCCTCGCCCCAGTCCCATCACCCAGGCCACGGAAATCGTCAAGGATGAGTCGGGAAGAATGGACCGGAACGGCCCGGTCGTCATGGTGAATCGATAGTCGAGCGGTCTCGACGAGGTGATCTGCCCCACGACATCGGGGTTCAGCATCGGATCGGACATGAGAATGTAACGCTGGGAATCGTTCCTGGGATCCCCTCCGGACGCAAACGACGCGTCACCCGAAAAGAACTTGAACGAGGTGATGCCCACTCTTCGGGGAGCCGACGCCCCGCTCGGGTCGGTCGTGTGATTCAGGAACATGCACCCGATGTATCCGGGTGCGTCGCCCCCTTTGTTGTCCTGCGTCCGAGCCGGATCGTCCGGATTGTCCCACATGTACCCCATCTGGATCCTTCGCTTCACGATATCGCCGGCGGATCCCACGTAGATTACCGTCGAATCAAAGAGCCCGGCCTCGTCGTCCAGGTAGTAGCAGTCGGGACACGCGGCACGGCTTCCAATGTCCATATCGGCGAAGATCCCGACGAAGACGTTCCGCAATGTGGAGCCGCTGCGGTTGATGATCTTGTAGTCCATGCCGACGAAATCGTTCTGCCCGGGAGTTGCCCACGCGTAGGAGGTCTGCTGGATCTTGAGCCCGAGTGGAACGTGCTCGGGGCTCCCGGCCCGGATGTTCTCGAGGTCGTCGAAGTACTCGCAGGCCAGCATCTGCTGGCCGATGGCCGAATAATCCTCGTCGCACCGCCCGTCCCCGTCATCGTCCTCCCCGTTCGGAAAGTCCTCGTCGATCAGCCCGTCTCCGTCATCGTCGGCGTTCACGCTGGCCGAGATGATCCGGTTTCCGCCGGGCGCCCCCTCGTAGGATTCCCGCACGTCGGCGACCTTGTCGGGTGGAAGGGATACGCATGGATTCCTTGGCTGAAACGTCGGGGACATCTCGAAGTCAAACCGGGTGCGCCCGATGCTGGTGGTGACGTGCGGAATTCCGCTCGCGTCGAGCGCCCCGACCCACAGGCCGGCGGCGTACATGTAGTCATTTCCCGAGCCAGGAGGCCACTCGGCCCCCGGCACGTTCGAGAAGGCCCCGTAGAAGGGCGCGCCCGTAACCCCGTAATTGCTGATCTGCAGCAGCAGCTGGCCGACGTTGTGGACGAATTTGCCGTCGTTGCGAATCAGGAGGTGCTGGTCCGGACGGCCGGGTGCCGCCGGGTCGGGCGACTGGAATGCGCAGACGGAAGCCCAGAGTGCGAGGATGCCCAGGAGCGAGAGCCCGGATCTCATTCCACCAATCCCCCTGATACCTTCCCGGCTCGATCGAATGCGGAAGAAAAGAACCTCCAACCGGTCTGGGGCGCCCGGTTGGGACATCCATCACGTCACATGGGATTCGTCGCCGGCTGTTGGGGAATGGTTGGAGCGGCAGGGGGGAGACGTGTTTCCAATCTGCGGCGAACGGGCGCGGCTGTCAAGGGGATTTCGGAGCCCGGGGCGTCGCGTTCTTAGAAAGGAGGGGGCCTCACTCCTTCCCGATCAGTCTGTTCGCGATGCCGCGCCCGAGCTGCACCACCGGCGCAAACTGCCGCGACTCCCTCATGAACTGCGCGGTCCAGGCATTCCCGCTCAGATACTTGCTGTCGCCGCGGAGCCATTCCCGCCACGCGATGGGACATCCCACCCGGGTCAGCGGGATCTCGTCCGCGACGAAGCCTTCCGTATCGCCGTTTCGCACTAGGAGGCGGCGCCCCACCCAGATGCGCCGTTCGTCGGGCTCGGATGGGGCGACCCCATACCAGGCGAGCGTGCCGAAGTACCGCATGCGCTCCACGCCCCGGGGCGGGGTCGACCTGTACGCCCAGTGCCCGCGGCGGTCGAGCAGGTTCGCCCAATTCTCGATCGCGGCAAAGTCGATGCTCGCGAGATCGCATGTGTCCTGGGTCGCACAATGGACCGCCTGCGCGAAGGCGCGCATCGTGCGTGATTCGTAGGGACATCCGGCCGAGTCCAGACGGGCGGTCTCATGGGGGATAAAGTCATTGCTGTCGGCGAGGGCGAGCCGGAAGAAGTTGGTGTAGATGCGCTGTGTTCCGCGAACCGAGGCGAATCGTCCGGCGTCGCTCTCCTGGTCCATGACGACCGGCTCGAGGAGAACCCGCCGCCAGGCCTCCCGCGCGATCACGCGGCCGATGCCCGGAACGGCGAGTACGCGCTCCTGCACCTTCGGGTTGGACAACGAGGTGCTCCATGTGCCCATGCGGTAGCCCATCGAGTACCCCGAGAGCGTTCCGAGCACGACAGCCGCCGCCGAAAGCGGTTTCACGAAGTTGAGGGTCGTCTGGTAGAGCTCGTCGAACTGCCCGGGGAGGAGAGCGTGGTCGGAAGAATCGGGAAGCTCGAGCCAGAAGCCGCGGCTCACGTGACCGCGCACTTTGATGGGAGGGTAGCGCGTGATGCTGATCGAGCGCCGATAGTCATGCCCGCGCATCGGCGCCTCGAATCGCCGCGCATCGATGTCGTACTGCCGGAATACTCGGCCGCGGGTCGAGAGCTCGACCACAAAGTGGGCGGTCGAGTCGGATGGCGTCTCGCGGTACGAAACCACGCTCAGATTCTCGAACAGCTCCTCGAAGGGCACGGCTTTGGGGTCGGGGTGCACCTGCTTCCCCACGACGAAGCCCAAAGCGCAAAGCCCCAGCAAGAGCGTCATGAGCTGGCTCTTGAGAAGGAACTTGGAAACGCGCAGGAGAAACTGGACAACTTGCGTCTTGCGCAGCAGTCGGCGCTTCTTCACGAAATGCGCTCCATGGCTCTGGCTTTGGCGATAAGGGAACCGGCGCCCGGACCAGCCCGGGCAGCGCGAGTGCCAAGTAGTTATCGGCGTGGAGGGGGCGCTTCTTCAGCCGCGGCGAGGGTGGTCTAAGCGAAGACCGCCCAACGGGCTGGCGGATCGGCCCCCGGTATCGCGCCGGGCACGACCGTGCTAGGATACCAGTCTCTTTCCGGTTCGCGAGTCTACACACACCATTACGTGAGGTTGGCTCTGAGAGCAACATCCAGGATCCTAACTTCCGTCGCCCGCGTGCCGGTCCTTGCGGTTATCGCGATCGCCTCGTGCTCGCGCCTGGCCGTCGAACCGATTCGGCTTCCAACCGGCGTCGTCTTGGACCCGGCTGGCTCCTCGATCGAACTCGGGTCGATGCCGCTCGCGATGGCTTTCAGTCCTGATTCCGCCCGGGTGGTCGCGCTCTTGAGTGGACACCGCGAGCAGAGCCTCCAGGTCGTTGATCCGACGAGTCGGAGGGTCACTCAGACCCTTGTCCAGCCCGCGGCCTTTCTCGGTCTCGCATTCTCCCGCGACGGGCGGACGCTCTATGCGTCCGGAGGCAGCCAGGACGTGGTTTATCGGTACACCTGGGAGGGGGATTCGGCCGCGCTCTCGGACAGCATCCGGCTCGATCCCAAGGGCTCCGTCGGCCTCGGGATCCGCTACCCATCGGGCATGGCGATTTCGCCGGATGGGCGGTGGCTCTACGTCGCCGAGAACCTCGCGGACTCGCTCGCCGTCGTCGACCTGAGCGCCGGTCGTGTCGTCCAGCGCCTGGCGACCGGCCGATATCCGTACGGGGTCGTGGCGGGTCCGGACGGCCGCGTGTACGTTTCGGCGTGGGGAGGCTCCTGGCTCGCGACGTTCGCGCCGCACACCGCCGGGCTCGAGGCGGGCCCGCGCGTGCCGGTCGGCCGGCATCCGTCGGCTCTGGTGCTCAACACGCGGGGGACTCGTCTTTTCGTCGCACGCGCGAGCTTCGACCGGATTGCTGTCGTTGACACCCGTCGCGGGGCGGTAATCGGAGAGCTGAACGACGGGGCGGCAAAGGGTCCTCCCGAGGGTGCCACGCCCAATGGGCTCGCGCTCTCACGGGACAACCGCCGCCTCTACGTGGCCGAGGCGGACAACAACGCGACGGCGGTGTTCGAGCTGAGCGCCGCGACAGCGGACGCACCGGGGACGGAGGGCCGGGACGCCCTTCTCGGGCGCGTTCCGGTCGAGTGGTATCCGACCGCGGTGCTGGCGGACGGCAACACGTTGCTGGTGTTGAACGGCAAGGGTCGCGGAACCGGCCCGAATCCGAGGCGGCGTCAGCCGGGGAAGAAGGCCGAACCCGACGAGCGCTCCTACACGCTGGGCCAGACTTCGGGATCGCTCACGACGGTGTCCCTTCCCACAGGGCGCGGCCTCGACGCGCTGT
>Ga0066709_100005569_pt1 | contig 10407 bp, 4 predicted proteins | sample GraSoiAngelo_158_FD_79665 | JGI IMG/M metagenome (GOLD analysis project Ga0066709, IMG submission 79665) | Grasslands soil microbial communities from the Angelo Coastal Reserve, California, USA - 14_1009_16_30cm | ecosystem: Environmental > Terrestrial > Soil > Grasslands | place: USA... | reverse complement strand
TGGTTCGTGAAGTAGAATTGGTAGACGACGTGATCCTGCGCGTCACCCGTGTTGTCGACGATGATCTGGTACACGGCCTTGTCGTCGAACGAGTAGAAGTTGGGCCCGCCCGCCGGCTCGAGCAGCGGTTCCCAGTTTGCGATTAGCGTCACGGTGCCCGGCTTGTCGGGGCTGCGAAACGCGTACACATCGGTGTTGTCCGCGGTCGGGTCCTTCGCGATGCCGGGCGCCTCGCGATGGCTGGACGCCAGCGCCAGCGGTGCGGCCAGGGCGCCCGACAACACGAGGGCCGCCACCAGCGGCGGGAACAGGCTGCTCGATGACATGGTCCATTCTTTCCTGCGTGGCCGGGGGGAGGCGCGACCGGTGTTCGAAGGTGGGCCCGAAGGATGTGGATCCGGCGGGCAGAGAAGGATCGTTGATCCGGGGCGCCTGTGGATCCCGGATGAACAATCGATGGTACTACGGACGCTCCGGCAAAATGGATGGAACACGCCTGCAGCGCGCAGAAAAGTTCGCGATCGAGCGTCGCGGTCGTCGATCCCGGCGGGCTGCTGTTCCGGAACGCGTCCGTGTTTGAGGCAGGTAAACGCGCCCCCAAATCAGGTCCCGGCGCCGGGACCCGAGGTCGCCTGCACCGGGGCTCGCGGGCCGGCTGGCGATGGCGTAACCTCGATGCGCGGCGGACTCATGAAAGAGTCCGGCCACGGCCGAGACACCGTGCGCCCCCATCCATCGTTCATCGCCGGGAGGTTGTCATGATCCCTCGTGTTCGTGCCTGTGGCCGGCCGACGTTCGCGAGCCTCGTGGGGCTCGCCTCCCTGCTCGCGGTCCTTCCGCAGACGGCGAGCGCGCAGGTGTCCGCGGCCACGGCTCCGGCGGGGTTCGTCGACGAGCTCATCGCCAGCGGCTTGGGCCTCCCGGTCGGGATCGCGTTCCTTCCGGACGGCCGCCTGCTCGCAGTCGAGCAGAAGTCGGCCCACATCGACCTCGTGCGCATGGGGCCGCCCGCGACGGTGGACTCGGTGGGTTTCGTTCCGAGCGTGAACATCATCGGCACCGAGCGGGGGCTCCTCGGGATCGCGGTCGATCCGGAGTGGCCGGTGCGGCCCTACGTGTACACGCACTCGACCGACGTCAGCAGCAACGTCCGGATCTCGCGGTTCAAGGCCGCGGGCGCCCTCACCGATCCGGCCGGGCTCATCGGTATCGACCCCGCGAGCCGCTACGATCTCGTGAACGACATCCCCGACAACGCGGACAACCACAACGGCGGCACGGTGCGCTTCGGCACCGATGGCATGCTGTATGTGAGCCTCGGCGAGGACGCCTTTCCCAGCGCCGCTCAGGACACGTCCACGCTGCGCGGCGTGATCCTGCGTCTCGACGTGAGCCGGCTCCCCGACGGCCCGGGGAGCGCCGCCCGCGCGCTGGTCACGCCGCCGGGCAATCCCTTTGGCTTGACGGGAGGGCTCAACGCCCGCCTGCTGTGGGAATACGGCTTGCGCAATCCGTTCCGGCTCCAGGTCGATCCCATGACTGGGACGCTCTTGATCGCGGACGTGGGCGAGAGCACGTGGGAGGAGGTCGATCTCGCGCCGGTCGGGGGCCTCGATTTCGGCTGGCCACATTACGAAGGTGACATGGTCTATAGTTCCGTCGCCCTCACCGGCTCCCCGACGTTCCCGATCTACGTGATCAACCACACGACCGGCGCCAAGGCCGTCATAAGCGCCGGCATTTACCGGCATCCGGCGGGCGGGACACGGGCGTTTCCCGCCGAGTATGAAGGCGACGCGTTCATCAGCGATTACTACGCGGGATTCATGCGGCGGCTGCACCAGACCGGCGTCGCCTGGGACCTCGCGGCGCCGGTCACGGGCCAGCCGTCGCCCACCGACTGGGCGCAAGGCCTCGTGAACGTGAGCGACTACGCGATCGGGCCGGAGGGCGGAATCTGGTACTGCCGCGAATACGTGACGGATTTCGCCCACAGCGGCCAGATTCGCCGCATCGTGAGCACCGCCTCGTCGTCGGTCGACAACGCCTCGCATCCCGTCGCGTTCGCCAGGCCCTATCCGCTACCCAGCACGGGCAGCGTCCAGTTCGACTGGTCGATTGCCCGCGCCGCCCGCGTCTCGCTCGCGATCCTCGACGTGCGCGGCCGCTTGGTGCGGGCCGTCGCCGTCCCCCGCGCGCTGCCGGTCGGACATCATCACGCCATCTGGGATGGCCTGGACTCCTACGGCCGCGCGGTCCAGCCGGGCATCTACTTCGCGCGGCTCGAAGTCGACGGAACGAGCCTCGAGCAGCGGGTGCTGATCGTGAGATGACGGGGAGCCTGTACCTGGCGGCGTGGCTGGTCGCCTGGTGGGCCGTGGCTCAGCCTGGGCCGTGGCTCGGTGCCGGCGCCGTAGCTCCGCCCGCGCTCGCGGCCCGATCCGGAGCGCCCGGTGGATCGAGCTGGCATGGGGGAGGCCCAGGCCGCGGCGGAATCCCACCGGGGTTTCCGGTGCTCCCTGGTCGCCACGGAGAGAATGCCCTGGGGGCGTTCCGGTTGGGGCGCCCCACGGCGGCGCCCGCGATCGTGTTCGTCTCGCGCCGCGCGCTCCCGGGTGGCGGCGTGCCCGGTCTGGGGCCGCGCGGCCGCGCCGCGGCCACCGGCGGCAAGCTCATGGTGCGGTCGGCGAGCGGCCGCGTGTATCCGCTGCTCGAGCCCGGGAGGTTCTTCGACGTCTCGGACCCCGCGGTGTCCTACGACGGGCGGCGCATCGCGTTCGCGGCCGCAGCGGCGCGCGACAGCGCGTGGCGCATCTGGATCGTGGGCTACGACGGCAGGGGGCTCAGGCCGCTGACCCGCAGCGATCGCGTGCTCGACCTCGGACGCTTCGGCCGGGCCGCGCGCCGGTTCCAGCGCTACGACGACTTCGATCCCGCCTGGCTTCCCGACGGCCGCATCATCTTCGCCAGCACGCGCTACCCGCAGATCGCGGAGCGGGGCGACGTGCTCGCGAGCAACCTGTTCGTCGTGGGCGCCGACGGCCGCGGGCTCACGCGCGTCACCTCCGAGCGCAACGGCGCCGAGGAGCCAAGCGTCGATCCCCGCACGGGGCAGATCGTGTTCGCCCGCTGGTGGAGCAACCGCCACCTGCCGAGCGACCGGGTCCCGGGCGGGGTCACGACCGACACGTCGCTCGCGCTCCCCGCCCCCGAGGTCGACCTGTGGCAAGCGGTCTCGATCACCCCCGACGGCGAGTTCATGCGGCTCGCCGGCGGCTACCCCCGGGACCGCAAGCGCATGATGGCGTACCAGCCCGTCGTGCTCGAGGACGGAACGCTGGTCGGGGTGACGGCCGAGCACATGAGCCTCGTTCCCGATCCCGGCGCGCTCGCGGTCCAGGCGTTCCCGGGAGGATTCGCCGAGCCGGTGTGGGTGCCGCCGCCCGGCCGGCCGGCCGCGAAGCGCGGCCATCCCGGGCCGGCCACGACTGCCGCCCGCGAAGCGGCGGGGGAGGACGGCGCCCGATCCATTCCGATCCCGGCGTGCGCGCCGGCCTCGCTCGGCGGCAGGCGCCTCGTTCTCTCCTGCGACCCCAAGCGGACCGGCGACTACGGCCTCTACGTCGCGAGCCTGGACGGCGGCCCGCTCGCGCCGCTCGTCGATCTCCCGGGCACCGACGAGCTGGATGCCGCCGTGCTCGCGCCCCGGCGCCGCCCGCCGGTGCTCTCCGCCGCGGCCACGCCCTTGCCGAACGACGCTCCCCCCACGGATCCCACGACGTTCGCCGCGCACGGCCAGTCGTTCCGGTTCGACTGCCTCAACGTGTTCGCGAACGCCCCCGTGGACGTTCCGATTCCCGACGCCCCGCCGGTGCAGGAGGGCCTGAAGATCCGCTTCTATGCGGCGCTAGCCCGCCCGGAGGCGGCGGGAGGCGACACCGCCGTACTGCTGCGCGAAGCGCCGGTCCAGTCGGGGGGCGCCGTGCACGTCGACGGGCTGCCGTCCGACACCCCCATGTTCGAGCAGCTCGTGGACGCCCATGGCCATGTCGTACGGTCGGTTTCGGGACCGGCCCACGTCCCGGGCATGAACGTGGCGAGGTTCGGCACCGGCACCAAGTGCGTGGGCTGCCACCTCGGCCACTCGATCATCCCCGTCGCCCGCAGCTCGTTCGAGGGCAAGCGCTTCAACGCGGCTCCCGCGGCGCGCGTCACGGCCTCGAGCACCGCCAGCGGCACGGCCGGGCCCCGGGCGGCCGTCGACCGCCGCACGGTCGGTCCCGCCTCCGATGTGGCCTGGATCGCAGACGCAGCGGAGGGCCAGAGTATTCGACTCGACTGGACGACTCCCATTGAACTCGACTCGCTGATTCTTTACGCTTTAGGCGCCAACCCCTCCAGCGGAACGGATCTTCGAGTGCGCGAGTGCGACGTGGCCTTCTTCCTGAACGGCCGCAGCGTCGCGCGGCAGGCGGTTCGCTCCGAGTTATCACCCCAGGGTACGAAAGTGGCGTGCGGCGGCGTCCGCGTGGACGCCGTGGAGCTACGACCAACACGAACCTCCGGGAAGGTCCTCGGCCGGGAACGCGTGGCCATCGCCGAGATCGCCACGGTCGCTCGCATGGCCGAGTACTGATCCCGAGGTCCGGCACAGCCGCGTTGCCGTCGCGAACGGCCGTGGTGCGGAGTCCTATTGATTCGGCGCATCGCACTCGCATCGGCACTCCTCGCGCTGCTCGCTGCCTCGGCGGCATCGGCGCAGGGTTTCCACGCCCTGTTCACCCCTGACGGCCTCGACGTCTGGGCGGTCGGCGACAGCGGCGCCATCTACCGCAGCACGAACGGGGGCGCCGACTTCTTCCGAACGAGCTGCGGCACGGCGCCGCTGCGCGGGATCGCCGCGCAAGGCCTCACGGCGCTCCTGGTGAGCGACGGCGGCGTGGTGTGGCGCAGCACGAACAGCGGCGGCGCCTGGAGCTCCCAGGTTCTGTCCGGAGCGCCCGATCTCAAGAGCCTCGCGTTCCCGAGCCCGTCGGTCGCGTACGTGAGCGGGGCGCTCGGCGCGATCTGGAAGAGCGTGGACGGCGGCGGGTCGTGGAACGCCCAGACCACGTCCACCACCGCCACGCTGTGGGGGCTCGAGTTCACCGACGATTCCAACGGCTGGGCGGTGGGCGACGGAGGCACCGTGCGGCGCACCGGCGACGGTGGCAAGAGCTGGGTGCCGGTCGCGGTGCCGACCACGAACCGGCTGCTCGCGGTGGACCAGAGCGGCAGCACGGTGTGGGTCGTGGGCGAGCGCGGCACCTGTCTCCGCAGCACCGATGGCGGCGACGACTGGCTGCCGGTGAACCTCAAGCTCGACGCGCTCGCCGACGTGCGCGCGGTGCGCGTGGCGTCGCCCGAGAACATCTGGATCGGGGGCGGCGGCGGCTTCGTGCGCCGCAGCGACGACGGCGGCGGCACCTGGACGTTCCTGCAGCACCGGATGCACGGCGCGCTGTCTGCGCTGGTCGTGGAGTCCGGCAAGGCGTTCTTCTGCAGCAGCCACAATCGCGCCGTGTTCCGGAGCCTCAACGGCGGCGACACCTGGCTCATGCCGACCGGGACGACCATGAGCCAGACGTTCGTGCAGAAGTACTCGTACAAGAACTCTTTTGTCCAGGTGCGCGGCAACGGGATCGCCCTGAATCCGGCCAACGGGAGCACGATCTACTGCGCGATCGGCGACACGATCTACCGCAGCGGCGACGACGGCGATTCCTGGCGGCCCGCCGCGACGTTCCCTTCCAACATCACCAAAATCAACGCGTTCCTGATCTCTCCCAAGGATACGAGCATGTGGCTCGCGGCCGCGGGCGGCAACGCCCCGCTCGCCGACCGCATCCTGCGCACCACGAACGCCGGCGCCACGTGGGACTCGGTGTACTCGCGCGACTTCGGCGAGTACGGCGTGCCGCTGGAGATGAATCCCGACAAGCCCGACACCGTGTTCCTCGGCAGCGACGCCTCGGTGCTCTACCGCACCACGGACTTCGGCCTGACGTGGGCGCCGGTGATGGTGGACAGCGCGTTCCGGAGCCCGTGCGACATCGTGTGCGTCCCCGACAGCAGCAACATCCTGTACGTCTCGGACGGCATCACCGGGCTCACGAACCCGCCGGGCCAGTACTACAAGTCGGTGGACAACGGCGTTTCTTTCGAGCTGATGGCCAGCCGCACCGGCATTCCCGGGGCTTCCGAGATCCCGGGATTGGCGTGCAGCCGGCTCCGCAACAACGTCGTGCTCGGCACCAACTGGAGCCAGGGCGGCGTCCAGCGCAGCACCGACTACGGGACCACGTGGCCCACGGCGAGCAACGCCCAGCAGGCATGGGGCATCGACATCGCGCGCGACGATCCCAATTTCGTCATCTTCGGGCAGTATTCCGGGAACGCGACGTACATGAGCTACGACGGCGGGGCCACGTGGCCGCTGTTCCCGATCACGAACAACTTCGGCAACAACTACGCCGTGTTCGCTCGGGATCGGGAAGTCGTGATCGCCATGCAGGGGTATTTCCAGGAGCCCTACGGCGGCATGTGGAAGCTCCAGACCACGTACCCCTACGCGCCTTCCGCGACCCAGGACCTGTACCTGAGCGCCCCTCGCGGGGGCCAGACCTGGAACGGGGGCAGCGTCCACACCATCGTGTGGACGCAGTTCAACGTGCCCGTGGTGCGGATCGAGTACCAGAAGACCGAGGGCGACCCCTGGCAGCTCGTCGCCGAGGTGCCGGGCGACCACTCGAGCTACGCGTGGACCGTGCCCATGGACGTCACGTACGACGCGCGCATCCGGCTCAGCGACGCCTGGGATGACGCTCCCGCCGACTCCTCGGATTTCGGGTTCACGATCGCGGTCCCCGCGGTCGAATCCTCGCCCAAGTCGCTCGCGTTCGGCGACGAGCCCAAGGGGAGCGCCACGACGCTCGCCGTCACGCTGAACAGCACGGGCAGCGGCACGGTGCACGTGACTGCGGTCACGGTCGCGGGCGAGGGGTTCACGATCGGGCGCTCCAGCTTCCAGATCCCCGCCGGCTCGAGCGACACCGTGGGCGTCACGTTCCGGCCGATCGCGGGTGCCGGCTATTCCGGGTCGCTCGACATCGCGAGCGACGCCTTCGGCACGCCGTCGATCTCCATTCCGCTAGCGGGCACCGGCATCGTTGCGTTGTTCGCGGCGTTCCCAAACCCGCTCGACTTCGGTTCGTACAATCCCGGCGCCACGGTGTGGGACACGCTCCATGTCGAGAACAACGGCAACGGGACGCTCACGATCTCGAGCGTGAGCATCGACAGTCCCGACTTCTATGCCGGTCGCAAGTCGTTCTCGATCCCGGGCGGGTCGAGCGACACGCTCGACGTCTACTACCATCCGCTCGTGGCGGGCGCCGACACCGCGACGATCACGATCGTGGCCAGCGACACGACCGAGCCGCACACGATCGCCGTGTACGGCAACGCCCGCGCCAACGTGGCGGTCGAGGCGGCCGCGCCCACCGCGTTCGCGCTCGTTCAGAACAAGCCCAACCCGTTCGGGCGCTCGACCGAGATCCGCTACGCGCTGCCGCGCTCGTGCGACGTGGATCTCGAGGTGTTCGACCTGGAAGGGGAGCGCGTCGCCACGCTGGTGAGCGGGTTCCAGTCCCCGGGATGGTACTCGGCCCCGTTCGGCCCCGGCGCCGCCGCGTCGGGCGGGGCGCGACTGGGGACCATCGCGTCGGGCGTCTACTTCTACCGGCTGCGGGCGGGTCCGTTCACGAGCACGAGGAAGATGCTGTTCGTGAAATGAAATGGAACGACCGTCCCGCGGTCGTTCCATATCCCAGCCGAGTGGCCGCCGCAGGGCGACGCGACGGGCCCGCGGGAGCGCGCCGCCTGCGCTACTTCTTGAGTTTGATGACGCGGCTCTCCTTGACCGTGCCGGCGGCCAACAGCTCGTTGCCCTTGGCCTCCGCCGCGGCGCGGGAGTCGAACGAGCCCAGCACCACTTCGTAGGTCGTCGTCCCGCCTTCGGACTGCGGGACCACCGTCCCCTCGAGCGAGGTCGCCGCGGCGAGGCGATCCTTTTCGGACGCGGCTTTGTCGTCGAACAGGAAGCTGCCCACGGCGATTCCGTACTTGGTCGGCGCCGCCGGCGCCGTCGCCGCCCCGCCATTCGCGGGAGCGCCTCCCGCGAGCGGCCCCGCGGCCGCGGCTGGCTGCGGGCTCGCCGCCGCTCCCCGCGCCGCTCCCTTCGCCGCTGCGGACTTGGACGCGGCAGCGGCGGGCTTCATGGGCTGCGGCTTGTTCGCCGAGATTTGCTGCGATTTGGACCGCGCGATGCTGTCCGCGACGGCGAGGCGCGCGATGGAATCCGCGGCCGCCGCCGAGTCGGTCGCCCCGGCGTTAGCCGCCTGCGAGGTCTCTGCGGTCTGTCCGGCGGGCGGCTTCTTCTCGTGCTTCTGGCCGAGCAGGAACCAGATGCCGCACCCGACGATCACGACGACGAGCCCGGTCACGGCGATCGCGGCTCCGGGTCCGGCCTTCTCCTCGTCGTCGTCACTCTCCATCTTGGCGCGCAGCCGGTGCGAGACGTAGGGGGTGTACTGCTTCTCTTCCTGCTTGTCTTCGGGGCCCTTGCTGGGAGGTTCTTTGTTGTCCACCATTGCTTTCCTTTCGGGTCGGGCGCGCCCACGCCGGGCGTGGCGCCGCCGCCGCCGCCGATTCGTTGTCCCGGTCTGAGGTGAGGAAGCGCCCCGTATTCTAGCGCTTCGCGCCGTCCGCCGCGATCAGGCAGCGTGCGTCGCGTCCGCCTGTTCCCGCGGCTCGCGCGATCCGCTAGACTCGGGCTCAGGAGGGCGATGGGTCCGGCGCCCTCCGGCGCCGCGGACGCTTGCCGCCATCCAACGGAGGGCTCCATGAATCCCACGACCACGCGACTGGCGCCGGTGGACGCGAAGGCGTTGCCGCCTTACGCCCCCACGGCGTACGTCGAGTTCGGCAAGCCCGAGAACCGTGCGGCGTTCGAGAAGGCGCTGGAGCAAGTGCGCTCGGAGCTCGGCCGCGAGTACCCGATCGTGATCGGAGGCGAGCGCCTCAAGGGCGAGAAGACCTTCGAGTCCCGCAACCCCGCGCGCCCGTCGGAGGTGATCGGGCGGTTCCAGTCGGCCTCCAAGGAGCAGGCGACGCGCGCCGTCGACGTGGCGTTCCGGACGTTCGCGACCTGGGGCCGGGTCCCGGCGCCGGAGCGGGCCGCGTACCTGATCGAGGCGGCTAGGCGCATGCGGGAGCGCCGCCACACGTTCTCGGCGTGGATGGTGCTCGAGGTGGGCAAGAGCTGGGTGGAGGCGGACGCCGACACCGCCGAGGCCATCGATTTCCTGGAGTTCTACGCGCGCGAGATGCTGCGCTACGACCGCCCCGATCCGGTGGTCCAGCTTCCAGGCGAGCGCGATCAGCTCGTCTACCTCCCCCTGGGCGCGGGCGCGATCATTCCGCCGTGGAACTTTCCGCTCGCGATCTGCGTGGGCATGAGCAGCGCCGCCATCGTGACGGGAAACACGGTGGTCGTGAAGCCGTCGAGCGATTCCCCCGCAATCGCGTGGCAATTCCACCAGCTGATGGAGGAAGTGGGGCTGCCACCGGGCGTGTTCAACTTCGTCACCGGCGCCGGCGGCACCGTGGGCGACACCCTCGTGCGGCATCCGAAGACGCGGTTCATCTCGTTCACCGGCTCGAAGCAAGTCGGGATCGGGATCAACAAGCTCGCGGCCGAGATGGCGCCCGGACAGGTCTGGCTCAAGCGCGTGATCGTCGAAATGGGAGGCAAGGACGCGATCATCGTCGACGACGAGGCCGATCTCGACGCCGCGGCGCAGGGCGTGGCGCAATCGGCCTATGGCTTCCAGGGTCAGAAGTGCTCCGCCTGCTCGCGCGCGATCGTGAGCGAAAAGGTCTACGACGCGTTCCTCGCCAAGCTCAAGGCCCAGGTGGAGGCCATCACGGTGGGCGATCCGGTCTCGCCGGCGACCTACCTCGGGCCGGTCGTGAACGAGCGAGCGCGCGACACGATCCTGAGCTATATCGAGCGGGGCAAGAGCGAGGGCCGGCTCGTGACCGGCGGCGGCACGCTCTCCGGCAAGGAAGGCTACTTCATCCAGCCCACCGTGATCGCCGACGTCAAGCCCGATGCCGCGATCGCGCAGGAGGAGATCTTCGGCCCGGTGCTGGCGGTGATCAAGGCGCGCAGCTACGACGAGGCGCTCCAGATCGCGAACGCCACCGAGTACGGCTTGACCGGCGCCGTCTACACGAAGAACCCGGACAAGATCGAGCGCGCGAGGCGCGAATTCTTCGTGGGGAATCTGTACATCAACCGCAAGT